>WNGQ01002891.1_pt1 | contig 30600 bp, 24 predicted proteins | sample 5407661 | NCBI WGS metagenome assembly WNGQ01 (sample SAMN13153382, study PRJNA577476) | soil metagenome | isolation source: 60 cm soil or saprolite under Garry oak tree replicate 2 | place: USA:California | collected 2016-06-15 | reverse complement strand
GCAAAAGACGGAAACGTTCATACGGAATTTCACGATTCGGGAGCTGGCATTAAGGAACCGAACCGGATTTTTGATCCGTTCTATACCACCAAGAGTGTTGGGAAAGGCACAGGACTGGGACTGAGCATCTGCTACGGAATTGTGAAGGAGCACGGGGGCGATATCACTGCCCGCAATCGGCCGGAGGGAGGCGCGATTATCGAAGTACGGCTTCCGTCCGCGGGTCGGACGCCTTCTCCGGAAAAAAGCCTGCCTGCCCCGCGGCATGAACTTGCGATCGAAGGCGGCATACTCCTGGTGGAAGATGAGGAGGCCGTGCTGGAGTTTGAGCGCGATGTCTTGACCGGCGCTGGAGCACAAGTGGTCACCTTAATGAGCGGCGAAGACATGAAATCGCGGCTGCTGAGCGAAACCTTTGATGCGCTCATCATGAATGGAAAAATGCCGGGCGGGTGGTGCGCACAAGAGGCGTATCGCTGGGTTATTGAGAATTGTCCTACTCTGGAGAAACACATGCTGTTCACTTTTTCCAGCGTACTGGAGCCCGAGATCCGCAGTTTTCTGCAGGAGAAAAATCTGCCCTACCTGGTGAAGCCTTTCGAAGTCGCCGATCTGATTGCGCAAGCTCGCCGCTTATCGCAAAAGGCACTAGCCGCGACTGCTGGCTAGCAATAGCGCCGTCGTTATAAGTTTTCCCGCAAGGTTCGTGCAAAGTCACGCAGAGCCGGTTCGTTGCGCCGGTACCACATCCATTGGCCAAGTTTCTTGCCTTGCACCAATCCTGCCTTGATCAATATAGACATATGGTGAGAGATAGTAGGCTGGGAGAGATGAACGCGTGCTTCGATATCGCTGGCGCAAAGGCCGACATTCTTATCAATTGAACAGGCGCCGCGTTCTTTGAGCGCATGCAGGATTTTCCGGCGTGTGGGATCAGCGACGGCATGCAGAATCCGATTTAGCGTTTCTTCAGGCGTGCTCATGGCAAGATAGGAATAAAATGTGAATTGACGCCTGTCAATATAAAAAGACGGGATTTGTTTAGGAGTGTCATGCTGTTTGAAGGCAAGGATCGCAGAGAACTGCAGCAGGCGATGAAAAGCGCGGGCCGTTTGCCTCCGGGACAATCGCTCACTCTGAAATGGCCGGTCCTGCATTATGGCTCGGTGCCTGGTTTTGATCCGAGAACCTGGGATTTTCGTGTCTATGGATTGGTAGAGTCGCCACTCAAACTCTCATGGGAAGAATTCAACGTGTTGCCCAAGGTTCAGCGCACCAGCGATTTTCATTGCGTAACGCGATGGAGCCGATTTGACAATCGTTGGGACGGAGTTGCATTTCAGGAGTTGCTGCGCCGAGGTAAACCGAAATCGGAAGCCGCATACGTGCTGATCCATGCGGAGCAGGGTTTCACCGCCAATGTGCCTCTGGCTGATCTCAATCGCGAAGAGGTGCTGCTAGCCACCCATCATGACGGCCAACCGCTGACCCCGGATCATGGATATCCTTTGCGGCTGATCGTTCCGCATCTCTACGCCTGGAAATCCGTGAAATGGGTTCGCGGCCTGGAATTCCTCGATCACGATCAGGCAGGATTCTGGGAGCAGAACGGGTATCACATGTACGGAGATCCGTGGAAGGAACAAAGATTCAGCAGATAACAGTTGAGCACTATCCCCGAACTGTCATCCTGAGCGGATTTTTCGCGAAGGAACTTACGAGGCGACCGAATCGGCAAAGCCGCATACAGGATTTAGTTGAGCGGTATCCCAAGCCGTCCTGAGCGGGATTTTTCGCAAAGGATCATCCTACTTCTTCAAGATTGGATTGTACCCATCACTTACCAGCTTGGCGCGAATGGTTTCGGCATCCTTGATATCGGGAAATGGTCCCACTTGAATGTGAAAAAGCTTGTCGGTGGGTGCGTTGCCGGCAAATGCGGCATACTGCTTTTTCTTTAGCGCGTCGACCAACGCTTCAGCATCTTCCTGTTTGCTGACTGCCGCTACTTGCACGTAATAGCCATTCAATGCCGGCGCGGGCGGATTCGCAGGGTCGTTTTTGGCCTCGGACGCCGCTGCGCTGTTTTGAGTATTGTTTCCGCGATCATTCGTCGTCAACTGGGCATTGCTGTTGCTCTGTCCAACCGTTTTGTAAAACGTCAGATCGGCAGAGGGATTGGGATTGGCATTTGGTGACCGGACAGCCGTAGGACGCACTGGACCATTGGCGGCAGTCGTCGACGAGACAGAATCAGTACCAGCTGCCTTAACCGAAGTTCGTCCGAATGAGAATCCCATACCAAAAAAAACTGCACACAGTGACACCAGCCCGAAAAACAGGACCAGCATCTTGCCGGTACCGAGAGTGATTTCCGTATCCTGCGAAGCCGCTGCCATTTGCACCTCGACTTAATTCCAGCCCGAGAGGTCAGCCCTTACCGACAGTTGGAGAACCGTCTCCAGCTGATTTACCCAACATTTTCTGAACGCCGGAGAAGATGTCCACCGGGACAGGAAACACCACCGTAGTGTTCTTCTCCACTCCGATTTCCGTCAGAGTCTGTAGATAACGCAACTGCACGCTGACGGGTTCTGTCGCCAGCAGTTTGGCGGCATCCACCAGGCGCTGAGCCGCCGAAAACTCGCCTTCCGCATGAATGATCTTGGAACGCTTTTCACGTTCCGCTTCCGCCTGTTTGGCCATGGCGCGAAGCATGGTCTCCGGCATGTCTACTTGTTTAACTTCCACGTTCGCCACCTTCACACCCCAGGGCGCGGTGTGGGTATCCAGAATGCTTTGCAGGCGAAGATTAATTTTCTCACGATGCGCCAGAAGTTCGTCCAATTCCTGCTCGCCCAACACGGAACGCAATGTGGTCTGCGCAAATTGCGAGGTCTGGTAGACGTAATTGGAGACTTCCACCACTGCTTTGTTGGGATCAATCACGCGCAGAAAGATGACGGCGTTGACCTTCAACGTAACGTTGTCGCGAGTGATGATGTCCTGGGGAGGGACTTCCAGAGCTTCCTGGCGCAACGAAATGCGCACCATGCGATCTATGGGAGCGAATACCAGGATGATGCCCGGCCCTTTTGCATTTGGCAGCAATCGTCCGAGACGGAAAATGACTCCACGTTCGTACTCAGCGAGAATCTTGATTGAGCTCAGGATGTATAGAGCGAAAATAATGATTGCGACGGTAGTCAATGAAAGGCCCATCTGCGCCTCCACACCTGATTGTCAGGGATGTTGCTGACGCGAATTGTAACGCAATTCCAGTGCCGCTTGAGGCATTTCGGCCCAAGCTGGGGTTGTCTCTGGAGATGCGGGATCGCGCCTCTAAACTCGAATTGCTGCCGGAGCTCTTTGGGCGGAAGACACAGGATCAACTCGAATTTTCAATCCATCGACTTGCCGCACCACCACGGTTTGTCCAGCGGGAATGTTGGTGGAAGCGACGGCATCCCAGAGTTCACCGTGAATGAAGACTTTGCCCTCCGGAGAAAGCGGCGTCTGCGCCACTCCAACTTCGCCGACCAATCCCTGAGAGCCGGTGACCACTTTGTTGGCGCGGGCTTTCAGGGCAATGCTCATCAGAAACACGGTAATGATTGACAGCGGAATGCTGACCGCCAACGCGGTCAACAGATGAACCCTCATTTCTGGAATAGGCGCGTCCACCAGTAGCAGCGCGCCTAAGACCATGGTGACAATTCCGCCGATCGCGAGCACACCGTGACTTGCGAACTTGGCTTCCAGCGCAAAGAGAATAAAAGACGCCAATATCAGCACCACGGCTGCGAAGCGCGTAGGGAGCAGGTTGAGGGCAAACACCGCTAGCAAAATAAAAACCACGCCCACTGTTCCCGGTACCACCGCGCCGGGATGATTGAACTCCGCATAGAGTGCCAGGGCGCCAATGGCCAGCAGGATGAATGCGATGTTGGGATCCATAATGAAAGCCAGGATGCGTTGTTTCAAAGTCATGCCAAAGTTTCGCACCGGCTCGCCGACAAGGGTGAGAGTTTCAGTCCGGCCATTGAATCGCTTCACAGGTTTGCCCTGCATTTGCTTGAATAGGTCTTCCTCGCTGGGAGCGATGTAGTCGATCAGTTTCTGCGACAAGGCCTCCTGTTCGGTGAAAGATTTGGACTGGCGCACGGTGGTTTCGGCGATCTCAACGTTGCGGCCGCGCTTGGAAACGACAGAACGCATTAACGCGGCGGCATCGTTCTCTAATTTTTCTTTCATCACGTCGTCCATCTTGCCGCTGCCGATGGTGACCGGATGAGCCGCGCCCGTGTTTGTCCCTGGCGCCATAGCCGCCACGTCGGCGCTTTCCAGGATGAAGAACCCCGCCGACGCTGCACGGCTTCCTCCTGGCGCCACATAAATGATGACGGGAACCGGCGCTGAAGTGATTTTCTCGATGATGTTGCGCGTCGATTCGAGGAGTCCACCCGGTGTGTTCAATTCGATTAGCAACGCCCGGTCTTTATTCCGTTGAGCTTCGGCCAGGGCGCGTCCAATGTACTCATCTGTGATGGGATGAATGGTGTCGTTTACTACAATCTTCAAGACTTCCGCCGAAGCGGGGGAGGGAAGTACGCATAGGAGGAAACCAACCATCAACGCGTGGAACCAATGCGAGCTGGTGATACGTTTCATGCTCAGAAATAGAGTAAGCCAATGGATGCGCATCTACAACAGGGGTAATGCTGAAATGAGTCGCCACAGTCACCCCACCCGCTGGTTGGCAGGTTCGGAATGCGTCGATTCCTGATCGTCCCAGCCCGGCAATCGAGTATCCCCCGTAATCAAGCGCGCTCCACGCTCGTAAGTGAAATACGACCATGCCCACTGAATCAATACGATGATCCGATTGCGGAATCCGATGAGAAAGAAAATGTGGATGAAAAGCCAGGAAAGCCAGGCGATGAAGCCGGAAACATGAAATTTCCCAAAGTCGGCGACGGCGGCGGCGCTCGCGGGATTTACTTTCCAAGTCACGCTGAATGTTTTTGGCCGTTGCCGTTCCTTCTTGCATGGCTACGGGCGCCACGCCGGGAAGCAGTTTGCCATGTTCATCTTTCAGGGCAGCCAAATCGCCGATGACAAAAACTTCCGGATGCCCAGCAATACTCAAATCGGGATTCACCAGCACTCTGCCGGCGCGATCGACCGGAACTCCAAGCTTTTTTCCCAGAGGAGATGCTGCCACACCGGCGGCCCACAAAGTAACCGCCGCGGGCATACGGGCTTCGCCCATCCGCACCCCACCCGGCTCGACGCCAGTGACTAAAGAGGAGGTTTGGACTTCCACTCCAAGGCGCTGCAATTGCTCCACAGCGCTTTGCGACAAGTCTTCCGGATAAGCGGGCAAAATGCGGGGACCGCCTTCGAGCAGTAGAATGCGCGTGCGTTTAGGATCGATGGATCGGAATTCGTTGGCCAGCACGCGGTGGGCGATCTCGGCCAGCGTGCCCGCTAATTCCACTCCCGTCGGTCCACCGCCAACCACCACGAAGTTTAGCGGCAGTTCATCTTCGCCACTAGCGGAGCGGCGCTCAGCCAACTCATATGCCAGCAATATTCTCCGGCGAAGTTCCAGCGCATCCTCAATTGTTTTGAGGCCGGGAGCGAGTGGTTCCCATTCGTCATGGCCGAAGTAGGCATGGGTCGCTCCCGCAGCCACTATCAGATAATCGTAGGGAATTTCTTCATTGGAGATTTTGACTACGCGCCGTGAGAGATCGAAGTCTTCTACTTCCGCGAGCAGGACTTGAATGTTAGGACGGCCGCGAAGAATCCAACGAATAGGGGCAGCGATTTCCCCGGGAGAAAGGCCCGCCGTGGCCACCTGGTAGAGCAGAGGCTGAAAGGTGTGATGATTCTTGCGGTCGATCAGCGTGATCCTGACCGGGGAGCGAGCTAGCTTCCTTGCAGCCGTCAGCCCACCAAAGCCGCCGCCGATGATAACCACATGTGGCGTGATTTTTGCTTCCATAGGTTCTAGTTAAAACGCCAACTTATAGGATTCCAGGGAATGCGGAAAGAACCCGGAATTTCTGTTGGCTCTCAGCTGCTTGCCTGCGCTGGAGCTTGGTGGTATTTCGCCCCTCCGGGACTCTAGTCCGTTTGGCGCGGTCCAAGCGCTAAAAGCGGTGGGCAAATTGTGTCGTCCCTGCGGGACTGCTACCCGTTGAGGTTCAGCGTGCGTTTTTCCCCAGAGGTCTGACACGTGGAGATCGCCTCAGCTCACCGCCCAATCGCCGCGATTCAGCCGGATAGCCAGAATCGCGGTCGCGCTTGACATATCGCGCTCCATCTATATCATAAGTAAGTATTTACTTACTTATGGCGACAGCGCAAGTTCGGTATTCAGCGGCCGACCGCCGCGAACAGATTTTGGAGGCGGCGACACAGCTTTTCGCCCGGCAGGGATTCCAAGGTACCACCACCAAACAGATTTCCGAACAGACGGGTGTGACCGAGGCTCTAATTTTTCGGCATTTTGCATCCAAGGACGAGCTTTATTGGGCGGTCATTGAGCGCAAAATCAAAGCGGCCGCGCCCGGCGAACATATGCGCGAACGTCTTGGCGCCGGCGGCAGTGATCTGGAAGTGCTTTCCGGAGTGGCTACCCAGATTTTGGAGCGACGAGCTAAAGACCAGACACTCTCCCGTCTATTGCTCTACAGCGCACTGGAGAACCACCGCCTTTCCCATCGTTTTTTTCGTACTTATGTCGCGGAATGCTACGAGGTGCTGGCAGACTATATTCGCGGGCGCATTGCGGAAGGGAAGTTCCGGCCAGTGGATCCATTGCTCGCGGCCCGAGGTTTCCTGGGAATGGTGGTTTATCACTCCTGGATTCAGGAATTATTTGGGGGAAAACGTTATCAGAATTTCTCCGTCCAAGAAGTAAGCAAGACGCTGGCCGAAGTATGGCTGCAAGGCATGCTGTCTGCACCTGAAATCGCGTCTTCACAACGGACGGCAAAATTCAATAATGGTAATAAATAAAATCATCGCAATCGCAGAACACAGGAACATGGCAACCATGTTGGATAAAACACTTCGTCGCGGCGCGCCGGCAATTCTGGCATGTGGTGTTTTGGCGTTACTCACGTCGTGTAGCGGTACCAAAGCCGCCCCGCCGAGCAATCCGACAGTGCCGGTTATGGCTGCAGAGGTTGAGCAGAAGGATGTCCCCTTGCAAGTCAAGGCGATCGGGTCAGTGGAAGCCTATTCGAATGTTTCCATCAAAACCCAGATCACCGGTGAGCTGACTGGAGTGTTCTTCAAAGAAGGAGACGATGTTAAGAAAGGCCAACTGCTGTTCACACTCGACAAGCGTCCGCTCGAGGCAGATATGAAAAGAGCAGAGGGCATGTTGGCGAAAGATCAGGCGCAGGCTGCCAATGCCCAAGCCCAAGCTCGCCGCTACGAAGCTTTATTGGCTTCGGGAGTGGTCTCCAGAGACGAGCATGACCAGATTCGCTCCAACGCCGACGCGCTCGATGCGGCGGTGCGCGCCGACAAGGCTGCAGTCGAAAACGCTCGCGTCCAGATTCAGTACTGCTCGATCTATTCGCCGATTAACGGGCGTACAGGTCCGCTGATGATTCATCGCGGCAACATGATTAAAGCCAATGACACTCCCTTTCTGGTCAGCATCAACCAAGTACAGCCCATTTACGCCACCTTTACCGTGCCGGAGCAGTACTTGAACGAAATCAAGAGATACGCCAGCGGCGGCAAACTTCCCATCAAGGCTTACATTCCCAACGACACCCGAGGTCCTTCCATCGGCCAGCTTAGTTTTATCGACAATACTGTGGACCAGGCCACGGGGACGATCAAAATAAAAGGTCAGTTTGCCAATCCCGACCGTCGCCTGTGGCCAGGGCAATTTGTGGACGTAGTCTTAACCCTCGCCAACCAGCCGAAGGCGATCGTGATTCCCTCGCAAGCTGTCCAAAACGGACAGCAGGGACAATTCGTTTTCGTAGTTAAGCCTGATATGACGGTCGAAACCCGTCCCGTGATTGTCAGCCGCAGCAGTGATGGACAAGCCGTGGTTGATAAGGGTCTCGCTCCCGGAGAGCGAGTGGTGACGGATGGGCAATTACGATTAGTGCCTGGAGCCAAAGTCGAAGTGAAGCAGGCCGCTGTGCCACCATCTGCAACTGGAAGCACCGGGACTGCGCAGAATTCCCAGAGTCCCCGAGCGCGCGGAGAGTAGTAGTCATGAACGTAGCCGAAATCTTCATTCGCCGGCCCGTGATGACCACCCTGGTCATGCTCGGGATTCTGATGTTTGGTGTCATGGGCTATCGCTTGTTGCCGGTGAGCGATTTACCCAACGTAGATTTTCCCACCATTTTGGTTTCGGCAAGTCTTCCGGGCGCGACACCCGAAACGATGGCGTCGGCAGTAGCGATGCCCCTAGAGAAGCAATTTTCCACTATTGCCGGCGTGGACTCGATGACCTCATCGAGTTCGACAGGTTTCACACAGATCACGCTGCAATTCAACCTGAGTCGCAGCTTGGATGCCGCCGCTCAGGACGTCCAGTCGATGATTGCGAAGGCGGCACGAGATCTTCCGCAGAATTTGCCGAGTCCGCCTTCGTACCAAAAGGTAAATCCGGCGGACGCGCCGATTCTTTACCTGTCGCTCAGTTCACCCACTCTGCGTCTCTCCGATGTGGACGAGTACGCCGAAACGCTGATTGCGCAGCGCATCTCAATGGTGAGCGGCGTTGCTCAGGTCAGCGTCTATGGCGCGCAAAAGTATGCGGTTCACGCCAAACTCGATCCCAAGGCTCTGGCGAGTCGTCAGATTGGAATCGATGAAGTCACCACCGCCATTCAGAACGGCAATGTGAATCTGCCGACGGGGACGCTCTACGGTGCGCACCAGGCTTTCGTGGTTCAAGCCAGTGGTCAGCTTAAGAAAGCGATTGATTACGAACCGCTGATTGTGGCCTATCGGAATGGCGCTCCGGTTCGCCTCAAGGACCTGGGTTCGGTGGTGGAAGGAGTTGAAAACGATAAGACAGCGAGTTGGTTTTTCGACAACAAAGGTTTGCGACGCGCAATCATTCTGGCGATTCAACGCCAGCCCGGCACCAATACCGTCGAAGTCGTGGACTCGATTAAGGCACTGCTGCCCAGCTTTCGAACCGTGATGCCGCCGTCGGTGGACGTAGCCACTCTCTACGACCGGTCCGTGTCCATCCGCTCGTCGGTAAATGACGTTAAGTTCACACTATTTCTGGCGCTGGTTCTGGTGATTCTCGTCATCTTCCTGTTCTTGCGAAACCTGTCGGCCACGGCAATTCCGAGCATGGCATTGCCTATGTCCATCGTGGGCACGTTCGCCATCATGTATTTACTGGGATACTCGCTCGACAACCTCTCGCTGATGGCATTGACGCTCTCGGTGGGCTTTGTGGTGGATGACGCCATCGTCATGCTGGAAAACATTGTGCGGCATATGGAAATGGGCGAGCCTCCCATGCAGGCCGCGTTCAATGGCGCGCGCGAAATTGGTTTCACCATTATCTCCATGACGCTGTCGCTAGCGGCGGTATTTATCCCCGTACTGTTCATGGGAGGTATCCTCGGCCGATTGCTGCATGAGTTTGCCGTCACCATTGGCGCGGCCATTCTGGTTTCCGGCGTGGTATCACTCAGTCTCACTCCCATGTTGTGCAGCCGGTTCCTGCGAGCTTCGAAGGAAGCGGAAACTCATCACGGACGCCTGTGGTCGTTGTTCGAGCGATTTTTCGATGGCATGCTGCGGGTTTACGATCGCACGCTGCAGTTCACGCTGCGACACAGAGTCGCGACCATGGCGGTGTCCGCCGCAGTCCTGGTGGCAACGGTCTATCTCTTTATTGTGATCCCCAAAGGCTTCCTGCCGGATGAAGACCAGGGCCAGATCTTCATTTTCACCGAAGGTCCGCAAGGCATTTCTTTCGACAGCATGGTCGAACATCAGTTGGCGTTGACTCAGGTCGTGTTACAGCAGCCGTGGGTAGATTCATTCATGTCGACGGCGGCAGGAGGCAATGCGGGACGGATTTTTGTGCGCATGAAGCCGCGGAACGAACGCAAATCAGCGGCAGAGATCATTCAGGAGCTCCGTCCCAAACTGGCGTCGGTTCCGGGAATCAACGCTTTTCCTCAGATGCTGCCGCCCATCCGCATCGGCGGCCAGCTCACAAAAAGTCAGTACCAGTTCACGTTGCAATCTCCGGATACCGACGAACTTTATCAGGACGAGCCTAAGTTCGAAAGCCAGCTACGCAGCGATCCCCAATTCCGGACACTGCTGCAAGACGTGACTAGCGATTTACAGATTAAGAACCCACAGGTCAACGTAGATATCGATCGTGACAAAGCGTCGAGTCTCGGGGTTACCGCCCAACAAGTAGAAGACGCGCTTTACAGCGCTTACGGGCAACGCCAAATTTCAACGATCTACGCGCCGAACAATGCCTATCGAGTCATCACAGAACTGGAAAATCAATATCAGCTCGACCCATCGGCACTGTCGATGCTCTATGTCCGCTCCAGCAGCGGACAACTGGTGCCGTTGAATGCCGTCGCCAAACTCACGCGTACCGTGGGACCGCTCACCATCAATCACCTGGGCCAATTGCCGGCGGTGACGGTTTCATTCAACTTACGTCCGGGAGTGTCATTGGGAGCCGCGGTCAGCGCTGTCAACAAAGCCGCACGGGAAATGCTTCCCGCAACCGTCAGCACCAGTTTTCAGGGCACGGCGCAGGCCTTTGAGTCCTCGATCAGCGGATTAGGGCTGTTGTTGTTGATGGCGATCCTGGTCATCTATTTGGTGCTGGGAATTTTGTATGAGAGCTTCATCCACCCGATCACGATTCTTTCCGGTTTGCCGTCCGCAGGTTTTGGAGCGCTGCTCACGCTGATGATCTTCCATCTCGATCTGAATCTCTACGCGTTCGTGGGCGTCATCATGCTGGTGGGCATCGTCAAGAAAAATGCCATCATGATGATCGACGTGGCGCTGGAAAAACAGCGCGACGGCGGCGAATCGGCGCAGGAAGCCATCTATCAAGGTGCGCTGCTGCGTTTCCGTCCCATCATGATGACCACCATGGCTGCGCTCATGGGCACGTTGCCCATCGCGCTGGGATTTGGTGCGGGAGCGGAATCGCGGCGTCCGCTCGGCCTGGCCGTGGTCGGAGGATTGGTTTTTTCGCAATTGCTCACTCTTTACATCACGCCCGTTTTCTATACTTACATGGAATCCTTCCAGAACTGGTTGAGCTCGTTTCGAAAGCGCAAGACGGTTCCTCAGAGGGACTTCGAGCGCGAACCAGTATTCGCGGGGAAATCCGGCAGCAAGATCGCTTGAACTTTTCATTTTAGCCAGGATGAGCATTTTCGTTTTCCTGAAATTCGGAATGGATTAGCCTCGCCTGAGCTTTCGACTGACCAGAAATGTCCTGCAAGTGGTACTTACCTCCTGCGTTCCAAAGAAGATAGGCTGAGCAAAGTTCCTTAAAGAGCCAAACTCATTGAATAGGAGGATCTGTGATCCGCCGATTTGTGTGGCTGGTTGCTCTGTGCACCCTCTCGCTTGCTACCGATGATCCTGCTCAACCTTCGCTAACCATCTACAACCAGAACTTTGCCGTCGTTCGCCAAGAACTACCGTTAGAGCTGAAGTCCGGCGTGAATAGCGTCCGTGTCACGGACATCACTATGCACCTGGAACCTGACTCCGTGATCTTGCGCGACCCGACCGGGAAACAATTTATTCAGGTGCTGGAGCAAAACTACCGTGCCGATCCGCTGTCAGAGTCGCTTTTGCTTTCACTATTTGAAGGCAAAACGATTGACTTCCTGGTGCCTCGCGAAAACAAGCAAGAAATTGTCCCGGGGAAGATCATCCGAAGCGGCTATGTGCCTCACAGCCCCCTAGCGATGCGCCAGTACGGCACTCAGTATTACCAGGCGCAGATGGCGCAGGGCGGCTCGGAGCAGCCCATCGTGGAGGTCGACGGGAAGGTGCGCTTCGGCCTGCCGGGAACGCCATTATTCCCCGCCCTCGGCAACGACACAGTGCTCAAGCCGACGTTGCAATGGCTGCTCTCCACCCCGAACCCCGGACCATTGCGGGCTGAATTTTCGTATGTCACCGGGGGGCTGACCTGGGAAGCCGACTACAACATTGTCGCGCCGGAAAAAGGAAACGCCGTCGACGTTGTCGGCTGGGTCACAATGGACAATCAGAGCGGCAAGCGTTTTCAGAATGCTCGTATCAAGCTGATGGCGGGAGACGTAAACAAGATTCAACCAGAACAAATGTATGACCGAGTACAGGTGTTCGCGAGTGCCGGCCCAATAAACGGCGCAGAAACCCCACCGGTGACGGCAAGAACCTTCGACGAATATCACCTGTATACTCTGGCCCGTTCCACCACTCTGGACGACCGTGAAACCAAACAAGTGGAGTTCATAAGAGCTGGTAACGTTTCGACCACACAAATCTACATCTATGACGGCCTCAAACTTGACCCCAATCGCTATAACGGATGGAACTGGGAGAACATCCGCAATGACTTCTCGTATGGTACGGAATCAAACCCTAAGATATGGGTTATGCGAGAGTTCAACAACTCGGAAGCCAACCACTTGGGTATGCCGCTGCCGAAAGGGCGGGTGCGGTTCTACAGACGCAATGACGATGGGCAGATTGAGTTCACCGGGGAGAACGTGATCGATCACACTCCGCACGACGAAAAGGTGCGTGTCTATACGGGAAATGCTTTCGACCTATCGGGCGAGCGTCGCCGCACCGACTACCGGGTCGACACGAATCGGCAGACGATTGACGAATCTTTCGAAATCAAGGTCCGCAATCACAAGAAAGAGCCGGTGGATGTTCGTGTAGTAGAGCACCTGTATCGTTGGATTACTTGGGATATCTCGGCTAAGTCCGATCCGTATCGAAGGACGGATAGCAAGACCATTGAGTTTCCTCTGACGATTCCGCCGGATGGAGAGAAGGCGATTACGTATACGGCGCATTACACATGGTGAATGCTAGCAATGCAGGGCCATATATGAGATAGCTTCTAGTTCCAGGCCAGCGAATTGATCCAAGATCCATCGCAAACCGTTGAAGGCCGAGTGTCAGTGGCAACAGAACTTCGCATACTCTCTCCCTGGTTTCGGTTACTCATACCCTCGGTCGCAGATCTCATCTTCATCGTTCTCCTCATTGCTCTGACAGGCGGAGGGCTGGCGGGTCGTCTGCTGAAAGATGCCGGGACTGGCTGGCATATTCGCAACGGACAACAAATCCTACTCACCCACTCGATCACTCGCACCGATACATTTTCATACACCATGCAGGGCCAGACTTGGTATGCCTGGGAATGGTTATACGACGTGCTCATTGCCGCGATCTACCAGTGGGTCGGATTGAATGGTGTCGTATTTTTTACCGCGGTTGTGATCGCTGCCACATTCGCACTTGTGCTTCGCCTCGCTCTGCATCGCGGAAGCAGTCTGCCTGTAGCCGTGATCCTGCTAATGTTGGCGATGGGCGCTTCGACTATTCATTTTTTTGCGCGGCCCCACGTGTTGAGTTGGCTTTTGACAGTAATTTGGTTTCAGTTGCTCGATAGTTCAGAAACTACTTTGGAAACTGCTGCTCACGTCAAGCAGGACCGCCGCTTGCTCTGGTTGCCGGTGATCATGCTGCTCTGGACAAATCTTCACGGTGGATTTCTGCTCGGCATCGCACTGTGTGGACTCTACCTGATCGCAGGATTGATCCGATACTTCTCAGATAGAAAAGATCGGCAGACGATCGGGCGATGGCTGAAACGTCTGGCGATCGCGACCCTGTTTTCACTTTTCGCCACGCTGATTAACCCTTACGGTTACAAACTTCATGTCCACATTTATTTATATCTTTCCAACCGTTTCTTAATGAATCACATTGACGAGTTTCTTCCCCCCAACTTTCATGGCGTAGCGCAACAGTGTTTCGCCGCGCTGTTGCTAATTACGGTGGCAGCGGTGGCGACAAAGCGGCAAAAATTGAGCCTCTCGCATTTGCTGGTAATAATTTTCGCGGCCTATAGCGGCTTGTACGCGTCGCGCAATCTGCCGGTCTCGTCCATACTTCTGACGCTGATTGTCGCTCCAATACTTTCAGCATCAATTTCAGACGTCGGCGCTTCACAAAAGATGAGCCTCCGGTTGCGAAGATTGATTTCAGGTAGCAATGCATTTGCCTCTCGCATGACCGAAATGGAGTTGCGATTTCGGGGACATCTTTGGCCAGCGTTGGCATTGATCCTCGGGCTCGTGGTTTGCATACAACATGGAAGGTTGGGTGCGCGGCAGGTCATGGACGCGCACTTCGACGCCAAACGCTTTCCGGTGCAGGCTGCCGAAGTGATTGCCCAGCGAGGCATCGAGGAACCGATCTTCGCTCCCGACTATTGGGGTGGATATTTGATCTACCGTTTTTCCCCCAACGCCAGAGTTTTTGTAGATGATCGCCACGATCTGTACGGCGAACGCTTCTTAAAGGATTACTTGAAGGTAGTCCAAGTACAGCCCGATTGGGAAAAATTTCTGAATGAGAGGAAAGTGGACTGCGTGCTCGCGCCGACAGGAGGTTCGTTAGCCAATATCCTGAAAGTAACGCCAACCTGGAACCTGATTTATGAGGACAGCACTGCGGTGCTTTTTCAGAAGATCAAGTAAATAATTTCAGATCTCAGATTTTAGTTCTCAGATCTCAGACAAGATGTTGAGGGATTGAAATCAACAATCAAAAATCACAAATCGTAAATCGACGATCGTAAGTCGTACTTTCTCTCTACCTCGTGTCGATATTAAATCCCAAAATCGCGTTCACCTCAACCGGCTGATCTCCCCGCAGGACAGGACGGAATTTCCAGTTAGGCAACGACGCCAGAACCTTGCCGGTCATTTCGCGGCCACCGGGTTCGAGTACCTGCGGATTCTTCAACAATCCGGAGCGATCGAGAATACAGGCGATCACCAGCCGCGAGCGCTGCAAGTCAGAGGGAACCTCGGCGCGCATCGGTTCGGGAGCGGTGAGATCGCCGGCGTAAGCGTGCGCCGCAGAAGTAGGATCCGCAAACTGCATGACTGCGGTCCCTAAGCCGGTCTCAATGTAGATGGTGTACACCTTGTCGCCCTTCAGCGCGCCATAGAAGTTGAATGCGCCTCCGGAACGCGAAGTGGCCACCACAGTGATCGCAGATCCATGACTATCAGTGCCGGATGAGTGACTGCCGCCTGCAGATTGGTTTCCGTCGGAACCGAAACCGGGAAGGGTGACAATGTTGCTTCCGCCGCGCACCGAAACTCCCGGAACTACTGGTTTCCCGCTGGTCCCGCTGCCCGCGCCGCCAGTGCCAGGATAAGGTGAAATGCCGCCACGCGCCGCCACATCGGAACCATAACCGGGGCCAGCCTTGGCCGCACCCGGGCCTTCACCGGATAATCCGCTGCCCGATCCATTGCCACGGCCAATGCTTGAGCCGCCACCGGCCCCGCCGAGTCCGGCCTTTTCTCCTCCGGAAGGAGACATTGCCAGAGAGCCAGTTCCGCCACTTCCCGGCACACCAACCTTGGATCCGGGCTGATTGGAAACCACAACGCCTGTGCCCGCGCTGCTGCCCCCGCTCGCCGGAGGCGCCGCTGCTGTTCCAATATCCAGCGCACCGCCGCGTCCCAAACCGCGATTTCCGCTTCCTTGCCCGCCCACCGAACTGGACGCCGAGACCGAGGGGGGAGGTGGCACCACGCTTGTACCTCCGCCCAAGCCGCCGACGGATTGATGCTGCAACGAACCCCCACCTACTTGCACTGGAGGCGCTATCACTGCCGCGTTGCCCAAGCCTCCGATATTGCGATTCTCCGCTGAGGCTTTGCCCATCTGCACCGGCGGTGGCACAACTTGCTTATGCAATTCGCCCGCGCCGAATCCTGGTCCCGCAGCAATCTCGTGAGTCATCTGCGGCGCTGGTGCGACGATGGTCGGTGCCGGCAGCGTAAGCTGCGGATTTGAATTCGAAAATTGCTCCGGAGCCGAGACCGGCGGCGGAATGATCTCCGCAGCATGCGAACCCGGCAGCCGCAGCGAGGCCAATTCGCGGTGAGCGGCGGGCGCAGGCGGAATTACGGCAGCGTCAAGCGTAGGCGAACTCTGCATCTTGTCACGATCAATCTGAGGCGCAGGGGCCACAGCCGCCGGAGACATCGCCAGAAGCCGGGCAGAAGATTTCAATCCTTCGGCGGGCGCGGGACCGGGAATCGCCTTAAAGGCCAAAAGATTGGCCACTGCGGCATCGGAACGCGGAAGGTTCAGCTTGGGAGCGTCGACGACCTTTTCTCGAAGCGAATTTCCACGCGCGACGCGGATAGTTTGGCTGCGATGATGGGCTTCCTGTCCACCTGCATACCCGGAGCGTCCGGATTGTGCGCCGCCAGCGTCTTCGGCCCGAGGCAGCTCCTCACCCGAAAAATAAATAATCTCGTACTTAGGTAGAACTGGCGGCACGTACGGACGCATTTGAGCCAGCCGGGTGGGCACGATGATTACGGCGACTAAGATTACCGCTTCCAGAACCCAAGAGATCATCATTCCCCGATAAGGGAACAATCCGCTGCGAGCCTCTCCTGCCAGACGTTCTCCCGAACGCCCCATTGCGGGCCGGATCGCGGTGACGAATTCCTGCCATGGCGATGACCATTCCACTAAAAGTTTGGGTGCGTCGTTCACTGCGTGCTTGCCTCCCGCGCCTGTCCCAAAACAATCTCGATCTCATCTCCGAGCGATGTCCCCGTGGAGTGCAGCATATTGCGGGGCAACTCGATTACGGACGCGGCTTGCATGCGTACCGGAGCGACTCGCCAGGGTTTCAGATCCTGTTCCAGGTGAACCACAGTCTTCTCCTCATTCAAGTAGAGCACATCGATCGGGAAACGCATGGCAAAGGTGTGAACTCCCCGAGAGGGAACAATCCACAAACCTTGTCCTGCATGAAAGCTGTCGGCTTCGGTGCACATCAGGCCGCGAAGGCGAGACCAGTGGGTTGCGGCGATGGACAACTGGGTGGCGAGATACGCCTGGCGCGTCCGATTAAAAGCATAGCCCACAGATCCCCGTTCTGACATCACAACTCCTTGGTTCGGCCCGCTGACAGTTGCGACTTCATCGTCGCATCTCCGGCATCAATGTTCGAACTAACTCGATCACTGCCGGCCCCAACGTGACAAATATGATAGAGGGGAGAACGAAAACCACAAGAGGAATGATCATCTTGATGGTGGTTTTCGCAGCCTGTTCTTCGGCTCTTTGGCGGCGTTCGGTTCGCAGCGAATCGGAATGCACCCGCAAGGCTTGGGCGACGCTGGTTCCGAAGCGGTCAGTTTGAACCAGAGTACCCACCAGGGCGCGAACATCATCTACACCAGTTCGTTCGATGAGGTTGCGCAGGGCCTCGACTCTTGGTTTGCCGGCCCGCATCTCCAGGTTTACCAGGTAAAATTCATCGCTCAAATCGGGGTGCGCGTGATGTAGATCTTCGCCAACTCGCATCAGGGCCTGGTCCAACGCTAACCCGGCCTCGACGCAGATCACGGTCAAATCCAATGCATCGGGCAATGCCAGCGTGATACGCCGTTGCCGGTCCCGGATCATGCGCTTCAGCACGAATCGTGGCAGGAAGAAACAAAAGGCCGTGATACTCGCCATCAAAATCAAAGACTTGAAGCCGGCAGCCGCAATTACCACCGTCAATCCCATGAATGCCAGCAGCACCCGGCTGCCAACATACATCGTCAAGTGGCGTGCATCTCGATAACCAGCCTGGATGAGCCAGGCTCGAGTTCGAGAAACTTCCCTTGGCGATAAGGGTAGGGCCCGGCTCAAGGGATCCAGCGCCTGCTCCAGCCGTTCTTTGAATGCCGGCTTCTCTTGCGGTTCAGCTTTCTGCCATCCCAGCGCGCGCAAACGCGATCCCAACATGGAAGAGGGGGCATAGGCGGCCGCCCCGAAGGAAAACACAACCAGGGCAACGGTCAAGAACAATACGATTGCCAGAAGCATTGCCATGTTCTAGACCTGAATCCGAATAATTTTTCGGATGATGAAATATCCGACGGTTTGAAGCGTTATGCCGGTGACGATCAGGGTGTGGCCAATGGGATCTGCAAATAGTGGCTGAATAAACGCCGGATTAATAATCGACATCGAGACTACGATGATGGGCGGTAATCCCATCAACAGCAGCATGGTTAAGCGGCCTTGTGCGGTATACACCCGTACCTGGCGCATGATCTTGAAACGCTCGCGGATCATGTAAGACAAATTATCCAGAATCTCGGCGAGGTTGCCGCCGGTTTCGCGCTGCAGCATGACCGCGGTGACGAAGAACTTCACATCCACCAGGGGCACGCGCTCGGTAAGATTCAGCAACGCATCGCGGACCGGTAGGCCGAATTTTTGCTCTTCGAACAGCTTGCGAAACTCGGAAGCGATAGGTTCTGAAATCTCATTGGAAATCAGTTCGAGAGCGGTGGTAAAGGCATGCCCGGCACGGACGGCGCGGGCCAGTGTGTCGATGGCTTGGGGAAATAATTCCTCAAATTTCTTGAACCTCCGGGTGCGACGGAAGGAGGCATAGGAATATGGAAGGATGGCGCCGATAAATATTCCGAGCCAGGCAAATTGAGGAAATGGGGTCAGGACTAGTATGACGAGAGCCACAGCCACGCCGCTAAGCACACACAACATCAGGATGTTGCCGGCACGGGTTTTCAAGTCAGCCTGGGAGAGAAATGTCTGCAGGTTGGCGATTCTGGCGGATCGGCGCAGCAGGTTGTCGAGTGCCGGAATCTCGCTCAACATTTCGTCGCGCAGCAACGCCAGTTCTTCGCTGGGCTTGCGTTCCGCGGCCTTCTGCACGCTGGCCAACCGGTCGCGCAGCAGACGGGCGCGGGAGCTCCGCCGATCGAGCAGGGAGCCGATGGCAAAAACGACCAGCGAGACAACCACGAATACGACTATGACGGTCAGTATCAACATATACAGTTCGGAAGCGAAAGCCCCGCTTTCTAGACCTCCATCCGAGATTCAAATAATGCGGGACGCAGGCGGCAACCACCGGTCGCCAGACGATCGGCGAACTTGGGCCTGATTCCAGTAGCGCGAAAAATTCCACGCACTTTGCCGCCCTCATCAATTCCTGTCCGTTCGAATAGAAAAATATCTTGCATAGAGATGACCTCGCCCTCCACCCCAGTGACCTCACAAACCGCGATTACCTTGCGTGCACCATCGGAAAGGCGCGCGATTTGTACCACTGCGTGAATGGCCGACGCGATCTGATGACGAACCGCTCGCTCCGGAATATTTAAATTAGCCATGGAGAACATGCTCTCGATACGGGCCAGCGCGTCCCGCTGCGAGTTGGCGTGGACCGTGGTCAAGGAGCCTTCGTGGCCAGTATTCATCGCCTGCAGCATGTCGAACGCTTCCTCGCCGCGCACCTCGCCCACGATAATGCGGTCGGGACGCATACGCAGACTATTGATGACCAACTGCCGCTGCCTCACCGCGCCCTTGCCTTCGATGTTGGGCGGCCGGGTTTCCAGCCTTACCACGTGCTCCTGTTTCATTTGCAGTTCAGCGGCATCCTCGATGGTGACGATTCGCTCATTGTTCGGGATATAACCCGAGAGGACGTTCAGCAGCGTGGTCTTGCCCGCGCCGGTTCCACCCGAGATCAGAATATTCAGCCGTCCCTTTACCATCGTCGAGAGCAACTCCAGCATAGGTTCGGTCAGAGTCTTGTTCTCGATCATGTTGCGCGCCGTCACAGGATCCCGGCCGAAACGACGGATAGAGAGACACGGACCATCAATAGCCAGCGGAGGAATGATGGCGTTCACACGCGAGCCGTCCGCCAGACGAGCATCCACCATGGGTGACGACTCATCTACACGCCGGCCCACCCGGGAGACGATGCGGTCAATAATCTGCATCAGGTGCTGGTCATCTTTGAAGCTGAGGCCGGTGGTCTCCAGTTTCCCGCCGCGTTCCACGTACACACGGTTATAACGGTTTACCAGGATGTCGGAGATGCTGGGATCCTTGAGCAAAGGCTCCAGCGGGCCCAACCCAAAGATTTCATCCAGGATCTCGCGAGCCAGACGTTCGCGCTCGGCGAAGCTGAGGGGGACGGCCTCGCTGTTGACGGTGTTGCGAATCAGCAGCAGTACTTCTTCGCGGGCGGCGTCGCCCGGCGTCCGGCCCAGCTTCTCCAGATCCAGGCGATCGAGGATCTTGCGATGGAGGTCGGCTTTTACCTGCTGATATTCGGTTCTTTCGAAGGTCTGCAAATTGCCCATGATTATGTCTGACTAAATTTCTACACGGTCTTGAATAACGACCAGGCAGTGCGCTTCACATCGACGTCGTTCTCGGTTAGACGAGCCGCAAGTCCAGTAAAGGAACGTGCAATATCGGTATGATTTTGCTGCATCAGCGGAATTCCCCGGTCGATGGCAGTGGAGACCGCAAAATATTGATTGGGTATCTTCCACAGTAACTTTACTCCCGCCGCAGCTTCCGCATCGGCTTCACTAAATCCCGGAATCTTGCGAAAACGATTAAGAACAAGTTGTACGCGCTCGCGTCCGCCGGTTTCTCCCAGATACTGCTGCACGCGGGCTGCGCTCCACAGCGAAGCGACGTCGGCATGAGTCACCAGCAACACGGCCTCTGACAGGTTCGACACTAGCCGTGTGGTTCCATCCATGCGCGAAGACGCATCCACAACCACATAACGGAAGTGACTTACCAGCATGTCGAACAGCCGGGCGAATTCCGTTGTTGAAGGCTCCATACTGACCGGCGTATTTGCCCCGGCCAGCAATTGCAGCCCACCACTGTGCCGGGTCATGAAACTTTCCAGCAGGGAACTATCCAGGCGGTGAAGATTACGGATGGCGTCGGCTACGCTGAACAGCGGTTTCAAGTTCATGTGCAGCGCGGCATGACCGAGTTGCGCTATGTCGATGAGGGCAACGTTGCCATGGGCCGACTGCAAAGCCAAAGCGAGGTTCACGGCAATGGTGGTGGCGCCGCTGCCGCCCTTGGCATTCACGACGGTAAAAACCTTACCTCGCGCTCCTTCGCGGTGCACCTTTCGCTGTGCTGTAGCCAATCGGACGAAGGCTTCCAGAAGATCCGTGGTGGTAGTAGGACGTTGAATGAACTCACGCGCTCCCGACCGCATGGCGTTCACAATGACCTGGGGCTGCGACATGCTGCCAACGCAAAACAAGGCTGAGTCGGGCAGTTCTTGATGCAGTAATTCGATCGCCCGCAGAGCCAGTGCCGCGGTATCGACTGGGATATCCACCAGAATTACTTCGGGATTCGCCCCTTGAATCCTGCGTACGACAGGATCGGTGGCGGCAACGGGATAGGTCGGGCAACTATGCACCCCCCGCGCTACGCTGGTGCCGTCTACGAGAACCTGCAGCACGGCACGCTGTTCACTATCGGATGCGACAATTACTACAGAAAGTTCGGGCATTGATCCTGCTTGGGCCCCTACAAATTCCTAACTGCAACCAACCTGCCGAAGCTCACTTTCAAAACTAGATTTCTACTTGCTGCTGCCCGACGGTTTCTTTCCATCGAACTTGTTCTTGTCCAAAAACGGCTGCGGATTCGCAGGCCCCGTCGGCGGCTGAGCGCTCGGCGAAACGCGGCGCACGGTGCACAGAACCATTAACTCGGCATTGCTCTTTTGCGTGCTCTTGCTCCTGAAAAAGTTGCCCAGAATTGGAATGTCGCCCAGTCCCGGAATCTTGTTGGCGATGTTAGTGACACGATTGTCCATCAAACCCGCAATGACGAAGCTTTGCCCGTCCTGCAACTCGAATTCAGTGTCCGCCCTCCGGGTGCTCAGCGCGGGCACGTTGAAGCCGGAAATGGTAAGCCCATTGGCGAAATCCAAGGTGCTGACTTCGGGAATCACTTTCAAGTGTATGTTCCCGCTCGGCGTGATCACAGGAGTGAATTTCAGGCGGACGCCGAATTCCCTGAATTGAATGGTTATCGCGTTTACTCCGTTGCCAGGTTGTACCACGGGGAAGGGAAATTCCCCTCCTGCCAGAAAGCTTGCTTCCTTGCCATTGACCGCGATCAGGTTTAACATCGGTTCGGGGCACAAAGACGTTGAGAAAGTCGCTGATATTCACAGTGGACGGCGTTGACGTCGTGGTCGTTCCGGTCGGGGTGGTAACTATAGTCGGCGCCGGGTGAGTGGTGGTAATGGTTCCAAATTGCCCCGTTTGGGTTTGTGCAATGGTATTCCCCAGTCCTGGGGCAAAGAGATTGATTCCAAGCTGAGTCACTGCGGTGCGGTCCACTTCGGCGAACTTCACTTCGAGTAGGATTTCCTGCGCGCCCACCGGACCGAAAGTCAGCACGTTCACCACATTCTTGGAGTAGGCATCCGCGATCATCCCAGCGCGCTTAGCTACGTCTTCGGTGGACACGTGCCCTGACAGCACAATGGCGGAGCGGGAAGGCGTGACCGCGATTTGCTCATCCGGGAAAACGCGTTTTTCTTCTTCGGCGACGGCGCTGACGTCCACATCCACACGCAGGTCGAAGCTGCGCGAACGTTCCAATTCATCCCAGATCAACAATGAAACCTCACCAGGAGAGCGGCCATGGACCAGGATCTGAGTAGGAGCAACCACCAGCGGATCGGCGATTGCCGCGTCGGTTACAGAAATCCGTTTTATTCTTTCTCTGGTGTTTAGCAGCAGCGACTTCCCGACCATCACCCGCAAGGGCGCGGCACTTTGAGGCTCCGTCTGCGCCGGCTGAGATCCGGTCTGAGGAGCCTCAGTAGCCGGTTGTTCCGGCGAGGGTTGGACCTTGGGCACGCTCGAAGCTGGCTGTTCCTGCGAACCCACAACCATCGCCGAACTCAGCAGCAAGACGGCTACTGACTTCAGCGCCAGGGTAGGAACTTTCATCTCGCCATTCTCCCGGTTGCGGGAGCGAATCAACATATCCTCTGACCTCGGAAGTTTGAAATGGGCCTCAGAACTTTTGCAAGTCTGTTTTGTTGCCGCGAATTACCTGGACCGTATAAAGATCAGGCGCCGGGGGTAGTTGGACCGTCTTGCGCTTGTGTCTTTCACGCACAACCGGCATTGGAGCAGAAACATTCTTATATAAACTATTGGTTCTCATCGAAGCCAGGTCCTGCTGCTTGGTGTCGAGAGGATTGCGCAACGCCAACTGAATGCGTCCCTGAGTACTGGCCAGGGTCAGCTTCTGCGCGTCATCGGGGGAAACCAGCAGAGTGATGACTGGAGTCGACTGTGGATCGCCGGCGGCGTTTCGTTCCAGCCTTTGGCCGGTGGCGATCACGGCCACGTTCTCCAGCACAGTCGTAGTCTGCTGCTCGCTTGCGCCGGACGGATTTCCCGTGAGCAAAACATCCACCCGTGTGCCCGGCAAAACGAAGCCCGCTACCGAGACCACTTCATTCACGCGCACGGAGATGGCGCGCATTCCGGGTGGAATCAGGGAAGGCAAACCGTAGCCCGCATTCTCACCCGCCAATTTGAGGGGGAGAACAAACTCTCCTTTGGCAATCGGCAGCACCACCCCTCGGCCAACGACCGAAGATTTCAGATGAAAGCAGCTGGGGGGAAGATCACCGGAGGGGAAGCGGACCACCTTCACATCTTTGTCCTCGATCTTGGCGCCCACCTGGATGTCGCCGGCGGCGATAACCACATCCACCCCGGGCGCAGTGTCTGACCGTGTCCTCGACTGCAGATTGCGGTAAACGGTGAAGCTGACGAATGCGCCCAGTGCCAGAGCGACAATTCCGATTAACAAAAGCCTGCTACGGTTCATTGCTACTCCTCAGGAATCTCGATGAGCGCACGGCCTCCGAAAAGGGACAGCAAGACCGTGCAATGTCAAGGGCGCGCCCAGCCTCGATTGCAAAATAGGGTGAGCAGCCAGCGGCCTATCCTGGAGTCGGATAGCAAAAGCCCGGCGGCAAAAACCCCCGGCCTGGCTACTGAATCGAACTGGCGACGGAAGAGAATACATTGTTCGCGCTCGATCCGATGAGCTTGATCGTGCCGACGACGATCAACAGGATCACGGCCAGCATTACAGCATATTCCGCGATATCCTGTGCTTCGTCTTCCGACCACAGCCGGTAAGAAATCTGTTTCACCTTAAACGCTCCCGCCGACTAATCAAGCTGATAGATATACATCAGCCCGATCCTGCGCAAGATTCTGCGCACCCACGGCCCGTAACCACGTTTTTCTTCTGTTTTCTGAATCAATGGCTTGCGAAAGGGAAAGGAGACGGTCTCAAATCCCCCGCCCATAATACCCGACGCGTCCCTAGTCGGGCGACAAAATCTTGCACATTCTATCCCGGGCTTAGAGATACGTCTGTGGACCCTGGCGAGGGTGTCCGTCCAGGGGGGTGGTGCGATGCAAACCCCGGCGCTGTCAAACGCGCCAAAGCATTGCCTTTCATGAATCTACAACTTACAACCTATTGAACCGCGCTCGCAACGGAGGAAAATACGGTATCTGCACTTACGCCGATAAGCCGAATGGTGCCCACGGCAATAGCCAGTATCACCGCGAGCATGATGGCGTACTCAGCGACGTCCTGTCCGGCATTCCCCTGCCACAACCTGTGCATTACTCCCATCGTTTCAACCTCGCGATAAGAAGGAAATTTACGTGGGGGAGGGTCGCGCAAGGGCCGGACATCCAGTTGGCTCAAATATGCGCGCCTTATGATACCTCAGCAGCTCAAGCGAAGCGAGATATATATTGCAGAATACGAGTGCTACTAAGGTCTTACGTCCGTAGTCAATACGACAGATTGAGAGTCTGAATAAATCTGCTTCCAGCCCGGCTGCGATCTAAGCGCAGTAACGAGGGGAGCATCCGGAGGCAGAAGGATGGTCCGGATTTGCCATTGCTCTATCGGACGTTTCCATCCCTCGGTTAAGTGGTAAGTGGCATAAAAATCATCCATAAAGGAATCGCCGTACAGGTCGGCGCGGCCATCAATGAAAACCCGGTACTCAGGGTACAGTTTGGCAATGAAATAGCCACCCCAGTTGTAGTTATTCAATATCGGACCCGGCGGTCGTTGTCTCGCCAGGAAGGACACCGTCCCTGCCGGAAAGTGCTGCGCTTCAGTTTTTGGCTGGTCCCTTATCACCACCCGCACCCTTAGGATAGTGAAGACTACGAAAGCCACCATTACCACTGCATTCACTAGCCTTCGGCGTGATCGGGGCGAGCTTACCGTCGAGCCGACCCAAGATCCCGCACCACGTTCATCCAGCCAGAATTGTGCCGATGCGCTGAGGATCGGCACCGTGACCAGTACAAAAATCGGTATATGACGTACCGAGCGCAATGCCATCCACATGGTCGCTAGCAGCAATAGCACTTCTCGCGCGCGCAAACGTCGCGGCGAGAGTCCTAATGCAAGCAAAACGGCCAGGAGCATGCAGAGAAAAGGCAACTCTTTAGCTTGATGAAAGTTCGGGGAAAACCATTCGTCGACATAAGTCTGCATGGAGCGGGAACGGAGGGTTTCCAGAGGATACCGGTACATGCGTATCCCGTTCGCATTCAAAGGCACCACCGCCAGGCATGCGACCAAGACTAATGCCAGCCTGCGCAGGTGGGGCGCAGCCTGCTTCCAGTTCTCGGAGCCAAACATCACTTCCAAAACGTTACCCACAAGAAACAGGATCGTCAGGCCAATTCCAACCAGGTATCCTCCATGTAAATTCACCCAGAGCACTGTGAGCGGCGCTGTCCACAACAGCAGGCGCGGATGTTCGTCAGAATGCTCCAGTATCAAAAGGAAGATGCTAGCCAACAGCAGGGAAAACATTTGCGGACGTACGCCCCAGCTCGGAGCCGAAGCGGTGGCGCCCCACACCATGAATATCCCTGCAATGTAGGGACAACCCGGGCAGCGCAGGTAAACCATCCAAAGACTGGTGGCGACGATCATTGCGAACGCCACAATCAATCCTCCCCATCCCGCCAATCGATAGATAGCGTATATCGTGACCTGAGAGAGCCACTCGTGATTGATCCACGGCTGACCTGCACGCGTAAATGAGTAGGGATCCAGATGAGGGACCTGATGACTTTCGACGATCAGTTGACCGGTACGTAAATGCCACCACACATCGGGATCGGACACGCCGCGCGCTGCCAGGGCAAAAAGGCCAAGCACAAGCACCGCGACAAAAATCCGGCGCGTTTGCAGGAAAGAATTCACCTGCGGTGGATGATACCGTAGCCGGCACACAAGGTAGAATCGGCTGGTTTGAAGATCAAGGTTTCATGAAGCCGGAGAAATACAAAAAGCTTGTGCTGATTTTTTTGGCGGGAATGCTTTCCCTGCATGTGGCAGTTGCGTGGCGGTCGCGGGAATTGATTCGTAAAGGTTATCCCGACTTTACAGCGCTCTATTCCGCGGGAAAAATCGTGCGTGAAGGTGTGCGCAAGCAGTTGTACGACAGTCAGACTCAGTATCGTATCCAGCAGGAATTTGCCGCTGGAGTCAGCATTCGGCAAGGTCCTCTGCCCTATATTCACCCGCCTTGGGAAGCCCTTCTGTTTGTACCCTTCGCATGGTTTTCGTACCCGATGGCCTATCTGCTTTGGAACGCCGTCAATGTTCTGATTCTCCTATCACTCCCATTTTTACTTCGGAATCACTTGCCCCAACTCAGGCACGTCTCCGCCCTGTTTTGGCTATTCGTCTCCCTGGCTTTTTATCCTATCTTTTTCGATTTATTGCAGGGGCAGGACATTCTTCCGCTCTTACTGTTTTTTACTCTCGCTTTCGTATCTCTAAAACAGAACAATGATTTGGCCGCAGGTTGCTGGCTGGGGCTCGGACTCTTCCGGTTTCACCTGGTGTTGCCTCTCGTATTCATCCTGTTGCTTCACAAAAGACTAAAAGCGCTGCTCGGATTTGCGGTAGTAGCTTTCGTTCTGGCAATGGTCTCAGTAGCCATTATTGGTTGGAACGCGGCGCTGAGCTATCCCTCGTTCGTGTGGCATGTCGAGACCGTGATGGGACATGGCGCGATCGTGCCGGTCGACATGCCCAATCTGCGCGGCCTGCTCCATACTTTTCTCGCGGCGCACAGTTCGAAATTGGTTATTCAACTCGTGGTGGCAGTCTTGTCGGCTGCTTTGCTGCTGTTCGCATCGGCGAAGTGGAGAGTTGCAAGAGAGGGAACAGCCTTCGATCTGGGATTCTCTTTGGTGGTGGTCAGCACGATTCTTGTGAGTTATCACGCCAACACCTACGATCTAGCCCTGCTATTTTTGCCGGTCATGCTGCTGACGAATCATCTTGCAGGAGTCGATGTGAAGGGTGGATGGAGTCGGATAGCTCTCATGGGACCAATGTTTGTGTTGTTCGTCAGTCCGCTCCAGATGCTTCTTCTGCAAAAATATGGGAAGTTGAGTCTGCTTACTCCGGTATTACTGTTCTGGACATGGGGATTGGCGAGCGAAATCTCACGGCTGGGAAGTCCCAGCCAGATTCCCGTGACGCAAGCTATGTGAGTCCGCTTCGGACGGTACGATGGCAGGCTTGTCTCTTTTAACGAGCCCTCGCCAAAGCACAACTCCCAGCATAGGCAGATAGATGAAGATCACCGTCCATCGTCCCACCTCAGTGAAGCTGTGAGGGGTGTGATACCAGCGCCAGATGCCAGCTCCGTAACTAAAAAACACGGTAGCCAGAATCTCGCGTCGAGACTTTGGAATCAGCCACAAGATGAAGGAGTCAAAAAACCACCTCTGCGGCATGATCGCCGCCAGCAATAGCAAAATTGCGTCCCGATCACGGTAACGCCACAACGCAAGTGCCAGTAAAGGCCCCGGCAAAACCAGCAATGGTATGAAGTGCTCGTAATAGCCGAGTTGCCCCACCCACAACAATGGCCATCGCGGCATTACCACCAGGCTGAGCAGTAAAACCACGGCACATGCGATCACTCCGCGGCGGGTCAAATGGGTCAGCGCAACCGGCAAACCAATTTGTGGTTTGACCATAGTCACCGGAAGCAATAGTGGAAAGAAAGCGCTGGCCACGATCAGTGGCGACCACTGTGCGGTCAGAATGCCTGCCCAATAGGGATATGCAAGAAATATCAGCAACCGGTAATAACCATAGCGTGTGAGACCGAAAGCCAGCAGCGCTGAGCTGATGCCATAGAAGGCGCCGGCTGCGGCTTCCGGACGCATCCACAAGAACGGCAATCCGAATAGCGCCGCGGTCATCGGATACTGCTCGAGCGGTGTGTCGTAAGGATTTTTTCCTGCCAACAGATACTTCGCAGCGCGAATCGCCCAAGTGAAGTCTGCTGCGCCCTGGTGAAAGTGGGTGAGCAGGAACCAACAAAATATGCCGCTGGCGATTCCGATGACGGTCGAAACGAGAATTCGCAATCTCATGGGGAAAGGTCGTTCGCAAAAGGATCGTTCGCAATAAGTTGTAACATGGGGCGTTTCCGTTTCGGCCACCCTATTGTTAAGGAATCCCAAAGCAGGGTTGGTGATTGCGCTGCTGCTGGCGGCAAGCATGTGGTTTTACGTGCAGTATGTGCTGGTCCCTTATCAGCGGGCTGATGCAGCCGCACATGGGCGCCCGCGGGGCAATCTTTCAGACGTCTATCCGCGCTGGCTGGGCGCGCGCGAGTTGCTGCTCCATCATCGCGATCCCTACGGCGGCGATGTCACGCGGGAAATCCAGGCCGGCTACTACGGACGTCCTCTTGACCCGGCTCGTCATGACGATCCCAAAGATCAGCAAGGTTTTGCTTACCCGGTGTACGTTGTGTTTTTGCTCGCTCCGACCGTTATGCTGCCGTTCTCGGTCGTGCAGGCTGGCTTCCGCTGGCTATTGCTGATCATCACGATAGCTACCGTTCCGCTCTGGTTGCGCGCATTACGTTGGCGTCCTTCGGCGACTACCACCGCGATCCTTATCATCTTGACGATTGGTAGTTTTCCTGCGGTGCAGGGAATCAAGCTCCAGCAGTTAAGCCTTGTGGTAAGCGGATTCATCGCCCTTTGCGCCCTATTGCTGACCTCCGGCCATTTTCTGTTGGCAGGCATCGTGCTGGCCCTGGCCACCATAAAACCTCAACTGGTTTGGCCGTTGGCGGCATGGTTAATCCTGTGGACAATCAGCGACTGGCGCCGGCGCCAAGGATTCTTTTGGGGATTCGCCTTGACCATGGCTGCAGTCCTCGGCGGATCCGAGTACCTGCTGCCGGGATGGCTGACAAAGTTTCGCCAGGCAATTACAGCCTACCGGCAATACACCGGCGGCGCGGGATCGCTGTTGGACGTTCTGGTCACGCCGGGGTGGGGAAGAGCGATCAGCGGTTTGATCTTGCTGGCGCTGGCAGCTGTTTGCTGGCGGCTACGTCGCGAGCCGGCCGGCACGACGGCTTTTTCCCTGGCCACGGCCGTAGTTCTAGCCGCGACCGTGGTCGTCGTCCCGATGGTCGCGCCGTATAACCAGCTGCTCTTGCTCCCTGCCGTCTTCCTCCTGGTTCAACAGGCCAAGTCGAGTTGGAACCGGAGTCGCATCACGCGATTGGCTTACGTAGTCTCGGGCTTACTTGCCTTGTGGCCTTGGCTGGCTACGCTTTGTCTTAGCCTGGCGGGGCTCATCGTGCCAGCGAAGGTGGTTCAGCAAGCATGGGCATTGCCGCTGTATACGAGCCTCGGGATTCCGCTGGCTGTGCTGGGCGCCACAGCTCTTATGCTCACTGATTTTGTTTCGTTCAGAAGCATACCGCGAAGGGCCGTACAGGAGAGGGCTCGGCAGAGTACGTGATCGTATACAAGTGGCCGCCCTTTCAAGATATTAGGCTCTATCATTACCGCTCGCTCTTCGTCCTATTCAAGGGTGCATATTTACGCAATATGCGTAACAATTTACGCATTATGCGTAACAGCGCCCCTTGGAAGCACTTTTCCCAAAAACCCGGGAGGGGGTTTTGGCTGCAACTCTGACCCAGCCGGACAAATGGTGGTTTCTGTCTGAGCTCGCGGAGTACCTGGGCACGACCCCTTCCAGCCTGCAACGTGAGCTGTTTGCGCTTGTCGACACCGGCATCCTTGAGCAGAGACGAGAAGGTAACCGTGCTTATTTCAGAGCGCAAAAACGTTCGCCAATCTACCGCGAACTACGAGCAATATTCGAAAAAACGACCGGGATCGCCCCAACGATTCGGACCGCCGTGGCAGCCTTTGGGGGCAAGATCCTTTACTCATTTGTGTACGGGTCCGTTGCCCGGGGGCGCGAACACGCGGCCAGCGACATCGACGTAATGGTCATTGGCAATATTGGTCTTGCAGAATTGACGCCGGCGCTTAGGAAAGCCGAGCGCGCTCTTGG
>WNGQ01001603.1_pt1 | contig 30610 bp, 27 predicted proteins | sample 5407661 | NCBI WGS metagenome assembly WNGQ01 (sample SAMN13153382, study PRJNA577476) | soil metagenome | isolation source: 60 cm soil or saprolite under Garry oak tree replicate 2 | place: USA:California | collected 2016-06-15 | reverse complement strand
AGCGGCGCCGGCGGAATGCCCGACGGGGGGTTGGTCAGTTTGACAGAGACCGTGTGCGTGTCGGTGAGGTCGACGTCGGTGAAGGTCAGCGTTCCCGATGTCGGGTCGCTGGATGTCAACGGCAACGATCCGCCCGACACGTTGGTGCCGCCGTGAAGAGCGATGGTCTGTGGCCCCGTGGTGACGACCGGCGCGTCGTTCGTGCCGGTGATCGTGATCGTGAATGGGACCAGCGTGGTTTGGTTGGCGGGCGCGAAGTTGTTGTCGACCCGCGCGACATAGGCCAGCGTCAGCGTCTCGCCGGCGGCGAGGAAATCGAAGGCGTTGTCCGGGACGCTATAGGTGAAGGTCGCCGAGCCGTTGTTGTTGTTGTGGGGATCGGGAACGACGGTGATCTCGACTTTGGTCTTCGCGATGTCGGCGAGTTGCAGCAACGACAGCTTGGCCGTGACGTCCTGGTGCTGCGCGTTCTGGTAGGCGAAGGCGCTGAAATTCACATGCACTGTCGGCGTATCGCCGGCATTGATGTCGCCAAAATTGACCTGGCCGGAGATGTGGTCGAGATCGCCGGCATCGCCGGTCTTGCCGATGCGTTCCGTGATCGAGAAGCTGATGCCGGGTGCCATGACGGCCGTCGGGGCACCGGGGAAATGAAACGGGCCGTCGTTGGGACCGATCGGGCCGTTCAGCCCGTTCGAATTGCCGTTCCCAACGTTCACGAACAAGGGCGTGGCGGTAGAGCCGTTGTCGGCCGTTTTGATCACCGGCCCGGTTTGCGGGGTGATCGAGTCGTTCTGCCCGAAGTTCGTCTTCGGATTCGGATTGGAATTGTCGGTGAATTTCAGCGTGAAGACATCCTGGATGAGCTTCTGCACATCCGGCGACAGCGGCGCGTTGCTCTGGCTGATGACGCCCTGGCTGATATTGATCTGCTGTCCGGCCTGGTTGACCGTCGCCAGCGGCTGCAGCGTGGTCTTGTCGAACAGGATGTAGGAGCCGGTGGTGCCGTCGGGCTCGACCAGCACCTGGAATTTTGCATCGGGCGCGCCGCCCTGGCCGGGAACGGTGAAGTCGATCTCGACCAGCACCGCGGTGCCGCGGATGCCCATGGTCGCGACCGGCGTGTCGACTTTCATGTCGCCGTGCTTGGCGGTCTCGCCGGCGACGAACGAGATGGTGCCGGCCACCAGGCTCAGCAGCGAGGAATTGTTCGACCCGTTGGGGTCGTAGATCATCTCGTTGAGCACCATCCTGGCGTTGGACGACAGGCCGAACACGGTGCCGTCGATGAAGGTGAGGCCGAGCGTCGAATCGGAGCCCGACTGCACGACATCGCCCTTCTCGACGTTGTCGCCCTGATGCAGGATGATCGAGACGCCGTTGCGGACCGCGGTGGCAGTGCCCACGAGCTTGGTGACATGGCCGATGACCCGCGCCGCGCTCGCACTGCCGTCGGCCTGGCTGACCTGGATGGAACCGGTGAGCGCGTTGACGATGTCGCCGGTGAGATGGGCGCCGTCGGGCGAAGCGAGTGCGGCGCGCTGCTCCGTCTTGAAGTAATCGTGCAGGACGATTTCGCGGTCGTCCCCGGACAGGATCAGGTCGACGCCCGATCGCTTGAAGTCGCCATGGAACAACAGTTGCGCGTCCGGAACGACGATCGCATTCGCAGGCACGCTCGAATGCGGCAGCGAATGGACATGCGCGGGCGAATGCGCGTCCCGGCCTTCGGCAATTAACGCGTCGAATTTACCCGCGTAATTCAAAGTGCCACCAGAAATGGTTAATATTCAAATAATTATCAAGACGTTAAGCTTACATATCACTGGTGGATGCAGCGCGAAACCATCCCCAGCTTGTGTAACTTGGTTCATGAACGGCCGCCGAACGCGAATTAATCTTGACCATTTCAGTATCGCAGTACCGGTTTTAATATAATTAGAAAGTAATACCTTGAATACTATTGCCTCATCTAAGTAATTATAAGATTAGAATTGCGTACGGATACTCGAATATACCAAGCCATGTAGCTCCTTGCAGAATACTGCGCTGGTTTCCAAGCCAAAGCTGTGATCTGGCTAACAGAATCGTTCAAATTTGAATCAATTAGCCATAACCACCAAAAGCTTGCCGCAGTAAAACCCTGCGTGTGCCTTCCGTACGTTTGCGGGTTCATTGTAACTCGGCGGCCACAGCTGCTCTCGCAGATGCGTAAACTGATGGCGACCCGGGTAACCCGGATTTCAGCCTGTTTCGAAGTTTGCGACGGCCGAAAATCCCGCATTAAACGGAACAAAAGCCCCGCTCCCCATCATCTTCCCCACGAAGCGATCCGGTCACGCGCGGCCCTTGGGTTCCCGCCCATGACCGGACAGGGGACGTCAGATGGGTATTCCCGGTTGCACGCAGGCTTTGCGGGCCATCGCACTCGGATGCGGCTTGGCCTGGCTCTCTCCGGTCACCGTCCTTGTTGCGGCGACGCCCGACTCGGTTCGGGTTTTCGATGCCGCGATCCCGCAGGACGAGCCGTTCGGATTGCCCGTCTCGACGGTGCCTGCGGGCGCATTGCAGGACAAGTGGCTCGGGCTGGCAGGCAAACTCGATGATGAACGGGTGCAGATTGCGCTGTGCGATGGCGACCGCGACCGTTGCGCGTCCGCCGCGGCGCTGCGGTTCCTGGCCGTCGTCGACACTGCAAGGTTGCGCGAGGGCCGTGCTCGGCTCGGCGAAATCAACCGCGCGATCAACCTTGCGATCAGGCCGGTCAGCGATCTTGCGCAATATGGCGAGATCGACGTCTGGAGTCCGCCGCTTCAGACCTTCGACCGCGGCGCAGGCGATTGCGAAGACTACGCGATCGCGAAATTCATGGCGCTGCGCCAGGCCGGCATCGCGGCGGACGACCTGCGCATCGTGATCCTGCGCGATACGATCCGTGGCGAGGATCACGCGGTGGCGGCGACGCGGCTGGACGGCCGTTGGCTGATGCTCGACAACCGGCGCATGGCGATGGTCGAAGACATCCATGTCAGAAACTACCGGCCGTTGTTCGTGATCGACCAGTCCGGCATCATGAAATATTCGGAACAGCCGTTGCTCGCGCACGGATCCGAGCGGGATTCCGCGCCAACATTGGCGCCGGCTCCGGTGATCCAGCCCGGCCTGATCGCGGCTTTCGAGTAGCTGCTCGGCACAAAATCATTTCACCGTTTGCGTCGAGACGCTGCAGCGCAGGTCGAGTTTCCTGCCGTTCGGCGGAAAAATCGACACCGCAAATCTTGCCTTTCGCCTTCCGCCTCTGCCTATTGTCGCGTCATGGCTTCACGAGCTCAGCCGCTGCGCTTTCGTATTGACGCTTTCCCGTTTCGGGAAGATGGTTGGCACGCAGCGTCAGAAAACATGGCGCGCACTCACTGGGAGGGATGCATGAGACGCCTTGCGCTGGCCGCTGGCCTTGCGATTCTCGCGCCGTTCGGCGCGAGCGCTCAAACGACCGAGCAATTGGTCAAGGGAGCGACCGATACATCGAACGTCCTCAACTACGGCATGGGCTACAATCAGCAGCGGTTCAGTCCGCTCACGCAGATCAACAAGGACACCGCCAAGAACCTCGTTCCGGTCTGGAGCTACAGCCTCGCCGACGACCGCAGCGAGGAATCGCAGCCGCTGGTGTACCAGGGCGTCATCTACGTGACCACCCACGCCGCCACGATGGCGGTCGACGCCAAGACCGGCCAGCAAATCTGGAAGACCAAGGTCGAGTATCCGGCCGAAACACCGCGGATCGTGTGTTGCGGCATCATCAATCGCGGCGCCGCCATCTTCGACGGCAAATTGTTCCGTACCACGCTCGACGCCAACGTCATCGCGCTGGACGCCAAGACCGGAAAAGAGCTCTGGCGTCAGAAGGCGGCCGACATCAAGGAAGGCTACTCGATGACCGTGGCCCCGCTCGTCGCCGACGGGGTGATCCTGACCGGCATCTCGGGCGCCGAATACGGCACGCGCGGCTTCATCGACGGCTGGGAACCCGCGACCGGCAAGCATCTGTGGCGCACCCACACGATCCCCAGTCCCGACGAACCCGGCGGCGACACCTGGAAGGGCGACACCTGGAAGCTCGGCGGCGGATCGACATGGATCACCGGCTCCTATGATCCGGAGCTCAACACGGTCTATTGGGGCATCGGCAATCCCGGCCCGTTCAACGCGGCCGTACGCCCGGGCGACAACCTCTTCACCTGCTCGGTGCTCGCGCTCGATCCGAAGACCGGCAAGATGAAATGGCACTTCCAGTTCACGCCGAACAACCCGTTCGACTATGACTCGGTCGCCGAGATGGTGCTCGCCGACATGACCGTCGAGGGCAAGCCGACCAAGGTGCTGATGGACGCCAATCGCAACGGCTTCTTCTATGTGCTCGACCGCACCAACGGCAAGCTGCTCGCCGCCAATCCCTATGTGAAGGTGACCTGGGCGTCCGGTATAGACATGAAGACCGGCCGGCCGATCGAGACCGATCTCGTCAAGGATGCCCGCGACGGCAAGAAGGTCACGCTCTATCCGTCCATTCTCGGCGGCAAGAACTGGGAGCCGATGTCGTTCAATCCGCAGACCGGACTTGCCTATGCCAACACGCTGGCGTTCGGCGGCCACTACAAGAGCGAGCCTGCGGTCTACAAGGCCGGCGAAATGTATCTCGGCATGGATCTGACCGACGTGTGGGAATTTGGTGACGGACCGCGCGGCCACCTCAAGGCGATCGACCCGATGTCCGGCAAGACCAAGTGGGAAGCGCCGAGCGACATTCCGCGCTTCTCCGGCGTGCTGTCGACCGCGGGCGGGGTCGTGTTCACCGGTCAGCTGACCGGCGAGTTCGAGGCCTTCGACGCCGACAGCGGCAAAAAGCTGTGGGCCTTCCAGACCGGTTCGGGCATCGAGGGGCAACCGGTGACCTGGCAGCAGGACGGCGTCCAGTATGTCGCGGTCACCAGCGGCTATGGCGGCGTCTACTCGATATTCGCCGGCGATGAGCGGCTCGCCAAGGTGCCGGCCGGCGGATCGCTGTGGGTCTTCGCAGTCAAGAACTGACGCGGGTCGCAAGTGATCGGACAAGTATCGACCATGACGGCGGCACATGTCGCCGCCGTCATGATGCTGGCCATCGCGCAAATGTCGACGCAAGCCGCGGCACAACAGCCGGCCGATCAGGCACAGATTGATCAAGGCAAGATTACCTTTGCCCAGAAATGCTCGCACTGCCACGGCCCCAACATGGTCAACCCCGGCACCATCACGCCGGACCTGCGACAATTCCCCGACGACAGGCCGCGCTTCTTCACCACCGTCAAGTCAGGCAAGAACAACAGGATGCCGCCCTGGGGCGACCTTCTGAGCGACGACGAGATCGCGGATATCTGGGCCTATGTCTCGAGCCGGAGGACTCCATGAAGGCCAGCCTTGCGGCGTCCTGGTTTACGGTCTCCTGGTTTGCGGTCTCCTGGCTTGCAGTGTCGGTTGCGGTCGTTATCCCGATCGCGGCAACGACGGTGGCGCGCGCCGCCGACCCGCTGAAAGTGTGTCTCGACGAGGACCTGCCCCCGCTTTCGGCGCATCAGAAGGGCAAGCCCGACAGTGGATTCGACGTCGCGCTCGCCCAGGCCATCGCGGACCGGCTCGGCCGCCCGCTCCGGGTCCAGTGGTTCGAAAGCAAGCTCGACGAGGATTCCAGCCCGGCCCTTGAAGCCAACGCGCTGCTCTCGGACGGCCGCTGCGCGCTCGTCGGCAGCTATGCCCTGACCCAGGATTCCCTGGTCGTGCCGCGCGCCAAGACGGCAAAGCTGCCGGATTTCGAGGGCGCCACCCGCTCCGACCGCACACGCCGTGTATCGCTCGGCGTGCTCAAGCCGAGCCGGCCCTATCTCTATTCGCCGCTCACCGTCGTTTTGGGCCCCAAGGCCCGCGATCGCCGCATCGGCGATGTCGGCGATCTCGCCGGGCTCCGCATCGGCATCGAAAGCGGGACGCTTGCCGACGCGATTCTGATGACGTTCGGCAGCGGGCGGCTGATCGATGATATCAGGCATTTTGTCCCCGGCCGGCAGGATCTGCTTGGCGAGCTGGAGCGCGGCGATGTCGACGCCACACTGCTCGATCTGCGCCGCTTCGACGCCCATCGTGCGTCGCATCCCGACACCAAGCTTGCGGCCTCCGGATACTATTATCCGATCGGCCTCAATCGCGGCTATGTCGGGCTCGCCAGCGACACGGCGCTGCTCGACGCGGTCAACGACGCGCTGTCCGATCTGCAAGCTTCCGGAAGCGTGGCCAAGCTCGGCGAGGCGGCCGGCCTCACCTATCTGCCGCCCCGCGAGCCCGCCATCCTCGGCGACGCGATGCAGAAGGTCCTGGTCAAGCCATGAGCGAGCGCCCGTCCCGTCCGCGAAGATCGATGACCCATTATTCCGACGGTCGGCAGTTCGAATCTCTCCGAGCGCGCCACTTGCGCGACCTTGCTCGTCGCCGAACTCCACGCGCAGGCCTCGCGGGAGTGCGGCTTCGAGGCGCACATTCCGCCGCCACGTCGCTGGGGCTCCCAACCCAAAATATCGAAAACGACCCCATGCAAAGTAGCCGGCCGTCGCCGGAAGGGCACGCTTTGCCCCAAGACTTTGCACAAGACTTGACACGTCGGGCAAATCACCGGCACTCGTGTCTCATCGCCCAATGCGTCAAGCGCCGCTGGCCCCGCAATGGCGCGCTCTTCGGTGCGATCTTGGGCGAAAACCTGACCCTCAATTGAAGCGAGCGTAGCCCGGGTGAGCGCAGCGATACCCGGGACTTGACTCTGAAAAGGCAGCCCCGGGTGTCGCTGCGCTCACCCGGGCTACTCGCTTGATCAGCGCAGACGCATTGTCGTTGATTTCCAACATCGATCGCAGGAAGCTCCGGCAAACCCGGGCAGCCAACCAAAGAACGATCATGCGATTATTGGGTTCGGCAACCAAGTTAGCTTGAAGCCTGGGACCACCGGCGCGGCGTCACCGTCACGAGCGCCAGGATAGGATTGCGGCTGCATCACGATCGCCACATCATCCGGCAGCTGCAACAGCGCAAGGCCGATCGCCGCCACGTACGGTCCCTGGGAAGGGAAGCCGAAGGCCCGCGCGACATCATCGGTTTCGGCGAGCCCAAACACGATCGCGCGCCGCTCAATACCGCGTTCGCGTTGCAGCTCAAGCAAGCGTCCATTGTCTTGTGTAATCTGGGAGCCATGAAACAGCCAATCGTTTCGCGCAGATCTGACGTAATGGGCGGCACCGCCGTGTTCCATGGGACCAGAGTCCCCGTGCAAACCCTGCTCGATTATCTTGAAGCAGGCGAATCAATCGATGATTTTCTCGAAGGGTTCCCGTCCGTAACGCGTGAGCACGTTATCGCTTTCTTGGAGGAAGCGAAGGACCGAGTGATCGAAGCGGCGTCGTGAGGGTCCTGCTCGACGAGTGCGTCGACTGGCGCCAGGGGCGTGATATCGTCGGTCACGACGTCAAAACCGCTCGTCAAATGGGCTGGGAGGCCATCAAGAATGGCGAGCTACTGGCGCTTGCCGAGCAACGGTTCGACGTGTTCGTAACGGTCGATCGAAACCTCTCCTTCCAACAGAACCTCGCAGCTCTCTCGATCGCCGTCGTTGTGCTTCACGCAAGGACGAATCGGCTTGCCGATCTCAGACCGCTGGTGCCTAAGGTCCTGGGGGCCATCGAGTCCGCGATTCCGGGCGCCATCAAAATCGTTGCCGCCGAGTGATTTTCGAACACCTCACAACGAGGTGCACATTCCGCCGCCACGTCGCTGGGGCTCCCAACCCAAAATATCGAAAGCGACCCCCATGCAAAGTAGCCGGCCATCGCCGACTTGACACGTCGGGCAAATCAGCGGCATTGCTTCATCATCACCCAATCCGGTCAAGCGCAGGCTGATCACGCACGCAAGCGACGAGCGCTTGCGCGAGATCCGGACGATGCCAGCTCGCACGCGAGATCCGCGCGCAGCCTTTTTTCGTATTGCAGCAACCAGCTCTGTTCAGACCCGCCGTCAGAACATCAGATTGTCCTTGATCAGCACCCAGCGGCCCTTCTGCACCTGCTGCACCTGGGTGATGGTGTTGGCGAGGTGGTCGGTCTTGGAGAACTTGGTCGGCGGCGAATTGAAGATGTCGAGGAACTTGTCGCCGGATTCCAGCGCATCGAGCACCTTCTGACCGCTCAGATCCTTGCCGGCCTTGTTGACGTAGAACGCGAACGTCTCGACCGCATTGTAGCCGATGATCGCCTGGGTATTGGCGTCGGTGCCGAACATCTTCTTGTAGTTGGCCAGCCACTCCTTCACTTTGCCCTTGGCCGTATCCTCATAGGGAATCTCGAATCCGGAGGCGGCGTAGAGCCCCTCCACGGCTTCCTTGCCCAAGGTCGGCACCTCGAGCACGTTGGTCGGCGTGGCGCCCAGGAATGTCACATCCCACCCGAGCTTCTTGGCTTCGCTCATCGCGCCGATGGTCTCGCGGATGATGGTGCCGAGCACCACGAGGTCGCAGCCGTCGGACTTCATCTTGGCGATCTGCGCGCTGAAGTCGGATGCGCCGCGCTTGTAGCTCGTGACCGAGGCAGCCTGCATCTTCATCGATGCGAGTTGCTGGTTGAAGCCGTCGAGCACGTTCTTGCCGTACTCGTCGTCCTGATGCATGACACAGGGCTTCTGGAACTTCTTCCAGTCCATCATGTATTTGACCGCGGCGCGCGTGCTCTCGACATAGGGCAACAGGTTATTGAATTTCAGCCGTTCCTGCGGCTTGGCGGGATCGAACTTGAAGGTGAATTCCGCTGCCGTCAGCGGGAACAGCTGCAGGATCCCGGCGTCGAACAGGATGTCCTGCGCGGCCAACACGGTCGGCGATCCCATCGGCCCGATCATCGCGAAGATCTTGTCGCGCTCGACCATTTTCTGCGAGGCGAGCACCGCCTTCTTCGGATCGTAGCCATTGTCCTCCAGGATCAGCTTGAGCTTGCGGCCGTTGATGCCGCCGGCGGCGTTGACCTCCTCGACCGCCATCTTCATGCCGTTGGAGACCGGAACACCCCAGACCTTGATCGGACCCGACAGATCCTGATGGGTCCCGATCACGATCTCGCTGGCCGAGATGCCGTCATTGGTGACCTTGGTCTGGGCTATCGCCGGCAACTGCGTCAGCACGAGAGTGCTGACCGCAAGACCCAGCGCCTTGAACGATGTCGACATTGCGTGTCTCCTCTTCCTGATCGTCTGCTTGATCGCTTTCCTGATCGTTTTCTCGGCCCAGTGTTTTCGCGAAGGGTGGGCCTTTTAGGTCCTTCGCCGCTTGCTCCCCTTCAGGCGACCGCCCGCTCGCCATACATGGCGTCGATCTCGGTCGCGTAACGCTTGTTCACGAAATTCCGCTTCAGCTTCATGGTCGGCGTCAGCTCCTCGTCCTCCGGCGTGAGCTGCCGCTCGATCAGGAAGAATTTCTTGATGCTCTCGACCCGGGCAAAATTGGCGTTCACCGCCTCGATCTCGCGCTGGATCAGGGCGCGGATCTCCGCCGCGCGGCACAGGCTCGCATAGTTCGTGAAGGGGATGTCGTTGTCCTGCGCATACTTCTCGACATTCTCCTGATCGATCATCACCAGGCAGGTAAGGTAGGGTCGCTTGTCGCCGATCACGACCGCGTCCGAGACATAGGGCGAGAATTTGAGCTGGTTCTCGATTTCCGACGGCGTGATGTTCTTGCCGCCCGAGGTGATGATGATGTCCTTCATCCGGTCGGTGATCTTGACGAAGCCCTCATTGTCGATGGCGCCGACGTCGCCGGTGTGCAGCCATCCCTTCGCATCGATGGTCGCGGCGGTCTTCTCGGGCTGGTTCAGGTAGCCCATGAACAGGAAGTCGCCTTTGATCAGGATCTCGCCTTCAGGCGAAATCATCACCTCGCCCCACGGCACGGCCCTGCCGACCGAACCGAGCTTGATACAATCCGTCGGCATCAAGGTCGCGACGCCGCAATTCTCGGTCTGGCCGTAGACCTCGCGCATGTCGAGGCCGAGCGCCAGATACCAGCGGATCAGATCGGGCGAGATCGGAGCAGCCCCGGTGAAGGCAAGCCGGCAGCGATCGAGCCCCAACATGCGGCGGATGTTGCGGAACACGAGCCAGTAGGCGCCCCGGCCCGCGAGCCGCAGCGACAATCGCGGTGCATCACCCTCGATCCGGCAATCGGCCAGCCGATAGCCGATCGCAAGCGCGCGGGCGTACATCCATTTCTGGAACGGCGTCGCATCCTTGAGCGCGATGGTGATGGCCGAATAGAACTTCTCCCAGACCCGCGGCACCGCGAGGAACGCGGTCGGCTGCACCTCGCGCAGATTGTCGGGCACGGTTTCCGGACTTTCGGCGAAATTCATCACCGCGCCGAGCGCGAGCGAAGTGTAATAACCGCCGACCCGCTCGGCGACGTGGCAGAGCGGCAGGAAGACCAGGCGCTCCTCGCGGTCGGTTGACGGAAACAGATCGCCGGCGTGGCGCATCTGGTGCGTCACGCTGCGGTTGGAGTGCATGGCGCCTTTGGGCGGACCTGTCGTGCCCGACGTGTAGACCAGGATCGCGAGATCGGAGGCGGCGCGGCTTGCGATCATCTCGTCCCACAGTGCCTCGCGGCCCTGCCCATGATTGCTGCCGAGCGCCATGAATTCGGCGAGCGACATCACCATCGGATCGGAAAAGCCGGATAGGCCCTCCATGTCGAACACCACGATCTGCTCGAGGCTCGGGCAACGCGCGCGGCAGGCCAGGATCTTGTCGAGCTGCTCCTCATCCTCGGCGAAGATCACGCGGGTCGCGGAGTCGTTGATGAGATATTCGACCTGGGCGCTGGCATCGGTCGGATAGATTCCGGACGACACCCCGCCGGCGCAGAGAATGCCCATGTCGGCGAACACCCATTCCGGCACGGCATTGGCGATGATGGAGGCGACGTCGCCGGGGCCAAAGCCCGTGGCATGCAGGGCGTAGGCGACGTCCTTCGAGATTTCGAGCCAGCGCCGCCAACTGGTCGGCTGCCAGATCCCGAACTTCTTTTCGCGGATCGCAGCACGCTCGCCGCGAGTTTCCACCGCGCGCAAGAAGCTCTTGGCAATCGTCTCGGCAACCGTCAGCACCGCTGGCCCTGCCATGCGCGTTCCCTCCTCTCCTCGCCTCGCCTACCCCGATGCCGCTCTTTGCGAGCCGGTCTTCTGCCGGGGCACGATTCCCATCTAACGCCAGGTTTTCTTCTTTTTCCAGCGCCGTTCGCCGCGCGCGCCGGCCTCCTTGGCCCCGAGATAGAACTCCTGGATGTCCTTCGAATGCAGCAGCCGCCCGCAATCGTCGTTCATGACGACCCGGCCGATCTCGAGCACATAACCGTAATGCGCGGTTTCCAGCGCGACCTTGGCGTTCTGTTCGACCAGCAGGATCGACATCCCCTGCTCCTCGTTGACGCGCCTGATGATCGCAAAGATCTCCTTGACCAGGATCGGCGACAGCCCGAGCGAGGGCTCGTCGAGCAGGAGCAGCGTCGGGCGGTTCATCAGCGCGCGCCCGATCGCGAGCATCTGCTGCTCGCCGCCGGACAATTGCCCGGCGGGCTGGTTGAGCCGCTCCTTCAGTCGCGGGAAATAGCCATAGACCCGATCGAGGTCCTCCACCACGGCGTCGCGATCGCGGCGCGGATAGGCGCCCATCATCAGATTCTCGCGTACCGACAGGAACGGAAACACCTCGCGCCCCTCCGGCACATGGCTCAGGCCAAGCCGCACGATCTTGTCGGCCTCCATGCGCTGGATCGGCTTCCCCATGAATTCGATCGAGCCCTTCTGCGGATCGAGAATCCCGGAAATGGTCTTCAGCACGGTGGTCTTGCCGGCGCCGTTGGCGCCGAGCAAGGTCACGATCTGGCCGCGCCGGACCTCGAGGCTGATGCCGCGGATCGCCATGATCGGCCCATAGTAGCTCTCGATATTGCTGAGCCTGAGGATGATGTCGGGCATCGTCATGGCATCGTCCTCACGCCCCGAGATAGGCGGCAACGACGTCGGGATGCCGCTGCACCTCGCCCGGCGTTCCCATCGCGAGCACCCGCCCGTAATTCAGCGCGATCACCCGGTCGGAGACGCGGTTCACCAGCGACATGTCGTGCTCGACCATGACGACGGTGATGCCGAGTTCGGAGCGCATGTCGCGGATCCAAAACGACATGTCGTCGGTCTCCTCGACATTCAGCCCGGAGGACGGCTCGTCGAGCAGGATCAGCTTCGGCTCCGAACATAGTGCGCGCGCGAGTTCGATGACTTTGCGCACGCCATAGGGCAGCCCGGAGATCAGCTTGTCGCGATAGGGCTCGAGATCCAACAGCTCGATCACGTGCTCGACGCGGCGGCGGTGTTCCTTCTCGGCGCGGCGCACCGGCGGCAGGAACAGCACTTCCTGCCAGAGCGCCGTTGCGGAATGGCGGTGCCGTCCGACCAGGAGGTTGTTGAGCATGGTCGCGTTCTCGAACAGTTCGATGTTCTGGAAAGTCCGCGCGATGCCTAATCTCGCGATGCCGTAGGCCGGCACCTCGGTGATGTCCTCGTCCTCGAAGTAGATCCTGCCCGAGGTCGGACTGTAGATCCGCGAGATCAGGTTGAAGATCGAACTTTTGCCCGCGCCGTTCGGCCCGATGATCGAGAGGATCTCGCCCTTCTCGACCGCGAAGGAGACGGCATCGACCGCCTTCAGGCCGCCGAAATGCAAGGACAGATTTTCGGCGCGGAAATAGCTCATCGGTTCCGCTCCGACTTCACGTAGATCTTCTGCCGCTTGAAGGTGGCGTGCTTGTAGAGCGGGAACAGCTGGAAGAACAGCTTGATCTTGAGCCAGCGCCCGTAGAGGCCGAGCGGTTCGAACAGCACGAACACGACGATGATGATGCCATAGATCGCGCCTTTGAGGCCGTTGGCGGAGGCGAACGCCGCGACCTTGTCCTGAATGTGCGCCGCGCGTTCGCCTCCCGCACCGAACGCCGCCGCGACGGCGGCGGCCATTCCGGGCACATCGTCCTTGAGATAGGTCAGGAACGGATCGATCATGACGATGAAAATCGCGCCCAGGACCGCACCGTGCAGGCTGAAGGTGCCGCCGATCAGGATCACGATGATGAACTCGATCGAGAGCTGCAGCGTGAACATTTCCGGGCTGATGAAGGAGAGCTTGTGGGCGAACAGGCAGCCGGCAAGCCCGGTAATGGCCGCGCTGATTGCAAACGACTTGACCTTGTAGAGCGCGACGTTGATCCCCATGCTGCGCGCCGCGGTCTCGCTGTCGCGGATCGCGACAAAGGCGCGCCCGGTCGGCGAGCGCAACAGATTGAGCGTGCCGACGATGGTGAGGATCAGCACCCCGAGGCAAAGGAAATAGAACGCCGGGCTGTCGCGCGGCACCGCCGTGCCGAACAGTTGCAGGGTCTTGACCCGCATCCCCTCATTGCCGTGGGTGACGCTCTCCCATCGCGCCAGGATTTCCTCGACGATGAAGGCGAACGAAATCGTGGCGATGACGAGATAGATGCCCTGCAGCCGCAGCGCCGGAAAGCCGACGACCGCGCCGATGATTCCCGTCAACAGGCCGGCGGCGATAAAATACACCGGAAACGGCACGTTGAACTGCTGCAGATACACGGCCGTATAGGCGCCGATCGCGAGGAAGGCGGCATGACCGAGCGAGGCCTGCCCGGTGAAGCCGGTGAGGATCAACAACGCCACGCCGACGGTCGCATAGATGCAGACGAAGACGAGCTGGCTCATGAGATAGCTTGAGAGCACGAACGGTGCGATCGCGAGCACCACCAGCAGCGTCCCGTAGGAGAGCACATAACCCGAATGCGGAACGAGCCTGATGTCGTCTTCATAGTCGGTCTTGAACAGGAACCGCATGCGGCTCAAACCTTCTTCCGTATCGCCAGGCCAAACAGGCCTTCGGGCTTGAGCAGCAGCACCAGCAGAAGAACGAGATAGGGCGCGACGTCCTTCCACCCCTCAGGCAGATAGAAGCCGGCCATGCTCTCGATCACGCCGATCAGGACGCCGCCGACGACGGCGCCCGGTATCGAGCCGAAGCCGCCGAGCACGGCTGCAGGAAATGCCTTCAGGCCCAGCACGAGGCCGACATTGGAATGGATGAAGGTGATCGGCGCGAGCAGCACTCCGGCGCAGGTCGCAACCGCGGCGCTGATCGCCCAGACGATCGACACCACGCGCTTGACCGGGATACCCATGTAGTAGGCCGCCAGCATGTTCTCGGAACTCGCGCGCATCGCGGTGCCGAGCGTGGTCTTGTTGAAGAACAGATAGAGCAATCCGCAAAGCACGATCGTTGCCGCGATCACCGAGAGCTTGTCGTAGGCCAGCACGAGAGCGCCGATCCGCAACACCCCCTGGCTGAACGGCGTCTCGATCTTGAAATCGTCGGTGCCCCAGATCATGCCGGTCACCGAGCGCAGGAAATAGCCGAGCCCGATGGTCGCCATGATGATGGAGAATTGCGGATAGCCCAGGATCGGGCGCACCACGAGGCGCTCCGCCAGCATGCCGAACAGCGCCATGGCAACGACCGCGGCGGCAAATCCGATCCAGTAGTTCAGCCCGAGAATGCCGATGAAGGTGTAGGCGAAGAAGCCGCCCAGCATCATCAAATCGCCCTGCGCGAAGTTGACGACTTCGGTGGCCTTGTAGACGAGGACGAAGCCGAGCGCGATCAGGCCGTAGACGCAGCCGAGTGCAATGCCGCTCACCACCTGCTGAACGAAGTCCAGCATTCGTTTCTTCCCTCCCGGGGTGCGTGGGCAATTCTTGTCGATCGCCTGTCGCATCCCGTCCATCGCGCTCCTTGCAGAGATCGCCGATGGACTGCATCGTGTCCGGCGGCCATTCAGCCCAAAGCCTCGATCGCTGTCAACAAAACGCTCGTCGAGCAGCGGGTGCCGGAATCGGACCGTCGTCGTCCCGGGTGACGGAATTTGCGGGCAGACTGATGATCGGCGATTCTCACATGCGCGCGAGCGCGCCGGAATCGGATGCGAATCACGGAATCGGACCCTGCGCGATTCACGGGGCCGAAACGTCTTGCGGTCATGGTCGCCTCGACAAGCGAATTTTTCGGATGATCCGCCGCCATGATGTCAAATGACGCCGCGCTGCAATTGCGAAGGTTAACAAAGCGTTTTGATCGCACGGCGGTCGACGCGCTCGATCTTGTCGTCCGCGCCGGCGAATTCTACGCGCTGGTCGGCCCCAACGGCGCCGGCAAGACCACCACCCTGCGCATGGTCGCAGGGCTGCTGCGGCCCGACGCCGGATCGGTCGCGATCTTTGGCATCGACGCGCAGCGCGATCCCGCCGCGGCCAAGCAGGTGACGGCGTGGCTCTCGGACGAGCCGATGATCTACGACAAGCTGACGCCGCTGGAATATCTGGAATTCGTCGCGGGCCTGTGGGCGATCGATCCTGTGGTTGCAAAATCCTCGGCGCATCACCTCTTGGTGTCGCTCGGCCTCGAGGCGCATCTCAACCAGCGCTGCGAGGGTTTCTCCAAGGGCATGCGCCAGAAGGTCGCGCTCGCCGGCGCTCTGGTCCACGATCCGCGCCTGATCATCCTGGACGAGCCGCTCACCGGGCTCGACGCGGTGTCCGCGCGGCATGTCAAGGGGCTGCTGGCGGAGCGGGTGCGCAATGGCGATACCGTCATCATGACCACGCACATCCTGGAAGTGGCCGAGCGCATGGCCGACCGGATCGGCGTCATCGCCGCCGGCCGGCTGGTCGCCGAAGGAACGCTCGCCGAGCTGCGCCAGCAGAGTGGTCGCGCGGACTTCAGCCTCGAGGAGCTCTTCATCGCGCTCGTCGATCTCGAGGCCGCCGCCGCATGACCTCGGCAACGGCGCTGTCCTGGTTCGCCCGCCACGAACTGCGGCTGGCCTGGCGGGAATGGCTCGCGATGATGACGGGCGGACGGCGCCGGCGAACGCGCGCCGCAATCATCGGCCTCGTCGTCTTCGCGGCGACGATGCACCTGCCGGCCTGGGCCGTCGTCGGCCAGTTCGCGGATTTGCGGACCCCGCTCGACCAGAACTCGCTGATCATCATGAGCGCGACGATCTTCCTTGCCTGGGCGCTGATCCTGTCGCAGGCGATCGAGTCGGTCACCCGGGTGTTCTACGCCCGCGCCGACCTCGATCTCATCATGTCCTCGCCGATCCGATTGGCGGAAGTCTTTTCGGTTCGGATCGCCGCGATCGCGCTATCGGTGACGGCCATGGCGCTCGTGTTCGCGACGCCCTTCGTCGACGTCCTGGTGTTCGGCGGCGGCGCCAGATGGCTGTCCGCCTTCGGCGTCGTCGTCGCCGCTGGGCTATCGGCCGCGGCGGTGGCGATCGCGATCACGATCATGCTGTTTCGCCTGATCGGCCCGGCACGGACGCGGCTGATCGCGCAGATTCTCGCGGCCATCGTCGGCGCGGGCTTTGTGATCGCGCTGCAGATCGCCGCGATCCTGTCCTACGGCACGCTGTCGCGCTTCGCGATCCTCACCTCCGATACCGCATCCGCGCTGGCACCCGGCGCCGCGAGCATCCTGTGGTGGCCGGCGCGTGCGGCCACCGGCGATGCCACGACATTGCTGCCGCTGTTGTCCGCAAGCCTGGTGCTGCTCGGCGTCGTGATGGCCGCCTTTTCGCCGCGCTTTGCCGACACCGCCATCACCGCATCGGCCCACGCCGTCGTCCGCACCCAAGGCAAGCGCGCCAGGGCGTTTCGGAAGGCGTCGCGGCAGCAGGCGTTGCGGCGCAAGGAATTCATCCTGCTCTGGCGCGATCCCTGGCTGATGTCGCAGACGCTGATGCAGTTGCTCTATCTGGTGCCGCCGGCGCTCCTGCTCTGGCGCAGTTTTGCCGACAGCGCTGCCGCCATCGTGCTGGTGACGCCGGTGATCGTGATGGCGGCGGGCCAGCTCGCGGGCGGGCTGGCCTGGTTGACGATCTCGGGCGAAGACGCCGCCGACCTCGTCGCCAGCGCGCCACTGGCGCCCGCGCAGGTGATCCGCGCCAAGATCGAGGTGGTCCTGATCGCGATAGGCGTCGTCTTCGCGCCGTTATTGGCGGCGCTCGCGCTTGCCGCGCCATGGCACGCCCTGATCACCGCTTGCGGCATCGTCGTCGCGGCGACGTCCGCCATCGCGATCCAGCTCCGGTTTCGCGTTCAGGCCAGGCGCAGCCAGTTTCGCCGTCGCCAAACCTCGTCGCGGCTTGCGACGTTTGCCGAAGCCTTTTGCTCGATCGGATGGGCCGCAACCGCTGTGCTGGTGCTGACCATCCCGGTGGCAGCGCCGATCTCCGCCCTGATGACGTCAGCCATTCTCGCGGCGACCTGGAAGCTCGGCCCGCGGCGCGGGTGAGCGTCTGCTCGGAGAACCTTTCCGCGGACCTCGCGAGGGATCTTGATAGTAAGGCCTTTTTGCCTTACATTCCTGTGTCGGTCAAAATTCGAGACTGCCATGAGCAAACTCACCGTTACCGCCAAAGGTCAGGTCACGCTGCGCAAGGACCTGCTTGAACATCTGGGAGTGCGCCCTGGTGAAAAAGTTTCCGTAGAGAAGCTGCCTGATGGCCGAATCGAGGTGAGGGCGGCACGGCCCACCGGCAAGATTTCGGATGCCTTCGATTTTCTGAAGCGCAAGGGTGGCCCGTCCCTTTCGATCGAGGAAATGAACCAGATCATAGCCGATGGTTGGGCCGGCAAACGATGAAGTTCACGGCCGATACCAACCTACTGGTTCGGGCCCTTACTGGCGATCACGTCGCGCAAAGCAAAGCCGCCAAAGCTGCGTTGGAGAGAGCAGAGTTCGTCGTCATCTCGATATCGGCGCTGTGCGAACTGGTATGGGTGCTTTCGCAAGGCTACAAAAACTCGGCGACCGACATAGCGGAAGCGATACGCCGATTAATCAACGGTTCGAATGCCGTTGTGAATCGACCTGCGGCTGAAGCCGGCTTGTCCATGCTGGACGCAGGCGGCGACTTTGCCGACGGCGTCATCGCCTACGAAGGAAGTTGGCTTGGCGCAGACATTTTCGTCTCCTTCGACAAGAGGGCCGTCAAGCTGATGCAAAGCCAAGGCAAACCTGCACGGCTACTGTCCTGAGACCGCAACTCGGGAACAATTGAACCAGGAGAGCCGTCGCGGTTCGACCGCGCGGCTCGGCGGACCACCCGAATAGGCCGTACCTTATTGAAATTGAGTTGGATTTTCGATGATTTTGAATCACCGAAGGACCGTCATCTATCCATTCGGTTGGCTGGGCTATCTTGCCCAAACGGCGCGACGCTACCATCTGCCATCTCGAGGAACGGACACGGGAGAGACTGGGCGATGAGCGAAACCATCAACGTCCCGGCGGTCATCGTCGACAGCTCAGCGGTCGCGCGTATCAAGTCCGAGATCGACATTTCCGACCGCTCGCGCATCGTCACCTTCGGCGATCGGGCGCAGCGTTCGGTCGTCGAGTTCGCGGACCGGATCCTCGCCCAGACCCAGAACCGGGAGCTCGGCACCACCGGCAAGTTGTTGTCGGACATCCTTGCCAAGGCGCGCGGACTTGATCCCGCAACCCTCAAGGATTCAGGCCTGCTCGCGCGACTGTTTTCCTCGATGGAATCTCGCCTGCGGCGGTTCTCCGAACAATTCGGCGACGTCGCATCGCAAGTCGACCGCGTCTGCGTCGAACTCGACCGCAACAAGGAGACCTTGCGGCGCGACATCGCTGTTCTCGACGAGTTGCACGAGCAGACCAGGACCTCACTCGGCGACCTCGATTCGCATATCGCCGCCGGCAAGAGTTTTGCCGAGGATTTTCGCCGTACCAAACTGGTCGAGCTGGAGCAGGCCGCGAAGGCGACAGGTCCGGGCAGCGATGCGCTGCTGGCGGCACAAACCTTTCAAGATGCAGCCCAGGCGCTCGACCGGCTCGAGAAGCGCGTCTTCTATCTGCAGCAGGCGCGCCAGATCGGCATCCAGCAATTGCCGCAGATCCGCATCGTCCAGTCCGGTGATGAAACCCTGATCGAAAACCTGCAGGCGACCACCGAACTCACGATCCCGGTCTGGAAACAAAAGATGATCCTGCTGCTCGGCCTCAGCCGTCAGCAATCCGCGCTCGCGCTGCAAAAGACCGTCACCGACGCCACCAACGAGATGATGCGACAGGCGTCCGAGATGATGAAGACCCAGGCCATCGAGATCGAAAAGCAATCGCAGCGCGGCATCGTCGATATCGAGACCCTGGAAAAGACCAACAGGGATCTGATCGATACGATCGGGGGCGTCCTCAACGTCCAGGATCAGGGACGCAAGAAGCGCGCCGAAATCGAGCAACGGATGGCGCAACTGACCGGCGAGCTGAAATCGGCGTTATCCAACGCTCCGAAATAAAGTCGTCGACATGACCATCGCGACGCCAAGACTGAGTGCAGGCCTGCTCCTCACGCTGGCGCTTGGCGCCTGTTCGGCGCCCGGCCCACAGTTCACCATCCTGTCCGGCTCGGAGAACGAGGTGCTCGCGCCATTGGTGCAGGAGTTCTGCCAGTCGCGCCACGCCAACTGCACGCTGCGATACCAGGGTTCGCTGGACATCGCGTTGTCGCTCAAGCCCGGCAATGACCCCGAGGCCGACGCGGTGTGGCCCGCGGCGTCGATCTGGATCGACATGTTCGACACCGCCCGTCGCGTCAAGTCGGTCAAGTCGATCGCGCAAATGCCCGTCATTCTCGGGGTGCGGCGGTCGAAGGCCGAGGCGCTGGGCTGGATCGGCGCCAAGGTGACGACCAAGGGCATCCTTGCCGCGGTCGAGGGCGGTCGCCTGAAATTCCTGATGACGTCCGCGACCCAGTCCAATTCCGGCGCCTCCGCCTATCTCGCCATGCTGGCCGCCGGCATCGGCAAGCCGGACCTGATCGAGTCCGGCGATCTCGACAAGCCCGAAGTGCTCGCCACCGTGCGCGGCCTGTTGCGCGGCGTCGAACGTTCGTCGGGATCCAGCGGCTGGCTCGCCGATCTCTATCGCGACGGCGAGCGGACCGGCGCGAACTACCAAGCCATGTGGAACTATGAGGCGGTCATCAAGGAGACCAACGACAGGCTGATCGCCGACGGAAAAGAACCGCTTTACGCGATCTACCCGGACGACGGCGTATCGGTCGGCGACTCGCCGCTCGGCTTCGTCGATCGCGAGCGCGGCAAGGACGTGGAGAGCTTCTTCGCCGAGCTGCAGGCCTTCCTGCTCAATGGCGACACGCAGGCGCGGATCGCTGCGACCGGCCGGCGGGTCGAGCTGGGGCGCGCCGCCTTGATCAAGGCCGACGCGACCACCAATCTGGACCCCGGCCATCCCCTCAACGTGGTCCGGCCGCCGGAGCCTGCCGTCATCCAAAAGGCCCTGGCACTTTATCAGGAGGCGCTCCGCCGTCCGTCGCTCACCGCCATGTGCCTCGACCTCTCCGGGAGCATGCAGGGTCATGGCGAGCAGCAATTGCTCGATGCGATGCGATTTCTGCTGACCCCGGCGCGGACCCGCGAGATGCTGGTGCAATGGTCGAAACAAGACGAGATCCTGGTGCTGCCGTTCAGCGATCATGTGCTGTGGACCGCGACGGCGAGCGGTGACGACGGCGAACAGGCCGGCCTTCTCGCCAAAGCACTCGAACTGCACGCCGGAGGCGGCACCGATTTCTACACCTGCGGCGCAAATGCGCTTGCCGCCATGAAGCCAGCGCTCGATGCCGGGCAGCACTTGCCGGCCATCGTCATCATGACCGACGGCAAGAGCCAGGGCGCCATGTCGACTTTCGAATCGGCATGGCGCGCCGATGGCCGGCGCGTGCCGGTGTTCGGCGTCACATTCGGTGATGACGCCGACCGAACGCAACTCGATAATCTCGCCAGGCTGACCGGCGGCAGGGTATTTGACGGCACCAAGAGCCTCACCGAGGCCTTTCGGTCAGTGCGGGGGTACAACTAACATGCTGCCGGCATCGCCAGGGACGAACTGGATCGCGGGTGGGGCCGCGGCCGCCATCCTGTTGCCGGTGCTGACGATCGGCGTCGGCATGCCGTTCTGGATCGCCTGCATCATCGGCGCAGCGGCGGGCGGAGGGTTCGCGGTCCTGCTCTCGCCGCGCAAGCTGTTCGAGGGGCTGGATGCCAGCGGCGCCGCGCGCGGCAAGATCGAATTCGCGCGCGACCTTCTCACCGATGCCGAGCCGCTCGCGGTCCGCCTGGAAGTCGCCGTGAGCTCGATCCGCACGCCGAAAGTCACCGAACGCGTCCGTCATCTGGCGCGGGTATCCCGCGAGATCTTCGCCGGCATCGAGGAGGATCCGCTGCGCGTCGATCGTGTCAGGCGCTTTCTGACCTACTACCTGCCACGCGCGGCCGAACTCGTCGAAGCTTATTCATTGCTGGAGAAAGGCAGTGCGCGCGACACGACGCGCCTCACCGCCACCAGCGAACTGATCGACCGGCTCGATGTCGCGTTCACGCATTACGCGACCAACCTGCAAGAGGCCGATCTCGGCAATCTCGACATCGAGCTCAAATTGCTGAAGAGTTCGCTTGACGAGGACCTTGGGCCATCGAAGATCGGCGCTCCACCCGATCCCGATAGGATCGGCGCCGCGCCCGATCCCAACAAGAGGACCGCCTGATGGCCATCTCGCGCCGGGCCTTCGGAATTGGACTGGTCGCCGCGAGCGCGGCCGGCACGGGCGGCTACGTCTACTTGCGTGAGCACCCCGAGATCGCCGGCCGGTTCGGCGAATCGAAACGGCTGTTTGGATTTGCCGGCGGCGAGAAGGAAGGCTTCATCTCCAATGCGCGCGTTCGCAGCCTGCTGGATCGCCGGTTCGGGCTCGTTCTCGACGCAAGGCGCGCCGGCTCGGTCGAGATGGTGCGCGAGCGCGCGCTGCTCGATCAGAAACCGCAATTCCTTTGGCCCTCTTCCTCCGTTCTTGTCGAGCTCGCGCGCGACTCGGGCGTCAAGATTTCGCGCGACCAGGTCATCTTCAATTCGCCCATCGTGCTCTATTCCTGGGACCGCATCGCCGACGGCCTGGTGAAGGGCGGCTTTGCCGAACCCGCCGGCGGCCCGCGCTACACCGTCGACCTGTTGAAGGTGCTCAAGGCGATCATCGCCGGCGCAACCTGGGAAGCGATGGGGGTGAGCGGCCTGTTCGGCCGCGCCCGCATCGTCTCGACCGACCCCAACAAGTCCAACTCCGGCTTCATGTTCGCAGGTCTCACGGCAAGCCTGCTCAGTGGCGACGTGATCGCGCTGGAGTCCCTTGGCCGCATCGACGGCGACGTTGCGGCCGTGTTCCGCCGCATGGGCTACAAGCCACCGTCATCCGGCAAGCTGTTCGACGACTACGTGGCCGGCGGCGCCGGCGCCCAGCCCCTGATCGTCGGCTATGAGAATCAGTTGATCGAATGGGTGCTGCAGGACGCCGATCGCTGGAAGCGGGTCGAGGCCAATGCGCCGTCCAAGCCGGTGATCCTCTATCCGCGGCCCACGGCCTTCTCGGCCCATCCCCTCATCAGCATCGATCGCGCCGCCGACGAGCTGATCGACGCCCTGCTCAGCGAGAGCCTGCTCGAACTCGCCTGGGAAGAGCACGGATTTCGCGGTCCGCTCGGAACGATCGGGAAAGCGCGTAACGCGCTGTTGGAGTCGCGTCTGCTCGAACGGATCGACGCGGTGCTGCCGATGCCCGATGCGCCGGTCATGCTGGCTTTGCTCGACCGGTTGGCGACGGCTTGACGGACCGCAGGCTATTTTATCAGGTCCATCACCGCGTCCGCAAACGCGTCCGGCGCCTCCTGCGGCAGATTGTGGCCGGCGCGCGGAATGATGCGGTGGGCGCGGCGGGCGGTGAATTTCGCGGCTTGTGCGACGCCGTCGGTCGCTGGAGTGACGCCGTCGGCTTCGCCATCGAGCGTAATTGCCGGAACCGTGATCGGCGGCAGTTCGGCCAACTGACGTTGCAGGCCGGCATAGCGCGGATCGCCTTCCGCGAGCCCGAAGCGATGCCGGTAACTGTGGATCACGACGTCGACGTAATCCGGGTTGTCGTGGGCAGAAGCGGTCCGCTCGAACGTGGCGTCGTCGAATTGCCAGGTCGGCGACCATTGCGTCCACAGGATCCGGGCGATGTCTCGGCGATTGGCTGCGAGCCCGGCGCGACCACGCTCGAGCTGGAAGTAGTACTGATACCAGAGCGGAACCTCGCGCTCCGCCGGTGCGGGGCGCATCGCGTGCGCGATGTCCTGGATCAGATAGCTGGCCGAAACAAGACCGATGCAGCGCTCCGGCCACAAGGCCGCGCCGATACATGCGGCGCGGCCGCCCCAGTCGTAGCCGGCAAACACCGCGCGCGGAATCTCAAGCGCGTCCATCAGCGCCATCAGGTCGGCGCCGAGCGCGGCCTGCTCGCCGGAGCGCGGGGTCGTGGCATCGCGAAAACGGGTCGGCCCGTAGCCGCGCAAATAAGGGACGATCGCGCGGCAGCCTCGCTTTGCCAGCTGAGGGGCGACGTCGACATAGGAATGGATGTCGTAGGGAAAGCCGTGCAGCAACATCACGACCGGCCCTTCCGCCGGCCCCGTCTCGTAATAGGCGATGTCGAGCACGCCGGCCTCGACATGGCGCAGCGGTTCGAGGCGCTGCGTAGACGGCGCGCGCACCGCGGATCGGCCGGCCTCTCCAACGATCGGTTCTGTCACCCTCAACTCCATCGCTGACTCTGCTGGCGTCGCCGGAGAGACGCCGCTTCAGAATGTAAGCTGCACCTTCATCGATTTCGACCGGTCGCTGGCCAGCTCGAACGCATCGACCGCGGAGGTGAACGGCAGTGAGGCCGTGATCAGCGGCGTCACGTCGATCAGGCCTTTGCCCATCAAGGAGAGCGCAAGTTCGAATTCCGGATCGAAACGGAACGTCCCGCGCAGCTGCAGTTCCTTCGTCACGATGGTGTTGACCGGAAGCGTCATTTCGCCGCCGAGGCCGAGCTGCACGATGACCGCGCCGGGGCGCACGAGATCGAACGCGGATCGTAGCGCTACCTGATTGCCGGAAGCCTCGAACAACACGTCGAACACGCCCTTGCCAGCGCGATAGGGATCGAGCACGGAGGCTTCAATCGCAGTATTGACGGCAAGGCTCGCGCCGAGCTTGCGCGCGACGCCAAGCGGCGCGTCGGCGATGTCGGTCACGACGACCTCGGCCGCGCCGCCGTAGCGCGCCACGATGACCATCAGCGCCCCGATCGGGCCGCAGCCGGTCACCAGCACGCGCTTTCCGAGCAGCGGGCCGGCCTGCTTGCCGGCGTGAAGACAGACCGCAAGCGGCTCGGCCATCGCGGCCTCGCCGAGCGACAGCTTTTCCGCGATCGGGATCGCTTGTGATGCTGCGACCGTGACGTGCTCACGGAAGCCGCCCTGCACGTGGGGCATGCGCATGGCGCTGCCCATGAAGCGCATGTCCAGGCATTGATTGCGCATGCCCTCGCGGCAATGGACGCAAGTACCGCAGGGCTGGCTCGGATTCACCGCCACCCGCATGCCGGGCTCAAGATGCGACACGCTATCCCCGACCGCTGCGATCACGCCGGCGATCTCGTGCCCGAGCGCCATGGGCTCCCGGATCCGGACCGTGCCAAATCCGCCGTGATGGTAATAGTGCAGGTCCGACCCGCAGATGCCGCCGGCCGCGATTTTGACGCGCACTTCGCCGTGACCCGGCGCCGGATCGGGGAAGCTGTCGATCCGCAGGTCCTTCGGAGCGTGGATGACGACCGCTTGCATGAAAATGTCTCCCTTGATCCTTTCTCGCGCCCGAACGCAGCTACATCGCAGCCAGCATGCCGCCGTCGACATAGACGATTTGGCCGTTGACGTAGTCGGAGGCGTGCGAAGCGAGAAATACGGCGGCGCCGACCAGTTCCTCCGGACGTCCCCAGCGTTTCGACGGAATGCGCGACATCAGCCAGGCGTTGAAGTCGGGATTGTCGACCAGCGCCTGGTTCATGTCGGTGAGCATGTAGCCGGGTCCGATGGCATTGACCTGGATGCCGCTTGCCGCCCATTCGACGGCCATCGCGCGCGTCAGGTTCTTGATGCCGCCTTTGGCGGCGGTGTAGGGCGCGATCGTCGGCCGCGCCAGTTCGCTCGCCAGCGATCCGATGTTGACGATCTTGCCGCGCTGGCGTGCAATCATCCGCTTCGCCGCTTCACGGCCGATGACGAAAGCGCTGGTGAGATTGGTCTCGATCACCTTGCGCCATTCGGCGGATGAGAATTCCACCAACGGCTTGCGCATCTGCATGCCGGCATTGTTGATCAGGATGTCGATCTCAATCCCGGCCGCGTCGAAGCGCGCGAAGGCCGCGACGATGGCCTCCTCGTCGGTCACGTCGAAGGCCGCGCCTTCCGCCGGGTGTCCCGCGCCGCGCATGTCGGCGACCGCGGCCTCGACCCGCGCCGGGTCGACGCCGTTGACGATCAGCCGCGCCCCGGCCTTGGCCAGCCCTTCGGCGATGGCGCGGCCAAGTCCGCGCGAGGAACCGGTCACCAGAGCGGTGCGGCCGGAGAGATCGAACAATGCCTGCGACATCGAAAAACCTTCAAACGTTGCTGCGGCGGACGGTCAGATCCGGCCGCTGGTAGACCTGTGGCAGGAGGTCGATGCAGAGCCCTTCTCCCTCCATCGGATAGACATATCCGTCCTTGATGACGGGGACGTTGGTGACGAGCTCATTATACCAACCCTTGTAGAAGGCGCGCACGGATTCCTGGATCAGCGTATTCGGCTGGCTGAACGACATGTGTACCGCGGCGGCAAATCCGACTGGGCCGATGCAGTCGTGCGGCGCGAAGGGACGGTGGTAGGTTTCGGCCATCGCCGCGATCTTCCGCCCCTCGGTGAGCCCGCCGGTCCAGCACAGATCCGCCATCACCACATGGATCGCGTCGCGATCGAGCATGTCCTTGTAGGGATAGCGCGAACCCAGCGTTTCGCTGGCGCACACCCAGACGCTCGTCGAGCGCGCATATTCCGCCAGCGCCTGCGGCGAGTTCATGCGGATCGGATCTTCGTACCAGGTCGGCGCGTAGGGCTCGAGAGCCTTGGCGATCTTTTTCGCGGTCGGCAGATTCCACAGCGAATGCAGCTCGACCATGATCTCCATCCTGTCGCCGACGGCCTTGCGGATTTTTTCGAACGGCTCAATCGCCTGTTTCATCTGCGCGGCCGAAATGAACAGGCCGTCATTCTCCTGTGCCGCCGGATCGAACGGCCAGATCTTCATCGCGGTGATGCCGCTCTCCAGGAGGCTTTCGGCCAGCGCGTCGGCACGGTTCATGAAGCCGTCGAGGTCTTCATAGGGGCCGTCGGACACGCCGAGGTTCCAGTTGGACACCGGCTTGATATTGGTGGAGCGGACGTATTTGGTGCCGGCGCAGGTGTTGTAGATGCGCTGCTTGTCGCGACAGAGCCCGCCGAGCATCTGGTGCACGGGCTGGTGGCAGACCTTGCCGAACAGGTCCCACAGCGCGATGTCGATTGCCGAGGCTGCGCGATATTCGACGCCGGTCGAGGACTGTGCCATCGGCAGGTTGAGCATGTCGCGATGGATCGCCTCGATGTGGAGCGGATCGCGGCCGAGCAGCCGCGATGCAAACGTGTCGTGGATCTGTGCTTCGACCGCGCCGGCCCCATAAAAGGTCTCGCCGAGACCGATCACGCCGGCATCGGTGTGGACGCGGACCCATATCACATTGGCGAATTCGTCCGTGCGCAAGGTTTCGATCGTCGTGATCTTCACGGCAGCCGTCCTCCCATAAGACCTGGCCCTGCCGCGGCATCTCGCCGGGCCGATGGGCTCTCGTTGATCGAAGCGGCGCATGCCATTCCGGCGGCGACGCGTCCGTCAAGCCTAGTTCCTCTTGTAATATATCACAATATGTTTTAATGATCGCGACGCAACGACCCGGCGACAGGGCGGGCGGAGGAAACGAGGATGGCAAAGCGCAAGGGCGCTCTCGAACTGGTCCGTCCGGACGCGGACGCACCGCGCCGGCGCAACCGGGTCAATTTCCTCGAACTCGCCTACCAGCGCATCGAAGACCTCCTGGTCAGTTGCGAATTGAAGCCGGGGCGGTTTCTCACGGTGCAGGAACTGCAGACCGTGACCGGCTTTGGACGCACACCGGTGCACAACGCCGTCAACCGGCTCGCCGCCGATACGCTGATCATCATCAGCCCGCGTCACGGCTTGCAGATTGCGCCGATCGACCTCGCGCGCGAGCGGCTCCTTCTGGGCCTTAGGCGCGACATCGAGCGCTTCGTCGTCAAGCTCGCGACCGAGCGCGCGAACCTCTCGCACCGCAATCAGGCGCTTCACATCGAACGCGTGCTGCAGGAAAAGCACGACAGCATGGCGCTCGACCAATTCAACAAGCTCGACCGGCGCATCGACGCATTGCTGCTGGAGGCGTCGGGCGAGCCTTTCCTGACCCATACGCTGCGGCCGCTGCACACCATCTACCGCCGCATCGGCTTCATCCATCATCGCTTCATGCCGGGACAGGCGGATCTTTCAGGCACGATCGATCGCCACATCGCAATCCTGAACGCATTTGCGAACCGGCGCGTCGATCGTGCTGTCGCCGCGACCGACGCGCTGATCGACTTCATGCATACGATGTTCGAAGCAATGGAATCCGGCATCGACCCGGGTCTGCTCGATTGCAGCATCGAGCCGCTGCTCGGCGCCTGAACCATCAATTCAAGCAATTCAAAAAAAGACCACAGGGAGCGAAGAACATGACGACGGCAGCTCTTCCACAGCAAGCGGCGATGGACAGCGCCGTCCGTTACCTCATCAGCAAATACAGCCCCAAGGGCAACAAGGTCGGGTGGCTGATGATGGCCTCGATCCTGGTCGAGGCCTGGGACCTCTATTCCATCGCTTTCGTCCTGATCTTCATTCGGGATCAGTACCATCCCGATCCGTTCATGCTCGGCCTCGCGGCGGCCGGCACGCAAGGCGGGGCGCTGATCGGCGCCCTGATCGGCGGATGGCTTTCCGACAAGATCGGCCGGCGCGTCATGTTCCTGGTCACGATGGTGATGTTCATCATCCTGGCGCTGGCACAGGCCTTCGTGCCGAGCGTCGGCTGGCTCATCGTCATCCGCTTTCTGCTCGGCGTCCCGCTCGGCAGCGATATCTCGACCGGCTACACCTACATCATGGAATCCATGGCCAAGGGCGAGCGCGAGGTCATGGGCAACCGCTGGCAATTCATGTTCGCAGTCGGCGAGGTGCTCACGCTGGCGGTGATCGCGGTGTTCCTCGTTCTCGATCTCGATCACGAGACGGTCTGGCGCGTGACGCTCGGACTTGGCGCGCTGCCTGCGCTGATCATTCTGGTCATGCGTCACGACGTGCCGGAAACCGCAGTCTGGCTGGTGCAGCAGGGCCGCTTCAGGGAGGCCAAGCAGGTCGCGCAGGACATGTATCACGACAATCTCGCCATGCTGCCGAACGAGGACGTCGTGCGGCCGAAGCCCAAGCCCACCGCCTTCCTCGCCGATCTGCGCAGGGATCCGATCAGGTGGCGCGCGACGCTCTATGGCTGGATCGCCTGTTTCGCGCAGGCGAGCGAGTTCTCGACCTTCGCTTTCTATCTACCGGTGTTGTTCGCGATGGTCGGCGTCGCCTCCATCCTCGGCAACAACCTCGTCACCATGGCGCTGTTTTCCTTCGCGGCCGTGTCGGGGTGGGTCGGGCCGCTGCTGACGCCGAAGATCGGCCATCGCGGCATCGGCATCGCCGGATTTTCGATCGTGCTGGTATCGCTGCTGATCGCCGCCGCCGCGCTCTATACCGACCACAAATATGTGCTGCCGTTCGCCGCGGCCGGCATGCTGTGGGGGCATTATTGGGACGCCTCGAACTGCATGACCATTCCGACCATGGTGGCGAAACCCGAGTATCGCGGCACGGCGAGCGGCTTTGCCTACATGTTCGTCAAATTGCCGGCCTTTCTCGCAATCTTCCTGTTCCCGTCGCTGTTCGGCGCCATCGGCCAGGCCAACGCTACGCTGTTCGTCGCGATCTTCCCGCTGATCGGCCTGCTCGCGGCGATCTTCATCCTGCCGGAGGTCTACGGCTACGAAAGCGACTGACCCGGGCCGCCCGGAGGCGGCGCCGGCAGATAGCAGTTTCGTGAGTTTCCACGTCGTGGCGATGACGGGTAAAGGATTGCGCGATAGAGTGCGGGCGCCATCTTGAGACGGGCCTTGTGATGTTGCGATCCATTTCCACCGCGCTTGCGTGGCTGAGCCTGCTGATCGCGTCCGCCGCTGCCCAGGGCGCGACGCCGCGCAGCGAGTGTCTCGCCATGGCGAACGCGACGCCGCGAGCCGTGCCGGCGGCGTTCCGTGAGGCGGCCGCGGACACCAACGACGTCGAGATCACCTATGCCGGCCACTCGACCTATTACATCGACACCCCCGGAGGGGTGCGGATCGCGACCGATTTCAGCGGCGCCTACCGCGTCGGCCGGCTGCCCGACGTCGTCACCATGAACCGCGCCCACTCGACGCACTACACGCTGTTCCCGGATCCTCGCATTCCCCATGTGCTGCATGGCTGGGGCGAGAACGGCGAGCCGGCGCGGATCGAGGAGCGGATCGGCGACGTCTTCATCCGCAACGTGACCACCGATATCCGCCGTTACTTCGGCGACGACACGAGCGGCGAGATGATCAAGGACGGCAACTCGATCTTCATCTTCGAGGTCGCGGGCCTCTGCATCGGCCATCTCGGGCACTTGCACCACCCGCTCGACGACGCCCGGTACGCTGCGATCGGCCGGCTCGACATCGTGATGGTGCCGATCGACGGCACCTATACGATGTCGCTCGACGGCATTTCCGAGATCACGCGGCGCTTGCGCGCGGCCGTCGTGCTGCCGATGCACCGCTTCGCGACGCCGCTCGACGAATTCATGCGCCGGATCGGCCAGCAATTCGAGATCGACGTCCGCGCCGAGCGCAGCTTAAAGATTTCGCGGGATACGCTGCCGGGCGCGCCGACCGTGATCATCCTCGATGGCGTTTGACATCCATACCAGCAAATCTCCGTCGTGACTGGCTTGGCCATCGCAATCGGATAGTATCGCTTCTGGCGAACAACAAAAACAGGGAGCGAAATTCATGGCCGCCAGCACTTTACCCGCCTCGAAGAGCGGGCTCTATGCCGATCCGCGCGAGGACTGGCTCGCGCAATTGACCGAAGAGGTGATTGATCCCAAACGGCCGATCGTCGATCCGCACCATCATCTCTGGGATCGCGGCGGGTTGCGCTACATGATCGAGGACATGGCGGACGACATCGCATCCGGCCACAACATCATCG
>WNGQ01003762.1_pt1 | contig 30613 bp, 24 predicted proteins | sample 5407661 | NCBI WGS metagenome assembly WNGQ01 (sample SAMN13153382, study PRJNA577476) | soil metagenome | isolation source: 60 cm soil or saprolite under Garry oak tree replicate 2 | place: USA:California | collected 2016-06-15 | reverse complement strand
CGTCCATGGCAAGCATTTTTCGCCGAACCGCTTCGTCCAGCTTGTCTCGACGGCGCCCGCGAAACTCTTTGGCCTCTATCCGCGCAAAGGCACCATCGCCGTCGGTTCGGACGCCGACTTGGTGCTCTTCGATCCCAATCACGAGGAAGTCATCAGCGCCAAAACGCATCACATGCGCGTGGACTATTCCATGTTCGAGGGCATCAAGATCAAAGGCGCGCCCAAAGCCGTTTTCTCCCGTGGCCGCGCCGTCATCGACTCCGGAAAATTCGTCGGCCGCCCCGGCTCCGGCCAATTCCTCCGCCGCCAAACCTATTCCGGCCTCTGAAAGGCGATTGAATGCGCGCCGCCGTGCTCCGCGAACTGGCAAAACCACCGCGAGTCGAAGAGTTTTCTGAGCCCACGCCCAGCGATGGCGAAGTGCTGATCCAAGTTTGCGCGGCCGCGCTCAAGTCTGTGGACAAACAGATGGCGGCCGGAACGCACTACGCCAGTCCGACTGAATTTCCCGTGGTTTGCGGCACAGACGGCGTTGGCCGCTTGGAAGATGGCACGCGAGTGTTTTTCGGCGGGCCGCGCCGCCCGTACGGCGCGATGGCGCAACGTGCGGTTGCCAAGCGAGCGTTATGTTTTTCTATCCCTGAGGATTTGGACGACATTACGGCTGCGGCCATTCCCAATCCAGGTGTATCCGCCTGGCTTTCGCTCAAGCACATCGCGAAGCTGGCTGAGGGCGAGACCGTTCTGATACTTGGCGCTACGGGAGTCGCAGGCAAGCTCGCGGTGCAAATCGCTAGAATCTTGGGCGCAGGTCGCGTCGTTGCCGTAGGACGCAACGAACGGGCGTTGAACACGCTGGGTGCACTCGGCGCGGACGCGACAATTCGCCTGAACGAGCCATACGAAGAATTGATCCAGGCCTTCCGCCGCGCGGCGGCCCAGAAACGCTTCGATGTGGTCATTGACTATTTGTGGGGCCACCCGACCGAAGCCTTGCTCTCAGCTATAACCACTTCAGAATTTACCGCTGCGGGATCGCAAACGCGGCTAGTGGAAGTGGGAGAAAGCGCGGGCCCAACCATCACGCTGCCTGCATCTGTGCTGCGAAGCACAGCGCTGACGATTCTCGGAACGGCTGGCATTCCGCCTTGGGACATTCTCACCAATGCCTTTCAACAGGTGATGGACTATGCAGCCCGTCGCAAATTGCGCATTGACACCGAACGAGTCCCGTTGGCGGAAATTGCGCAAGCTTGGGAACGCAGCACAAGCGGTTGCAGACTGGTCGTGATTCCGTAGCGCCAGGTCATCTAGAACGGGACATCATTCTCAGCCCAAACCGATGATGGAAAAAAAACACTCCAGTTTGCTTTCTACGCCGTGCGAGGATGCGCTACATTGGAGGATTGCACCACAGGGAAAATTCATGACTGAGCGGCTACCATCTCTGGTGATTGTCGGACGCCCCAACGTGGGCAAGTCCACGCTGTTCAACCGCTTGACGGGCACGCGCCGCTCCATCGTCACCAACGAACCTGGCATCACCCGCGACCGCATCTATGGCAAAGCCGAGTGGCGCGGGAAGACGCTGGAAGTCGTGGATACCGGTGGAATCATTCCTCACGAAAAGGCCCTCATTCCGCAGGAAATTTTTCGTCAGGCGCAGGTGGCCATCAAGAAAGCAGCATTGCTCGTTCTTGTTGTGGACAGTCAGGCGGGCCTCACGCCCCTTGACGAAGAACTGGCGCGTCTTATGCGCGCAACGGGAAAGCCGTTTGTGCTTGCAGTCAATAAAGTGGATTCGCTTTTGCAGGAAGCGAACGCCGCGCCGTTTCATTCCCTCGGCGTTCCCGTGTTTCCCGTCGCCGCGGAGCACGGCACCGGCGTCGACGATCTTCTCGACCATGCCCTCGCGCTATGTTTTCCGGCGTCGGAAACACCACCGGTTGCTGGAGCGGACCTGCCATCCGTTGAGCTGCCGACGGAAACTGCGTCCATCGAAGTGGCCATTATTGGGCGCCCCAACGTCGGCAAATCCACCCTGCTGAATCAGTTGGCCGGCGAAGAACGCTCCATCGTTTCGCCGATTCCCGGCACGACCATGGACAATGTGGACACGGAAATCACGCGCGACGGCCGCGACTACCGCTTTGTGGACACCGCCGGAATTCGCCGCAAGGGGAAAACCACGCTGGTAGCGGAAAAACTCAGCGTCGTGATGGCCCGCCGCGGTCTCGAGCGCTGCGACGTGGCGCTGCTCATCATTGACGGCGAGTTGGGCGTCACGCAAGGCGACGCGGCAATTGCCGGCTATGCCGAAGAGTCCGGCCGCTCGGTCATTCTCGTCGTGAACAAATGGGATCTCGCGCTCGCCGCCGCGCGCGAAGCGGCGCTGCGCGACGCCGCCACCGCCAAGGGAAAGTCCAGGCCGTCCACGGGCGACAATCGTAACCCCGCAAACATTGATCCCGGCAAGCTGATGGTCGACTACGAAAAAATGATTCGCGCAAAATTGAAATTCCTCAGCTACGCGCCCATCGTTTTTCTGTCCGCAAAAACCGGCGAGCGCGCCGAGAAGCTTTTTCCGCTCATCAATCAATGTGCCGAGGCGCGCCGCCGCCGCATTCCCACGCCCGTGCTGAACGACTGGCTGAAGCAGGAAGTGGATCTCCAGCGCGGCAGCACGCCGAAGTCGCGCCCTGTGCGCATCTACTACGTCACGCAGGCCAAAACCGGGCCGCCTACGTTTCTGCTCTTCACCAATCAAAAAATGCCGCTGCACTTCAGCTACGAGCGCTTCCTCGAAAACCAGCTTCGCGCCAAATTCGATTTCATCGGCACTCCGGTGCGTTTCGTGCAGCGCCTCCGCAAACGCGAAAACCGCCCCCGCGCCTCGTCTCGAGGCGACGGATGACCATCACCCTCACCCTCTACAAGCCCCTCTACAGGAATAGCGCGCAAACTGCTACGATAGCGGCGTCCCCTTCAACCTGAGTGCATCCCTTGAGGATGCGCGAAGGATTTCTGGCAGGGCAGGAGCATGGCAGGCAACGTTACCGCCACAAAAACCGCTACCGAAGAGCGCCTCTATACCATCGGCGAGGTCAGCCGCCTCGCCGACCTGAAACCGTTTGTGCTGCGCTACTGGGAGTCGGAGATTCCCATGCTCCAGCCGACCAAGGATGATGCGGGCCGCCGCGTCTATCGCCAGCAAGACGTGGACATGGTCTTCCGCATCAAGCGGCTGCTTTACGATGAGGGCTACACCATCGCCGGAGCGCGCCGCCACCTGCGAGAAAAGGGCGCTGACGACGTTTCGAGCCGCGGCTCGAATCACTCCGCGGAGGGCGGGTCGCAGTTGCTTAGCCGCAGGATGCTGCTCGATCTGCGTGACGCGCTGCACGCTTTCTTGACGCTTCTCGAACGCCGGTGATAGCCTTGTTAGTGCAGAAGCTACCGCGATTCGGCCCTCTCGATTTTGCCGCGTCGTTGTCAGGTTACCCGTCGGGACGTAGCGCAGCCTGGTAGCGCGCACGCTTGGGGTGCGTGAGGTCGCGAGTTCAAATCTCGCCGTCCCGACCATTTTCTTCCTTGCGTGCTCAAGTCAGTCGGCTGCCGCATGATGAAATCGGAATATTCAAGACTCTTCAAGCTTCTTGACGGCTATGCAAAGAGACATCACAAATGCCTTCTTGCGGAATTCTCATTTGACGAAGAAAAGGGCGAATACATAGTGTGCTTCAGGCCTTCAAATGTTTCTCCAACGCCAGATCGATATGCATGTCGATACTTTTCGATCACCAACAGTGAGGCACGGGAGATTCTTCGTGCAAGTCTGCTGCCGGTGTCGGTTGCCAATAGTCTTGACGAAGAACTCCGGCCACTAAGCGCGCTGCAATGAAAGCTATCCGGTGCCACTCACCCGAAGAACTGAGAGTATGCCGAACATACTTCTGACAAATGATGATGGGTACCAGGCGGAAGGGCTGCGCGCGGTGGCGGAGGAGCTTGCGGATTTCGCCACGGTACATATTGTTGCGCCGAGCCGCGAGCAGAGCGGCACGGCCCAATCGCTGACGCTGCGGCAGCCCATCGTCTGCAACCGCATTGCGGAGCGCGAGTGGGCCATTGACGGGACACCGGCGGATTGCGTAATCGTGGCGCTGCACAAGCTTCTGCCGGAAAAGCCGGACCTGCTGATTTCCGGAATCAATCACGGCGCGAACCTCGGAGAGAACGCCTATTATTCGGGCACGGTGGGCGCAGCGCGCGAAGGCGCGCTGCATCACATTCCGTCCATCGCCGTTTCGCTGTGCGCGAAAAAAGAAAACGCTAAATTTGAAAACTCCGCGCGAGTGGCTTGCGCCACCGCCGAAATTGTTTTGAAGGAAGGCTTGCCCGACCAGGTGCTCCTCAATGTGAACGTGCCGGAGCCATGGAAGGGCGAAGTGAAATTTACGCGGCAGTCGCGGAAAATCACGCGCAACCAGTTGAGTGAAGGAAAAGATCCGCGCGGGCGGAGCTATTTCTGGCTCTTTGAACAACGCATCGACAGGGACGTCGAGCCGGACACCGATTACGCCGCGATTTTCTCCGGCGCCGTTTCCATCACACCGCTGCATCTCGACGCCACGCACACGCGCTCGCTCAACCATCTTTCCCACTGGGCCAAGGCCATTGCCTCCACGTTTCGGAAATAGAAAGCAGGGCCTCCCAAATCTCCTGCAACGGATCGCCATTTAGAATCGAATCGAAAAAAGGAAGGTCGGCGATGGCGCTGGATTGGTCACAATGCCCGGCCGTGGAAAGCGTGCCGGGAAAGGTCAGCGGGGCGTGGGTGTTCAAGGGAACGCGCATGCCCGTGGCAGCAGTTTTTGAGAACCTCGAGGATGGTCTCACCATCGACGAAATCGTAGAGCTTTATGACGGCCTCACGCGCGAACAGGTGCAAGCCGTCCTGGATTTTGCCGCGCAAAGTCTGGCCGCTCCCCCTCGCTAGATGCTCATTCCATTCGATCAAGGCACACCCGTGCCGATTCGGCGCGCGTTGATCGGGCATGCTGTCAAAACAGCAAGGGAACAAGGGTGGAGCACTCTAGCGAATGGAGACCTGCTGCGCGCCGCCGAAGAAGCGGGTTTTGAATTGCTTCTTACTACCGACACAAATTTCCCTTATCAGCAGAGTCTCCAAAACCGCAAGCTTGCCGTCGTCATTTTGACCAGAAACAAATGGAATCTGGTTCGCACTGTTCTGCCGAAAATTGTTGAGGTTCCCCAAGGTCACGGCGCTATTTTGCTGGTATGGCAGCGGGCGCGATGAACGCGACGTTGTTTTTGCGCATGGCGTCGTTGAGCGCGAGGACGTCTTTCGAAAGGACGTCACGCCACTTGGCGAGCTGCGCCTCGAGACGCTGATCGAGGTCGGCAAAGACCGCCTCTTCCGCGGCGGTCGGCGCGGTGTCGGCGCTGTCGGCAACGTTCTGCAGATAGGCGAACTTGCTTTCAAGCTTGGTCGGATAGTTGGCGAAATCTTCGGTGGACTTGCCATTCACCTGGATGAGTTCTTCCTCTATGGCGGCGATTTTCTTGCGCAGGTCCGTCGAAACCGTCACGACCGGATTTGGTGGATCGCTCGGATCGTTCTTCGCGGCTGGCGCGGGGCCGAGGCGCCTTTCGAGCGCTTGCAACTGTCCTCGCAGGTCGCGGATGGCGATGATGGCTTTGTTCATTTCGTCCGTGCGATCGCGCACTTTCAATATGAGGTCAAATTGTTTGCGCAAATCTTCGGCGGACGTTTTCACGCGCGGGTCCATCTTTACTTCAAAGGATGCGGTTTGCGCTTTGCCACCTACAGTGAGGCGAACCTGATACGTTCCTGGCAGGGCTAGCGGGGCAATCGGATCGCCCGCATCGTAGACAGCCTGCGGAATTTTGGCGGGAACTTCATAGCGCAAATCCCAAGTAAACAGATTCAGCCCCGCTTTCGCTGGAATGTGCTCTTCGGGAGCGTCGCGCTCCCATTCGGCGGGAGCTTCTTCTTTTTTCTTCTCCTCGCTTGTGAACGCGCGAATGACTTTGCCCTGCGCGTCGAGAATCTCGAGCTTGGCGGGCTCCTTCGGCTCGGCCTTCAACCAGTAATACAAAATCGCTCCATTGGGCGGGTTCTCGCCAATGGGATAGCGGCGCGGATTGAAGTGGCCGATTCGTGTGCGCCAAGCGGTGCGCGGAGTGAAGAGATGCGCGTCTTCCACAGCTATCGAAGCCGCGGCCTGGCGCAATGGGCTGATATCGTCGAGCACCCAGAACGAGCGCCCATGCGTCGCCGCGACGAGATCGTCATCGTGCACAATCATGTCGTGAATGGGCGTCTCCGGCAGATTGAGCTGGAGCGGCTGCCAATTCGCGCCGTCGTTGAAAGAAACCCATATGGCCGTTTCCGTTCCGGCGTACAGCAAGCCCTTGCGCCTGGGATCCTCGCGCACGGCGTGAACGTACGAGTTGTCCGGCAAGCCGGCAATAAGTTTCGTCCACGTTTTGCCGAAGTCCGTGGTTTTGAAAATGTAGGGCTTGAAATTGTCGAGTTTATGCGCGTCCACAGCGGCGTACGCGGTTCCTGCATCGAACGGCGAAGCTTCGATGAGGCTAATCATGGACCACTCGGGAACGTCTTTGGGAGTGACGTTCGCCCAATTCTTGCCACCGTCGCGCGCCACTTGAATCACGCCGTCGTCGGTGCCCGCCCACAACACGCCTTCCTGCTTCGGTGATTCCGCGAGCGTAAAGACCGTGTCGTAGTATTCGACGGTGTACTGATCTTTGGTGAGCGGCCCGCCCGAGTCCTGTTGCTTGGTTTTATCGTTGCGCGTGAGGTCCGGGCTGATGGTGGTCCAGCTGCGGCCACCGTCATTCGAACGAAACACATACTGCGAGCTGTGATAAATCACGTCCGGATTGTGCGAGGAAATCACAATCGGCATGGTCCAGGTGTAGCGGTACTTTTGCGTCGCAGCGGGATAGCCATTGGGATCCTCGGGCCATTCCTGAATGCTTTGCGCCTGGTTGATGCGGCGGTCGAAGCGCGTGAAGATGGGGCCTTCGTCGTCCGCGTAAACGATGTTGGAATCGCGCGGATCGGGAACAATGTAGCCGCTTTCGCCGCCCCCGACGGCGTCCCAATCACCGCGATCGATGAAGCCGTGGTCGCTGCGAGTCTGGATGCCGACTGAAGAGTTGTCCTGCTGCGAGCCGTACACGCGATAGAGAAAATCGTTGTCGGCGGCGACGTGATAAAACTGCGCGGTGGGCTGATTGTTTTGCGTGGACCAATTCTTGCCGCCGTCGATGGAGATCGTTGCGCCGCCATCGTTGCCGTTAATGAGGCGATTGGGATTTTCGGGGTCAATCCACAACGCGTGATGGTCGCCGTGCGGAGCGTTGAGGCGCTCGAAGGTTTTGCCGGCGTCGATGGAGCGATACAGGCCCGTGTTGGCGATGTACACGCGATTGGAATCTTTCGTGTCGGCCCAAACGTGCGTGAAATACCAAGCGCGCTGGCGGAAGCGGTGATCATCGTTGACGAGCGACCACTTCGCGCCGCCGTCGTCGCTGCGGTAGAGGCCGCCCTTCTTGGCTTCGATGAGGGCGTAAACGACGTTCGAATCCGCGCCGGAGACAGAGACGCCGATGCGGCCGAGCGGCCCTTCGGGGAGGCCCTCGCCTTCGAGACGCTTCCAGGTCGCGCCGTCATCGTTCGAACGGTACAAGCCGTCTTTGGCGCCTCCGCTATTGAGCGTCCAGGGCGTGCGCCAGCCTTCCCACATCGCGGCAAAAAGAATGTGCGGATTCTGCGGATCGAAAACCACGTCGATGGCGCCAGTGCGGTCGTCGAGGTAGAGAACTTTTTCCCAGGTTTTGCCGCCGTCCCGCGTGCGGAAAACGCCGCGCTCGGTGTTGGGACCATAGGCGTGGCCGAGAGCGGCGACGAAAACGACTTCAGGATTCGTTGGATGGATGATGATCGCGCCGATGTGGCGCGTATCTTTCAGGCCGACGTTGGTCCACGTTTTGCCGGCGTCGGTGGATTTATAAACGCCGTCGCCGAACGAAATGTTGCCGCGGATGCAGGCTTCGCCGGTGCCGACGTAAACGATATTGGGATCGGAATCGGCAACGTCAATGGCGCCGATGGAAGAGACGGGCTGCTTATCGAAGAGCGAATCCCAACTGATGCCGCCGTCGGTGGTCTTCCAGACGCCCCCGCCGGTCGCACCGAAGTAGTACGTGTTCGGCTGGCTCGGCACGCCGGTAACCGCCAGCACGCGGCCGCCGCGGAACGGCCCAACGAGGCGCCACTTCATGCCGCCGTAAGTCTTGGGATCAATTTGCTGCGCGTTCGCAACGAGCGGAGCGAGAAAGAACATCACAAAAATTGCCAGCATGCGTGCTGGGACACGACGATCACGATTCACAAACACCTCCGGAAGATGAGACCTGAAAAATTGCATGGTATCACTGGTCAAGAAACAATGACCAACCTCAATATCAGCGATTCAATCAGCACCTGTATTAATGAGATTCAGAATCGAAGCGACCTTGGCCCGTGGAAGAGCAGACGCAACCCTTAGCCAATCTTCCAGATGATGACCATGCGGACGGCACACTCGGGATGCCCCGCTGGCTAGCAAGACTCGGATGAATGGAGTGTGGCCTTTGTGCGCCGCAAGGGAAAGGGCTGTTTCTCCCCAATCGTTCTTTTTATCGAGTTCTGCTCCTCTGGAGATCAGGAGTTTGCCAATCCTCGTGTTGCCTTCAAGAGCGGCTAACATAAGCAACGTCCATGAGAACTGATTCGAAAGGTTGGGATTGACTCCGCCATCTAATCCGCGGCGCAAGGAAACAAAGTCCCCCTTCTTGATGAATCTATGTGCATCCTTGAACGTCATGGTTTTTGCATGTCTTTTCTGAGTTCCGCGCCACTTTCCGGCGGCGCCAGGTCGTAAGTCTAGCAAGATCCTCCGCGACGGTCGATTATTCCGTTTTGAGATTCTTCCCCAAGTCATTCGGAGGCCTAACAGTTTTCGCTCGGCCATAGGTTGCGATAGGATGCGGGCGGGATGAAGTTGCGCAGATGAGTGGGCAGAAGACCTACGACGTGGCGGTGATTGGCGCGGGTGTGTTTGGGGCGTGGACGGCATGGCACCTAGCGAAACGCGGGAAGCGTGTGGTGCTCATCGAGGCGTATGGGCCGGGACATTCGCGGGCGAGCAGCGGCGGCGAATCGCGGATCATTCGCATGGGCTACGGGGCGGATGAACTGTATACGCGATGGTCGCAGCGATCGCTCGCGCAATGGAAAGAGTTTTTTGCGGCGACAAAGCAGCCGTTGTTTCTGGAGACGGGTGTGCTCTGGATGGCGGGGAAAGATGACGCGCGATTGAAAGAAACGGCCGCGACGCTGAAACGATGCGACGTCTCGTTCGAAGAGTACGACCGCGCGACGCTCGAAAAACGGTATCCGCAAATTGGCTTCGAAGAAATTCAGAAAGGGATCTTCGAGCCACACAGCGGCGTGCTGATGGCGCGGCGGGCCGTGGCAGCGGTGGTTGAGGACGCCGTTCGGCTCGGCGTGGAGTATTGCTCCGGGCAGGCTGTAGACGCGCGAGAAGCGGGTGCTGTGAAGCATATCAGCACGAAGCAGGGCGAACGCATCGCCGCAGGGCAGTTTATTTTCGCCTGCGGAGCGTGGCTGAGCAAGATTTTCCCGGACGTGCTGGGCTCGCGCATTTTTCCATCGCGGCAGGAAGTTTTCTTCTTTGGAATTCCTGCGGGGGAAATGCGGTTTGCTCCCCCGGCGTTGCCGACTTGGCTGTTTCAGGAAGATTTGGTCTACGGCATGCCGGACATCGAGAGCCGCGGGCTGAAGATCGCCTTTGACGAGCATGGCGAGCACGTGGACCCGGATACGCAATCGAGGATCGTCACGCCGGAGATGACCAAGGCGGTACGCAAATACGTGGCGCGGCGATTCCCCGCCCTGCGCGACGCGCCCATCGTGGAGACCCGCGTATGCCAGTACGAAAACACTTCGAGCGGAGATTTTCTGATCGACCGGCACCCGGAAATGGAGAACGTGTGGTTCGCGGGCGGAGGATCGGGCCACGGATTCAAGCATGGGCCGGCGGTGGGCGAGTACCTGGCTGGGCAACTGCTGGATAGCGCGCCAGCCGAGCCACGATTCTCGTTGGCGACGAAGGAAACGGCGCAGAAACGGGCCGTTTATTAGCGGCGCTGGTCAGCGACGTGTCATCCGAGCGGTGCGCAGCCCGATGGCACTTCCGTTGAGATGCTTCGCTCCACTCGGCATGACAGATCCCTTTACAGGATGAGGAGGTTAGAGCCTGGGGGCGCGGCGGGGGTTCAGCAGGGCTGGAGTGCGCCGGGCGCGCTTGGCTTTTTCGGCGTAGAGCTGCTGGTCCGCCTCGGATAACAGTTTTTCGATGCGTTCGCCGTCGCCACGGTATACGGCCGTGCCGATACTGGCGGAGATCCGAGGCGGCTCGTCGTCATTGGCCATCACCTCGCGGATGCGGTCGATGACGCGGCGCGCTTCGTCTTCCTGCGATTCCGGAAGGACGAGGGCAAATTCGTCTCCGCCATAGCGAGCGGCAGTATCAATGGCGCGGCAGTGAATGCGGAGAATATCGGCGACACGGCAGATCGCACGGCTGCCGACCAAGTGGCCGTAGCTGTCGTTGATTAATTTCAAGCCATCGAGGTCGAGTAGCAGCACGGCAAAAGGGCGGCCGGAACGGTCGGTGCGCTCAGTTTCGTTTTCGAGAACGTCGAGCAGGCGGCGGTAGTTGGCCAGGCCCGTGAGGGGGTCGCTGACCGCCATGTGGCGGACGCGCTCGAAGAGGCGGGCGTTATCGAGCAGCGCGCCGCCAAGCGCGACGGTGTAGCCCAAAACCATGAGGCCCTGGGCGAACACAAAAGGAGCATCCATCAGCCGCGTAGACTGGGCGGCGGCAAACTGCGCCGCGACGTTCAGCCAGACGGCGGCGTACATGGTGCGGTCAAAGGAAGAATCCTCCACGGTCAAACGGCGGCGGTACCAAAACAGACTTACCAGAAAAAGCCCGCCGGGCAGCAACTGCTGCGGGCTCGGAAAGAAGGCGCTGGGATGCGGGGAGACTTCCTGGGGCAAGTGACGAAGGGCAGCGGCGAGCCCATAGGTAACCGCAATCGCAGCGACCAAGGCGCCGGCAATTTCCCGTTTCGGATGCCGCGAACGGGGCATGAAGTGTTCGACAAGAAGCGCGGCGACCACCAAGACCGCCAGAATCAGGCGGCCGAGCCACCAAGCAATGTGAGCGGAAGGCAGACGCAGAGACGTTTCGGGAAGGAACTGAAAGAAGAGCACGCTCGTAGCGATAAGGACGCCGCCGCATAGAAAGAAGCCGGCGCCGAGGATCAGGGAGATGCGGTCCTGGGTTCCCTGGAAGCGAACGAGGGTGACGGCGGCAAAAACGAAGGCCAGCAGACTGCTGATGACTTCGAGGTAGCCCTGAAGGAGGGCGTCGGGGGGAATCGAGAGGCCACGCAGCCAATAGGCGGCGAGAATTACAAACAAGAACGCCGCAACATGCGACAAGAATATTGTCGTGCGGGTGCGCGCGTGCGAGAGGGAAGTTTGGCCCATGGGTCCTTTTTCGATTCTTTTCCTCGATTCTCCGGCTGAGCGCCTATTAGATTAGACTACAAAGTACCTGCGCGCGTTGCGTGAGAATCAACGGCGAGGTGAGATAAACGACACTTACTGTGGATTTCCTTACCTGCCCGAAAGAACAGGTCAAAAATTGACGGAAAGAGGCAAGGAGCAGTGCAGACGGAGCGAAAAACTTTTGTTGTTGCAGCAAAAGGCGAGAGTGCGCAGAATTGTCTGACTTGAAACGATTCAAATTGCAGGGCCAATCGCAGCATAGATTTGTCTCCCAAATAGGAGAATTGCTTGGACAAAGAAAGCAGCGTAAGTGCAGGGCCACAGCTTCGGCGGACGCTCACGCTGTGGGATCTCATCCTTTACGGCGTGATTGTACTGCAACCTGTCGCGCCGATGTCGGCATTTGGAGTGCTAAGCAACCGAGGGCACGGGCTCGTCGTGACGGCGATCCTTATCGCCATGGTAGCGATGCTCGCGACAGCAATTAGCTACGGCAAAATGGCGCGAGTTTATCCCAGTGCAGGCTCCGCGTTTACTTACGTTGCTCGCGAAATCCATCCCGCTGCCGGGTACGTCACCGGGTGGAGCATGGTCATGGATTACATCGTGAATCCGCTGATTTGCACAGTTTGGTGCGCGGGACAGGCCTACAGCTTCGCGCCGGCTATGCCCGAGTGGGGCTGGAAGATTTTTTTTGCGGTTGTGTTTACACTCCTGAATCTCCAAGGCATCAAGACTTCAGCGCGGGTGAACGCGGGGCTGGCGGCGGCGATGAGCGTAGTGGTCGTGGTCGTTTTTGTTACCACGATTCGCTATATCTTCGGGCATCCGCATAGTGACGCTGGATTTTTCATGCGACCGTTCTATGATCCGCAAACCTTCACGTTTGACAATCTGTTTGGATGCACGTCGCTGGCGGTGCTGACATACATAGGATTCGACGGGATCTCGACGCTCTCCGAGGAAGCAGAAAACCCGCGGCGAAATATCATGCTCGCAACCGTGATGACTTGCTTGGTAGTCGGGTTTCTTTCGGCCGCGGAAGTCTATGTGGGGCAGCTTGTATGGCCGGCGTCTCAACCTTTTCCGAACGAGGATCAAGCCTATGTGTTTATGGCCGCGCGAACATGGGCGCCGCTTTTTAGCATTGTTGGGCTTACCTTATTGGTGGCCAATTTTGGTTCGGGGATGGGAGCCCAGATCGGCGCGGCTCGGCTGCTCTATGGCATGGGAAGGAGCAACGCGTTACCCCGTTCCTTCTTTGGTGCAGTGGATCCAAAACATCAAGTTCCCAGGAATAATGTGATCTTCATCGGAGCGATCGTTCTCCTGGGATCTTTTAGCCTAACGTACGGGGACGGCGTTGGGCTGCTGAACTATGGCGCGTTGCTGGCATTTATGGGTGTCAATGCCTCATCATTCGTGCATTACTTCCTGAGAAAGGGCGAGAGGACGGTACTGAATTTCATTGTACCGATGGTCGGATTCTTTGTTTGTCTGGGCCTGTGGTGGCATCTGAGCGCACGCGCCCTCAAATGGGGAACTGTGTGGATGATCGCCGGAATTCTGTTCGGCGTATGGAAGACACGCGGATTTCGGGAGCAACTTTCGTTTGAGGTGCCGCCGGAGTGAGCGGAAAAGTCAAGATGGTCACGATGCGGGACGTGGCGCAGGCCAGCGGTTTCTCTCCGGCCACGGTTTCCATCGTGCTGAACAACGCGCCGCTTGCTCGCTACATCGCCCCGGCCACAAAAAAACGTATAGAAGACGCGGCCAAAAAGTTGGGCTACCGGCCGAACGCCATGGCGCGATTCCTGCGCAGCCGGCGGAGCCAGACCGTTGGCGTCATGATTTTCGACATCACCGATCCTTTCTGCACCCCGGTGCTGCGCGGAATCGAGAACGCGCTTTATCAATCTTCCTACGTACCGATCTTTGCCGATGCGCACAACCAGCGAACCCGTTTCGAGCGGTATCTGGAAATGCTGCTGGAACATCACGTCGAAGCATTGATTGTGGTGGCCAACTGGCTCTTCGTGGACATTCAGCTCCTGGCGGACCTGAGCAAGAGAAACATTACCGCGGCAACCATCGGCTGGGAGGTGCCGGGCGACTCGGTGAGCTCGGTGATGGTGGATAACGAAACGGGCGGACGGCTGGCGCTCGAGCATCTCTACCATCTGGGGCACCGCAGAATCGCAGTCATTCGCGGACCAAAAATGTTGATTGACAGCGGGCCGCGGTGGAAAGGCATCCAGAAGTTCGCGCATTCGGTGGGATTGGAAATCGATCCCTCGCTTGTCGTGCAACTGCCAGACGAATTGGAAGCCAACTCGGGATTCGAGGGCGGCTACCGGTTTACCGAGGAATTGCTGGAGCGGAAGAAGAAGTTCACTGCCGTCCTCGCGTTTGACGACTTGACTGCGTTTGGCGCTATCCGCGCCCTAACGAAGGCAGGCGTTAAAGTGCCGGAGCAATGCTCGGTAGTGGGCTTCGACGACGTCCCGCTATCGGCTTTGGCGGCTCCTTCATTAACTACGGTGCGGCAGCCGCTGGAGGCCATGGGAAACCTTGCGGTGAACCTCGTCGTTGAGGGGATTAAGGCCGGTCTGGAAAAGCGCGATTGGAGCATCTCGCGACACAAGATGACACCGGAATTGGTGATTCGGGATTCGACGAGAGCCATGCTGTCGGCTGCGGACGATTGAGGAGCTCAATCAATTCACGCCCTCTCCCTCCTTGGGGACACATCAAGCTGAAAGTAAGGCTGAGACCCTAAAGGGCCCGATCAAATCGGGCCCTCCGGATAACAGGGTGTTTTTCCTACCGCTTATTTCGCCGAGGGCAGGAAAGCTTGGGGAGAGTGCAGAAACTGGACGCCGGAAACTTCCGTGGCCACCTTGACGCGCTGAAAGCGGCCTTTCGGGCCTCCGCTGCCTTTGAAGGTCAGAAGATACTGGTTGAGAAGGTGTGTCGCCAGCTCGTCCAGATACGGCTTGAAAGTAACCGCTTCCGTGGTGCCGAGATAATAGGACTCGGCGCCGGTTTCCTCTGCCAGGCGGCTGAGATCATTCTGCCCGCGGAAGGCGCGAAAGAAGCGGCGGCCCAAGTGCCCGGCGTCGGGATAATAAATGGACCACACATTGACGTTCTGCTTCTGGGCGCGCTCGTAGGCGGACTGCAGGTCAGGGCTTTCTGGGAAGTTTCCGTGGAAATAATCAATTCCGGAAGAGACGAGCAAAATGGCGCGCCGCTCCGCAGACGATCCAGGAATGCGCTTCAGCAGGTCGATCAGAGCGAAATACGGGCTAGAGAACGCCCCGGGCCCGATCGGGATGCGCAGTGCTTTCGCGGCTAGCTCATGGTTGTTGGTGAAATCTTGCACAACATTGGCGGTGCCGTTACGCGCGTAAGATACGGAAATGTACGTCCCTGAAGGCTGCGCGTTGAAAAATTCCATCAGCACCGCGAGATAGAGTTTCTCGCCACGGCGCCAATTGGCGATTTGCGTGCGCTCTTTGTTCACGAAAAACTGGACATCTCCCTTGGCTATTTCCGGCGGTGCGGCATCTTTCTTGCCGAGCGCGGTCACGGTGAGGTTGACGTTTTCCGCGCCAGCGGCGGAAACTCCTGGCGCGAAGAACGCGAGCAGAAAAGTAAACAAACCAACGAAGTGCAGCAAAGAAGTACGTCTGGGCATGTTCATGATCATTTCAATTCTCCCTATCGTTAGATGCGCGGGGGAGCCGTAAAGAGGCATGAAGGCTGGATGAGGTGGATTTCCTTCTTTGCGGGGCGAGAGTTCGGCAGACGATTTCACTAGTCCAAATATGGGGATTGCGTAGTATGCTGCGGCGCGGGAAAAAAGAGGGCTCCGGTGAAAAACTACGTTGGGGCAATCGATCAGGGAACAACGAGCACTCGGTTTATGGTGTTTGACCAAGCGGGCCGCGTGGTGGCGGTGGCGCAGAAAGAGCACGAGCAGATTTATCCGAAACCCGGATGGGTGGAGCACGATGCGCTGGAAATCCTCCGGCGGACGGAGGAAGTAATTGCAGAAGCGATGGCCCAGCGCGGACTGCGCGCGTCGGATTTAGCGGCGATCGGCATCACGAATCAGCGGGAAACGACAATCGTTTGGGATCGCAAGACAGGAAAGCCGATTGCCAACGCGATCGTTTGGCAAGACACGCGTGTAGCCGAGGAAGTAAAGCGATTCTCCGCAGCGGGCGGGCAGGACCGCTTCCGCGCGGAGACTGGGCTGCCGCTCAGCACGTACTTCAGTGGGCTGAAGCTCCGCTGGCTGTTGCAGAAGGTTCCCGGCGCAAAGGAAAAAGCCGCAGCCGGAGAACTGCTTTTCGGAAACATCGATACGTTTCTGCTGTGGAACCTGACGGGCGGAGCCAAAGGAGGCGTGCACGCAACGGATGTGACGAATGCGAGCCGCACGCAGCTCCTGAATATTAAAACGCTAAATTGGGACGAAAAGCTGTTAGCGGCGTTTGAGATTCCGCGGGCGATGCTGCCGCAAGTGCGGTCGAGCAGCGAAATCTATGGCGAGGCAACACTCGCGGCCATTGCGGGAGTTCCGGTGGCGGGAATTTTGGGGGATCAACAGGCGGCGCTTGTGGGGCAGGCGTGCTTTCGTCCCGGTGAGGTGAAGAACACTTATGGCACAGGCTGCTTTTTGTTGATGAATACTGGTGAGCGGCTGGTGCCGTCGAACTTCGGCCTGCTCACGACGCTGGCGTACAAATTTGGCGGCACGCCAGCGCACTACGCGCTGGAGGGAAGCGTCGCGATTGCCGGAGCGCTTGTGCAATGGCTGCGCGACAATTTGGGAATTATTGCGAAGAGTCCGGAAGTGGAAGCGCTGGCGAGCACGGTCAAAGACAATGGCGGCGTTTATTTTGTTCCGGCCTTTTCAGGACTATTTGCGCCGTACTGGAAAGAGAGCGCGCGAGGGGTAATTGTGGGTCTGACGCGCTTTGCGAACAAGGGACACATTGCGCGCGCGGCTCTGGAGGCCAGTGCGTTTCAGACGCGCGAGGTGATTGAAGCGATGGAAAAAGATTCGCAAATTGCGCTTGCGAGCCTGCGCGTGGACGGCGGTATGGTGGCCAACGAACTGTTGATGCAATTTCAGGCAGATGTCTTGAACCGCGAAGTGGTACGGCCGGTAATTCAGGAAACGACGGCGTTGGGCGCTGCTTATGCGGCGGGTTTGGCGGTGAAATTTTTTGCGGGGCTGGAAGAATTGCGCGCGAAGTGGGTGGTGGACCGTACCTGGAAGCCGTGCCTTGCAGAAGCCGAACGTGAAAGGCTTTACCAGCAATGGAAGAAAGCGGTCACTCGCTCGTTCGATTGGATGGAATCCTAAGGAGGCGTGGATTTATGACTTCACCATGGCTGGGCGAATTTCTTGGCACGATGATTTTGATTTTGCTGGGCGACGGAGTGGTGGCTGCCGTGCTGCTGAAACGATCGAAAGCCGAGGGCAGCGGCTGGATGGTGATTACGACGGGATGGGCGTTGGCGGTGATGGCCGGAGTGTTCACAGCAATTGCGTGCGGGAGCAGCGACGCACACTTGAATCCTGCGGTGACGCTGGGATTTGCCTTACGCGATGGAAACATTGCAAAGTTCATTCCGTATCTCGTGGCACAAATGCTGGGAGCGATCGTTGGCGCCACACTCGTGTGGCTGCATTATCATCCTCACTGGAAAGAGACGGCAGATACTGGAGTGAAGCTGGGATGCTTTTGCACGGCGCCGGCGATTCGAAATACGATTACGAATTTCATGAGCGAGGTGATTGCGACGTTCGTGCTCGTTTTTGTGGCGGGAGCGATTTTCTCAAAGAGCGTTGCGGCAGGAGGGCCCGCGGCCGGGCTCGGACCTTATTTGGTGGGAAGTCTGGTGTGGGGCATAGGATTGTCGCTCGGCGGACCGACGGGCTACGCGATCAATCCGGCGAGAGACCTGGGGCCGCGGTTGGCACACGCGATCCTTCCGGTTGCGGGCAAGGGCGGATCCGACTGGACGTACGCGCCCATACCGGTGCTGGGCCCGTTGACGGGAGGGTTGCTGGCAGGAGCGCTGCTGCGCGTGCTCGGATGCATACTACGCTATTTGAGGATAACCGACGTTATGGGTTTGATGCGTTCCTTTCTGCTGGCTGCTTCCCAAAACCGCTGGCTGCGCGATCATGCTTCGCACTACAAGTTTGTGCGAAAGAGCGTAGCGCGCTTCATGCCGGGAGAGACGCTGGATGATGCTCTCATCGCCGCCCAGACGCTACGCGGAAAGAAAATCGGAACGGTTTTCACGCACTTGGGAGAAAACATCGGCGACGGCGCCGAAGCGCAGCAGGTGGCAGATCACTACTTGGAAGTTCTCGAGCGCATCGGACAAAAAGGATTGCAGACGGAGATTTCGGTCAAGCTGACACAACTGGGGCTGGACCTTTCCCCCGATCTTTGCTTCGACCATTTGAAAACCATTATTGCGCGCGCGCCGAAGGACTCCACAGTGTGGATTGACATGGAGGCGAGCAATTACGTGGATGTGACGCTCGATTTGTACCGGCGTTCGCTGGCCGAGTTTCCCAACGTGGGCGTGTGCCTGCAAGCGTATCTCCACCGGACCAAGGAAGATATCGCGAAATTGCTGCCACTGCGGCCGTCGATCCGCATGGTGAAGGGCGCGTACATGGAGCCGCCGGAGATTGCGTTCCCACGCAAGGCGGACGTGGATGCTAGTTATTTCGAGCTGGGAAAAGCGCTGCTGCGAGCCAAGAAAGAGAAAGCTTGCATGCGAGTGGCGTTTGCGACGCACGACGTAGCGATGATCCGGCGACTCTCCGAACAAGCTGCACAGGATGGCTTTTCGAAGGCGGATTTCGAAGTGCAAATGCTCTATGGCATCCAGCGCGCGGAACAGGAACGGCTGGCCGCGGAGGGCTGCACGTCCGTTGTTCTTGTGGCGTACGGAACGTTCTGGTATCCCTGGTTCGTGCGGCGGCTTGCGGAGCGGCCAGCAAACTTGTGGTTTATCGCACGAAACGTGTTCGCCGGATAGAAGGTAATTCGCGCTAACTCGCGGTATTTGCGTGGGCAACGATGAGAATCGCCAGTATGTAGAACACGAACATGAGAGCGAGGAATATTTGGGCCCTGCGGCCGGCTCCCTGAAACTCCTTCCAGACAAGAACACCCCAGAGCGCAGCAACCATCGGGGCGGATTGGCCGATGGCGTAGGAAATGGCCACGCCGGTGAAATTTGCTGCGACGAGATTGAAAACGGTCCCTGTGCCCCAGACGACTCCCCCCAAGACGCCCAGCAGGTGCCCTGAGACCGGCCCGCGGAAAAAACCGCTGAAGTTCACTGGAGTGCCCACCAGCGGATTCTTCATGAAATAAATGTTCCAGAGAAAACAGGAAAGAAACGCGCCAAGGGTGAAGAAAACGGCGGTGGTGTATGGGCCGAGGGAATGTCCGTGCGTCATGGCATGCGTAACAAAGGGCGCCCAAAGGCCCATCAAGATTCCGGAAATGACGGAGACGACGATGCTCTTGCGAGAAAGCGAGCTGGCGGTTTTTTGAAGGCTGGCATAAGCCTTGCCGTCAAGGATCACGGCGATGATGGCAGACGTGACTCCCGCGGCGAGCAAAATCGGGTTTCCTTTGGGTTGAAGAACGTAACTCGAGACAACCCCGACGACGAGAGCGATACCAATGGAAACGGGGAACGCTGTGGCCAAGCCGGCCATATCGATGGCGGCAACCAGTAAGAGGTTCGCGAGATTGAAGACCGCGCCGCCGATGAGTGTATAGACAAAATTCGAACGGTCAGCCAAATGAACATTATTGAGGAAGCTGGAGGCATCGTTGGCTGTGCTGCCCATGCTAAAGGCCAGCACCAGGGAGACAAGAACAATCCCGGCAGCATAGTCCCAATAGAAAAGTTCAAAGCGATAATTCTTGACGCCTTTGAAGGTGTTTGCCCAAGAGCCCCAGCAGATGGAGCTTGTAACCATCATTAAAAGAGCGAAAGCGAGGCTGTGCGGAACAAACATTGGTTTCAGTTTCAAGAATGCTGAGGGCGCTTATAATCACGGCGAGCGCAAGTGTCAAGGACAAACCGAAGAGCCAAAGTGCCGCGCTTTTGTAGCCGCAGAGGATGATTGGGCACTTGAGGCCGATTCTGCTTGAGCGTCAGTTCCTATATAATCCGCGCGAGCCAACAAGGATTAAAGGATGTCCAGCCAATCTTTCATCGTGGTCGTAGGGAGCGCGAACGTGGACCTCACCACGTTTCATGATGCGTTTCCCAAACCAGGAGAAACGATTTTTGGCAAAAGCTTCGACCTGGGGTTCGGAGGAAAGGGCGCAAACCAGGCGGTGGCCGCACGCTTGTGCGGAGCCAGTGTGGCGATGGTGGCGAAAGTGGGGAATGATTTGTTCGGCCCGGCCACGATCAAGAATTTCGAATCGCTGGGAATCGACACCAGCTATGTGAGCACGGCCGAAGGCGTTTCGAGCGGAGTCGCTCCGATTTTCGTGGACCCCGAGGGGCAAAACCGCATTTTTGTGGTGAAAGGTGCTAATGATTTGCTGTCTCCCGAGCATGTGGATGCTGCAGAGCCGCTTTTGCGAAAAGCCAACGCTATCGTGCTGCAATTCGAAATCCCTTTGCGCACGGTCTATCACACGGTGCAATTCGCGAAAGACAAGGGGATTCGGTGCATCGTGAATCCCGCGCCGGCACAACCTGTGGACTTCAAGCAACTGCACGGCGTGGACTATTTCATTCCCAACGAAAGCGAAGCGGAGACAATCACAGGAATGTCCGTGCATACGGCCTGCGACGCGAAAAACTGTGCGCTGTATCTGCTCGAGCAAGGCGTGCAGCGCGTGATCATCACGCGTGGCGAACGCGGATGCCTTCTGGCAAACAACGATGGCACTGAGCTGGTGCCGCCGTTCGAGGTGCAGTCTGTCGATACGACCGGCGCAGGGGATGCGTTCATCGGCAGTTTTGCTGTGTTTCTGGGCGAAGGGCTTTCCGAAAAGGAAGCCGTTCGGCGAGCAAGTCTTTACGCGGCCCTTTCGACGACCAAAGTGGGTACGCAAAAATCGTTCTGCAGCCGGCCGGAATTCGAGAAAGAGTGGCAGAAACGCTGCGGCAGTCTGTAAATGCGCGATGGCAAGGTGATAAGATGAGGTACCGATTCCGTTTTCCTGATTTTGTGCAGAGATTCCATGACACTTCGCGACAAGCCGCCCGCAATGCATGATTCCAGCTTCGACCGCCTGTCGGCACCTCCAACGAACTCGATTTCTCCCTCGGACACAGCGATTGCTCAATATGGCGGGCGCGATCTGCAACCAAACCGCGGGATTTCCCTGAATTCGGATTGGGTCGATGCGGTTCGCGTGAACACCAGCGCGGTCGAGCGGCGAGCACAAACGCTGGTCACGCGGCGAACGGTGAAGAAAGAGTGGCAGGCGGCATGGCTACTGCGCGCCATCACGTGCATGGACCTGACGACTCTTTCCGGCGATGACACGGACGAGCGTGTGCGCCGGCTATGCGCGAAGGCGCGGCAACCGATTCAGCAGGAGATTGTGCAAAAGCTTGGCGTCGAGAGCCTGAACATTAAGGTGGCGGCCGTTTGCGTGTATCACACGTTCGTGGAGACAGCGCGGCGCGCCGTGGAAGGCAGCGGGATTCACGTTGCGGCGGTGTCAACGGGATTTCCCACGGGTCTTTCACCGCTGCAAGAGCGCGTGAATGAAATCCACAGGTCGGTCGAAGCGGGAGCAGACGAAATCGATGTGGTCATCACGCGCGCTCGCGTTTTTGGCGCGCGGTGGCAGGCGCTTTATGATGAAATCGTGACGTTCAAGAATGCCTGCGGGCCGGCGCATCTGAAGGTGATTCTGGGAACAGGAGATTTGCTTACATTGCGGAACGTGGCGCGCGCCAGCCTGGTCGCCATGATGGCGGGAGCGGACTTTATCAAGACTTCTACGGGCAAAGAGCCGGTGAATGCCACGCTGCCCGTGAGCCTGGTGATGGTGCGGGCGATTCGGGACTACGCGCAGGAGACGGGAATGGCCGTGGGCTTCAAGCCGGCTGGTGGTATTCGAACGGCGAAGCAATCGCTCGAATGGCTGGCGCTGATGAAAGAAGAGCTAGGCACTTCGTGGATGAAAGGGGAACTGTTCCGCTTCGGCGCGAGCGGGATGCTTGCTGATATTGAGCGGCAGCTTGAGCATTACGCGACGGGACGTTATTCGGCGGATTACCGGCATCCGATTGCGTAAGCGAATGGATTTTAGTGCAATGAAGAAAGAAGAGAGATAGAGCCAGTGAGCATCGTCGAAAAGTTCATGACCATGGAGTATGGTCCCGCGCCGGAGGATCCGCGCGAGGCGCTGGCGTGGCTGGACTTGCATCAGCGCCGCTTCAGTCATTTCATTAACGGGGATTGGCAAGCGCCAGCGGCGGGAACTTATTTTGAAACGGCAGATCCTTCCACTCGCGAAAAACTCGCGACGGTGGCGCAAGGGTCGGCGCAGGACGTGGATCACGCGGTGAAGGCGGCTCGCGCGGCATTGCCGGGATGGCAGGCACTCACGCCTCATGCCCGCGCGCGGTACCTCTACGCGCTGGCGCGGCAAGTCCAAAAACACTCGCGCTGGCTAGCGGTGCTCGAAACTCTAGACAACGGCAAACCGATTCGCGAGAGCCGCGACATTGATATTCCGCTTGTGGCCCGGCATTTCTATCATCACGCGGGATGGGCGCAGATCCTCGAGCAGGAATTCCCTGGTTACACCGCTTGCGGAGTCGTGGGGCAGATTATTCCGTGGAACTTTCCATTGCTGATGCTGGCCTGGAAAATCGCTCCGGCCCTGGCCACGGGAAACACCGTAGTCCTGAAGCCCGCGGAATTCACTCCGCTGACGGCGCTGGCCTTCGCGCAAATTTGCCGGGAAATTGTACTGCCGCCCGGCGTGGTGAACATTGTGACCGGCGACGGATCGACCGGCGAGGCGCTGGTGAAGCATCCGGACGTGGACAAGATTGCGTTCACCGGTTCAACGGAAGTTGGGCGCGCCATCCGCAAAGCCACGGCGCAGAGTCACAAGAAACTTTCCCTCGAACTTGGGGGCAAGTCCCCATTCATCATTTTTGAGGATGCGGATCTGGACAGCGCGGTGGAAGGTTTGGTGGATGGCATCTGGTTCAATCAAGGGCAGGTTTGTTGCGCCGGTTCGCGCCTACTGATGCAGGAGAGCGTTGCGGAGAAGCTCATCGCCAAAATCCAGGACCGCATGAACATGCTCCGCATCGGCTCGCCGCTCGACAAAGCGATTGACATCGGCGCGATTGTTGCGCGTGTGCAGCTTGAGCGAATCCAACGGTTAGTGGATCAAGGCGTGGCCGAAGGCGCAACGTGCTGGCAGCCTTCGATTCCGGTTCCCACGCGAGGTTTGTATTTCCCGCCGACGCTGCTGAGCAACGTGCATCCGAGTTCGGTTGTAGCTCAACAGGAGATTTTCGGGCCTGTGCTTGCCGCAATGACATTTCGAACGCCCCGCGAAGCCGTGGAGCTTGCGAACAACACGGTGTATGGCCTGGCTGCGTGCGTTTGGAGCGAAAGTATCAACGTCGGGCTGCATGTCGCCGCACAGTTGAAGGCCGGCGTGGTTTGGGTGAACTGCACGAATCTTTTTGATGCGGCGTGCGGTTTTGGCGGCTACCGCGAAAGCGGATTCGGGCGCGAGGGCGGGCGTGAAGGCTTGCTCGAATATTTGGAGCCGGCGTGGTTCAAAGGAGCCCCGCCGATTCGCCCGACGCCGTTGGCTATCGAACAGCCGCCTGAACCTGCGACGGATTCGCAGGAGCCGGCGATTGACCGCACGGTGAAACTTTATATTGGCGGGAAGCAGGCGCGGCCGGATTCCGGCTGCAGCATGGCAGTGCTGGGTGCGGATGGCCGGCTGCTTGGCGAGGCGCCGCTTGGTAATCGCAAGGATATTCGCAATGCCGTCGAGGCGGCGCGCAAAGCGGAAGGCTGGGGAAAGACTACCGCGCACAATCGCGCGCAGGTGCTCTACTACATTGCGGAGAATCTGTCACAACGCCGAGAAGAAATTGCTACGCGCTTGGCTGCTGTCGTGGGGAGAAAACAGGCTGAGGCGGAAGTCAGCGTTGGCATTGAGCGGATTTTCGCTTATGCCGCATGGGCCGACAAATTTGACGGCGCGGTACACAATCCGCCGTTTCGAAGTGTCAGCCTGGCCATGAAAGAGCCCGTCGGCACGGTCGGTATCCTCTGCCCTGCGGACACGCCGTTGCTTGGTTTTCTCTCGCTGGTGATGCCTGCGATCTGTATGGGCAACACGGTGATTGCGATTCCTTCAGAGAAATATCCGCTTGTTACTGGCGATATGTACCAGGTTTTTGAAACCAGCGACCTGCCCGGCGGCGTAGTGAATGTCGTCACGGGCCGCGCTGCGGAGCTCCTGAAGACCCTGGCGGAGCACGACGACGTGGACGCGATTTGGAGCTTCACCGATGAGGCCAGCGCCGCCGCGGCGAAGGCGCTGTCCATTGGAAATTTGAAGCAGGTATTCACCAACGAAGGCCGCGCTATCGACTGGTTCGACGCAAAGCAGGGCGAAGGCCGCTGGTTCCTCGATCACACCGTGCAAATCAAGAACATTTGGGTCCCCTACGGCGAGTAAGTACTCAATCGTTGCAGTTCGGCCATCAAGCCTGGGACGTTAGCGGCGCATCCTGCTGAAACCCCATCAAATAAGAATTCGCGAATAGCTCCCGCCCTGAGCGAACCATACCTGTGGCCGTTGCAACGAGTCTTGCGGCCCCTTGAACTTTCACAGGCTCTCCGTCGCCAGCGGTGAGTGATTCCCTTGAGCGCTTGCAGCTCATCAATTTCGCTTGATCTCAAATGAACAGGCGCTCGGATTATCGATGTTTTATTAATCCAACTTGGCAGCAACCGATCCAAGCGCCTTCTTCCCATTTCTCAAAACCTCTGTGACCTTATCTTCCCCTTCAGCTACCGCGTCTTGTAGCTGTCTGAGCGACCGGCGGCCCACGCGGCGCAAGGCCTTAAATTTCTGTTCCGTCGTATCGGCGATCCATTCTCGTGTCTCTTCACCCGACCGAGGCGCAAACAGAACGGCGATTGCGGCTCCGATTCCAAGGCCCGTGAGAAAGGTAACGGTCGTGCGTCCGGAATTGTTCATGAAATTCTCCTTTTGCGAATAGGCTATGTCCCGAAGGATATTCTGGTCGTGTCACGGCCTCCTGCTGGCCCCTCACGGGAAGGGCACCGCTCAAGTGCATACTTCGTAGTCGGAGAGGATGTCCGAACTGTCTTCAAAATCTCGCTCTTCCATTCTTGACCCCAGTTGACAGAGTGAGCAGTTACGTTCGTGGTTTTGTAACACTGTGTAAGCCCGAGCATACTTCGCTTGCAATCGCTGGAGTTCGTCGCCTGCTTCCCTCCGGATGAAACGATACTGACAAAACTCGGCGCGGTGCTCGTTCCAGGTTTCCAAGGCCCGCTGACACTCTGCAAGCAGCTTTTGATGTTCTGTACATATCGCCGTCTCGACGGAGACTTGGTTGCTCATTTCTCTCTCCCTTCACTGACGCTGGTGCACGTCGTTCGCCAACAATATAAGTCACGAGTTCTAGGGATTTTGTGAGCTTAGGCAGTGTTCCTGAGCATGGGTTCCAGTACCCAGAAACCGACTATTTCCTCTTTCTTGTTTGTACTTTCTACACACCGCGCATTTCAAGTCTCACCACTTATTGCCACCTGAGACTGTTCTAGGTGATTGAATCTTAAGCCTATTACCAAATCCAAGGCGAGTCTGGAAGCGAGGTTGCGCTTCGAATCATGGGACCAAAAGCTCTTAGAGCGTCAGCCCGCTCAAAAGAGAAAACCACAGTGTATGGAGAAACAAAGGGCGCTTAAGGAGGCGCTTCAAATGAACTTCACAAAGCGCTGCATCGTCTTAGCGGCGGGCCTGCTGACTTTGGGACCATTGTCGCCTGCTAAGAATTCGGGCGAAGCAAAGGCTGAGCACGATCGTCTTCAGAACGCAGGAACGGTCATGCAAGAGATCCTCAAGGTTCCTGACGACATTCCGCAAGACCTGATCGACAAGGCCCGTTGCGTTGTCGTGATGCCGTCGGTGTTGAAAGCCGCATTTGTTGTTGGCGGCAGCTACGGCCGCGGCACCATGGTCTGCCGCACTGGCAAAGACTTCACCGGTCCATGGGGAGCCCCCGCCATGTATGCTCTTGAAGGCGGCAGCTTTGGCTTGCAGATTGGTGGCGAAGCCACGGACTTTGTCTTTCTAATCATGAATGACCGCGGCGCAGGTAGCCTGCTTCATACAAAAGTGAGGCTGGGCGCGGATGCATCTGCCGCGGCCGGACCCAAGGGCCGTTCCGCTTCCGCCGACACGGACGCTTACATGCGCGCGGAGATTCTCAGCTATTCCCGCGCAAGAGGTGTCTTTGCCGGCATTTCCCTCGATGGCTCTACCCTCCGGCCCGACGAGGAAGCCAATCGCAAGCTCTACGGCAAATCGACGAGCGCGGCAAAAATCATTCTGGAATCGGATGTCCCTGCTCCAGACGCAGCGCATGACCTGATCGCAGCCCTGCAAAACTCTTCCCCTCAGCTCAAGCGTTAGTAATTCTTACTGGAACCAGCCTGGACTAATCTTTGTCTTGGTAGGAACGACTTGCACCATGATGCGCGGCCGATGTGGCAATCGGCCGCACATCTCAATCAACAAGCACGCCCAGCAAACGCCAGAAAGGTAGGAATCATGCGTATCGCTCGCTTCATTTGTTCCTTGTTGCTCGCCGTGGGAATCCTGGCCATCCCCGCTCCATCCCGCGCCCAAGTTGTTGTGGGCATCTCCGTTCGGTTTGGCCCTCCAGAGCTACCAGTCTACGAGCAGCCTCTTTGCCCGGGCGAAGGTTACATCTGGACCCCCGGTTACTGGGCCTGGGACGTTGACGGTTACGACTATTATTGGGTGCCGGGCACATGGGTTTTAGTTCCGGAAGTTGGTTTCTTCTGGACCCCGGGCTATTGGGCTTGGGACGGTGCCGGTTTCATTTTTTACGAGGGCTATTGGGGTCCCGTTGTAGGCTTTTATGGCGGAATCAACTATGGCTACGGTTACTTTGGCCACGGTTATGAAGGCGGTCGTTGGGACAACGGACGCTTTTATTACAACCGTTCCGTGAATAACGTGAACATCATTGAGATTCACAACGTTTACAACACCACGGTGATCAACAACACCACCACGGTGACTCGCGTCAGCTACAATGGCGGCAACGGCGGGATCAACGAGCGTCCCACGCCCCAGGAAGAAGCTGCCGCGCGCGAGAAACATATCTCGCCCGTATCCGCTCAAGTGCAGCACGTTCAGGCCGCGCGCGCAGACCAGACGCTGCGGGCTTCCGCGAATCTTGGCAAGCCCCCGGTCGCTGCTACTCCTCGACCAGGAGCGTTGAACGATCGCGGAATCGTGCCGGCCAAACAAGGACGCTACAATCCGCCTCCGCGGTCGGAGACCAGCGCCCCTCGTCCCGGCGCTGCCGTGAACCCGCCGACCCGCTCGGAGCACAACGCGGATCGCCCACCCACGGCGGTCCACCCGAACGACCTTCCGCCGGCCACGCGCCCCACGCCTTCCAGCGCGGGGAACCCGAATGTGGACAAGAAATACCAACAAGAGCAGGAAAAGCTAAACGCCAAACAGGAGCAGGAACGCCAGAAGCTCCATCAGAAACAGGACCAGGACCATCAACGAATGACGCAGCAGAAGGCGGACGAAGCGAGAAAGCAGCAGCTGGAGCAGAAGCACCAGCAACAGACGCAGCAATTGGAGCAAAAACACGCCCAGCAACAACAGAAGCTCCAGGAGCGCCAGCAGCCGCCCAAGCCGAAGGAAAAGCCTTAACAGTCGGTTGCATGGAGGCCCGGGCTGAGTATTTGCCAGGGTAGAAGCATCACCAGGCAGTTCACGCCCAGCCCCTTCTCATCGGCGAGGCCGAAGCACGTGGGCTGTCGCTACAGAGCGCAACTTGGAGGCCGATGAAAGATCTAATCTTGCAATTGAGTCAGCTGCTCGCGCAGCACGCATGGATAAAATATGCGCTCGAAATCACCTTGCTCACAGTGGGAGCAGCCTTGCTGCGAGTAGTGACCCTACGTCTGGTCAAGCGCTGGACAATGCTTCTGAATTGGAGACATAAACACTTCCTAGTTGCCCTCGTCGAGCGCATGATCACGCCGATCGTTGTGATTGCTGTCGTATCGGCAGGCTTCAACCTCTTTCCGTTGTCAGGCAGACTTCTGACCGTACTGAATCGGTCTTTCTATGTCGCTGTTCTCGCCATTGGCATTTACTGCGTGGCAAAAGCTGTGCTGATTCTCATAAACCAGTGGATTGAAAGCAGTGAGGGACGCGAAAATTTTCGTGAGCCCGCTCAATTCGTGGTTCGCGTCGTCTTTGGCGCATTCGGAACAATGATCGTGCTTGAAAACCTGGGCATATCCCTCACGGCGGTATGGACCACGCTGTGCGTTGGCAGTGTAGCCATCGCATTGGCCTTGCAGGACACGCTCTCGAATTTCTTTGCTGGTGTTTATCTCCGGTTGGACCACCCTGTGCGGCTAAGTGATTACATCAAACTGGAGAGCGGCGAGGAGGGCTTTGTGGTTGAGCGCGGCTGGAGGTCGACTCGGATCAAGGCGCTTTCAAACAACACAATTGTGGTCCCGAACGCAAAGCTTGCGTCGACCATCGTGACTAATTTTTCGCTCCCCGATCCGCACATGTCTCTCCTGATTCCTGTCAGCGTCAACTTGAATTCTGACCCCGACAGGGTGGAAAAGATCTTGGTCGATGAGGCTTCAAAGGCCTTGGAAACCGTTCCCGGATTGCTTCGAGACTCGGCGCCTTTCGTTCGATTCATTCCCGGTTTCGGGCAATTCTCACTCGATTTCACACTCATTTGCAGCGTTGGCAACTACGTTGATCAGTATCTGGCCCAACATGAATTGCGAAAACGCATTTACAAGCGCTTTCGTGACGAGGGGATTGAATTCCCTGTCCCGCAGCGAGATGTGCACGTTTCCTCGAATCCTTTGAATGAGATTCCGTTTCCCACGTTTCGTTCTTAGGATTTGCTTCGAGGCAGTAGATGACAACATCACAACCAACGTCGCCTCATCAGAGACCCTCGTTGAAATCGGAAATCCCGGATTGACCGTTCCCCCTCGTCCAAACAGCTTGACCTGCAAACGGGGTTTTCCCCGAACATAAACAATCCAGGATTCATCGGACGGATTCACAAATTCGGAGATTTTTGGGGCGGTCACTTTGCGCCCTCACAAAAAAAGGGTTCCTAGCCTAAACCCGACTAAGATGACGACTGGAAATTCGAATAGTGTTTCTCTTTGATCTGGTACATGCTGCGGTCCGCTTCCGAAAGAAGTTCTTCCGCTGAAACGCCGTCGTTCGGATAAAAGGCGCTGCCGACGCTGACGGAGACGACCGTTTCACCGCAAACACTGTGGCTCGCCTCCTGCACAGCACACGTGAGCCGTTCTTCCATCTCTGCAACGAGATCCTTGGTCACTTCAGAGAGAACAAAGACGAATTCATCTCCACCCAGCCGGCCAACCTGGTCGTATTCGCGGCAGGAAGATTTAAACTTCGTGGCCACTTCCTGAAGTAATCTGTTTCCCGTCAAGTGCCCGTATTTGTCGTTGACCGCTTTAAACCCATCCAGGTCGCAAAGCAGTACTGCCAGAGATCCCTTGGAGCGCCGGACGCGGGCGAGTTCTGTATCAAGATGCAGACAAATCGATCTGGCGTTGGGCAGGCCAGTGAGAAAATCAGTACTGGCCGTGCTTTGCGCTTTCTCGTATTGGAGGGCATTCTCGATGGAGACGCCGAGTTTGGAGCTGGCAGCCAGAAGCATGCGGAGGTGTTCTGTGGTAAAGCTATTCTTTTCGCAGCAGTAGAGCGTCAGCACACCCGCAACGCCCTCTCGGCCGCGAAGTGGGACGCACAGAGCCGACTGCAAAGCCGTTTCGCAAGAGGATTTTCCAAGATGGGAACATTCCGCGGAGGGATTGCCGTTCGTTATCGGCTTCTCATTTCGCGCCACCCAGCCGGAAACACCTTGTCCCAATGTAATTCGGACGGAGGAGAAAAGGTCGTAATCCAAAACGTGTACATATTCAGGAATCAGAATACCTTCCTGGCAAACAAAGAAGGCGATAGAGTCGTGGGGAATCAATTGCTTCAAGCGGATCGCAACCACCGAGAGAGTTTCCTTTAAGCTCAGGGAATTCGCGAGCGTTTGGGCAAGTTCAAAGAGGAGCTGAGCTTCCTGGCGCGCCGAGATAATGGAAGTCACGAAGGAGGTTGCGCGGACTTCAGCGTCATTCGCCACTTCCGCGAAACCCGAGGACGGAGCTGCCGGAAGAGGCACACTCGGCGCAATGTCTAAGCGCTTCCTACCGGTTTCCGCGGTGTTGACCATTCCCTCCAATTCGACATAGCGGCGTTCTATGACTTCGACAACGCGGGGATCGAAACTCCGGCCTTTCTCCGCTTTCAGTGCCATCATGGCCTCTTGGGGAGTCATCGCTTGCCGGTAGGGCCGCTCGGAAGCGAGGGCGTCGAAGCAATCGACGGCCGAAAGGATTCTCGCCCCGATTGGGATGGTTTCGCTTTTCAGGCCGTCCGGATAACCAGAGCCGTCCCATTTTTCGTGGTGGGAGCGCACGATGGGCACCACGGG
>WNGQ01006865.1_pt1 | contig 30621 bp, 36 predicted proteins | sample 5407661 | NCBI WGS metagenome assembly WNGQ01 (sample SAMN13153382, study PRJNA577476) | soil metagenome | isolation source: 60 cm soil or saprolite under Garry oak tree replicate 2 | place: USA:California | collected 2016-06-15 | reverse complement strand
ATCCTGTTCAGTTGAAATATCTGCAGGAGAACGCCATCGAGCCAGTAGATTATGTCGTTGTAAACTTGTATCCGTTTCGGGAGGTTGTGAAGAACGATCCTGCGAATTTGCGAAGGGCGATCGACAATATCGATATTGGGGGTGTAGCCCTGATTCGTGCAGGGGCGAAGGGCGCGTTCCTGAACCACAGAGTCGCACCTCTGACAAGACCTGCCCAGTACGACGTGTTGATCCGAGAACTGGACAAGCATGAGACGGTCCCAGATGAATTGAGGCTCAAGCTTGCGAGAGAGGCGTTCGCCGTGACGGCAGAGTATGATGCAGCAATCGAGAGTTACTTGAGCAAGGTGAAGAATTGAGCAGGCAGGAGATTCGACGAATATACCGGACCGCTCGAGAAGAGGATCTGCCACCCTCGCTAAAACTTACTCTCGGGGACAAGGTGTTTGAGTACTCAAAGGTCCAATGGAAAGTAGAAGGCCGGATGCGGGGATTGCGATATGGTACGAATCCCCACCAGAAGGGAGCGTTGTACAGACCCAAATTATTGAAGGGTGGGATAGGAAATGTTGATTGGGTAAAATGGGGAAAGGATGGACCTTCAGCAACGAATATCGAGGATGGAAGTCACGGGTTGCGAATCACGAGTTATTTCAAGGAACCCGCTGCAGCGGTGATGAAACATCTCAACCCATCAGGAATCGCGGTTTCAAGAGGACACGATAATCTGAATCAGGTGTATGCACGCGCCAGGGACTCTGATAACAGGGCCGCTTTCGGAAGTGTCGTCGTGTTCAACACTCCCGTTGACCGAAAGACCGCGGAAGAAATCATGAAGACCTTTGTTGAAGTAGTCTATGCACCAGGGTATGGATCTGAAGCGTTGGCAGTTTTCGAGTCCAAGCGGGACATACGGGTCGGACAGGTCCCAGCTCAACGGAGGGAGGACGCAGATGTGCCGCCCGATGTGGTAGTCCTAGATGACGGATCGCTGATCATTGAAGACCAGTATCGAACTAGCATATTGTCACTGGATGATGTGAAACATCTTCCAGTGCCTACAAAGAAAAAACCCTCGGACCAGGAGTATGTGGACCTGTTGCATGCGTGGTGGGTGGCTTGCGAGGTCCGGTCTAACGCTGTGGTCTTCTGGAAAGATGGAACGTCCCTCGCCATCGGAACTGGCCAGCAAGATAGGATAGGGGCGATCGAGAACTCTATCGACAAGGCTCACAAGCTGGGCCATGACCTGGAAGGAAGCGTGATGGCGTCTGATGGATTTCTTCCAAAACTAGACAATGTAGAAGCATTGGCAGGGGAGAAGGTATCGGCTATAGTCCAGCCGGGCGGGTCCGTTGAAGACCAGACGATCGTAAGGGCGAGTGACGAACATGGGATTAAGATGGTGTTTACAGGAGAACGGTCTTTCAGGCATTTCTGAGAAGGCGGGACAGGAAAACTAACCACCTCCAAGTGGGTTTGCTAGTAATTATAGGTGAATAGAGAGAATCTTTATATCGGATATCCGATATCGCTATACCGATATCGAAGCACCAAGAGAAGGGAGGCGAAATGTATGAGTGAACATGAATGGAGTCGTCCCAGACACTTCTTCGCCTGGGGCATATTCGCGCTACTCGCCGTCATTGTGGCATCCGTCGCAGTCTCAGCCTTTCTATTCGCTGCACGACCTGCACCTGTAGCGGGCACATACTACCCGTTCTTCTTCTTCTTCCCCTTCCCGCTATTCTTCATCTTTGGAATCTTCGCCTTCTTCTGGATAGCCAGATGGCTGATCTTCCCATGGAGAGGAGGATGGGGCTACCGCGGAAGATACTGGCGGTACCAAGACGAATCCTACAACATCATCCGCGAACGATACGCCAAGGGCGAGATCACCAAAGAACAATTCGAGCAGATGATGCGCGACCTACAACAACACAACTGAGACCCATCGACCCTCAGATGGGCCTCTCTTTTTTTCATCTTTCATTCAGTTAGCTATTCTCCATGCGTTTTGCTCTGTCCTTAAATAGAAATTCGATCAGCGGAAGCTTTCATGCATACGGTAGAGATCAAATCGACCGAGAATGGTCCGAACCTAGTCTACTTGGACGGCAAAGTCTTCACGGCATTGTGCAGATGTGGCGGATCCAGCAACAAACCCTTCTGCGAAGGGACCCACGCAAAAATCGGATTCCACGCCAAACCCGCAGACCTGAAAGTCCTAGCTGAACATACCAAAGTAGAAGCATAGATCAAGAACTGTGGTCCGACCCCGGGTAGTCTCAAGTTACTACCTTATCTTTGACTCGAATTCCTTGCTTTTTCTCTGCCCGTCCGATGCCGAATGCGTTGTGACCGTGTCTCACGAACAGACGGATGACTGCATCTTCTGTTCGTTGAGGACAGATCAGAATGAATCCTATTCCCATGTTGAATGTTCGGTACATTTCTCGGTCTGAGATTCTTCCATTCTTCTGAATAATCTGGAATACTCCCGGTGTAGGAGGTAATTGGTCAATATCGGCTCCCAGTCTTGACTGTCCGACGATTCGGTCGAGTTTCGCAAACGCTCCACCTGTTATGTGGGCCAGTCCATGAATCTCCAATTTTCTCGTCGCCTCTAGAACCGGTTTGACATAGATTCGGGTAGGTTCAAGCAATTCCTCGCCCATGCTTCGGCCAAGTTCCGGCACATTCTCCGTCAGCTTATACTCCTCTAGGAGAATTTTCCTCGCGAGGGTTAGACCGTTTGAGTGTATTCCTGAACTGGCAACTCCGACCAACGCGTCCCCTTTTCGAATATCATCTCCAAGGATGAGGTCCTTCTCTTTACCGATACCCGCTGCTAGGCCGACAAGGTCGAGCCCTACGTCATTGGAGAGGAGGTCTGGGACGATCGCTGTCTCACCCCCAACGATCGCCATTCCAGCTTGTTCTGCTCCTTCCACTAGGCCAACGGCAATCTCGCCGACAATGCGACGATCGTGTTTGGCCATCGCGAGGTAGTCTAGAAAAGTAATGGGTTCGGTGCCTGTGCAGATCAGATCATTCGCGCACATCGCCACACAATCTATCCCGATGGTATCGTACTTCCGCATCAATTGAGCAATGATGACTTTGGTCCCGACGCTATCGGTATGAAGGCTTAGGACTCGTCCATCGTTGAGGTCGACAAGACCTGCATAATGGCCAATCGGAAAAACTGGATAACCAACCTTCCCTTTACGGGTTCTGAATGTGAATTCGAGGCGTCTAGCCAGGGCCTCGTGGGATTTTCTGACTTGAGAAACGTCAACTCCCGCTCTGGCATAGGTCATGCGGGGCTGAGGCAAGCCTACAGTTTCAATCCCGTTAATCGTTCGTAAGCGACAATATACCGCTTACTCGTCTCATCAATCAGATCCTTAGGGAGGTCAGGCGGTCTGGGAATTGGCTGTCCAGCTTTTCGTGCCTCATCAAGAGTTTTCTTGTAGCCGATCTTGGAAAGCCAGTCTCGGATCAACTGCTTATCATAGCTCTCTTGGTTCTTGCCCGGGGAATAGTTCTCTTTGGGCCAGAGGCGGAACTCGTCTGGCCCGATCGAGTCCGCTAGAACAATGTTGCTTTCATCGTCGAAACCAAACTCTAGTTTGAGATCTGCGAGGATAAAGCCGGCCTTGTCCGCGCGCTCGGACATTTTCTTGTAGATACTGACACTCCTCTCCTTGAGCGTGGTAATCTCCTCGGTGTCCAGCCAGCCCTCGTCCACGATCTGATCAACCGTGACAGGCTCGTCTTTCACTTCAGACTTGGTGGTCGGATCGAAGTAGGGTTCCGGAAGCTTGCCGGCGTTGATCGGCTTCACTGGCAGGTTGACCTCGCCCTTGACAAGTCTCTCGTAGAGGCTGCCGTAGAGATAACCACGGACAACGCATTCTACCGGAATCATCTTCAACCTCTGGACAACCATGCGGTTCGCGTCTTCAACCCGGACCATATGGTGTGGGACTTTCAGATAATTGAACCAGTAGGCAGCGAGCTTGCAGAGAACTTCCCCCTTTCGAGGGATGGTTGAGGGAAGAACGATGTCATAGGCGGAGACTCGGTCGGTGAAAACGAACAAGAGTTCCTGGCTATCCAGCTCGTAGATATCCTTCACCTTGCCCCGCTTGAAAGGCGCGGAGGACAACTCTCTCGCGAATTCGCTAACGTGTTCCTGCATCTAGATGCCAATACCCCGATACTGTTGGACTTTCCTAGCAAGTTCCGAGTCGGAGAGTGCAAGAATCTCTGCAGCAAGAAGTGCCGCATTAGTTCCATTGTCCAGACCGACAGTGCCAACGGGGACACCTGAGGGAAGCTGAACGATCGAGAGGATAGAGTCGAGATTGAGCTTGCCTGAGACTGGGACTCCAATTACCGGCTTATTGGTCAGGGACGCCACGAAACCTGGTAGAGCCGCACTAAGACCTGCGATTGCAATGTAGACATCAGACTTGGAACCCTCGACATACTTGTCAAGTTCCTTGTGGTTCCGGTGACTTGAGAGAACCTTCGTCTCGAAGGGAATGCCAAACTTCTCAAATATGGTCTCTGCTTTCTTGGCGATCTCTCGGTCGCTCTCCGAACCCATAACGATGCTAACGATCCTGGTCAACTATGACACCGCACAACACGGGATTCTGTCACTACCATGTTCACTGGTAAATCAAACTGATCCCGAGGAATGCGACTGACAAGCTGCAGATTGAATGAGAGACCGATCGAGCGAACGTGTTCTGGGAGCGTTTTGAGAACACGGTCAAAGTATCCTCTGCCCCATCCGAGACGATAGCCTTCCTTGTCCCATACTATCCCTGGAACGAAAAGAACGTCGACGGCGTCGAGGCTTTCCGGCCTAAGATACTCTGGTCTTGGCTCGGGAATACTGAAACTTCCAGGCGCGAGTTCTTTCCCGAGGTCTTTGATCTCGGAGAAGAAGAGGTCAATGTCTCCTTTCTTTACAACCGGGACGAGAACGCGCTTGTGTCCATCCAAGGCTTTTCGAATTAACCGACGAGTATCAACCTCACTATCCTTGCTGACATAGCATGCGATACCTCTCGCGCGGACGTACTCGTTGAGATGCAAAACCTGGTCCATGATCTCCATACTCTTCTGTTCTATGTCTCGAGTCGACTGCCTGTCTCTAAGGCGTAGAATGTATCGTCGGAATTGTTCTTTCTCAACAGCTGTTTGGGCCTCGCTCAAACTTTCAAGCCAATTTGGATACTCGCAGCTAGTACGGTGTTCTCTAGCAGACACGCGACCGTCATAGGTCCAACACCTCCCGGGACCGGTGTAATATAGCCGGCTACTCTGTTGACCCTATCAAAATCCACATCGCCCCGGAGTTTTCCATCAACCCTTGTCAAACCAACATCGACTACAGCTGAGTTGCGTTTCACGTGGTCTGCGCGAATCTGGAAGATTTCTTTCCCAACCGCACTTACTAGAATATCGGCGGTCCGTGTCATCCCGGAGAGGTTGGGCGTCTTGGAGTGGCAGACCGTAACAGTCGCATCTCGATTGAGCAGGAGGTTAGCCAAGGGCCTGCCTACCAGATTACTTCGGTTGATGATGACCGCCCTAGATCCAGCAACGGGAACTTTGTAATGGTTTAGGAGTTTGATGACGCCTTTTGGCGTGCAAGCTACCAGTTCCTCACGGCCCGCTGCCAGCTTGCCCGCGTTGATTGGGTGCAATCCGTCAACGTCCTTGTAGGGTATGATTCTCTCGATTACCTTTTCCTCGTCTAAGCTTGGGGGTAGTGGCAGCTGAACGAGTATCCCGTTGACCCTTGGGTTAGTGTTGAGCTGGCTAAGCAAGGCCTCCAGTTTGTCCTGAGGAGAGTCAGCAGGTAGGTGGTGGTTTTCGGATTTTATTCCAACCTCGTCAGCGGCCTTGTATTTGGCTTTGAGGTAAGAGGCGCTCGCAGGGTCGTCGCCGACCTGGATTGTGGCGAGGAGAGGCTTTGTGCCACGTTTTCCCAGTTGTTGGACTTGCTGGGCGACCTGTTTCTTTATCTCTCCAGCTACCATTCTGCCGTCCAAGAGTATAGCCGTCAATTCTTGAAGAGAACCTTCCTCCCTTCAAACCTCAACTCATCCTCGGTCAGGAGTCTGATTGCTTCGGGAAGAATTCGGTGCTCTTCTCTCAGAATGCGGCTTGAAAGGGTTTCCACACTGTCATCGTCACGGATCGCGACTGCTGTCTGAAGAATTATGGGACCGTGGTCGACCTCTCTGTCGACAAGGTGCACTGTGCAACCGGTGACCTTGACGCCATGATCGAGGGCTTGCCTCTGAGCTTCCAAACCTGGAAACGATGGAAGTAGAGCAGGATGTACGTTTATGATTCTGTGCGGGTATAGATCGACGAACTGTTCACTGAGAATCCGCATGTAACCTGCTAGAACTATCAGTCCCTCTCTGGGTAGCACTCCATGTGATTTGAGAGCAGCGATAGTTTTTTGGTCGTAGTCCCAGTCTTTCTTCGGGATACCTTTGTCGTCTAGTGTGATTGTCTGAACATAATGCTTCTTGGCTATGTCGAGAGCTGGCGCGTTTGGTCTGTTGCTGATGACGATCTTTACCTCGCACTTGGAAAGGTATCGATTATCGATCGCGTCTAGCACAGCATCAAGGTTTGAGCCCCTTCCTGACGCAAGAACGCCGATCGGGACCATTCAGCTAGGCCTTTCCGGGTCCACGCACTTCTTGCAACAATGATTGTGAAGGGTCAACCCTTCCGATTTTTGGAACCCATCCGATTCTGCTTCCGAGAATCCCATGTTCTTCCCGGTACTTGTAGAGCCTACGGACTCGTTCCGCTGCATCTTGTCTCTTCGCGAGAAGTTGCTCTGAACCTATGTCGCTTCGATGGTAGAGTCCCCACCCATCAGTGAGTTGAACACTCGGCATCGTTTTCTCGATCCTCGCGCTGGCTGGTGGTAGAGTGTGGTCCATGGCCATTAGCGCTAGAAGGCGGGAGCCGCCTGTTATCACTTGGCTGTCTTCTTGGAGGTCTGCGTTTCCCCAGAAAACGTAGCAGCCGTTTCGCTTGATGTTTGTCTCAAAAACTTGAACTGGGTGACCCTTCGCGCTGTCCCGTTTTTCTGGGTATCCATTAGGAGCGATGACCTTCACGACCACCGCGTCCTCATTGGTGAATTCCAGCTTCAGTTTGGAGAGCTGTCTTTCAACTATAGCTTGGAAGACGTCGATAATGTCTGTCTTGAGCATGGCGAGCATGTTGAGAGCTTCCGGATCACCGAGACGAGAGTACATCTCGATGGCTGTTGGTCCCTCGTTTTCTGTAAGCATCATCTGCCCACCGACCATCCCGTGATATGATTTGCCGGTCTTTTCCTGGATGGCCTCAACGATTCCCTCGATGATCTCGAGCGACTTCTCGTATTCTTCTTTGGTGATGAATGGGAGGGTCAAGTCTGGTCCCGAGATGCTGCCCATTCCGCCAGTCTCAGGTCCGCTGTCAAGTTCGTGGGCGCTCTTGTTGTCTTGGACGAGAGGGGTGCCGAGAACGGTTTTGCCGTCTGTGAAGCATTGCAGCGAATACTCGGGGCCCCAGGCCTTCTCCTCGAACAGAATCTTGTCTTCAATGTCAGAATATGCGGCCATGCTGGCCTGGAGAGAATCGAAGTATGCTTCCTTGAAACGCGCCTTTTCGTCGTGAAGATAGATCTGGCGGTCTTCGATCAGCTTCACGCCCTTACCACCTGACTGACGTGCCGGTTTGACGACGATGTTCTGCAGCCAAGGCTGCGTGTCGATATTTTTCCGGACATAGTCTGAGGCTTCTCGTGCGTTCTTGAAGGTTCGAAAGAGAAGCTTGCCTGGGAGATTATTCTCCCATTGTAAGCGTCGGAAGTCCGCTTTGGAACGTTCTATGATTGAGAGATCTTGGCTTGCACCGATGCACTGAATGCCCTCTTTCTCCAGCGCGTCTGGTATGGCTTGGAAACAAGGCTCCTCCGGTCCCACTATTACCAGATCGATTCCCCAGCCTCGCGCAGATCTGACAATTGTCTTTGGGTCTGTTGTTCTGCCTATGCGAAGTTCGCCCTGGTTGTCTTTGCAGATCTTGTGAATCCCTGGGTTCCGGTTTTCCGCGATCCAGAATATCTCCGGTTTGTGATCGCTGAGGCCGATCTTCCATGCAAGAGCGTTTTCGCGAGCGCCTCCACCTACACCCATTACTCTCATCGTGTCGCGCCTCCTTTCTCGAAGCAGCGCATACAGAGATTCTCCTTCGGGAGTCCGATGGCGCGTTGGAGCTCTTCAACTGTCATGAACGATATGCTGTCGGCCCCGACACTGTTCGCGAGCTTTTCCTCGTCCAGGCTGCCGGAGATCAGTTCGTCTCTGGGCGGGATCTCGACTCCGTAGGGGCATGGTGAGACGAGTGCTGGGCTTCCAATTCGGACGTGTATTCGTTTCGCTCCGTTGCGTTTGAGATTGATTACCGTGTTTTGTAGGGTGTTTCCCCTGACGACGCTATCATCTACCAACACAACATCTCTGTCTTCGACGGCGCTCTTGACTGGGTTTAGCTTGAGCTGGATTCCTACGAGCCGTTCTTTCTGTGTTGGTTTGAGGGCTGCACGAATGTTCTCTCCAGTCCGAACAAAACCGATTTCCAAGGGAAGACCGGACTCTTGGCTGTATCCATTAGCCATCGGGAGCGCGGTCTCCGGAACCCCGATTACAACGTCGGCTTTGGCAGGGTGTGCTTTGGCTAGTTCTCTGCCTATGCTATTTCTGACCCTGGCCACTGGAAGGGAGTTTACATGGCTGTCGAGCCTTGCGAGGTAGACGTATTCGTAGCTGCAAAAGTTGCCAGCGTCGGTTGTGGGAGTGTTTCCGCGAATATCTTGTGGGGTGAAGATAATGACCTCTCCTGTCTCAACAGGTCCCGTATGGTCAATGCCCATCACGTCGAGGGCGCATGTCTCGGACGCGACGGCTGCGATGTCGAAGCCTACGCTACCAGTGTCTAGTGGCTTTACACCGAGCGGGTTTCTCCCTGTGACGAGTTCTTGGTTGTGAGTGAGGGCGACGAAGGAGTATCCGCCTCCGATCTTGTTGATGAGCATCGAGGTCGCTTTGAGAGCTTCCTTCTCGCTGTGGAGGAGTTGGGAGAGTTGTCGGGCGAAGAGTTTGGTGGCTTCGCCTCGATCTTCGTGGAGGTCTGTTTTTCCGTCGAGTGCGAGAACTAGCTCGTAAGGGGTTTTGACGTGAACGAGATAGTCGTCTTCGTAGGATGATGTTTGTCCGATTCCGATGAAGCCTTTTGGGATGCTTGTCTTGTTTTTCTGGAAGAACTCCTCGATGCCACCTTTTCCGCCGAGAGTGTGTAGAGTGTTTCCTGGTCCGATTGTTGCTATGCTGACGGATTCTTGTCCTCGTCCTTGGAGCGCGCTAAGCCCGTAGTGGATGAAGTGGGACGCGTCCCAGTTTTCTCGTCCTTCGCCGAAGGTGTAGAATCCTATTAGGCCAGGCATTGCTGGGCTAGGCCTTCATCTCTTCCCGGGTCCGAAGCACGGGATCTTTCTTTAGACCTAGATACTCGCCGGTGACGCAGGCAAAACACATCTCGTCCTTGCCGAGACCTATTCCTTCGCTTAAACCGTTGATATCGTTGTAACCGAGACCGTCGACTCCGATTTCGCTTGCGACTTTCTTGTTGAGCTCGGTGATGTTGAGTGTCTGGCCATCTGCTTTGTTCGCGAGTAATTCTTCCCGTGTCGGGAAATCGATGCCCATGTAACAGGGATGGCGGATGGGTGGGAAGGTGACGACCATGTAGACTTTCTTTGCTCCTGCGTCTCGGAGAGATTGGACGATGTTTCTGCTGCTGGTTCCGCGGACGATGCTGTCATCGACAACGATGACGTCTTTGCCGTCGACGACGGGTTTGATTGTGATGATCTCGCGAACGATCTCTTCGCGGCTCTTGGCTGTTGGCTCAATGAAACTGCGGAGGCTTCCCTTTCTACGGTAGCGGTCTTTCATCAATCCCTCCTCCATTGGGATGCCGCTCTCTTCAGAGTAGCCGAGCGCTGCTGGTCTAGCGGAGTCAGGAACGGGAATGACTACGTCTGCTTTGAACGGGTATTTTCTGGCGAGGACCCTGCCGAGCTTTCGTCGTGCTTCGTACACGTAGTGGTCATCGATCTTGCTGCTTGGGTGACCGAAGTAGGTGTACTCGAACGGGCAGTGGTAGTGGCGTGGGGCGTCTGCGAATCTTGTTATTTTGAGCCCGTCTTTGGACAAACTGACAAGCTCGCCAGGTTGAACATCTCTGACAAAGTCTGCTTGGAGAGCTGTGAGGGCGCAGCTCTCGCTCGCCACGATGTGAGTGTCCGTGTCGGGATCGTATCCAAGACAGAGGGGTCTGTAGCCTGCTTCGTCCCTGGCCGCCAGAACCTCGCCATCATGGGTTATTATTACGAAGCTGTAGGAGCCGCTCAGCTCTTTGCTCAGCTTGTGAAACGCGCGGGTCCAGTCGTGTTCCGCACGGTAGTGTTGCAGGAGACGGTATCCAGCGAGCTTCGTGTCAGTCGTAGAACCTAAGATGGGAAATTCTTTCTCAACGACGGGCTCAAGATCCTCCGTATTTGCGATAGTTCCGTTCTGGGCGATGGCGAACTCACCACGGATGTCGAGCGGAAGGATAGGCTCGCCGGGAACTGCTATTCCCCATGACTCTTGGCCCCGATGCTGGAGTGCTGCGAGTCCTTTGACGATGCGCTCGACGACGGGCCTGTTCTCCATCGAGTATATGGCTAGGACGCCACAGTGCTCTTTCATAGCGTTGCTTCCATTGCACGCGGGATTGTTTCGGACCAGGCCCTTGAAGCTTCGGCTAAGGGAATTGTGATGATCGATTGTTCTTTCGAGAGAAACTCGACTCCATTGTCTGTTACAGATCCAACCTTTGCGGCACGTATTCCGAGTCGTCTGAACGAGTGGACTATGCTAGCTGTGTTCCTCGGTTTTGTCTCGAGAACGAAACGTGATCTTGATTCTGAGAATAGTAAGTTGTCCATTCTGCTCGTCTTGTTTGGCACCTCATCGAGGTCAACAGTTACGCCTTTTCGGCCTTGAACGGACATCTCGGCCAGGGCAACGGCCAGTCCACCTTTCGAGACATCATGTATACTTTCTACACGGCCGCTTCTCAGGGTCCTCAACATGGATCGCAAGAGCGTCTTCTCTTTCTTCAAGTTGACCCTTGGAACCTGGCCGCCCGAGAGCTTGTGTATGTATTCGTAATATTCGCCTCCACCCATTTCATCAGAAGTGGTTCCGATAACTATCAGATCGTTTCCTTCTTTCCTAAGAGCCTGCAGGACCCGCGGAGTCTTGGGCTCTACCAGACCTAGTGCTGCGATGACTGGCGAAGGTTTGATCGCTTTGCGACTTGTCGAGTCCTCGTTGTAGAAGCTAACCTTGCCGCCGACACAGGGCACCTTGAGAATCTTGAGATAGTTCGTGATGGCTCGGATGGCTTCCCTGAAAGTCCAGTAGACTTCAGGATTCCCAGGGTCTCCATATTGGAGGTGATCGACGACCGCGACTGGTTCCGCTCCGCTGGCTGCGAGATTGCAGAATGCTTCCGAAACGACTCCCATCGTTCCCCAGTAGGGATCCATGTAGCATTGCTTGCTGTTGCCATCTGTTGTCAGAGCAAGGGAACGTCTGTTGGGTAGACGCAATAGTGCGGAATCGGCTTGTCCCGGTTTGACAATTGTTCTGATGCCGACCTCGTGATCGTACTGGCGGTAGATCCATTCTTTGCTCGCGATGTCCGGACTGGAGAGTAGTTGGATTAGAGTCTGGTCAAGGTCTTCAGGGATGGTTGGTGCAGGTACTTCTGCGAGAGCGTCGAGATATGCAGGACGCTTAGCTGATCTGGGTGCGAGCGGTGCTTCAGAGATGAAGCTCGCGGGTGCTCTCGCCACAACCTCGTTCCCTCGCTTGATAGTTAGGAGATCTTCTTTTGTAACCCGGCCTATTTTCGCGTACCCTAGTTCCCACTTCTCAAGTACGCTGACTAGCTTCTTCTCATCTTTTTCTCGGGTTAGAAGAATCATTCTTTCTTGTGATTCGGATACCATGATTTCTGCTGGTTGCATGTTGGGCTCGCGAGTCTGGACCTTGCTCAGGTCGATCTCCATCCCTGTTCCCGCTTTTGCTGCGATCTCTGATAGTCCACAGGTTAGCCCTCCGCCTCCGAGATCTTTCATGCCCCGAAGGATCCCGGCATCAACAGCCTCTAGAACTGCTTCGATGATGAGTTTCTTGGTGAAGGGGTCTGGGACTTGGACAGCTGATCGCTCCGTGTCGGATTCTTCGGTGAGTGTCTTGCTGGCAAAGCTTGCTCCACGAATGCCGTCTCGTCCCGTTCTTCCCCCGACAAGATAGACTAGGTCACCAGGGTTGCGTGCTTCACCTAGGACGAGCTTGTTCTTTCGGCCGAGACCGACGCAAACCACATCGACGAGACAGTTTCTTTCGAAGGACGGGTCGAACTCGACCTCCCCGCCGACCGTCGGGACGCCTATGCAGTTGCCGTAGTCTGCTATTCCTCTGACAACGTTGTCGAATAGCCAGAGCGTGTGAGAGCTTTTGATAGTTCCAAATCTTAACGGGTCGAGGAGAGCAATGGGACGTGTCCCGAGACTTAGGATGTCGCGAACTACCCCGCCCACGCCAGTGGCTGCTCCACCGTATGGATCGATAGCGCTAGGGTGGTTGTGTGATTCGATGTGAAGGGTCACAACCCAGCCTTCGCCAACGTCGATGACACCTGCGTCGAAGCCTGGTCCAACCAGAACTCTTCTTCCTTTGCTCGGAAGTTGTTTGAGTAGTAGTTTGCTGGACTTGTAGCTGCAGTGTTCCGACCATTGTGCGTCGAGCATAGCCCACTCTACATCGTTCGGCTCGCGCCGGAGCTTCCTAATCGCATACTGAATCTCCTCGTCCGTTAGGTTTGGTTTCGGAACAGTAACGAGCGTCATTCTGTCGTATCCTCCTTCCTAGGAAGCATCAGGCCGACGCCGAGCGCTATCAGGATGAAGCCGTAGAATCCACCTAGGAATCCGACACCAGCAATGTAGGTGATGAAGAAGAAGGCGACTAGTGATACAATGCCTAGGGCGGTTGAGAATATGCCTAATATTAGCCGGCGGACGGAGCGGGTCTGTTGCATCAAGATTCTATCTCTTCCCTCCAGATACTATGACATAGAGACCTGTCGCAACCAAGAGCCCGCCGAAAAAGCCCAAAATGAGTCCGACACGATAGTCGGTGGTATAGATGCCCCTAACCACTCCAATCCCCAACGCGAATATTATGACGCCGACCCACGACTGCGACTTCTCCAGAGTTTGCTGAGCCAACTATTTTCCTCCAGCGGATCCTCCGAGGGACTTAACCATTGAATCAAAAATGATCCTTCCCTCTGGATGATTGTCTGGAGACAGAACCGGGAGGGACGCACGTTCAGGGTGGGGCATGAGCCCCATCACGTTTCCTTTCTTATTGCAGATTCCGGCGATGTTGTCCAATGATCCGTTAGGGTTCGAATCATCGGTGGGAACATTATTTTCGTCGACATATTGAAGAACAATTTGCTCGTTCCTCTCTAGTTCACCCAGCTGGTCCTTGTCAAAATAGTACCGGCCCTCATTGTGAGCGATCGGAATTCGAAGGATCTGTCCCCTGCTCGCCAGTTTTGTGAATGGTGTTCTAGTAGACTCTACTCGGAGGCGTGTCCACTTGCAGACGAATCGTAGTCCAGTGTTCCGAAGGACCGCACCTGGTAAGATTCCCGCTTCTACTAGAATCTGGAAGCCATTGCATATTCCGAGAACTGGTTTGCCCTCTTCCGTGGCTTTCCTGATAGTTTCTAGGCTTGGGCTGGTGGCTGCTATTGCGCCGGCTCGGAGGTAGTCACCATATGAGAAGCCTCCTGGTAGAACGTATGCATCATACTGATCCTGTTTCAAGTCTTTGTGCCATACGAGGTCTGTTGGAATCTTGACGGTTTTCTGGAGAATCTCTAGCGCGTCCAGGTCGCAATTGCTTCCGGGGAATTGTATGACGGCGACCTTTACCATTATCCTGGTGTCCTAAAGTAGTGAATTTCGATGCCTATTAAGCCCTTTTTTGACATGCGCATGTCAAATGACGAGCTTGATGAAAAATTGACATTCTACGACTGTGGAATCGAAACGATGAGAGCTTGCTTCGCTAGCTTACAACTCTGACTTGGCAGATATGCGCTGCGGGGTTGTAAATCCGGAGATCCTCACAGAGCTTCCGGACAAGTTGTTTAGCGTCCTCCGACGAACTGGCTTCTACATTCATCCGCAGAAGCTTGCCAGCTCGAACATTCGTGACCTGTGAGTAGCCTCCCTTCAGAATTAGGTTGTGATGGATGGTCTCTCCTTCAGGGTCCCGAGCCAAAGGCTTGTTCTCCACGACGATTTCAACGGTAAAGCTTGCAGGCGACATTGCAAAGATGATGCTTCGCGAGCCTCCCTTAAGCTCTTTTTCCATGCTATCCCGTGGCACAAATCCGAAGGGTTGACATTCTAGCTAGAACTGGATGAGGCGATTTGAGTCTGATGAACAAAATCCTCTCCACGAGAGAATTCTTTGTAGACCCCGAGATTACTCGAGCAGAATCCCTACCCAGTTCAGCCTTCGTCGACCCCGAATTTCTCGACCTAGAACTTGGAACTATCTTTGCTCACACCTGGCTGTTAGCACCACAAGAAAGTAATTCCCAGAGTAGTCCAGCCACTCTCACAGACTCCGTAGAAAAAACCGGGTCTAGAGTTCCATTCAATCTTCTAGGAAAACCCCTCTTCCTCCAGCGAGGCCAACGCGGAAAGCTGAGCTGCTTTCCCAACGTCTGCACCCACGCTTGGCACCCTCTCGTTGAATCGTCGAGCATTGGAGGGACCGTAATCTGTCCCCAACATGGACGCCAGTTTGACAACGAAGGCAGGTTCGTCGCGCAGGCAGGATTTGGGAAGATGAAAGGGTTTCCAAGGAAATCGGACAATCTCCGAAATGTTCACGTTGCTGAGTGGGGACCATGGATCTTCGTTTCTACCGGCGAACCGCTGGCATCCTTCCAGGAGTTCGTAGAGAAGGTTCAACAATCCATACCTGGAATCAAACTCGAGTCGCTGAAAAGACAACGCGTTGAGGGTGAAGTTCGAGAGGTTGAGGGAAACTGGAAACAGCATGCTTGGAACTACATGGACAACTTCCACATCAGATTCGTCCATAAGGGACCAGGCGGATTAGCCGGTGTTATTGACCTGTCGTCCTACCGGACTGAGCTTTACAAGCTTAGCGCTCTGCAGTGGGCGTATGCAAGAGACGAGCAGAATAGTTTCGACCCTCGACTTCTAGCCGACAGGTTTCGAGACACGAAGAACCCCTCGAAGCGAGTGTTTGCGTTATGGTGGTTCATCTTCCCGAACATGACGCTGAACTTCTATCCGTGGGGCCTGTCAGTCAACGTGTACATGCCGATTCCCGGGAAACCTGACAAAACGCTCTTTCTATGGTTTCAGTATGCCTTAGACGAGGAAAAATTCCAACGTCGAAACAGCACATGGCTCAGCGAACAAGTCGATGCTGAAGATATCGAAGCGATCAACCTCGTGAGCACCGGTGCAAAGTCAGGTTTCGCCCCTCGCGGACGGTTTGCCCAAGGTGAAGAAGCAGGACCCCACTGGTTCCACAGACTCGTCTACGAGACTGTTTTCGAACACAAGAGAAACCGGTAAGGTAATAGGGTTCTAGACTTTGCCCAACGAATTCTTACCGCGCGCCCATTCGAAAGGGTTGGGAGAGCTCGACGTTTCAAACTGGAAGGATCTGGGGGTAAGAACCAACACTTCACGGATTGATCCTGCCATACGCGAGATCGTTTCCTTGTTGAACGATAAGGGATACAAGACATTCTCGTCTTGCAGTGGAGGCCACAGAGCCAATCTCCGTCGAAGATACGATCGGCATGAAAGCGGCTACATTGCCTTCTCCCCGCCCTCAAGGATCCCTTTCGACATCTACCTGGCGCTTCGGAACAGGAATCACAACTTCATGTTCGAAGCGGAAGCGGTCATACACGATGGAAACGGGGATAGAAGAGAAACAGTGTACACACAGCTGGATTGGCAACTAGTCGATGAAAGGAAACATCTACTGGAGTACTACGAGAAACTCTTCCTCGAAATCAGACGAATCATCGAACGTCTACCCAGACGACGAGTTGACCACAAAGAAGTCTTGACCGGCCTGCTGGGAAAGCCACACGTAACAACAGGATCGAAAATTGTAAACAGCCAGATGAAACGCTTCGCCCGTTAGACGTTAATAGTTCTCAAGACTTCGAAACCCATTGCCCGAATGGTCATCAAAAGATCCCTGCAAAGGCAGAATGATCGAATGCACAGTTCTCCTTGCGAAGGATCCAGTGCGAAGAACGAAAGAAAAAAGGGAGATTGGTCTTGGAGCTAACTGAGTATGTTTATTGTTTGAAGAGCGGTGTGGGGGCGAGAAGTGTCTCGCTTCGAGCGATGCCTTGTAGAGTAGGGAACTTCTCGAAGGCGGACTTGACGATTTCGTCAGAGGTCCTTGCCTGCCAGAGTGCTACGATGTCGAACTGGCCTGGTGTTGTCCATGCCTCGATAAGGCCTGGAAAACTCTTGAGCTGGTTCACGAACGTCTGGAATGGAGTGGTGACGTTGAAGAGGCTGATGCCGAGTGGCATCTGGTTCTGGAAGTGGGCGCCGTTGATGCCGTTGAAACCGAAGAGTGTCTGGGTTGTCTGGATGCCTTTTACTTGACGGATCTGGCTGACGAGTTGTACGATTTGTTCTGGGGTGTTCTGTTTTAGTCGTAGTGCTAGGTCGAAGCGTCCGGTGACGGGTGCGATGAGGTCGATGTTGGGGTTGTTCTTTAGCTCCTCGACCACGCTCTTCGTCATACCGTGATTAACGGTTGCGAAGACGTAGGCGGGATAGTTTGTGTTTTGCATAGATATCATCTTATTGCAAGAGAGTAATGGGTATTACTTTCTATATAAACCTTCCAATCCCGACCCATAGATATTACAATAGGTACTGCGGAAAGAGATCCGGCTGGAAAAGTAGCCTGGAAATCCTGATAATCTGAGGAGGCATCTCGAACGCAACTCTCATGGACAATCTAGACCGGTCGCCAGCCCCCCTTGACAAGGCGGCGGAAAGCTTTCGCTACTATGCTAGCACGGTCTACCCTAGTCGCTCCCCGCTCTACCTCAGTCTAGCAATGAGGGTTGCGGAGGATCCTGAACTACTTGCGATAGCCGCCAAGGCATGGAAGAAAGACGCACTACCAAACCTGTTCTTCTCCGCGGCCCATTTTCTGCTACTCAAAGGTGAGCACCATCAGCTTGCCGCGTTCTACCCCAGTCTCAACAATAACTCCAAACACTACGATCTTGCTTATCCCTATTTTCGCAGCTTCGTCCTCGAACACAAGAACGAGATAGACGGGATAATCACCACCCGCTCTGTTCAGACGAACGAAGTGGGACGTTGCGCAATCCTCGTCCCGGCATTCGAACTCGTAGCCCGCGAGGCGAAAAATCGGCCGCTTGCTCTCATCGAGATTGGCTCCAGTGCCGGTCTAACATTGCTCTGGGACCGCTACCACTATCAATACAACAAAGCCTTGCAGTGCGGGGACCCTAACTCGCTGGTACAAGTCGAGTGTCTGCTACGTGGAGAAAAACGTCCTCCAGTTCCGAACCGTTTTCCGGAAATCGCTTCACGGCTCGGGGTGGACCTTAATCCCGTTGACATTAACGATCCCGAGAATGTTCAATGGCTTCGGGCTTTGGTGTGGCCTGAACACCGGAAAAGAGCCAATCAGCTCGAACTCGCTATCCAAGTTGCGAGACATGCCCCTCCACAAATCGTTCCCGGAGATGCCTTGGAGCTTCTGCCCAGCCTAATTGATCGGGTCCGAGATGACGCTCAGTTGTGTATCTTTCACTCGTTTACACTTTCCCTCGCAAGCGGCAAGCCAAGAGAGAGACTGGAAATGATTCTGGCAAAAGCTTCCCAAGAGAGAGACCTATTTCACATCAGCTTCGAGTGGCCAAAAAACTCTGAAACCCCTCTCCTCAGCCTTGCTTCATTAAAGAATGGAGAAAATAGAGAGAAGGTTTTGGCCCAGTGCAATGCGCATGGTGAATGGCTAGAATGGCTTGGCGATTCCGCCTAATGCTGCAGTCAGTTACGGGAAAAGATACTCTACGGATTCTTAGGGAATCAGAAACTCATCTTTTCGCTTGGTAAAGTATCCCTTTCTCCAAGCAAGAGCCATAACTCCAAGTGCGCCTACCGCGCCTACAACGCTGGTTGCGGTAATGACGTTCCTAGTGTTGGACTGGAGCCAAGTAGGCTTGACCTCGAAGGTCGCCAAAGAGGATCCATCTGATGAGCCGGTTTGATGAGCCTTGACAAGTACCGCGTAGGTTCCTATCTACAGATATCCACCCTAGCCACAAGACTCTTTGAGGTCTTGACAACGAATAGCGCGACTCATTCCCCCAGATTAGCGCGGTACTTAGCCAATGAACCAAGTACCGAACCGTATTGTTCCGGGTGACGTGTCTCTTAATGCTAAGGCTCTTCGTGCAGAATAACTGAACGCGTATGCGCGAGACCGTGTTTGACGAATCGTACAATGTACGAGAAGTACTGGATGATGTTATCGAGAGAGTTGCCCTCCGCGAGAAGCTCTTAGGGACAGCAAAACAGTTTGCTGAGAAGAAGAGAGAAGAGAAATTCACCCTCGCTATTCGGCAGTTCGAGGGTCTCATGGTCGATTTTCTCCGCCTCTACCAGCCTATTCTCGAACGGCTCCGCAGTTATCGAGAAGCGATGCAGAAAGAGATCACTAGTCTAAGGTCCTCACTAGCCACTGTCAATGGAATGCTTGAGGTTTCGAAGGGGATAGAAGGACTAGCGCCACGAGTGCAACAGCTGGAAGCGGACGGTCAAGAGCTTGATGGGAGGATCAATGAGAAGATGAAGATGGCCAACAAGATCGACGACCTGTTTAACAGGGTCCGACCTTTCCAGACCGGAGGCCAAGGACAAATGGGTCGTGATTCGTTGTCTGATGTTCTTTCCGGAATGCCGAAGGACCTCTTCCCAGATACCCCTGAGCCTGCGAAAGAAGTTACTAGGAAAGCCGGGTCGCGCTAGATAGAAACTGGTCGATTATTTCCTGTTCTTTGTTGAGGCCGGTTACACTAGTCCATTATCCGGCCGACTTTGCATACGACAAACGTCAAGACCCTTGGCGACACGACGACCAGTGCATTCAGCGAGAGCAGTACATTCGATGATGGATGAAGATCTACAGGTCGCCACTCACAAAAGCATCATCAAGACCCTTGGACGACAGTACACGGATGCCGCACAGTTTTTCGTAGAGCTTGTCGTCAACTCGTGGATGTGGGGCGAAGCAACAAGGGTCGAGATTAAGATCTCAGACTCAGGCTCCCAGATCGAGTACGAGGAGTGGGGTCATGGAATGGACCTCGACGGTCTCCGCGAATTTCTCACCAAGGGAAAGACAACCGGAGAAGGTTTCTCTCCGAAATACAAGCGTCCGATTCGCGAGTCGTATGGTATGGGCAGTCTCGCCTGGCTAACTCTCGGTCGTGAGCTAGAGCTGCAAGTCCACAAGGGACGTTTCGACCGGACCATCATGCTATCTGAGAGCCTTATTGATCGTCACTGGGCCCCGACCGACCAGTCCACCTGGAAGCCCTTACGAGTAATCCAAGCACCACTCGATCATGATGGCTTGAGAATCAGGATCCGATCGCTGACGAAGAAAACTGATCCTGCAGACGTCCGCAGAGCCCTTCTTGCAAGAGCGAATGTTCTTGCTCTGCGGGGGTATGGGCCCTTCGAAGTCTTCGTCAATGGCGAGGTGGTGAAGCCAGAAGAACTCCGTGGTGCAACTCTCCTCCCAGTCAATATTGCTACTGAATACGGGAGGATCATTGGCGAAGTGTTGATTCTTCCCATCTCGAAGACCCGTGCAGGGATAGCTGAGGCGGGTATGAGCGTCCAGCAGAAACACATTACCTGTCTCCAACACCAGTTCTTTGGTCTCGACCAGTACCGGATCCACGGGTTAAGCCGCATACAGGGCTGGGTTAACGCGGACTTCCTCCGACGATTGCCCGGTGGTAACGAGTTCGAGCGAGACAGTGCCCAATGGAGAGTGTTCGAGAAGGCTATGCGTGGCTTTGTCCGCAATAGGCGAAAGCTAGTCAAGCATTGCGCCATGAAGCGAGGAAAGAAAACGAGTCGGGACACAGGAAAGACCGGAAGTCGAAGACCCATCCTCGAGACGCAACCCGCAGCGTCATACATCTAAAGGACCAGGTCTTAGCCTTCGATATCGCCCACGGTGGAGATCGTGGTCAGGCATATGTTGAGACAGACAAGAACGGGGTCCGAACAGTCTTCGTCAACATGGACCATCCCATGTGGAACATTGAGGCCAGCTTAACCCCGATCAAGCTACGGTATTGCATCCGCCAGATACTTGAACGATCGATCGCAGAGGATATTCTGCCAGCGAACCCTTCGACCCCCGAGGAAGCATACTCAGTGTTGGACGCGCTGTACAACGACGCCTTGGCATAGTCGACTCCGGAATCTCGAGATAATCAAGCGAGAATGCCCTCGAGCGCTAAAGCTTCTATTCGCTATTCGCTTTGCAGTTTCATCTTACTCGTAGTCTGGAGCTTGCTCGTCAGCCTCAAACTGTGCAGGATGAGCTAGGTATAGTAGAAGCAATCAATGCTAAGTTCCGAAAACCCCGTGGCATAGAACTTTATACTCGGTAAATGAATAGTGAGGCTCGGTCAACATGCCCCAGAAGAATGAATCGTCACCATCTTCTCTTGCAGAGGTCTTCGAAAAGATGGCTGAAAAAGACTATGCTTTCAACTTCGATGTAACCATGGAACTAGCAACTTCATCCTTGCGAGTCGGGACTGTCAGGGTCCACGGTAAAGTCGAGTCTGCTGCTCTGAAGAAGAAATAGTTCGATTCCCGAACCGATTGCGCTTTCGCGCACTTCTAAGCGGGACCCTGTCCGAGCAAGGCTTCCTTCTCGCAGTCAAAGCATCGATAGCTTCGCTCCGTCTTCCATTTGCCAGACGAATCGAGGATCTGTTTTTCCTGAGAGTTGAGTTCACTGTATTCGAACTGACCGCCACACCTGTCGCAAACATGTTCCACTAAGATTACCAATCGGTGGACAAGGCATCGCTACTCATAAACAGTCGCTACCACCCCGCAACACATTTACCGGACTCGGTCTCTTCCATCATCACCATTGTCAATCGGTTCAAACGCGGAAAAGAACAAGAGAATCGAGCAGACGTTTGCCGAATTCAACGAGTCCTGGCTCGTCTACTGGAACGCCTACATCGATCTACAAAACCAGTTGTACGAGAGTCTGAAAACCGCGCGAGAAGTAACTTGGCTCGGCGCCACCGACAACGCTAAGATGAGCGAGATAAACGCGGCCCAACGACAGCTCTTCTCAACCATGCCCCGCCGCCTAGATTATGTCCCGTTAGGACAGATCAATAGAAGCATGGATTATGCGCTCGGCAAGATCAACGAGCTACTTGCAGCCCTCTTCTCAGAGAAAGAAAAATGTAAGAGGCTAGAAGACGCGATAGACATCCTCACAGACAAAGCAAACAAGACTAAACAGGAGTTGCAGAGCGAGTCTTAGTTAGAGGACCGGTGACCTGGCAGCGTTCACATGTCCGATTCGTAAAACAAACCCGCACAACGATTCGCTAAGCAGGAACTTGGAGAGTCATCCCTCGATATTTTGGATAGAGATATTTCGCTGCCGGAATCCCGTGAATTGTTTCTACTTCCGCGGTTGGAAGGCCTTCCGCCTTCAGATCCGAGAGAGTCTTGTGCAGGATTAGCTATCCGATTCCTTGCCTTCGATAGCTGGACAAAACGACCATTCCGGTGAAGAATCAGCCTTTACCTGAGTTCCTCTCGCAGATTATCCCGTTGACTCCAACAATCTTCTCATCTTTCCCAGCCACCAACATCCTCGCCCGAGTCGTTTCTTAGAGTCTAGAAACCATTTTGCTGCGCTTGCCGGAGTCCATTTCTTAAGACAGCTCGTCAAGGGAGAACCTTCTTCTTCGCTGAGAGATTCATAGCAAACTTTTGTCACCGAGCCGATCTCCGTCTCTGAAACAATCCTGATTCTTAGGTCCTCAGATTGTTTTGGCCCTGGATAATCGAACTTGGCTAGGTCCCATCTGAACACGCAATAGAAAGGTCCGAATGGAGACATTTGCTACTCACTCTCCTTGCTTTGAATCTCGTTCGGATATTTCTTTCTGAAGAGACTTAACCACTTCCTGGAAGTCGATGATTCTCGTCGCCTGAACTTCTTGTTCTCTGCATAGCTCTGCGAGCTTTGAATTCTTAATCACGAATCGGCGGTCCGCGTTTCTCAACGCGTGAAGGTCCCACCTACCATCTCCAATGTAAGCGACCGTGTCCGCCTTTCGCTTGTAGTACCTGACCATGTCGTCCTTCAAGTTCATTGAACGATTACTCTTCTTCTTAGGCCATTCGAATTTGATGCCAGATGAAGTACAATTCGCCGAGGCCGCAAACAGTTCCACATTGTCTTGGAACTTTTCGGGAGTCAAGAAATGTTTGATGACGAAATCTAGGCCAGCGCTGACTATGACTAGTGGGAAGTGGTTTGTCTTGCAGAATTCAATGAGTTTGTCGAAGTTGGGCCTGAACTCGGTTACTTCATCTAAGTAGCTCAATATCTGGGACTTTGGGGCCCTGACCATGGCACCTTGCAGTCGAACACATTCCTCGAGTGTGATCTCCCCTTTTACGTACTGGTCGTCGGCGGTTCTCCAGTCACCTTTTCCGAACGTTGCTAGAACATTCTCGAAAGTGTCGTTGAGCGTGACAGTGCCATCGAAGTCGCTCAGAACTGCAAGTTTCAATATAGACGAGCTTCTCTACCAATCCTAACCTAACTGATGTTGAAAAACAATCCTCGCAAAGCCTATCACAGGTAGCAAGTTGTCAATTCCATGAGCGAGCATCTCTCGGCCGATATGGCGGTGGAGTTCTGGGCTTCCCAGCGGGGAGTCTCTGTCGAGCAAGTCGGAATAGCTCCTATCGTTGTTGGCTCCTGGGACCTTGGCACCGTCAAGTCTCTGGCCGGGACAGTCGGTGCCGCGTCCTCGCCGTCATGGTGGTGGGGACCTCGATTTCCACTGTATAATGGTGAGATTGGCGGAAAGAAGGTTTCTTTCGTTAATCTTCCCTTGGGCGCGCCTGCAACTGTCATGGTCATGGAGGAATTGATCGCTTGCGGCACAAGGGTCTTCTTGGGACTGGGGCTAGCCGGTAGTATTCAGCCTGAAGCGCCAGTCGGGACATGCTTCATTCCCACCTCGTGCATAAGGGAAGAAGGGACATCGCCTCATTACTTGGCGAGCGATGAGGGGCTTCGTCCAGCCCAGCGACTGGTCCGCGCGCTCGAGAAAGCGCGTGTCAAGAAAGGCTTGGTAGCGTACACGGGTCCACTCTGGACCACGGACGCCCCTTACAGGGAGATAGTGACCACTATCGAGAACTATCGGCTACGAGACATCCTAGGCGTGGACATGGAAACCTCTGCAATGTACGCGTTGGGCGTGTATCGGAACGTGGAGGTATGCAACTTTTTGGTCGTGAGCGATGAGCTATGGAGAGACTGGAAGCCAGCGATTGGCAGACCGGAACTAGCCGACGCCTTGAAGAAGGCCGAGGAGGTCGTGTTGGAAGCTGTCACGACCCTCCGAACATGATCGGTTCTGGGATATTCCATGCCGCGTGTTAGCTGGGACTTGGAAATCCCCTGATTCCCAGCTTTCTCAACTCGTCGGAGTATCAGAACATCACGGTGACGGGCCCTTATGTTCTCGACTCAACCCACGGATGGATCGAAGTCCATCCCGTCTATTCCCTAGTCGAATCCTAGATTCGAGAAGCGTTATTTCTTACGAACTCTTGATGGGCGTTCCGTGCCTTTCGTCAGGGCAGATCCATTCGCCAACGCCAACCCGCGAAATTCTTCGATAACACATCCTGCCGTGAGCCACACATAACATTCTACCGTGAACGACTTCCGGTAGCTTATGCGCATTCCTCCGTGCTTCTCCATTTGAAGAGTTCAGCCTTGCAGGTTCCCCCAAGGGCGTTGGATTTGAAGGGTCTTCCTCGCCCATAACCGAAGCGCGTAATTCTAGAGTGCTTGGGGTGCGTTAAGCATTGCTCCTCCAAGGAACCCTTTCTACATCAAAAGATACCTGTTGAGATCATACCTTCGGGGATTTCTGATCGAGATCCTAATCTGAGCGAGAAGGATTCATCATCGGCTAGTGGACAACAACCTCGGTGCTGGCTGAACCGGATCGGGACAGCAAGCCACTCGTCCCTGTAACTGTAACCCTATACGTTCCTGGAGGTGTTACCGCAAAGGTCTCGAAAACAAAAAGCATCCGCGTTGAGGTCCCGGGGAGCAGGAACACAGTGCCAGTTGCACGGAGGAACACTATGGGTCCGGTCTTTCTGATTGGAGAAATCGAGAGCGACAAACTCATCGATCCGAAAAATCCTGAAAGACTGTAAATGTGGAGCTCTCCGAAGACGGTCGAACCCCTGAGTATCGACGAAGAGGGTATTTCAACGAGAATGCTGAAATCTCCGGGAACGCCGCTACTTTCCTCGATAGTCTCCTTGTCAATCGCATTCGTACCGCCGTTGACTACGGTGACGCAATAGTTTGCGGCGGTGCTAGTGTTTGAGCATCCTGCCTGGAAACCGATAACCACGTTCGCGGCATTGCTTGTTACATTGTAGATGATACTAAACAGCCTACCGGTGGTCGGGCTGGTTGTGCTTGTGAATGCAACAGTAGCGACTTCCACGACGCCTGGACCGTTTTGGCCTGAACTGCAACCGAAGCCTGTATTGCCGAGACATTCTGCTACAGTGAAGGTGTTCGTTCCCAAGACAGTGTTGGTCAGGTTTATCCCTACTGGGTTTAGGACGTTGGGGTCCGCTTTCACGAAGATATCGAATCCGTTAGTCGGGTCTGAGCCTTGGATGTTTACCGCGATTTGGATCTGCGTTCCGTTCAAAGCTGAGACCGCTATGGGTGAGATGGGGCACGTTGTAGAGAGAGGGTCAGATACGCAGACCGTCCCGATCAATTGGCCACGAACTGGAGGAAACGACCCTTGAATAGCTAAGGCAACAAGACTCAGGGTGAGCAAACTCGACGCGAGAAGCTTCCGCGTCATTGTGTCGCTCTCCCACCCCACGCTACGCTGGAATCATCCTAAGGGCCAGATAAAGGGCGTGTCACAATCATTGTAGATTAAGTATTTGTGGCGCAAATCCGCTAGGTATAGCGGACCTTAGACGGAGAGTGGAGCATCTCATTAAGACCGACCCTGTGATGAAGGGTCTTCAACGCGGAATCGTAAACTCACGGGCGCTCGCCAGATTCATTCAGGAAACAGCTGGCCCAGAGTCAACCCTGGACGCGATTCTAGGGATCATACGTCGATATCCTCTAGGGAATGAGAATGAGGGAGAACTTCATCAGGTCTTCAAGGGGTGCGAACTCGCATTGAGAGACAAGATGGGAGACCTAGCCGTTGAAAATGGTCCCGACATTATGAAACGAATAGCCGAATTTGCGTCCACGATTAGGACGACCCGAGGGAAAACTTTGAGAGTCATGGTGGGATTACAATCTATCAGAGTCATAGCAGACCAGAAGACTCTGGAGAGCTTCCGCCAAACGCTTCGACCAAAGGAAATTATCAGCTACTCCTCCGACCTCACAGAGATCTCCGTTCTCCTCCCACCGGAAGCAGTGGCGACCAAAGGGATCATAGCGAGGATCCCGACTGAGTTAGCCATGAACGACGTCAACCTTGTCGGCATCATGTGCAATGCCCCCGAGGACATCGTGCTCATAGCGGAGAAGGATGCTCCGAGGGCTCTCCAAGCCCTGCAACGAGTGCTGAAAGAAGAATCGGTAGATGCCAAACGAAGCCATACAGACACAGGAATAATTCTCACTGTGAAGAATCCCGCACCGCGTGGAAGACCGAATCCATATTATGCCACTTCAGCATCAAGAAGCTTCCAAAGCAAGACTAGACTGGGAAATTCACACAGTCGAACAACTAGCCAGTTTCCGCTTGAACCGGGAAATTTCCACGCTGCGACATCCAGTGGTCTGGACTGGCAGCGATCGTTCCCACCGGTCTATGCGCAATAAGACTCACAGTTTGAACCGGAGACCGCCGATACCACTCAAGAGGGCCAATATTCCCGCTATGGGACCTAGCGCAAGACCTAGCGAAGGGATTTGCAGGAGGGGAATCGTGGATGAGATGCTTATCACTAACTGTAGCTCATCGATCGCCAATGTCATCATAACTAGGCTCCAAACAGTTTTTTCATTCGGCCTCTGATACAAGAGCGCTCCGACAAAGACGGTCAGGAGTCCAACAATGAACGAGTTCTGGACCATTATGTTCGTTATGAAATAGTACTGCGTATAATTTGCGAGGCCGGAAGAGAACGAGACCATCGCGATCCCGCTGGCGAGTGAGAGAACGAATGCTGATGTTGGCTGCACGACCCGCCTTTGTTTCCCGGTCTCCGTCTGAACAGTCAAATGCGCTCGACGACCTGAGCAATGTATAGGGCTTATCGGTCTTTCGTTGTTATCATCGGACTAGAAGCGAATCGGTGGACTCGGCGGCAAAGCCCCGCAATGATTTCAAGCGACAAGGTTGAGAATAAGTCCTCCTTGGTCCAAGGGATAGTATTCTAATTGGATTGAATACCCCGGGTTTGAAGGGGCATTTTCCGTTGCCCAAGTTACCGCCTCATCCACTCGATGTCCAGTCGTCATGGACTGTAAGAGTAGGATAGTTCCTCCATCTGTCTGGTTGGTAAAGACTACGTCGTTCCAGCTTATGTAAACTTCGGCTCCTCTGGCCACAAAAGCTTGAGCCATCTCTGAGTTCGCGAGTCCTGCACATCCCATCACAACTAGCACGGTGTTGGGGAAGCTCCCCTGCATAGACTCTCGGACAAAGGTCGGAGTGATGCCAAAGTAGGTGGAATTGTCCAGCGGCACCTGAATGATCTTCCCTGCCGACCGCTCGTTCACGTACTTTCCCAAGTCGAAAGGTTCCGAGGTGACGAGAGCGATTACATCTCCGGTCAAGGATGTCGAATGATCTCTCAGAATGACCACCCCGTAGCCTTTTGAGGGCAGCCTTCTGAAGAGGTCAACGGTTATGTCCTTTTGCCCATAATAATCGATGGTATACCCTGCTTTAGTCAAGGTGCTGGTTACATTCGCTACGAGGTAAGGGTCAGGATTAGTCATAGCGAGTTCGTCTATTAGCGCGGCTTTGGCGGGGCGAGTCCTCTCGACTGGGGAATAAAAAAGTGGGTTCCTGACAAAGAGCGGAGACGAAGCTGTGACCACCAAAGCGAGGATAATTGAGTAGGCCACATATCGCCTTAGTTTCAATCCTTTGTACTACCCCTATAATCGTCGACCTATCAACTACCTCGTCATCTACTTAGGTTTGCGGGATTTTTCCTTGTTTCAGAATGCCGCTCTTACACGCCCAGGTAATAATGGGCAAGACATCTCGTCGGGCGTCAAACCCCGTTTTTCATAGAGCTGCTGAGCCTGAAGATTGTCCTTCCTCGTTTCCAGGACCAATCCCCTAGCCCTTTGTCGTCTCAGCGTGTTGCCTTGATGCCTCAAGGAGAGCCGTCCTTACTCGATGGCTTCTTGCCTCCGGAATAACAAGCAGTCATTCAGAATCCGCAACCGTTTCATCCAGACCGATGAACAAGGCGGGTAGACTTGGGCGAATCGCCATTGATGAGAGCAAGCAATACAATGGGTTCATTATTGTTTACTCGTTCGAGCAAGAACCGCTCACATCCTGCGGGACTCTGACCGCTGTTGGTAGTACCGCCGGCATGCGTCGAATAGCGATGCGGATCTGATCCATGTGATCCCGAGTCGCACGAACGCTTTCCAGATTGGCCAAGGCCTTCGAAGTTTTCGCTCCAAGTCGATTTTTTTTATCTTACGGGTCGCGTGGTTTGCCTGACTTTGAAGGAACCAGATGAACTGGTTTCAGCTGTTTCCGGCTGTTCTAGGACATGTGATCTGGAAACTGTCCCAAGCCGGCCGATTACCATATTAGGCTCGGTTCGAGCAGTAGGTATCGGTAGAATATGCGTAAGCTCCTATATCTGGGACTTGCAATGGTTGCATTTCTCTTGCTTCCAGTGGTCTATGCTACTCCCAACTTTTCGATAAGCGCGTCGCCGACGTCTTTGACCATCTCCGCCGGGAACTCGGCGTCATCCACCATTACTCTCGGTAGCAACGGTTTCTCCGGGACCGTCCTCCTATCTAGCTCGGTAACCGGCAACAACCCAACCATCACCACGAGCTTGAACCCTACGAGTGTCTCGCTGTCGCCAGGAGGATCCGGCCAATCAATCCTTACGGTGACAACGACTCCGTTCACTCCTCTAGCAACGTACACGGTTACAGTGACAGGCTCTAGCGGCTCAACTTCCAACTCGGTAACTATCGGAGTTTCGGTTGTTTCTGGCCAGGTTGGAGGCAGCGCTGTCCGATACCAGAGTGCGGGACTAACGCCCTTCGGTCTGGGCTTGGTTGCTTTGGGTGCGATGGTTTCGGTCTGCGTCTATACCGGCGTTAAGGGTTTTTCAGCCAAGAGAAACCGCATCTAGTATAGACAGCTCGCCCCCGACAGGGTTGAGCTTTTTTCCACTTTTTCTAGGCGCGAGCTAGAATGAAGATTCATCGGGTGAGAGGTCACTCGTGGGCTTGCGTGGTCGAGGAGGGGGAAGACGCCCTTCACTCCTTTGGGTCCAACCAGGGATATGTAGAGGACAAGGACGGAGTCCTCGTCATCGACTCAGGGTTTCATGCCAATACCGCCCGTCAGATTCTACGAAACAATGGTCGAACTCGTTCATCTGGGTGTCAGGGCTCATACGGACGGGGATGTTTTCGCTCATCTGAGGGACGAGCACGTAGTCTTCGCCGGCGACCCAATGTGGTCGGACTATCGTCCTAACATAGAGGGTGCGGACATCCAGGGACACATCAAGGCACTCAAGCAGATTCTTAGGATGAAACCGGGGGTTATTGTCCCCGGCTATGGACCAGTCGCCAAAATCGAGAAAGCCCAACGCTTCATTGAGTACCTAGAGACTATGGACATGAACATTCAATCCATGAATGGTCAAGACTTAGCGGGTCCCGATCTGATCCGAAATGTCCTGCCCCCATCGGCCCAGAGGTGGAAAATGTCCTGGCTTGGGGAGACTAGTATCCGACACTTGATGCACAAAGCTCGCCCCTAGGCAGGGGAATTGCAAGCAGATTCTAGATGGTTTCTCAGCGACTGGGCAAACTCGCTAGCAAAGTTTTAGTCTACGGTCCTATCAGCCCGCCCTCCATGCCTAAGTCCAAATCAAAAAAGGCAAAATCAAAGAAACAGGCACAGTCCAAGAAAGCCGCCATCCCACCGGGATTCCGAACCGTAACGCCATACCTCGTTATCAACGGGGCAGCCGAAGCCATCGACTGGTACAAGAAGGCCTTCAACGCCAGAGAGCTATCACGACAAGCAGTCCCCGACGGCAAACTCATGCACGCCCGTATCAGAATCGGCGACTCAATCGTGATGCTCTCCGATTATTTCCCAGGAGGCAACGCCAAATCCCCGGATGCTCTCGGCAGCAGCCCCGTCACACTCCACATCTACATCAACAACGTCGACAAGATCTGGAACCAAGCTGTCGATGCAGGAGCGAAAGTCACCATGCCATTAGACAATACGTTCTGGGGCGAGCGCTACGGCCAACTAACCGACCCGTATGGCCACCATTGGTCAGTGTCGCAGCAAGTGAACATGACTAAGAAAGAGAAAGATGAGAAACAGAAACAAGCCATGGCAATGTTCGCTCAGGGCGAGCATCCCAGTCGGACAGAAGAGCAGCCTCAAATCGCACAAAACTAGTCACGACAGTAAACCTCGATGAGCGAAGCTTTGGCTTCGCTCAAACCCCTTTTTCTACAGAGACATTCGCACCAGATAGGAGAGAGCGTCTATGAAAATCGACCGGCTTGATCACCTCGTCCTAACTGTCAGAAATGTCGAAACGACTTGTACATTTTATTCAAACGTCCTTGGGATGGAGGTCGTCACCTTCGAGAATGGCCGCAAAGCTCTCTCTTTTGGATCGCAAAAAATCAATCTCCATGAGGTCGGCAAAGAGTTCGAACCGAAAGCCTACAGACCTACCCCGGG
>WNGQ01004008.1_pt1 | contig 30667 bp, 26 predicted proteins | sample 5407661 | NCBI WGS metagenome assembly WNGQ01 (sample SAMN13153382, study PRJNA577476) | soil metagenome | isolation source: 60 cm soil or saprolite under Garry oak tree replicate 2 | place: USA:California | collected 2016-06-15 | reverse complement strand
ACCGCGCCTTCCTGGTCCTCCAGGTGCTCGAGGAAGACCTCGATCTCGTCCCCTTCCTTCAAGGACTTGGGATCCTTGAACTCGTCGATCGGCACCGCGCCTTCCGACTTGAACCCGACGTCGAGAATGACGGCGGCATCGGTCACCCGCAGCACCTTGGACTTGACGATCTCGCCCTCCTCGATGTTGGAGAGCGTCCCCTCGTACAGCTCCGTCATCTTGGCGATTTCGTCCGACGAGTATTCCTCGTGGAGATCGGAGCGAACGCGGAGGTGAGAGTGGGGGGCGGCGGGTGTGTCGGGCTTTGACTCGGGCAGGTTTTCCGTATCCACCAGCATGCAGTACACCGGTTCGGTTGTCGGTTTGGTCGCATGCCCCGGCATCAGCCCCGGGGCTAAAGGAACCGCCAAACCTACCCAGGGAGCCGTTCCCGCGCCAGCGCCACGACGCGATCGGCCTGCTCCTCGAGCGACAGGTCGGTGGTATCGAGCCGGACCGCGTCCGCCGCGGCCCGCAGCGGGGCCACCGGTCGGGTGGAGTCGGCATGGTCGCGCGCCGCCAGAGCCTCAGCCTCCCGCGCGAGCTCGGCCGGGTCGGTGCGGGAGCCCCGCTGGGCCAGCCGGCGGCGGGCCCGCTCCTCCGGGCTGGCCGTGAGAAACACCTTCACCGGAGCGTCCGGAAACACGACGGTCCCGATGTCGCGGCCGTCCACCACCACCCCCCGCGGCACCCCGGCGACGGCGTCCCGCTGCTGCACGTTGACCCAGTTCCGGACCTCGCGGATCGCGGCGATCGCCGAGACATGACGCGTCACGCGCTCCGACCGGATCGCCTCCTCCACGTCCACCCCGGCGACCGCCGGCCGGAACACATCATCCACCAGCACGAGGCGCACCGGCAGGTCCTCAACCAAGGCGATGATCTGCTGGCTCCCGAGTCGAGATGCGCCCACCCAAGCCGGCGCGCCACGGCAGCGGCCGTGGAGCTCTTGCCCGAGGCGGCGGGGCCATCGATGGCGATGACCCGGGGCCTCACCGTTCCCGTTTCCCCTTTCCCGTTTCCCGAATGGCTCGCAGGTCCGTGAAGAACCGCGGGTAGCTGATCGCGACGGACGCCCGCTCGGAGAGCCGCACGTCGGCCCCGGGAACGGTGCCGAGCACCGCGAACGCCATGGCGAGCCGGTGATCGCGCGCCGTGTCGACCCGACCGCGCGGGGGCCGGGTGGTGCCGCACACGTGCAGGTCGTTGCCGCGCGCCTCGGCTTCCACTCCCACGGCGCGCAGGTTTGCCGCGATCAGCTCGAGCCGGTTGCTCTCCTTGACCCGCAGCTCGCCCACCTCGCGGAACACCGTTTCACCTTCGGCCCGGCTCGCGAGCACCGCCAGAACCGGCACTTCGTCCACCAGCGTCGGCACCTCCGCCGCCGCGACCTCGGTGCCGCGCAACGACCCTGGTCGGGCCACCAGATCGGCCACGGGCTCGCCCCCGGCGTCCCGCAGGTTCACCCGTTCCACGCGGGCGCCCATGCGCGCGAGCACTACCAGGAATCCGGTGCGCGTGGGGTTCACGCCCACGTTCTCGATCACGAGCTCTCCGCCCTGGGCGAGCGTTGCGGCCCCGACGAGGAAGGCCGCCGACGACGCGTCGCCGGGCACCGCCAGCTGGAACGCGGGCACCACGGAGCGGGCTTCGGGGGGGGGCTCGTACACGATCGCGCCGTCCCGCTCGTGCATCCCGAGGCCGAGGTGGGCGAGCAGGCGCTCGGTGTGATCGCGCGAGCGATACGGCTCGCGGATCGTCACGGCCACGCGGCCCGTCAGGCCTGCCAGCAGCAGCGCGCTCTTGATCTGCGCGCTCGCCACCGGCGTGGTGTACGTCAAGCCGTGCAGCCGGCCGCCGCGGATCGTGAGCGGCAGCGCATCGCTCCGCCCCGCGGTGAACTCGGCCCCCATGGCGCGCAGCGGCTCCGTCACGCGCCGCATCGGGCGGCGCCGCAGCGACGCGTCTCCGGTGAGCGTGGCCTCGAAGGACTGGCCCGCGAGGATCCCGAGCATGAGCCGGGCGGTCGTGCCTGAATTACCACAGTGGAGTCGGGATGCGGGATGCGAGAGGCGGGATGCGTGCACCGTCACAGTCGAGCCGTCTCGCACGGTGGAGATTTCCGCGCCAAGCTGTCGCAGCACGCGGGCCGTGCTCTTCACGTCGGCACCGGTGAGCAGCCCCTCGAGCTCGCTCGTGCCCCCCCTCCCCCCTCCGCCCGCCAGCGCCGCGAGCATGAGCGCGCGGTGGGAAATGCTCTTGTCGCCGGGCGGCCGCACCGTGCCCCGCACCTTCACGCGTCGAGTCTCCGGCGCCAATCGGCGGCGCGCGTGAGCCAGCTGCGCAAGGCAGCCGCGTCGCCCGCCTCGAGCGCCCGCTCCAGCTGGCCGAGCGGCTCCTCCAGCGCCCGCAGCGCCGGGAGCAGCTGATCGCGGTTCATGAGGAAGATCTCCGTCCACAGCGCCACGTCGCTTGCGGCGAGGCGAGTGGCGTCGCGCGCCCCGGGGCCGAAGCTCGCCCCTGCGGGGGACGCCCCGGCCAGGTAATGCGCCAGCAGCGAAGCGACCGCTTGGGGCAGATGGCTCGTGAGGGCGAGCTGGCAGTCGTGCCGCGCGGCGTCGATCATCACCGGGTGGGCCTCGAGCACGCTCTCCCAGAAGTGGGCGACCTCGCGGGCGGCGCCGTCGCCGTCGCGCGTCGGCGTGACGTAGACGACGGCGCCCTTGAACAGGCCGAGCCGGGCGGCGCCGAAGCCGCGGGCGTGGGTGCCGGCGAGGGGGTGGCCGCCGGCGAAGCGCGCGCCGAGGCCCAGCTCCTGGGCCCGCGCCACGATCGCCCGCTTCACCGAGCCCACGTCGCTGATCACGGCGCCGGCGGCGACGTGCGGGTGCAGCGTCTCGAGCAGCGCCAGATTGGCGGCGGGCGGCGCGGCGAGCACCAGCAGCTCCACCGCGCGGGCGACATCCGTGGCGCGGGCCGGGGCATCGTCGATCGCCCCGCGCTGCGCGGCCGTGGCCCGTTCTGCCGGGTCGGGCGACCAGCCGAGCACGGTCGCGATGCCCGCCCGCTTCGCCTCGAGCGCGAGCGAGCCGCCGATCGCGCCGAGGCCGAGGATGCCGAGCGTGGAGGGGCGCACCGGGTGGAAGCTAGCCGCTCGAGACTGGGGCGTAAACGAGAAGGGCGGCTCCCGGAGGAGCCGCCCTCGTCTCGACGTCCCAGCCAGGGCTCAGGGACAACCGCCCCTTTGGGACAGGGTGATCGGGATGGTAGTCGTCTGCAACAGAGTCCCGTCTTGAATGAGATCGAACTCGGCTGACGCAGCGCCGCAAGCCAGAGTTCCCGTTCCCCCGAGGGCGTTGTTCGCGACGAAGTTGAAGCCCGGCAGGGTACAGGTGCCCGATTCGCACGTGAACGGACCCTCAGTGGTCTGGAGGCTCGTTCCCGCAAAGCGGCGTGCAGCGCCTTGGACAATGTATCCCTGCACCGCCAGGCCAGACGCGGGCGCCCCGGTCGCGTTACTCACGCTCACGGTCGCGGTGCCCTCGAGACCGCCGATGTCCAAGGTCAGCGGGGACAGGGACACGCCGGCGAGGTGCGCGGTGAGCGCCCAGCCAATATTGCTGAAGCAACACGTCAGTCCGCCCAACCCGTTGTGGCCCAGGGCAGTGGCGCCGAACAGCGGGTGGGGCATCACCAGCCGAGCGATCGCGTTCACAACGCCATGCCACGGCTTCAAGGCCAGATCGATCACGCGGCGTTTGCCGAGCCCCAACCCTCCCCCCGGTGGGACCCAGGGTGCGCAGTCGGTGATCAGAGTCGCCGGCGCCTCCGCGAGCTGCACCGCCGGTATGCCCGGGTCGGACTTATAGAGCCGCAGGTCGTGATAGTTCGCGTCACTTGGGCTCAGGGTCGGGCATACTTCGACCCGCGCGCACCGTGCGATGTCGTCTACCGTCCCCGGCCCTTCTCCGGGCAGTGCCGCGCAGTTCAGCGGGTTGTCGACTCGTGGAGAGGTCGTGAAGCTGTAGCACCCATGGTCGGCGAAGGACGGCGGCGGGTTGCTGCCGGCGAAGCACCCCTCCGAGACCGGCGCGATGGTCAGCGTGACCGCTTGCGTCAGGTAGCCCGGGGGGAACGAGACCGCAGCCAGCAATGTCGGCGGGGTCTGCACATCGAGACGCACAGCGGGATTTGGGCCAACGATTTGCTCGAGACAACCGCTGCGTCCGGAGCAGGTCGCTCCTTGCTCGATCCGAAACCTGATCGGCAGCGTGCGTCCATCGACCAGCCCGATGAACTCGCCGGTGTCGATGTTCTTCAACTGGCTGCCGTTCGTGGCGGGCATTACGTCGGCGAACCCGAGCTCCACTCCTGAGCTGGACACGATGATACGGTAGGTCTGACCGACGAGGACCGTCGCCAGGTCCGTATTCCAGTTCACCTTGTATTGCTGACTAGCGACGTCGACCTGAACCGCCCCGGGGCTGAAGCTCGTGTTCGCGACACAATCGTTTCCCACGAGTTGGCAAATGGTCACGCTGGGCGCGAGACTCGGGTTGAACGTTCCCGTCGTGGTGGGTGCTTGCACCATCGGTGGCAGGAAAAAGAAGTGCGGGTTGCCCGGCACGCAGGTCCCGGTCGCGGTCAGGCAGTTCGCCAGGTGCGCGCCATCCGAGATATCTGCGGAGATTCGCCCGCCGTGCGACGTCACTGGGCGGTCGCTTTGACATGCGACGAGCACGAATCCGGCGACAACGACAAATAGACGAGCGGGTCTCATCGGGCACACTCCTGGCCGAGGCAACGGGTACGACATAACCTCCGGCTCCCGCACAAGCAAGAAACACGCCCCTGAGTGTCGCACAGCACCCACCGCAAGACAATATGGGCTAAGTAGTTATCGAAAATGCTCGCGTCCAGTTCGCGCCCGCCAGGCGTTGGTTGTCACCACACAGCCACAAGATTGGCAGTGCTACTTCGCGGTTCCGATCAGCTGCTTGAACCGGGGATCGTCCTTGATGTCACGCCACCACCAGTGCGTGGACCGCGCGAACCCCGCCCGGTGCGCGGGATTCGCCGCCACCTGCTCCTTCAACAAGCGCAGTGCTTGGTCGCGGTCACCGAGCAGTAGGTAGGCAAACGCCTGAAACGACAGCAGTTCGACCTCAGGGTCCACGTCGGGGCCGCCGCGCGATCGGGCCAGCACGTGGCGCGCGCTGTCGGCGAGCCCAGCACGCGCCAGTACGGCCGCAACCCCGTTCTGCGACTCGAGCCGCACGTAGGCCCGCAGCGACGTCGGCGCGAGCCGCACGATGTCGTCCAACAGCTTCCACGCCCGTGCGACGTCCGGCGCCTTCGCGGGCGACGTCATGAGCCAGAGCTGACACTCCGCGAACGGCAGGTTCCCCGGAAACCGCCGCACGCCTTCATCACACCAGCGCTCTGCGTCCGCGAACTGCTCCAGGTCGTACGATGTCGTGTACAGCCGCCACAAGATCTGGTCGGCGCTGCTCAGGTAGGCGTCCGCTTCGTACGCGCGCTGCGCATCGATCTTCGCCTCGACGAAGTCGGGCTTCTGATAGTTGACCAGGCTCAGCATGTTCCAGGCGCTCGCCTGCCCCGGGGACACAGACACTGCGTCGCGCAGGTCGCCCTCGGCACTCCGCAGCAGCTCCGCGGCTGCGGTGGGTGTGGGCGTGAGCCGCAGCCGGTACTGCATGAAGTGCAGCGAGCCTCGCAGCTCGAGCGCGCCCGCGTTCCGCGGATCGATCTTGAGTGCCGCCGCGGCCAAGCTCAGTCCCTTGTCGATCCACGGGCCCGCCGGTGCGGACCGGAGATCGAGCCGGGCCTGACGATACGCGATGGCGGCGCGTAACACGGGCGGCTCGGCCCACTCGGGATCCGTTGCCTGAGCGCCCGCGCCGAGCGAGTCGGCGAGCTCGAGCGCACGCCGCGCGGCCGCAAGGCTGTCGTGCTCAAACAGCGCATCGGCAAGCTTTCTCCTCTGCTCCGCCTGCTGCATCAGCGACCACGCCGCGACGCTTCTGGTGCCGGCCTGCGCCTCCCGCAGCCGCAGCTCCTCGCCCAGTCGCACGCGCAGAAACTCGGCCACCTTGCGGGCCAGACTGTCGCGCATCGCCAGCACGGACCCGGCCGGCTGTTCGAAGCTGGCCCGCTGGCCCAGGTCGGCACCGCTTGCGCCCTCGATGAGATTCACCGACACGCGGTAGCGGCCACCTTCATCGTCGACGCTCCCCCGCACGAGCGTTCCCACAGCGAGCGCCCGCGCCACGCTGTCGAGCGGCACCGTGGTGGCGCGATACGCGGCGGCCCCGTTCTTGGACACGACCGTAAGCGCCGGCACTTCCCGCAGGGCGTCGATCAGCGCCTCCGTGAGACCGTCGGCGAGATAGCCGAGGGAGTGCCCGTTGCTCTCGTCCGTGAAGTACAACACGGCCACGTGTCGCGGATCGAGCCCGCCTACCGCCGTCCCGCGTCCGGCCCGCGCCGACCGGACCGCCACGTATCCGACGAGGACTAGGGCGATGGCGGCGACGGGCACGACCCACCGCGCCCAGCGGCGCGGGCGCCCCCCACGGCCGGCCCGCTCCAGTGTCGCCCGGCGATGCGCCCCGGTCGCGCGCGACGGCGTGTTCAACGCCTCCGCGAACAGCGCCGTCGTCGCGTAGCGATCGGCCGGCAGCTTCGAGAGGGCCCGGAGGACCGCGTCTTCGACCGCGTCGGGAATCGTGGCCCGCACGATCGACGGCGGCGACACGATGTCCAGCGAGTGGCGCGCGAGCACCGCCTGCGCGGTCGGGCCGGTGAAAGGCGGCTCGCCCACCAGCATCTCGTACACGACGCACGCCAGGCTGTACTGGTCGCTGCGGCCGTCGATGTCGTGGCTGCCCGTCCCCTGCTCCGGGCTCATGTAGGCGGGCGTCCCGATGATCGTGCCCGTCTGAGTGATCTGGCCCGCGTCCCCCGCGGCGTTCACGGCGCGTGCGATGCCGAAGTCCGCCACCACGGCCGTCCCGCCGGACAGCATGATGTTCTCCGGCTTGATGTCGCGGTGCACGATCCCGTGGCTGTGCGCGTATGCCAGCGCGCCCGCCACCTCCGTCGCGATCCGGAGCGCGTCTTCTTGGGAGAGCTGTTTCTCGCGCTCGAGCCGGTCGCGCAGCGATTCCCCCTCGACGTACGGCATGACGTAATAGAGGAGGCCAGCGGCGGCGCCGGAGTCGTACAGGGGCAGGATGTGAGGGTGCTGCAGCCGCGCGGCGATCTCGATCTCGCGCAGGAACCGGTCGGTGCCGAGGGCCGCCGCCAGCTCCGCGTGCAGCACCTTGATCGCCACCGGGCGGTGGTGCTTCAGGTCCTCGGCCAGGAACACGGTGGCCATGCCGCCGCGCCCCAATTCCCGCTGCACCGCATAGCGGTCGGCGAGGGCCTCACGCAGGGAGTCGAGCAGGTCGGCCACGGGACGTGGGGCTAGCTTACAGTCCCGCCGACGCCGCCGCCAGCGCCGCTCTTGTCCCGCCGCCCGCCGCACCCCTAGTTATAGACCGCGCATGACGAACTCACCGGCGGCGCTGCCAGGCATGTGGGCGCGGTCGTGGCGGCTGTTCCGCGCCCCGAGCATCAGCCAACTGTTCGGGGCGGCCTTCATTGTCATCGCGGTCGCGGGGCTCGCCGACCGCATCGCGGTGTGGCGCAACGCGCGTCGTACCCAGGCCGCCATGATCGACTTGAGCCAGCGGCTCGAGCAGCTGGACCGCGTCTCCCCCGCTCCCGCCCTGCGCGCCCGGATCGTCGACATGCAGGAGCTCACGGCGGACGTGGGGGACGAAGCCATCCAGCTGGCGGTGCAGAGCACGGTCATCTTTCTGGTGATGCTCGTCGTGCTCGGGGTCGGGCTGTGGTACAACCGGCGCCGGCTGGCGACGCCGTTCGCCCACGTCGTGGGTGCCTTGGAGCGCGTGGCGGCGGGCCACTACGCAGAGCGGCTGCGGGAGGACGAGCCGGAGGAGTTCGGGACCATCGCCCGCGGCATCAACCGGATGGCGGCCGCGCTGGCGTGGCGGGAGTGGATCCAGGCGCATACGGCCAGGCTGCTCGCCGCGCTGAACCTGCCGCCGCAGGAGGCCGCGCCGGGCGGCAGCTTCGGGCCGGCGCTCGCGGTGCTCGCCGAGGCCGCGGGTGCCACCGCCGTCGCGCTGTATCAGCCCAGCTACGACACGAACGAGTGGGCTCCGACGGGCGTGCATCGCATCATTGCCCGGCCGCTCGCGCGCGACCTGGTCCGTCAGCTCGTGGGGGAGGCCGCCGCGGTGATCGAGTGCGACGGGTCGTCGGCCGGCGACATGCTCACCCGGCTCCAGCTCTCGACCGACGAGGGTGCCGGAGCGGCCGGCGGCCTCGCCCTGGTGCCGCTGCGCGGCGGCGAGCGCCTGGTGGGGCTCGTGGCGGTGGTCGCCGGCGCGCTCACCGCCGACGCGCGCGCGGCGCTGGCACAGGCGGCGCCCAATCTCGCCATCGCGTGCGAGCGCGAGTCCGCGCACCAGAACACGCGCCGCCTCGCGGTGGAAGTGCGGCGCGCCGCCCAGCGGCTCGAGGCCCAGAACGCCAAGCTCGAAGAGCAGCGCCAGGAGCTGACGCGGCTGAACGCCGAGCTCGACCAGGCGGGCAAGCTCAAAGATCAGTTCCTGGCCAACGTGTCGCACGAGCTGCGCACGCCGTTGAACAGCGTGATCGGGTTCAGCGACCTGCTCTTGACGATGGCCTCACCGGAGAGCCCACTCACCGATACCCAGCGCGACTACCTCGAGACCATCGCGCGCAACGGCCGTCACCTGCTCGACCTCATCAACGAGCTGCTCGATCTCTCCAAGATCGCCGCCGGTCGCATGCAGCTCACCCTCGAGCCGCTGGCGCTCGCGGCGCTGTTCCGTGAAGTGGCCGACACGGTGCGCGCCCAGCTCGAGGCCCGCAAGCACAAGCTCGCGATCGAGCCCGAGCGCCAGCCGCTGATGGTCACGGCCGATCGCGGGCGTCTGCGCCAGGTGCTGCTGAACCTGTTGTCCAACGCGATCAAATTCACCACCGATGGGGGGCGCATCACCCTCAGCGCGCAGCTCGCGGGCGATCGCGTGCGAGTTGCCGTGAGCGACAGCGGCATCGGGATCGCCCCGGAGGACCAGCAGAAGCTGTTTCAGGAATTCGTGCAGCTGGACGGGAGCCCCAGCCGCCGCTACGAAGGCACCGGCCTCGGACTCGCGCTATCCAAGCGACTCGTCGAGCTGCAGGGCGGCGCCATCGGCGTGGAGAGCCAGCTCGGCAAGGGCAGCACCTTCTGGTTCACGGTCCCGCGCGTCTGATGGCCACGATCGTGGTGGTGGAAGACCAGCCCGACAACTTGAAGCTCATCACGGCCCTCCTCACCATGAAGGGGCACCGCGTGATCGGCCTGCAGTCGGGCGAGCCGCTGGTCGCGACGCTCCTCGCCGAGCAGCCGCCCCCCGATCTGGTGCTGCTCGACATTCAGCTGCCCGGCCGCGACGGCTTCAGTGTGCTGGCCGACGTGCGGCGGCTCGCGGGTGATCATCGCTGGAAAGTGGTGGCGCTCACGGCGCACGCTATGCCGGGCGATCGTGAGCACGCGCTGGCCGCGGGATTCGACGGCTATATCACCAAGCCCATCGATGTGCGCGGTTTTGCGGCAGAGGTGGCGCGCTACCTCGCGCCCTGAGGCGCTTTGTGGAGGTGGATCGAGCCGTTCACTGTTTCCAGGTGCACTTCGCGGCCGCCGCGACCGAGCGTCGCGTCGACGTCGTGCCCCGTGAACTTGCCGTTCACCGCCAGCCCGTAATCGGTCGCAATCGAGCCGTTGATCGTCTTGGCACTCACGTGCGCATCGAGCCGGGGCGGCAGCTCCGCCGTGACCGAGCCGTTGAGGGTCTTGAGGGTCACCGCTCCGGTATCGCCGAACGCGTCCACGCGAACCCGCACGCTGCCGTTCAAGGCCGTGACCTCGACGGGGCCCGCGGCGGTCACTGCGTCCACCTCGCCGCTGACCGTGTGCAGCACCAGCGGCGCGCGCCCCCCCGTCACGCGCAGGTCACCCACCATGGTCGACGCACCCAATCGCACGTTGGCGGGGAGCCGGACCGTAAAATCCACGACCACGTCGTTGCGGTGCGTCCCGTGCATCTCGTAATCGTCCTCTTGCGGCCCACAGCGCGAGCCACGGCCGGACCACAGGGCGCACACCGCAACGCCACCCGCATAGGGCTCGGCGACGAGCCGCACCCCGCCCGTGTCTGAAGACCGGTAGGACTTAGCCGCGCTGATCTCGACGAAGTCGCCTTTGGCGGGCTCGACGGTGACGGAGCCACGCGTGTTGCGGATCCACACCCACTGCTTGGGAGCCACTTTGGCCCGATAGCTCCACGTGCCACCCGCGATCCGGGGGCCGGCGTCGGAGCCGGCGTCCCATTCGTTGCGCAGGTCGCGCAGCGCCATGGGTAGCCGCGCCGTGACACCCTCACGCACGCGACCCATGAAGGACCGAGCGAGCATCCAGATGCCGAGGACCCCGCAGAACAGCGCGGTCCCCCGAATGATCTCCTTGCGCCAGGTTTCCCAGAACTCGCTCATCCGCTCCCCCTGCTCTGCAGAGCTAGATACTGGCAGGTCGTACGCTACTTGGCGAGGTGGGGTTTCCAAACGGCTGTGGGGCGGAGCGACGGCGGCGGGAAGGGGGCCAGAGCCCCCCTCCACGCCTCAGGAAATCGTACGAACGGTCGACCGGTCCGCGCCGACGCACCGCACGGTCGGGCGGCTCATGATCCGCGCTTGGGCTGCGGCGTGCGAGTCACGGGCGGACGACTCGACGGTGATGGGGTCGAGCACGCCGCCGTACCACACTGCCCCGGGGACGTCGCTCGCCGGGCGCACGGCTGCCGGTTGGCCGCGCGTGTGGCGTCCGGTGTCCAGTGATGTCACCGCGAGCTCTGCGGCGGCGCCGTAAGCGGTCGTGAGTAGGATGCCGAGCAGCAAAGCGTAGATACGCATAGAATGCCTCCCGAGTGCTGGTGTGGACCGCACGCGTCAGGTTGTAAGACGTGGGAAGCTCCCCAATGGTTGCATCCGGCACGTCAGGAGACTGTAAAGGGAGTGAAACGAGAGGCTTACGCGTCGCTCCAGGTCACGCGAAACTCGCCGCCACAGCGCTGGCACACCATGGTGCGCGGCCGGCCGTCGATCGCCTGCCGGCCACGGCAGCTGGGGCACACGGCGTAACGATCGCCCCAGTCGCGCGGCAGGCGCACGGCGTCGCTCGGTCGCGCGACGACGCTCCAGGTGCGGGGCGGACTGTCGACCACCTGCAGGAAAGGGGACGGCACTTCGAGCGGCCGCCCGCGTACTTCGACGACTGCCTGCAGCGGCCCGAGCTGCTTGATACGATACCACGCGCCGCGGCGCAGCCTGACGTTCAAGTCGGCCTGCAAACGAGCCCACATGCCCGGCATATCCACATCCTGGGACGGCGAGTCGAGCTAAGGATATCCTGACTGACCTGGGATGCGGTGTGCTGGGTCACAGGGGGGGACCGGCGTCCCGCGACTGTGGTGTGTCTGCACTGCGACAATGTCCCGAAGTACTCGTTCCTGCTGCGTGGGCGCGACAGAAAAATGTCGTTGCGTGGATGCCACGGCATGGCACGGACTCTGCACCCCGCGCCGGCACTAACCCGGAGAAATCCGTACACCATGACAATGGTAGCCGTAGCGGGCCGCGACGCTGTGTCGACCGACCGTGCCCCTGGCCCGCCACGGTTTTCGCGCCGCTGGTGCGCCCGCGTGGTGGCGGACTTTCGGCGCGAGCGCGCCAGATTCGGACTGCGCAGCACGCTGCGCGAATTCGCGTTTCGCGCGATCCATCACGTCGTTTCGTTCAGAGTGCTGCGCGGGATCTACCTCGCAGCAGCGGACGCCCGGTTCACCGAGTGCCCTCCCGGCTTTACCGGCGGTTTTCTCAGTCGGGAGACGTTGCAGCGCGTTTCGCTCGATCGGCGGTACGACTTGCCGCCCGAATTTGTGGACGACGCGCTCGGCCGGGGCGACGCGTGTTACGGCATTCTCGATGGTGAGCACGTGGCGTCGTACGGATGGTATACCCAGGCGCCGACCAGGATCAACGACGAGCTGTGGTTGCACTTCGATCGGGCGTACGTGTACCGGTACAAGGGCCTCACGCTGGAGCCCTACCGCGGGCGCCGGTTTCACGCGATCAGCATGGCGCGGACGCTCGACGCGTGGCGGGCACGGGGCTATCGCGGCATACTCGCGTACGTCGAGGCCAACAATCTCAGCTCCCTCAAGTCGGTGTATCGCCTGGGCTATGTCACGTTCGGGCGGGTGTTCATTCTGCGGATTCTCCGACGGTATTTCATCTTCAACAGTCCGGGGTGCAAGGCGTTCGGGTTCCGCGTGGGGGCGGAGCGGCGACGCACGCGGTTGCCCGCGCGGACCCTCATGCCCGGCTCAGGACTCGAACCTGAAAGGGATCTCTCCCAGCGGGTTTTAAGCCCGCAGCGTTTACCCGTTTCGCCAGCCGGGCGCCTTCCCCATCCGCTCAGCCCTTCGGTGGTGCGATCCGCTCCGCCTCCCGCTGCTTTGTGAGGACCCGCTCGGCGAAATCGAGCCGCTCCTCGATCTCGCCAAGTCTTCGCTGCATCTCCTCCACTTCACCCAGTCGCTTCCGCAGGTCGTCGAGCTCGCCGAGTTTGCGCTCCACCTCGTCGACCAGCTCGGCGACCTCACGCTTGGATCCCCACCGTCCGCCGACGCGACCGGCGGGTCGCAGTTGATCCGCGGGGATCAGCCGCCGGGCGATCACCTGAGCGGCCGCGACGGTCAAGATGATGAACCCCACGCCGATGGCCCACACGGGTATCTCAAACATGCGCCGTCTCCTTGGCGACCGAGCGTCTTAACATATCATGCGCGCGCGCCCCGCTCAGTCACGGCCTTCCCGCGCGCCCCGCCCGAGGGCCGCACCCGCGTGATGGACGGTTCGCGGCCGTACACGGCTGTGAACGCGCGCCGGATCTCCTTCGCGACCTTCGCTTCACCCTTCCCTCTTCCCCCCTCCCCCTTCCCGAGCAGTACCAGCACCGCGCCGCCCCAGCCCGCGCCTGTGAGTCGCGCACCGAGCGCGCCCGCCCGGCGCGCCGCGGCGACCACCAGGTCGAGCTCGGGCGCGCTGCACTGGTACAGGCGCCGGCACGACTCGTGGGCCTCATACAAGAGCTCCCCGAACCGCCGCATCCGTCCCCGCGTCAGGAGCTGCGCGCCGAACCGGGTGCGGGCCGTCTCGCCCACGACGTGGAGCGCGCGCGAGCGCAGTGGCTCGGCCAGGGCGCGCTTGAGGCGCGGCAGCCAGCGCGCCGGCCAGCTGGCGAGCCACACCAGCTCCGGCAGCTCGAGCCGGAGCCGGGCCACCGCCGCCTCGCACTCCGCGCGCCGTTCGTTCAGCGCGCCCGCTCTGAGCTCGTGCCGCGTGCCCGTGTCCACGAGCAGCAGGCGTCCCCGGATCGGAATGTGGCGCGCCGCGAGCGAAGCGCACTCGAGCAGCAGCGCGTGGCCCGGCCGCGCCAGCGCCGCGCACATCTGGTCCATGATCCCGCATCCCACACCTACGTAGTCGTGCTCGGCGCGAAACGCCACGCCCGCGAGCTGGCGTGGGTTGAGCCGGACTCGGGCGAGCAGGCTCAGGGCCTGCGCCGTCGCGACCGTCAACGCGGCCGAGGAGGCGAGCCCCGCTCCGATCGGCACGTCGCTCGCCACGGCCACACGGGCGCCCGCGCCTCGAGGGGCCGCGCCCGCCGCGTCCAGCTCGCGCATCACGCCGGCGACATACGCGGTCCACCCCGCGGGGCGTCCCTCATGCCAATCGATGCGCACCCGCTCGCCGTCCAGGGTCGAGATCAGCTCGAGCACGCCGTCGTCCCCGGGGCCGACGGCGACGCTGGTGCGCGCCGCCGTGGCCAGCGGCAGTACCGGACCGCCGTTGTAGTCGGTGTGCTCACCGATCAGGTTGACGCGCCCGGGCGCCGAGGCGACCACCCGAGGGGCGACACCGAAGGCGGCTCGGAACAGGGCTGACACGTTGCCAGTCATGGGGTTGACAAGGATTCCGTTTGACAAGAATTCGGGCCAATGCTACCGTTGGCCAGCCGATTCCACCACCTCTCCAAGGTCACCCGGAGACAAAAGCGTATGAGGGCGTGCGTCAGGTACGCGCTGGTGCTGTTTGCCGCGACCCCGACTCTGCTAGGTGCGCAGGGCTTCGGCATTTACGAGCAAGGAACGTGCGCGATGGGACGCGCGGGTGCCGGGGTGGCGGCGCCCTGCCCGGACGGCTCCGCCATGTTCTTCAACCCCGCGGGCCTGGCGGGCCTCACGGGTGGGCACGTCACCATTGGCGTGACGCTGCTCGACGTGCAGGGCGGCTTCACCGACGGCCTGTACCAACAGAAGACCAAGCTCGAGGATCCGCTGCTCGCCGTGCCGCAAGTCTATATCTCGTACGCGGCTACCCCCGAGCTCGGCATCGGCGTCGGGCTGTTCGCTCCCTACGGACTCGAGACCAAGTGGCCGCTGGCGTTCGATGGGCGGTTCGCCGGATACAAGAACATTCTCAAGTCGCTCTACATCCAACCCACCCTCGCCTATCAGGTGTCACCGCGGCTCTCCCTCGGGGGTGGGCTCGATATCGTGTTGGGGAAAGTGGAGTTGAACCAACGGGCCGACCTCGCTGACGCCGTGGTTCCTTTTCCGGGCGTGCCGCCCGGAACGGTCTTCGGCCAATTCGGGATCGCCCCCGGCACCGACTTCGCGAACGCCCACCTCGAGGCTTCCAAGACGACCGTGGCCGCCCATTTCGGGGCGATCTTCAAAGCGACCGACCGCCTGTCGTTCGGTGCGAACTTCCTCACACAGGCCAAGTTCGATTACTCGGGCACGGCGAGCTTCACGCAGGTGCCGACGGGGTTAGTCGTGCCGGCGGACATCGTCGTCACGCCCACGGACACGATTCACGCGGGCACACCAATCGACGTCCTGCTCGGAGGGCCCTCGCCGGGGCTGGACTTGTTCAACCCCTCGACGGGTGCGTTCCGCACGCAACCCGTCACGACCACGATCAAGAATCCGGCGCAGCTCGCACTGGGAGTGGCATACAAGCTCCAGAACGGTTGGACGCTGTTGGGCGATTACCAGCTCACCTGGTGGAGCCAGTTCGACACGCTCGACATCACGTTTCCGCAGACTCCAGGCGGTCTCTTAGACCGCAAGCTGTTCGAGAATTACCACAACACGAGCGGGTTCCGGTTCGGCGCGGAGTGGGCGCGGGACGCGAAATGGACGTTCCGCGGCGGCTATCTGCACCACGGCGGTGCGGCTCCTGCCCGAGACGGTGACGCCGCTGTTGCCGGAGGGGCAGCGCAACGAGTTCACGGTCGGCACGACGGTGAAGCTCGCCGCGGCGCTCAGCGCCGATCTCGCGTATCAGTACATCCGGCAGAACGATCGGCGCGGTCGGACTCGCGAGCCGATCCTCAACCAGATGCCCACGACAGGGCTGAACAACGGCCTGTACGACTTCCACGCGCACCTGTTCGGCGTGTCGCTCAGCTACGCGTTCTAAGGGGAGCCCGACGATGACGATCCGCCGCATATCGCTCGCCGCCGGACTGGTCCTTGCCGCCGTCGGCTGCAGTAACGACGATCTGATCACACCCCCGGTCCCACAGTACCAGGGCGGGGCCATGTTTCAGCGCTACGTGTCCATGGGGAACAGCATCACCGCCGGGTTCCAGTCGGGGGGAATCAACGACTCGACACAGCAGCAGTCGTACGTTGCTCTCGTGGCGGGCAAGATGGGCTCGCCCTTCTACTACCCGAGTCTGAACCCGCCGGGGTGCCCGCCGCCCTTTACGAACATTTTCACGGGCGCGCGCGTGTTGGGTGGCACGAGTACGACCTGCCTGCTTCGCAACCCGAACCTGCCGCCCTTCCTCACCAACGTCGCCGTACCGGGCGCCGAAGTGATCGATGGCTTGGAGAACTTTCCGGCTCCGGGCACCAACTCGAATCTTCTGACCCTGCTGATGCTCGGCGCGCGAACCCAGACACAGGCCATGATGGACGCCCGGCCGACATTCGTCAGCGTCTGGCTCGGCAACAATGACCTGCTGGGTGCCGCGGAAGCAGGCGATACGACGCTCGCGACGGACACCGCCGCGTTTCGCACCGAGTACGCCCAGGTGCTCGATTCGATCGACGCCACGGGCGCGAGTGCGGTCCTCATCGCGGTCGGGCTCGGGCATCTGGCCAACAACGTCGTGCTGCCGTTCTTCTCTCGTGGCACGACCTGGTACGGCCTCTGGGCGAGCGGCGCGTTTGCGCCGGCCCCGTTTACCGTGGCCGCGAACTGTGCTCCGCCCCGGGGCGACACCGTGATCGTGAGCTTCCCCTACGGATTCGGCTTGCTGGCCACGGCCCAGACGGGCACGCCCACCACGCTCGATTGCACCGCTGCACCAGTGATCGAGCCGCCCGAGGTCGCGTTTTTCGCTCGGCTGCAGCTCGAGTACAACGGAATCATTCAGGCGTTGGCGGCGGCGCACGGATGGGCCTTTACCGACAGCGTGAATACGACCCTCGACTCCCTGGCGGGCGTCCCCAACCAGTTCGCCCCGTTCCCGAACACGGCCGCCGCCTGCAGCGGCTCTCCGTTCGGCCTCGCGTTCAGCTGCGATGGCATTCACCCCAACCAGGGGACCCACCTCCTGATCGCCCGAAAGCTCATCCGGGCGATCAACGCCAAGTACGGCTCCGCCATTCCCGTGCCCTGACCACGAACCCGGCCCGCGTGGGGGGGTAGCGAACACGGCATCCGCCTCCTGGTGGATGCCGTTTTCTCAATGCGAACCCTGCGAATCGTCCTCCTCGTCGTCAGCCCCGCCCTCACGGGCGGGGCTAGCCTCGCCGCCGCCCAGGCCGTCGAGCGCACCGACGTACCGGCCCGCGGCATCCTGCGGGTGACGTTCGATCCCCGCATCATGACGTGGAACGACGAGTTCACCGATGCGGGACGCCGCCGGCTCGGCTTCGGCCTCACGGGAGATACGGTGGGCAGCCGCTACATCCCCGCGTTGGCGCAGCTCGAGCAGAACGTGCGGGCCGTGACCGGGGACCTGGTCCCCGCCATCCAGCCGCAGCTCCTCGGCCACGGCGATCGAGTGGCGTTGCTGCCCCGCTTCGTGGCGAGCCTCGGCGCGGGCCTGTTGAGCGTGCGCCAGGAGCGCCGCACCTACCCCATCACCGCCGAGCTCGGGGTCACGAGCCGGCTCTCGGTGAGCCTCACGGTGCCGATCGTGCGGGTCGCGACGCGCAGCGGCCTGCAGCTCTCGACCTCGGGCGCCAATCTCGGCCTCAACCCCCGGCTGACCGTCACCGGCGCCGAAGCAGCGTACCTGGCGTTCTTCACGCAATTCGACACGACGCTGGCGCGCCTCGATCAGAACATCGCCGCCGGCTTGTACGGCTCCTGCACGCCCTCGTGCCCGGCCCGCGACAGCTCGGCCTACTGGCATGGCATCTACGACGCGCTGCACCACATCACGTACGGCGTGGGACAGCCCGGCTCGCCCGGTTCGCCCTTCATGCCGCTCGACTCCTCGGCCGCGGGTCGGGGGATCGACAGCGCCGTCGCCCGCATCCGGCGGGACATGGCCACGTTCGGCGTCGCCGGCTTCGATACCACGTTTCTGCTGCCGAGCGACACCCTGAGCAGCGTTCTGGTGCAGGCGGCCATCGTGGACAGCGCCATCGGGTTCGGATACAACCGGATTCCCTTCCGCAGCGGCTTTCGTTACGGGTTCGGCGACGTCGAGCTCGGCGCGAAGTACCGGCTGCTCGGCGGCGCTCATTACGCGGCGGCGCTGAAGGCACTGGTGCGCCTCCCCACCGGCGCCCGCGACTCGGCCGACGAGCTGCTCGCCCAGTCGATCGGGGATCATCAGATCGACCTGGAAGGACAGCTGACGCAGGAGCTGATGGCGGGGCCGCTGTGGCTCAACCTCGCCGTCCGCGCCGCCGTGCAGCGCCCCGGGACACGGGTGCGCCGGGTGGCGCCCCCCGACGCGTTCCTCGTACCGGCGGCCGCGACGGCGAGCCTGCGGTGGGATCCGGGAGACTACGTGGCGGTCGACGTGGCGCCGCTGGTCCGGCTTGCGCCCGAGTTCGCGGTCGGATTCACGGCAGGATATTGGACCAAGCAGCGGGACCGCTACGCGTTTCAGTCACCCCAGGATTCGGTCGCGCTCGCGACTCGCCTGGGCGCACCCATCGCGGCGAGCGTGCTCGACGAGGGCACGTCGCAGCGCCGGCTGCGGCTTGGCTTTGCCATGACCTACCACGGCGCCACGGTGGAAGGCGGCTTTTCGATCGAGCAGACCGTCAGCGGCGTGGGCGGCTTCGTCCCGGCCGCGACGGTGTATCGGCTGGTGCTGCGGACGTCGCGGAAGCTTTTCTAAGCAGCTCGGCCGCATGGCCGAGCGCGCTCTCCATGTCGGGATCGCCCAGCATGCGCGCCAGCTCCCGCGTCCGCGCCTCCCCGGTGACCGTGCGTACGTCGCTCGTCGCCACGCCGCCGCGCGCCCCCTTGGCCACGACCAGCTGGTGGCGGGCATAGGCCGCGATCTGGGGAAGGTGCGTGATGACGAGCGCCTGGCGCCGCTCGTCTCGCGTGACCGCGGCCAGCGCCTCGCCCACTCGCCCGCCCACCTCGCCACCGATGCCCTGGTCCACTTCGTCGAACACGAGCGTCGGCACGGCGTCGTGCTCCGCCAGCACGACCTTGAGCGCCAGCATGAGCCGCGACAGCTCGCCACCCGAGGCGACCTTGGCGAGGGGACGGGACTCGAGACCGACGTTCAGCTGCACCTCAAAGACGACATCCTCGGCGCCCTGAGAGCGGGGAGTGGGGAGCGGTACCAACCCGGCCGCGAACCGTCCGTCCCGCATCCCGAGCGCCGGCAGCAGCTGGTTGACGGCCTGTGCCAGCCGGTCGGCGCCCGCCGTTCGCTTGGCGCTGAGCGCGGCGCAGGCGCGGGCGAAGTCGGCCGCCGCGCTCTCGCGCTCTCCAGCGATCTCGCGCAGATCCAGGTCCGCCGTGTCGAGTAGCTCGAGCTCGCGGGCGGCCCGGTCCCGCGTGGCCAGCACGTCGGGCAGCGCCGGACCGTACTTCTGCGTCAGGCGGAACAGGGCATCGCGGCGCTGCTCCACCGCGGCGAGCCGGCCGGGGTCGCCCTCGATACCGGCGCCGTAGTCGCGCGCCGCCTGCGACAGCTCCTCGACGTTGGCGAAGGCCCCGTCCACCATGGCGCGCCAGCGCTCGACCGAAGGGTCGAGCTTCACGAGGCTCGCGAACAGCTTCGCCGCGCGCGACAGGCCCGCCGTGTTGACCGTCTCGAGCGCCTGCTCCAGCTCACGCGACAGCCTGCCCAGCTCGTCGGCGTGCGCGAGACGCTTCGCCTCCGTTTCGAGCGCTTCCGTCTCCCCCACCCGAGGGGCGGCGCGGGAGATCTCCTCCACCACGTGGCGGAGGTAGTCGGCCTTGCGCTGCACGTCGTCTCGTCGCGCTGCGCGAGCAAGGCCGCTTCCCGCTGCTCGAGCTCCCGCAGGCGCGCGTGCGCGTCGCGCACCGCGGCCCGCTCGACGGCGGCCGCGGCGTACAGGTCGAGAATGTCGCGCTGTGCGTCCGACTTGAGCAACGACTGCGTCTCGTGCTGCCCGTGCAGGTCGACCAGCAACGCGCCGAGCTGTGTCAGGATGCCCACCGTGGTGGGGCTGCCATTGACCCAGGCGCGGGATCTCCCTTCCCCGCTGATCTCCCGTTTGAGCACCAGGCGTCCGTCGTCCACTTCCAGCCCCAGGGCGGTGAAGGGCGGTGAAAGGCGGTGGAGGGCGGTGGAGCTGAACTCAAACGCGCCCTCGATCACGGTCTTCGAGGCGCCGGGCCGAACCACATCGCTCGAGGCGCGCTCGCCGAGCAGGAGGGCGAGCGCGTCCACCAGCATCGACTTCCCCGCCCCGGTTTCGCCGGTGAGGACGTTCAAGCCAGGAGTGAGAGAGAGGGTGACGTCGGCGATGACGGCGAGGTCGCGGACCCGCAGCTCCGTGAGCACTACTTGCGCTCGCGGTCGGAGAGGTCGCCCCACTGCAGCTTCTTGCGCATACGCGCGAAGAAGCCCTCGGGCCCGAGCCGCACGAGCAGCACCGGCTGCTCGGCGCGCTTGACCACCAGCCGCTCACCGGCCTGCATGGTGGTGCCGACCTGGCCGTCGAAGGACACGAGCACGTCCTCCGTCCACGGGGGCATCGGCTCCACGGTCACGCTGGCCTGGGACGGCACGACCAGCGGGCGCACGGCGAGCGTGTGGGGGCAGATGGCCGCGACGACGATGGCATCGACCCCGGGGACGACAATCGGGCCTCCGGCCGAGAGGGCGTACGCCGTCGAGCCAGTGGGCGTCGCGACCACGATGCCGTCCGCCGAGTACTGTCCCACCTCGTCGCCGTCGACCGAGACGCGCAGCCGGATGACCCGCGCCACGCCGCCCTTGTGGACGACGGCGTCGTTCAGCACCACGGGCTCGGGGCGGCTCTTGCCCTGCTTGTCCAGGATGAACGGCGCGAGGGCAAGGCGCGACTCGGTGGCGTACGCCCGTCGCACCAGCACGTCGAGCGCCCAGTCGAGCGTCTGGGCGTTGGCCGTGGTGAGAAAGCCGACGCGCCCGAGGTTGACGCCGAGAATCGGGGTGCGCGCGCCGTTGAGGCTGCGCGCGCCGCGCAACAACGTGCCGTCGCCGCCCAAGGTAACGAGGCACTCGAGCTGGGGCGCGCTGTGCAGCGGGGCGGGCGCGGGCTCGGGCCACAGCCCCGCGATGTGCTCCTCGGTAAACAACGTGAGACCGAGCCGAGGCGCGACCTGCGCGAGATGCGCGAGGATGCTATTGAGATCGCGGTAGCTCGGGTTGCCGACGACCCCGACGTTCATGAGCGCGCGGGCGATTCCTCCGCCGCGAGCGCGCGCACCCGGGCGGCGATGGCGCTGCCCGTCATGCCGACCTCCGCGAGCTGCTGGGCGCGCGGCGCGTGCTCGTAGGTGCGGTCGGGGACACCGAGCAGCCCGACGCGCACGTCCGGGGTCAGCGTCGCGACCAGTCCCGCAAGCTGGGCGCCGAAGCCGTTGGTCACGGTACCGTCCTCCAGCGTGACGAGGAGGCGATGGTCGCGCAGCAGGCCGTCGAGCAGCTCGCGGTCCACCGGCTTCACGAACCGGCAATTCACCACGCTCACGTCGAGACCGTCGGCGGCGAGCAGCTCCGCGGCGGCCAGCGCCGGCTGGCACATCGCGCCGACCGCGAGCAGCGCGCACTCGCGCCCCTTGCGCAACAGCTCCCAGGTGCCGTAGGGGATGGGCGCCACTTCGGCGGCTGGGGGCGCCTCGCCCGGCGCCCGGTCGCGCGGGTAGCGGATCGAGAACGGCCCGTCGGCATGCTGCAGCGCGCAGCGCAGCAGCCCGATCAGTTCGGCGCTGTCCTTGGGCGCCGTTACCGTCATGTTCGGGACGGCGAGCAGGTACGCGATGTCGTACAGGCCCATATGCGTCTGCCCGTCTTCGCCGACCATACCGGCGCGGTCGAGGCAGAAGATCACGGGGAGCCGCTGGATCGCCACGTCGTGGATGATGCTGTCGTACGCGCGCTGCAGGAACGTCGAATAAATCGCGACGACCGGGCGGATGCCCTGCGTGGCGAGCCCTGCGGCGAAGGTGACGGCGTGCGCCTCCGCGATGCCGACGTCGAAGAAGCGATCGGGCCACTTTTTCTGGAAGACGCCAGTCCCCGTGCCCGATGGCATGGCGGCGGTGATCGCCACGAGCTTGGGGTACTCGCCGGCGAGCTGGGCCAGCGCTTCGCCGAACACCGCGGTCCACTGCGGCGGCCCCGCCTTGACAGGCCGCAGCTCGCCCGTGACGGGGTCGTAGGGCGCGCGGGCGTGGTACTTCTCCGTGTCGGGCTGCGGCAGGGGAAAACCTTTGCCTTTTTCGGTAATGACGTGCACCACGCGCGGGCCCTTGAGCGTTTTCACGATCTCCAGGGTCTGGACTATCTGCGCGATGTTGTGACCGTCGATCGGCCCGAAGTAGCGGAATCCGAGCTCTTCGAACAGCATCCCGGGGGACCAGAAGTTCTTGATGCTCTCCTCCATCGTTTTCGCGAAATCGACGAGCTTCTGACCGCCCACGACGTGGGACACGGACGAGATCAGCCCCTTCATGCGCTCGCGGATGCGCACCGTGATCGGACTGGCGATGATGGAGCCCAAGTACTTGTTGATGGCACCGACGTTGGGCGCGATCGACATGCCGTTGTCGTTCAAGATCATGATGATGTCGCGACCCGAGTGACCCGCGTTGTTCATCGCCTCGTACGGCAGGCCGCAGGTGAGCGCGCCGTCGCCTACCACCGCGACGACCTTGAACTGCTCGCCCTTCAAGTCCCGCGCCGTGGCGATCCCGAACGCCGCCGAGAGCCCCGTGCCGGCGTGACCCGCGCCGAACTGGTCGTGGGGACTTTCGTCGCGGCGCAGGAAGCCGGACAGGCCGCCCGGCTGCCGCAGCGTGGGCAGACGGTCGTTGCGGCCGGTGAGGATCTTCCACGGGTACCCCTGGTGGCCGACGTCCCACACGATCCGGTCGCGGGGGGAGTCGAAGCAGTAGCACAGCGCCACCGTCAGCTCGACCACGCCCAGCCCCGCGCCGATATGGCCGCCGGTCTGGGACACGACCTCGATCAGCCGGTGGCGCACCTCGTCGGCGAGGGGTTGGAGCTGGTCGCGTGACAGGCGCCTGACATCCTCGGGACCACGAATGGACTGAAGTAGCGCCATCAAACCTCGTGTAACGCGGAAGTCGGAACGCGGAACGCGGAACGCGGAACAGCCCTAGCGGAGTCCGGCTCGCATGTTCCGCGTTCCGAGTTCCGCGTTCCGCGTTCGCTCGCGCACTTCAGTTCGGCCTGGTAACAATGTAGTGCGCCAGCCCCTCGAGCGTAGCAGAAACTAACCCCGCCTGCCGCAGCCGGTCCACCGCCCGCGTCGCCAGGCGCTCCGCCTCGGCCCGCGCGGCGCTTGCGCCCAACAGGGTCACGAACGTCGACTTGCCGTCGGCCGCGTCCTTGCCCGCCGTCTTGCCCAGCTGGTCCGAGGTCGCAGTCGCGTCGAGCACGTCGTCGTAGATCTGGAAGGCGAGCCCCACGTCCGCGCCGTAGCCCCGCAGCGCCTCGCACGTGGCCTGCGGCGCCCCCGCGGCCATGGCGCCGATGACGCAGGCGGCGGAGATGAGCGCGCCCGTCTTGCGCCGATGGACGTCTTCGAGCTCCGTCGCGGGCAGCCGCCGGCCCTCGGCTGCGAGGTCCAGCGCCTGCCCGCCGATCATGCCGCCGGCCCCGGCCGCGCGAAACAGCTCGAGCGCGATGCTCCGGCGCGCCTCGGGCGCGAGCGCCAGCGCCGCCAGCCCGGCGTCGAGCACGCGCGCGCCCAGGGCGACCATGTGATAGCCGGCCACGACCGCCGTCGCCACGTCGAAGGCGCGGTGCGTGGTGGCCCGGCCACGGCGCAGATCGTCGTTGTCCATGCAGGGAAGATCGTCGTGCACGAGCGAGTAGGCATGTACCACCTCGACCGCGGCCGCAAGGTCGGCCACGCGCTCCGCCGCCACGCCGCCCACCGCCTCGGCCGCGGCGAAGACGAGCGTGGGCCGCAGCCGCTTGCCGGTGGAGAGCAGACTGTAACGCATGGCTGCGGGCACCGGGGCCTGCCACCACTCCCCCGCCCGCACGCCCCAGGACTCGAGCACGGCGTCCACCCGGGCCCGGGCGTCCGCGAGGTACGCCACCACTGCGCCGTCAGGCGTCGAGGTCTTCGACCCGGACATTGCCCGCCTGATCGGCGAGGACCTGCTTGACCTGCGCCTCGGCGGCGGTGAGGCGCTCGCGCGCCTGGCGCAGCCGCTCCACCCCTTCCTCGAACAGCTTGAGTGCGGCGTCGAGATCGAGGTCCTCGCCCTCGAGCCGGCGCACGATCTCCTCGAGCCGCTCGAGCTGCTCCGCGAAGTTGAGGGGGTCGCGGGCGCGCGCCATCAGGCCTCCGTCACCCGGGCGCCTACGGTGCCGTCCGTGACCCGCAGGCGGAACGGCAACGCGGGCGTGAACTGCGCCACCCGCTTCAACACGCGGCCCTGCTCGTCACGCGCCAAGGCATAGCCGCGCTCGAGAATGCGCAGCGGCGACAGCGCGTCGAGACGGCCGGCGAGACCGGCGAGCGTCTGCCGGTCACGCTCGAGCCGCCGTTCCAGCACGGCCATGAGGCGCTCCCAGCCGCGGTCGAGCCGCACGGCCACGCGTCCTGACCGCGCGGTGAGGCCGCGCACCAGCCGCGCGCCCAGGTGGTCCAGCTCGACCAGCACATCGACCGCGTCCGGGGTGGCGGCCTCGGCGGCCGCGGAGGGGGTGGGCGCCCGCAGATCGGCCACCAGATCGCACAGCGTGACGTCGGTCTCGTGACCGACGGCGGAGATCACCGGTACGGGAAGCGCCGCCACGGCGCGGGCGACGCGCTCGTGATTGAAGGTCCAGAGGTCCTCGCGCGAGCCGCCGCCCCGCCCGATGATGACGAGGTCGAGCCCCGCGAGCCGCGTCACCAGAGCGAGCGCCGCGCGGATCTCGCCCTCCGCGCCGTCGCCCTGCACGCGCGTGGGAACCACGAGCAGCTCGGCGACGGGCCAGCGGCGCGTGGCCACGGCGATGATATCGCGCAACGCGGCGCCGTCGGGGCTCGTGACGACCGCGATGCGCCGCGGATAGGGAGGCAGACGCCGCTTGCGCGCCGGGTCGAGCAACCCGTCCTTCGTGAGCGCCGCCTTGGCCTTCTCGAACGCCACCTGCCACAGCCCGCCGGCTTCGGTCGACAGCAGGTCGAGCACGGTGAGCCGGAACTCCCCCTTCTCCTCCCACATCGTCGGCCGGGCGAACACGAACACCTGCATGCCGTCGGTGGGGGGCGCGGGGAGCCGGTGATTGTCCTTCTGGAACATGACGCAGCGCACCTGGGCGGCGCGGTCGCGCAGCCCGAAGTACCAATGCCCGCTCTGCCACGCCTTGAATCCACTCACCTCGCCCCGCACCCACAGCGGGGCCAGGCCCGCCTCGATGGCAGCCCGCGCGCGCCGCGTCAGCTGCGTCACCGTCCAGGCACCCTCGGGCGAGACGGCCGCAAACAGATCTAGGGTTTGGCCCACTGGCGCGCCGCCTGGACGGTGTTGTACAGCAACATCGTGATGGTCATCGGCCCGACTCCTCCCGGCACGGGGGTGATGGCCCCCGCGACCTGTTTGGCGTCCGCGAACTGCACGTCCCCCACCAGGCGATAGCCCTGCTTCGCGGAGGGATCCTCAATGCGGTTCACGCCCACGTCGATCACCACGGCTCCGGGCTTGATCATGTCGCCGGTCACGAACTCGGGTTTCCCGATCGCCACGATCAGGATGTCGGCGAGCCGCGTCACCGACTTGATGTCCCGGGTGCGAGAGTGGCACACGGTGACCGTCGCGTTGCCGCCCGGGCCGTCCTGGAGCAGGAGCGCCGCCATGGGCCGGCCGACGATGTTGGAACGACCGACGATCACAGCGTGATGGCCCTTGGTCTCGATCTCGCTCTTGACGAGCAACTGCTGGACGCCGTAGGGCGTTGCAGGACGAAAGCCGCTCGGGTCGCCGATCGAGACCTTTCCCACGTTCTCCGGGTGAAAGCCGTCTACATCCTTCCCCGGTGACACGCGGTGCAGTACACGTGCCTCGTCGATGTGCTTCGGCAACGGCAATTGCACGAGGATACCGTGAATCTTGTGGTCCGCGTTCAGCCGCTCGATCAGCTCGAGCAGCTCGGCCTCGGTGGTCTCGTGCTTGAGCCGGATCGTCTCGTGGTACAGGCCCGCCTGGTCACACGCCTTTCCCTTCATGCGCACGTAGGTAGCCGACGCGGCGTTGTCTCCCACCAGGACCGCCGCGAGCCCGGGCGTGATCCCGCGCGAGCGGAGCCGGCGGATCTCTCCCTCGAGCTCCGCGCGCATCGCCTGACCGACGGCGCTGCCGTCGATCAGCCTAGCGGGCAAAGTCCACCGCGCGGGTCTCGCGGATGACGACCACCTTGATCTGTCCCGGGTACTGCAGCTCGCGCTCGATCTTGCGCGCGATCTGATCGGAGAGCTCGCCGGCCTTGCCGTCGTCGATCGTGCCCGGCGTCACCACCACACGCACTTCCCGGCCCGCCTGAATCGCGAACACTTTCTCCACGCCCGGGAAGTCGCCGGCGAGCTGCTCGAGCTGCGTGAGGCGCTTAACGTAGGTCTCGAACGCCTCGCGCCGGGCTCCCGGGCGCGACCCCGAGACGGCGTCCGCCGCCTGCACGATCACGCTGATGGGCGACTCGTGCGCCACGTCGTCGTGGTGGGCCGCGATGCAGTTGATCACGATGGGATGCTCCCCGTGCTTGGTCGCCACCTCCACGCCCAGCTGCACGTGGGTGCCGTCGTGCTCGTGCGTGAGCACTTTGCCGACGTCGTGCAGCAGCGCGCCCCGCTTGGCGAGCTGCGTGTCGAGCTTCAGCTCGGTGGCGATGATGCCGGCGAGCCAGGCGACTTCCTTCGAGTGCTCGAGGATGTTCTGGCCGTACGACGTGCGGTAGCGCATCCGGCCCACCAGCTTGACCAGCTCCGGGTGCATGCCCTTGATGCCGGTCTCGTACACCGCCTGCTCCCCCGCCTCCACGATCGAGGCCTCGACCTCCGCTCGCGCCTTGTCGACGACCTCCTCGATGCGACCCGGGTGGATGCGCCCGTCGGCGATCAGGCGCTCGAGCGCGAGGCGTCCCACTTCGCGCCGCACCGGATCGAAGCACGACACGACGACGGTGTCCGGCGTGTCGTCGATGATCACGTCCACGCCGGTCGCGGCCTCGAACGCCCGGATGTTGCGGCCTTCGCGACCGATGATCCGACCTTTCATCTCGTCGGAGGGCAGCGCCACGGTGGAGACAGTGGTTTCTGCCGTCGATTCCGGGGCGAGCCGCTGGATCGCGAGGGCGAGGATCTTCTTCGCTTCCTTGTCCGCGTTGCGGCGCGCCTGCTCTTTCAGGTCGCGCGCCAGGGCAGCCGCCTCGTTGCGGGCCTCGTCTTCGAGGTGGCGCAACAACTCCTGCTTGGCCTCCTGCGCCGTCAGCCCGGCGACTTGCTCGAGCCGGGCACGCACCGCGAGCTCCCGGGCGGCGAGGGCCTGCTCGCGCTCGTCCAGCGCGCGTCCTCGCTGCTCCAGCCCGCGGGCACGCTCCTCCAGGCCCGTCAACCGCTGTTCGACGAGCTGCTCGCGCCGCTCGCTCTCCCGGCGGTGGCGCGCGGCTTCCTGCTCGAACGTCTCGCGCGCCTGCATCAGCTCTTCGCGCGCCGCCAGCACCACCCGCTGGCGCGCGTCGGCCAGGAGCCGCTCGCTCTCCGCCGCCGTGGCCCGCGCCGCGGCTTCCGCCGTGCGCCGCTCGACCCGGCGCCCCAGCAGGTAGAACGCCACGCCGCCGGCGATGCCTCCGCCGAGGAGGCCTGCGACGATCCCCAGCACGTCCGTCATAGGATCTATCTCCAGCACCGCTCCGCGTGGCAGGCGGAGCGAGACTCGTCTACAACTGCCCCACGACCGCCTTGCGCTTCCCGGGGGGCAAGAGCTTCGCCAGGTCGTCCGCGAGCGCCGCCAGCCGGGCGGCGACCTCGCGCTCGCCCTTCCTCGCCTGGAACAGCTCGTTCGTGATGTCGAGCGCGGCCAGAATCGCCGCCTTGTGCGTCTCCACGATGGGACCCTGCGACAGCACCTTCTTGAGCGCCTGGTCCACGTAGGCCGCGACGTCCCGGGTGTACTCGGGCGGCAGATCGGACCGCACCGTGTACTCGTCGCCTCCGATCATCACCTTGACCGCGTGTTTCTTGGTGCTCATGGCGCGGCTCCCGCGCCCGAAGCGCCCGCCGCCCGTCCGCCGCCGTTAGCGCCCGAGTCGCGCGCCTGCTCCTCGACGAACGTCAGCCGCGACAGGAGATCGTGCACCCGCAGGCGCGCCGCCTCCACGCGCTGCCGCAGCGTCTTGTTCTCCTGTTCCAGGTCCGATAGACGGCCGCGCGCGTCGAGATCCGCCTTGACGCTGCCCGCGCCTGCCCGAGCGCCACTCTCCTTCAATTCGGCTTCGGCTTTGAGGGCGCGCGTGCGCCAGCCCGTGAGCTCCTCCGCTACGTGCCGGAGGATCGTCTCGAGCTGGTCCAGCACCGGTCCATCAACCCTCTCGCCGTCGTACGCCAAGCTCGTCCTCCAGGGCCGCGAGCCCTCGTGCCAACGCCTCCTTCACTTCCGCCTCGCGCAGCGTGCGCTCCGGGTCGCGGAACGTGCAATGCCACGCCACGCCGCGATGGCCGGCCGGGATCCCAGGCCCGCGATACTCGTCGAACACCTCGAGGCGCTCGAGCAGCGGCCTCACGGCCCGCCCCAGCACCTCCGCTACCTGCGCGGCGCTCACTCCCGGCGGCAGCACCAGCGCCACATCCTGCTCGACCGCCGGTTGTACCGGGAGCGGACGATACACCACGGGAGCCCGGCTCGTCAGCGCCAAGCGGACCTCGAGCCCGAACAAGGGGGCAGCCCACACGGGCGCGTCCGCCTCGAGCGGGCCGGCCCGCCCCACCACCTCTCCTCCCCGTTGCACCGCCACCCACCCCGACTCCCCCCCCGTTGCAGGTTCGACGTTACAGCCCGGGGCGGCGAGCTCTACCGCTAACTCAAAGTGGTACTTCAAGTCCCATATGTCCATATCAGGTAGTTTCGCACCCTCGGACCAGTGCGGCGGCCGCCGGGCACCGGTGAGGACGGCGGCGACCGATGTCCATTCCTCGACCGGAGACCCGGATCCCCGGCGAAACACGGTCCCAACCTCGAACAGCCGGATATCGCGGTTGTGGTTGGCCCAATTGTGCTCGACCCGTCGCACCAGGCCGGGCAACAGCCGACGCCGCAGGTGCGCTTCCTCGGCCGAGAGCGGGTTGAGAATCGTCATCGAGTCCGGCCCGTCCGGTGGACCGAGGGGCAGCGTGCGGGCCTCGAGCAGGCCGACGCGGACCAGGCCTTCGCGCACCCGGGCGCGGGCCTGTTCCTCGGGAGCATCGGGGACGGTCCCTGGGCGATAGGGACGCAGCTCATCCGGGAAGGCGTCGTACCCCTTCAGCCGGGCGACCTCCTCGATCAGGTCTACCTCCCGGGTCACGTCGGGGCGCCACCCCGGGACCTGTACCGCAAGTCGCCCGTCCTTGGGCGCAACGAAGAACCCCACTGCCGTGAGCCGCCGCTCGATCTCGGCATGCTCGACGGGCATGCCCAGCAGGTGCGCGACGCGCTCAGGCCGCAAGAATATGGTCTTCTCGTGCTGCGGCTCGGGCCAGAGGTCGAGCGGCGGCTCGCGCAGCTCGCCGCCCGCCACGGCGACGATCAGCTCGATGGCGCGGCGTAAGGCGTCCGGCATGCCCAGCATGTCGATCCCGCGCTCGAACCGGTAGCTCGACTCGCTCGACAGCTCGAGGGCGCGGCGGGTGCGCCGGATGCGGGTGGGTTGGAAATAGGCGCACTCGAGCACGAGGTCAGTGGTCGCAGTGCTCACCTCCGAATCGGCACTCCCCATCACGCCCGCGATGATCGTGGGCCGCTTGGCGTCGCAGATGGCCGTCATGTCCGGAGTGAGCGTCCGGGTCAGCCCGTCGAGCGTGACGATCTTTTCGCCCGGCTTGGCCCGCCGCACCACCACCGCCGGCCCGTTGAGCTTCGCCAGATCGAACGCGTGCAGCGAACGCGTGCAGCGGCTGGTTGAGCTCGAACAGGATGTAGTTCGTGGCGTCGACGACGTTGTTGATGGACCGCTGGCCGATCGATGTCAGGCGATCGGTGAGCCAGTGGGGGCTGGACGCGACTTTCACGCCGCGGATCACCGCGATCATGTAGCGGGGCGCGCCCTCCGGGTCCTCGAGGCGAACCTCGACGCCATCGACAGCGCCGGAGGTGGCGGGGCCGCGAGGGCCGCCGAGCCCGGCGCGGCCGCCGGCCCGAGCGGCCTCGCCGCCTCCGGCGCTGGAAGCGCGGCTCCGGCCGGCGGGGACGCCGCCCTCGGCGGCCGTCGCCGCGCTCCCGGCGCCGGAGATCGCCGGGAGCTTCACCGTCCCGCCGAGCACGGCCGCCAGCTCGCGGGCGACGCCCTTGTGGCACAGCAGGTCGGGGCGGTTCGCGGGGACGTCGATGACGATCTGATGATCCGCCACGGGCATTACGTCCAGGAACCGGCTTCCCGGCGGCGCCGTGGTGTCGAGCTCGAGGATGCCCGCGTGATCTTCGCCGAGACCGAGCTCTTTGGCCGAGCAGAGCA
>WNGQ01004528.1_pt1 | contig 30690 bp, 31 predicted proteins | sample 5407661 | NCBI WGS metagenome assembly WNGQ01 (sample SAMN13153382, study PRJNA577476) | soil metagenome | isolation source: 60 cm soil or saprolite under Garry oak tree replicate 2 | place: USA:California | collected 2016-06-15 | reverse complement strand
ACTGTAGGCACCGGCGCGGCCGGAAAAAATCAGGTCGCGTTCATGGTGCGCGCCTTGCTTGGCTTAACGGAAACGCCGGATGCCGACGCAGCCGACGCCCTCGCAATTGGCTTGACACACCTGCGCTCACAGGAAGGAGCCCACCTGGGAATTCCCGGCGCCGCGCAAATATGAAAGATGTCGATGTAGATCTTCAAGTACGTCAGCTCGGCCGGATGGAATTCGCCGACGCGCTCGCGTTGCAGGAAGAAATTGTGGCAAAGAAACGAGAAGATCGTTCGCTGGATGATGAGCTGCTTTTGCTCGAACACGAACCCGTGTACACAATTGGCCGCACGCCGAACAAATCCAGCCTGCTTGGCTCAGCGCATCTGCCGCATCCACTTTTTGCGATCAATCGCGGCGGTCACGCCACATATCACGGGCCCGGACAATTGATGGGCTATCCGATCATTGATCTGCGCCGGTGCGGCCAGGATCTACATCGATACCTGCGTTGGGTCGAGCAGTTGCTAATCGAACTTCTTCTCGACTACGGGATTACCGCGTCGCGCCGCGAATCCCTGACGGGAGTATGGGTTGGCCAACGCAAGATTGCCTCGATCGGTGTTGGCGTCCGCCATTGGGTCACGATGCATGGCTTCGCGTTGAACATATGCGGCGATCTTTCGCCCTTTAATTACATCATTCCGTGCGGCATTAATAATGTTGCGATGACGTCGATGGAGAAGGAAACTGGCGGTGCGTTTTCAGTTCTCGATATTGCCGAGGCGCTTGAGAAACTCGCCTTGGATCGGATTGTCGATTTGCGGACCGTTCACGCAACCCAACCGATCAACGTTTAAGAAAATGATTCCGCTCGAAGACAACGTCGGCGACATTATCGGAAAAGCGCAACGCGGTTTGCGCATTTCCGATACCCAACTGGCAGAAAAAGCGCGGATCAGCTCGCAAGCGGTCCGGAAACTACAGGAAGGCAATTTTGATGAGTCGACGCTTTTGCGTGTTGCGCCGGTTTTGGGTCTCGCGGGGCGAGCACTATGTGAACTTGCCAAGGGTAAGTGGCATCCAAAAAAAATTGATAAGTGTGACGGCCTCGCCCAATTCAACACGCATTATCACGATATGGCGGTCAACGCCTATCTGGTCTGGGACCCGGCCAGTCGAGCCGCGGCAGCTTTTGATACCGGCGGCGATTGCAGTGAAATGGTGCGCTTTGCCAACCACCACAAACTAGCCGTGCAACTCATTCTCCTTACACACGCCCATCCCGATCATGTCGCCGACCTGCCGCGTCTGCGCGAAGAAACCGCAGGGGAGGTTTTTGCTCCGGCGCGCGAACCTGTTCCCGGCGCGGAATCCATCGAAGAAGGAAAGTGTTTTCGCCTTGGCAACCTAGAGATCGACACGCGGCTCACTTGGGGCCACTCCGCCGGTGGAATGACCTACGTGGTGACTGGTCTCGCTCGTCCGATCGCCATTGTGGGCGATTCGCTTTTCGCCGGCTCCATGGGTGGGGGAAACGTTTCCTACGACGACGCGTTGCGAAATAATCTCGAGAAAATCTTAACGTTGCCCGATGAGACGATCATCTGCCCCGGGCATGGTCCAATGACCACGGTTGGGGAAGAGAAAGAGCATAACCCATTCTTTGCAGGCAAAATCTGAACTGGTAGGGCGAGACTAAGCTTGAACGATTCGGCAGATCGCGTCCTGATAGCAACAGGCCGGATCGAGAAGCTCACGTTAATCGCGGCAGATGATTCAATCCTGCGCTATCCCCACATAACGACTCTGCGCGCGAGCGCGCGATTTTTCTCGAATTCGTTCGGCGGTCCTAGACCCCGGCTACAATTTTATCCGCCCACCGCTTGGTAATGGCCAAGGCCGCGTTTCCACATCGCGCGAGCAGCCGCCCAAGTGAGCAGGAGCCAGCCGCTTTGAATTGCCAGTGCTTCCGCGAGTGCCGCGCCTTGTAGTCGGCCGAGGAAAATCGCGACGGGGCAAAATAATTCGTAATAGAACGGTAGCCATTTCATCACCGCCTGCACCGGGTCTGGCATGATGTCGATTGGAAACATTTGGCCGCCCAGGAAATATTCGAACGAGTAAACGATGAAAACGATCGTCGAAATTTCCAGGATCCAGAAGGCCATCATCGCGAGCGAGTAGGTGATGAAGAATTGCATCAACGCCGCCATAATCATCGAGATGCTCGCAAGAATGTAAGTCATCGCTTGATCAGGCAGCGCGATGTAGTGTCGGAAGTAAATGAAGATGAGCGCGATGGGCGGCAGCGTGACGAACGTGTAAACCAGGCGGCCGCTCATAAAAATGCTGAAGCGATAAGCGAGATAACTCATCGGTTTCGTGAGAAGCGAATTGATCTGTCCCTCGCGAATGTCGGCGGCGATTTGCCATTCATCTTCCGTGGGCGTGACGAGATTGCTTACCAGAAGGGTCAGCAAATAATAGTAAATCATCGAACCGTAATCGTATCCGTGAAGGCCGCCGCCGCGTTCCTTGAAAATCGCGCGCCAGAGAAAAACCGTGCCCGCCAGCGGAATCAGTCCGAAGAGCGCGCGCAGAAAATAATTCCAACGATATACGAATGTGTTCTGCAGCCCGATGTTAAAAACCGAGATGTACTTGTCGATCTTCACGCGGGGAATTAATTAGGAAGCCAGTTCACGCACGCAATTTTCGTTTGCGGTCGTTTGGAACTCAAGCCCTTCGATCAATTGCAGTCCTTGAGCGCCTAATTGTTGCGCCGCTCGCCTCGCGATTCACGCAGGCTGGGAAGCCCGCGTGCCGCACAGACAAGATGCCTATGTGCCGACCGCGGCGCTTTTCTGCGCGAGTTCTACGGCGAGATTGATCGCTGCGATCATGCTGTCGGGCCACGCAATTCCTTTGCCGGCAATTTCAAACGCGGTGCCGTGATCGGGGCTGGTGCGCGGGAAGGGCAGGCCCAGTGTTACATTCACGCCGCTATGAAATGCGTGCAGTTTCAGCGGGATCAACCCTTGGTCGTGATACATGCAGAGAACGGCATCGAATTCACCTTCGATCGCACGATGAAAAACGGTGTCGGGGGAATGGGGACCGGTGAATCGTGATCGGTGATTAGTGAACGGTGTTTGGTTCAATTCGGCAATTGCCGGCGCGATGATTTCGATTTCTTCGCGCCCGATCTTGCCAGATTCACCAGCATGTGGGTTCAGACCCGCGACGGCGATGCACGGTCCGCCCGTCACAGGACGATTACTCTTCGGAACTTGACTGCTTAAAGCAGTCAAGTTTCCGAGATCATCGAGCTCCAGTGATCGGCGTTGGAGAAAATCGACGAGCAACGAGCCGACACGGACAATCTCCGATTGCTTGAGTGCGCTTGGAACGTCGCGCAATGGAATATGGGTGGTAACGAGTGCGACCGTGATTTTTCCGCCGGTCAAACACATCGCGAAATTTTTCACGCCGCAGCGCTCGGCGAAAAATTCCGTTTGTCCGGGGAACTTGAAACCGGCTGCGTACATGCGCGCCTTGTGAATCGGGCCGGTCACGACGGCATCGAGTTCACCGCGCCGAGCGAGCATGACCGCTTCCTCCAGCGCCGCTCCGGCTGCGCGAGCAGTTTTAAGCGTCGGCTGGCCTAACGAGCAATCCGGATATTTCCCAGTGACCACATACTCGGCAGCGGTTGGCAGAGCTTTTGAATTTAGCGCGGCTTGAACGATCTCCGGGCCGATGCCCGCGCAATCTCCGAGCGTGATGCCGATGCGCGGTTGCATCGCACATTGTCACGGAAGTTATGTGTCTCCGCAATGAACACTCGTCATCGTGGTCCTGCTCGTGATCGCAATCGAGTCTTTTTGGACCGAGCACGAGCGCCAAGCGAACATTCAACGACCAATCCAACACCGAACATCGAACTTCAGAACGTCCGAATGTAAGCCTTCGCGCGCAACCCGGCAATCCAGCGTTCCTGCAAGCCTTGCGCCTCCACTTGGATTAGTTTCTTCTCGATATCAGATCGGACTTCTGCGAGTGAACGGGTCGTGCCGCCATGCTTGTCCTCCACCTTGAGGATGTAATAATTGCCGGCGTAATCGATGATGTTGCTAATTCTGCCAACCGGCATGTTGAAGGCGATCTTTTCCAGGGCGGGCGCGAGCGTTTTGCGCTCGATCCAGCCCCAGTCGCCGCCCAAATCGCGGGTGCTGTCTTCGGAATAGACCTGCGCCATGCGGTCGAACTCTGCGCCGCTTGCCAACTTGCCGAGCACTTCTTCAGCCATCGCTTTCTGTGCCGCGGAATTTCCGGTATCGGCGTGAGCGGGAATCATGATCATGCGCAGTTTGACCTGCTCTTTGGAGGTGAATTCTTCGCGATGCTTCTTGTAGTAGTCTTCTATTTTCGTGGGTGGAATGACCATGCTCGTCTTGACGTTTTTACTGCGCATCGCCTGCACGATTATTCTCTCCATTTCCTTTTCCTTGAACTCGCCCACCGTGTAACTCTCCGCCTCGAGTGTCTTGATAAACGTATTGCGATCTCCGCCGAAGGACTCCCGGATGATGTCGTGCATTCGTTGGTCCACAATATGATCCGGGATCTGAAAGCTTTCTTTTTTGAACGCCTGGATGATAAGCCGCCGATCCATCAAATCTTTCAAAGCCGCCTGTCGCACTTCCTTCAGTTTATTTTCCAGCTCCGCGCCAGTGTATTGTGAACGCAGCAACTTCTCCCGTGGCGCGGACAAAGCGCGGACTTGCGAGAACGTGATCACGTCCCCATTCACAACCGCAGCGATACCGTCCACGACTTGGGCCTCCTGATGCTCCTGGGCGAACGCGGAGCAGCAAAGTGGCAATAGAGCAAGCCCGGAAACTGCCAGGAAGGTGTTGGCAAACCTACGCATCATGTGTCTCATAGTTTGTTAATCAACTCCAGAATCTCCCTGAGGTGCTGTTCGATTTTGGTTCCAACTAAACGGGGGAATTTGCCCGCGACAAGTATAAAATCTCCGCCCCGGGTCAACATCAATTTGCGTTCGCGCACTTCGACGCGGCTCACCCCGGATTTTGCCGCAGCGAGCTTGATTTCGGTGAGAAGAAACAAATTGTCAACCGCCATCGGGAATGATCCAAAGCGATCACGCCAATCGCGCCGCAGGCGATCGAGCTGCTCACGTGTAGTGATTTGCGCAATATCGCGATACGCTCGGATGCGCAGGGTTGCGTCGCTGATAAAACTGCTGGGCACAAAGGCGGGCACGCGCTCGTTAGTAGAAGCAAGCCCTCGTCGCTTGTCTTGGTGGGGTAGCGGCGAGGTGTCGCTTCTACTTCTACTTTGCACGAACTGGGCTTCATTCGTGGCGACGAAATCGAGGCGTAGATCGACATCGAGCCGGTGCAGTAGTTTCTCACCTTTGAGTTGCCCGACCGCCTGCTTGAGCAACTGGCAGTATAAATCGAAACCAACCGCCATAATGTGCCCGCTTTGCGCCGTGCCCAGAATGCTGCCCGCGCCGCGGATCTCCAGATCGCGCATCGCGATGCGAAAACCGGCGCCCAGTGAGCTGTATTGCTTGATGGCGCTGATCCGCTTGCGCGCTGCGCCAATTGTCATCATTTCGTGCGGGAGAAGCAGATAGGCGTACGCTTTGTGCTCGGCCCGGCCGACGCGTCCGCGCAATTGATAGAGATCGGCAAGACCAAATCTGTCGGCGCGATCGATGATGATGGTATTGGCATTAGGAATATCGAGACCGCTTTCGATGATCGTCGTGCAAACCAGCACGTCGATCTTACCGGCGATGAATCGCGTCATGACCGCTTCCAGTTCGTCCGAATCCATCTGGCCGTGGCCGATCTCGACCCTGGCCTGCGGGCACAGATGAACAACCCGATCGCGCGCGCGAGAGATCGTTTGGACACGGTTGTGCAAGAAGAAAACCTGACCTTGACGCTCGAGTTCGCGATTGATCGCATCGCGGATGATCCGCTCATCGTAGGCGGACACGACCGTCTCTACCGGTAGGCGGTTGAGCGGTGGGGTCTCAATTGTGGACATGTCTTTGACGCCGACGAGCGAAAGATAAAGCGTGCGCGGGATTGGCGTGGCGGAGAGCGTCAGGAGGTCGACAAGTTTAAACAGCTCTTTGAATTTCTCTTTGTGCAGAACGCCAAAGCGTTGCTCCTCGTCGATTACCACCAGGCCGAGATCTTTGAAAACGACATCGCCGGAGATAAGCCTGTGCGTGCCGATGACAATATCGACGCCGCCGCCGTGCAGCAGCTGCAACACTTTCTTCTGTTCCGCGTGCGAACGGAAGCGACTGAGCATTTCGATTCGTACCGGGTAATCGAGCATGCGCTGCCGGAACACCTCGAAATGTTGCTGAGCGAGAACGGTAGTCGGCGCGAGAACTGCGACCTGTTTCCCGTCCATAACTGCTTTGAACGCGGCCCGAATTGCGACTTCCGTTTTGCCGAAGCCGACATCGCCGCAGATCAAGCGGTCCATCGGTTGGGCGCGCTCCATGTCGATTTTTGTATCGATGATCGCCTTCATTTGATCCGGCGTTTCGCGAAAAGGAAACGAATCCTCAAATTCCGCCTGCCATCCTGTGTCAGGGGCAAACGGGTGACCGGGATGCGTCTGCCGTTCCGCCTGAAGTGCGAGCATTTTGCCGGCGTAATCGAAAATGGAAGCCCCGGCGTTTTTCTTGGCGCGCGTCCATCTCGCGTCCCCGAGCGAACTGAGCTGCGGCGATTTTTTGCCGACACCGACGTAACGCGAAACCAGATAGGCTTGTTCGAGCGGGACGTAGACTTTTGCTTCGTTGGCAAACTCGAGCGCGAGGACTTCCTGAGCTCCATCTTCTATAGTGACAGCCGTGTCGGCTGTGCTTTTTGATGAAGCAGGCGACACGCCTGCCTCTACAGCGTGCGGAGACTTTGCAAGACGGATGAGACCCAAAAATCTCCCGATGCCGTGTTCGACGTGGACAACCAGGTCGCCCTCGGCCAGTTCGCTGAAATCAATCTGTGTACGGTGACGTTCCGCGCGACGCAGGCGTCGCCGCGGATGGGCGGCGAACCGTCCGAATAATTCCGCGGCCGACAGCACGACCAGATTGGCTGCCGGGAAACAAAATCCGCGAGCGAGAGTTCCTTGGACAAGATCGATGTCTTCAGTGGCGTCCTCCATGATCTCGCGAAAGCGCTCGATCTCGCCTTCGGTCTGAAAATAAATGACGATTTTCGCTTTGTTCGCGCGCCATTCCTTTAAGTGCGCGATAAACTGTGCGCGTTTCGCTTCCGCGAGCACGAGATCGCCGATCGCGAACTCGCCGACTTCGGAATCGTGGAACGCACCACTGAAATCTTCTGGACCAAACTCAATCCAACCTTGGCTGATTTGAATGTGCGTGCTGGAACTTTTTTCCGGTTCGATATCGATCTGAAGATGATCGGGTGCCAGATAATCACGGACTGTGCCGCTTTGATCGTCAATCGGCCCCAGCAAAATATCGAGCGAATCCAAATCGCGGAGCGAAGTTTGGGTATCGATGTCAAACTCGCGGAGTGATTCAATTTGGTCGCCAAAAAATTCCAAACGCACCGGTAGCGGCGCTTGCCACGAATAAAGATCGACGATGCCGCCGCGCAGAGCGAATTGTCCGCGGGTCGTGACTTGCGACGCGCGTTCATAACCGGCGCCGGCGAGTTGTTCGAGAAAGCGTTCCATCTTTTCGTTTGCCCGGCGCTGAAGCTGAACGATTGCGGATTGGAGCCTGCCGCGCCTCGGCGCAGCATGCTCGAGACTTGCACGCGTTGCGACAATCAGACGCGGACTGGCCTCGCGTTCAACTTGCATGAGCACCGCGATCCGCTCCGCTGCAATTTCCGGGTCAGGCAAAATATTTTCGACGGCCGCGAACTCGGCTTCCGGCAGGAACAGCGCGGTGGGATACCAGTTGAGCAAGCTTTCGTAGAGCAGTTCCTGGGAATGAACGCTGGGACAGAAGATCCAAATGGTCTCGTCGATCTTACGCGCGATAGCGGCGACGAGAAATGCCTGCGCCGGCTCGATGACGTGCGAGAACTGCACTGGCCATCGCGCTTTCTCGATTGCGCGAAGTTTGCGCGCAATTGGATCGCTACTAGCGACGATTTCCAGAAGCTCTGTGCGTCCCGATTTTTGCACCGGTTAGGTTTCGCCGAAAAGAGGCGAAAATTCAAAGCTGCTCGCTGGAGCAGCTTTAGATCCAATATTAGAGCTTCCTGCCGATGGCTGCCGCGACGGCGCGGAGGCGTGGAACAAGATCGGCAAAAATTTCCGGGGTGAGCGCCTGATCGCCGTCGCTTTTCGCCAGTTCAGGGGAATCGTGCACTTCAATCATGAGTGCATCCGCGCCGGCAGCGAGGGCGGCGAGAGACATCTGCGGAACAAATTCGCGCAGACCGATCGCGTGCGTTGGATCGACGACGACCGGCAGATGTGTCTTGGATTTCAGAAGCGGAACGGCGCTCAGATCGAGCGTGTAGCGTGCCGCCGTCTCGAACGTGCGAATGCCGCGCTCGCAGAGAATGACGTTCATGTTGCCCTCGCTCAGGATGTACTCCGCGCTCATGATCAAGTCGTTGATCGTGGCGCTGAATCCGCGCTTGAGCAGGACCGGCAATCTGCTGCGGCCCACCTCCTTCAAGAGAGAAAAGTTGTGCATGTTTCGGGTGCCGACCTGGAGACAGTCCGCGTATTTTTCGATCACGGACAAGTCCCGCGGGTCCATAATCTCGGTGATCACAGGAAGGCCCGTTTCCGCACGCGCTTCAGCGAGAAACCGAAGTCCGTCCTCACGTAATCCCTGAAAACTGTACGGTGAAGTGCGCGGTTTGAACGCACCGCCGCGCAAAATTTTCGCGCCGGATTTTTTGACGATCTGTGCAATCGAGCAAATCTGTTCCCTGCTTTCGACCGAGCATGGGCCGGAAATGAGAACCACACATTCCTCTGCGCCCACTCGCACCTCGCCAATTGTGACGGCGGAGGGCCGGCGCGAATCGCGCGCGGCCAGTTTATAAGGCTTCAACACCGGCACGATCGCTTCCACGCCCGCCATGCAGGCGAGCGGCTTTTCGCGAAGTAGCGCTTCGGGCCCGATCACACCAATGATCACGCGCGATGCACCTCGGCTGATTTGTGCATCGAGCCCGAACTCCCGCACACGCGTGACGATCCGATTGACCTGTTCCTCAGTCGCGTTCGGTTGCGTGATGATGATCATATTCCCTTCGGCGGAACGATGAGAATGCCGCCGTCGCCGATTTTCTGCAAGCCCAGGTGCTGACGCTCCCCAAGGAATCTAATTCGTGATCGTGACTGGCGTACCGAGTGAGACCGATTTGAAAAAGTTTTCGGCCATGAATTCAGGCATTCGGATGCAGCCGTGCGACGCAGGATAACCTGGCAAATAACCTGCGTGCAATCCTGTCCCGGAGACGATGCGCATAAAGTAAGGCATCGGCGTCCCCCTGAAGTGGGCACCCGGCGGTTTCGGGTCCTTAGTGACATCGACATTGGGCACGACTACGTTTCCCGCTGAGTCAATGTAATCGCCGAACAAACTGGAAACGTGATTGACGTCTTTCTGGATGATCGAGAAGTGCCCGTATGGCGTGTTTAACCCTTCGCGACCGGTTGAAAGTTGCGAGACGCCGACGAGCACACCACTCTTGTAAAAATAGGCGCGCTGCTCTCGGAGACTGATGGTAATGGAGGGTTTTCCATTAGTGCTGTCTCCATCCCAGTATGAGACGGTATCGTGCGCAGGACCAGCCGGAGCGTTGCCGTAGGCGCCGCCCAAGTATTGTGTCTTGGCCGAAAAGCGGGGGTCTTCGCCGCAACCAGCCGCAAAGAGAAGGAGAGCAATGTAAAGTAACGCCTGTAAACTGCCATAAGATGAACGGAGCATAAGAAGTTTGGGACGGACTTTTAATGCTCAACCTATGCAAAAAGTCAAGCTGAGAGCAGGCACTCAGCGATTCAAGAAATACAAGTAAAAGCTCTACCGGCCGTGCGGCCCGCTGCGGCTTGAATTGTGCCTTGTTTAGTGCAGAGTTTCCGGCGTCGTCTTCCGAATTGTGATACACGCTTGATGCCAACATACGAGTATTCTTGTCGGAAATGCGGCCAGACTTTTGAAGCGTTCCAGTCAATGCGCGACGAACCGTTTCGCGAGTGCCCAAAGGATCTCTGCCGGTTGCCGAAGTGGGGACATGGAAAGGTAAAGCGCCTGCTTGGGACCGGGGCCGGTCTCATCTTCAAAGGGTCCGGCTTTTACGTCACAGACTATCGAAGCGATTCGTACAAAGAGGCGGCCAAAAAAGAATCTCCTGCCACGCAAACAGGCGGAGAAAAGACCAGCGCGCCTAAAGAAGGCGCTACGAAAAGTTCTTCGCCTGCTCCGACCAAGGGACTTGAGAAAAAACCGGGAAAAGAGTCGGCCGGATGATTCTTAGAATATGGCGGGCCCCCGAAGCCTTCGGGGCAGCGCGACGTCCCACCATCCATAATCGCATTTGCAGGTTGCCGAAAATAAAGAGACCGGCGGTTCGCCCATGCGCCCTGCGAAATCCGCCGGTCAACCAACCGAAAGATCAACAATCAAATTCGTAATTAGCGCATGCCCACTTCGCGCGAACGTTCGTAGGCGCGAATCGCCCGGCGGGTCCCGGGCCCCATGATTCCATCAATGGCCCCGCCATAATAGCCCGCGCGGGCAAGTCGCCGCTGCAGCTCAGCGACCCTTGATCGGCTGCTAGAGCCGTACCCATAACCGTTACCATAGCCGGAGTCACCGTATCCGTAGCCTCCGCCGTACCCATAGCCTCCGCCGTACCCATAGTAATCGTAAGGGTACCCATAGCCGTAATATCCATATGGATAGCCCCAGCCCCACCACGATGGAAAGCCGAAGCTACCGATGAAGATGACGTCATTATTATTATGATGACGCCAATTGCCGTTCCAGTTGTTCCAATTACGACCGCTCCAGTTTCGGCCACTCCAGTTACGGCCGTTCCAGTTACGGCCGCTCCAATTACCGCCGTATGTCCCCCGGTATGCTCCCGACGGAGCGCTCCGAGCCTGCATCGAGCCGACGTGTGCACGGCCCCCACCGCCACCACGCCGCTGGCCGTTCGCAACTGAGGCCGGTAACGCCAGCGCAGCGATGCAGCTTATTAGAAGTAAACGTTTTGCATTCATAGTATTTTCATTTCCTACCAATTAGACCCCTCTAACGGCAAATAGTTTCGACATTTTTTCCGCCGACCATTGAAAAATCCCGCCCGCAAATTCGTGCTCGCTGGCTCGCCCAGTTTTCGATATTTATATCCACCAGCTACCGATGAGGAGTTTCCGTCGCACGATCATCCTATCGATATTGTCGAACTTTATGTTGCAATGGGTGGGTGCGGCGCCACTGCCGCGCAGCGTGAGTCCTTCGCAGCAATTCGTCATTTACGGCGCCGATGCGACGCTGCGCGGCGCGGTTTCCGAGCTTGCGGAGCAGACCAAGGTCAATTTGCTCGCGCTGTTGCGGCAGCCTGACAGGTGGAAAACGGCGGTTATAATCAATTTGCAGCCACAACAAGCGAACCTGCCTGAAATTCCGCCGGCCGAATTGCGATTCAGCCAGACTGGTTTTGGCCTGAAGTTGCAGCTCGATCTGACCATCGCCCAATATCTCGACGGTTCATTGGTGGAGCGCGAACTGCTGCGCGCCATTTTACTGGAGATGATTTATCGAAAGGCGCCGGACATCGCACCTGACACGTTTTTCGTCGAGCCGCCGGATTGGTTGCTCGATGGCGTGCTGGCGCTTACGCCCGGACGCGACCGCGGTCGGCTTATTGAAGCGCTTTCTGTGTCGGAAAAGAGGATATCGCTGGAAGAATTTCTGCGACAACCTCCCCGGCTACTCGACTCGGCTGGCCGAATGCTTTATCGCGCCTACTCGCTCGCGCTCGTGCAATTGCTTATCGATGAACCTGACGGGCATGTCCGGCTGGCGCATTACATCGGCAATCTGTCGCATGCTTCTAACGATCTCTTGGTTGATTTGAAAGCGCAGTTTCCGTCGCTGGCTCGCGATGCGGAAAAAAACTGGCAATTAGGCGTAACTCGACTAAGTGGCGCGCAAAGCCAGCAATTGCTCTCCTTTGCCGAAAGCGAGCGGGGCCTTGATGAATTGCTGCGCGTTAAAATTCCAAATACCGACAAATTATTGGACTTGAGCGGCCTCGCGCGGAAAAAGGCCTCCGCGGCAGAGAAAGTGGTGCTCAATCAATTGAGTTACAATTTGCTCTTATTCGCCGGTCGGACGAATCCAGTCATGCGCCCGATTGCGCGGGAATACCAGCAAGTCGCCGCGCTGCTTGCGCGCGGTAAACGGAGCCGTGTCGCCAAGCGTCTGGCGCGTTTGCAGGTTACTCGGGAAAGACTCGTCGCCCGCATGAGCGATCTCGATGATTACATGAACTGGTTCGAGGCGACGCAAATGAAGAATGTGAGTGGAGTTTTCAGCGATTACCTCAGCGCGGCGGGCCAACCGCAGGCGGGCGAGCCGCGGCGGCGCGATCTGCTTTCAGTTTATCTCGATGCGCTGGCCGATCAGTTGGAGGATTAGGAGATCGCGCCGCGAATTCGGGACACTCTTCATAAATCAAAAGCAACCCATCGGGCCGCGCAGCTGTTAGATGGAACGCGTGGATTGTGTGCGACGCGTGGCGTAGCAGTCAGCGCCAAGGAAATGCAGCGAGACATATGGCTCATCGCCAACCACCCAGCTGTCGTGAGGTATTGGCGGCACGTAAAAAAGCTCGGCTGCTCGTAACTCAAATACGCTTCCATTGTCGAAAGCCACCGTCGCTGTGCCGGAAAGCACCAAGCCAACATGTTCAATATTACACCGGGTCGCGCCAACGCCTGGTCCGACGTGTTCGCTCCACTTCCAACCTGGCTCGTATGTGGCGCGACCAATCCGTCATACCGCCGAGATGTACTAGCTCAAAGCGACCCTTTTGCAGAACGCGAACTTCGTCTGGCGATTCGAACCGCTTGAAGATAACTGGTATCTGCCCGCTAGTCATTCGTGCATCAATGCGTGGTGAAGTCAAGCTCAGCCACGGCCCCGGCAGGCGCAAGCCGCATCTGGCAGAATAATTCTGCAGGGGACGCGCATCGCTTCCCCGAAAAGGGACCGAGCAGGCAAAACAAAACAAAGAAAACTTCGATCTCGTGAGGGGTTGCCGATTGAGTAATTGCCGATTATTATATTGAGCGCGGTTGACCCGCGCCTTTTTCATTCATGCAAAAAATTGGATTTGCCGAAGCTCTTGATTCGATCGTAGCCAGCGACCCGCGTTACCAGCGGGACGCGTATGTGTTTCTGCGCGACGCGCTCGATTTCACCACAAAACAGCAGAAGAAAGTCAAGGGAGCTACTGTGCGTCATGTGAGTGGACCGGAATTGCTCGGAGGGGTGCGGCAGTACGCGCTGAAGGAGTTCGGGCCGCTGGTCATGACGGTTTTCGATAACTGGGGCATTCATTCCTGCGAGGATATTGGAAACATGGTTTTTAACCTGATCGGCGCCGGCATATTTGGGAAAACCGAGTTAACCTGATCGGCGCCGGCATATTTGGGAAAACCGAGGAAGATTCGATCGAAGATTTCAAGAACGTCTACGATTTTGAAGAGGCTTACGTAAAGCCGTTCGCGCCAGCAAGACCAATGGCAGCGAAACCAGCGCCGGAGAGCCAGCCCATGATCCAAAAATGACGAATGACGAATGACGAAGCACGAAGGAAGCCCGAATGCTCAAAATGATAAGAGAGCGATCGGAGATTTCTTCTCGGCATTCGGGCTTCGTCATTTCTTCGTCCTTCGGCGTTCGTCATTGGTCATTCGCCGCGCTGGTCGTCGCAATCATGTTTAGTTCTGCCAATTTAAAAGCCACCTCGGTAGAGGATTCATCCGTGATCGCGTTTCCGCCGAGCTCGGCGCAGAAATGGGTCCTGCCAAATGGACTGACGATCATCGTGCAGGAAGATCGCAGCGCGCCGGTGGCAAGTGTACAGGCGTGGTGCGCCACAGGGAGCATCGACGAGGACGCGCATCTCGGGGCGGGCTTGTCCCACATTCTCGAACACATGCTTTTCAAGGGGACGAAAACACGATCGACCAACGAGATTGCGCAGAAGATTCAGGACGTGGGCGGTTACATTAACGCTTACACCTCTTTTGATCGTACTGTTTTCTGGATCGACGTGCCGAAAGACGGCGTCGCCACCGCACTCGGCGTGTTGACCGATGCGATGATGAATTCGACTCTGCCGCCCGAGGAATACCGGAAAGAACAGGAAGTAATTCGGCGCGAGTTCGCCATGGGCATGGATGATCCCGATCGCGTGGCCGGGCTGCTTCTTTTTGGCACCGCTTATCAGCGGCATCCCTACCGGTTCCCGGTGATCGGCGAGATCGAAATCTACAATCAACTCACACAAGAGCAGGTGATGCAGTATTACAAAACGCGCTACGTCCCGAACAATCTTACGTTCATCGTAGTGGGTGATGTCGATGCAGAAAAAGTGCGGCAACAATTGACTGAATTGTTCACCCCTTATCCCGAGAAATCGCTCAAGCCCGTATTCATTCCTGCGGAACCGCCGCAACTTGGCCGGCGTGAAGTGCATCGGGAATTTCCAACGGAGCTGACGCATCTCTCGCTAGCGTGGCATATTCCGGAGGTCACGAATCCTGACGTTCCCGCGCTCGACCTTCTCTCGACCATCCTCGGCGATGGGCGCAGCTCTCGCCTGTACCGGCGTGTGCGTGAAGAGGCCGGTCTGGCGTTCGGCATAGGAGCGTTCTCTTATACGCCCGGTGACCCGGGTTTATTTGGCATTGATGCCACTGTCGATCCAAAGAAACGCGAAGCAGCCGAGCAATTGGTTCTGCGAATTGTTAACGAGGTAAAACAGGCTGGTGTCGCCGCGGACGAATTGGCGAAGGCGAAGAAAATATCGCTCAGTCATCACCTTGGCGCGCTTACGACCATGCGCGGCCAGGCCTCAGACACCGGCTCGAACTGGTTGCTAACGCGCAATCTGAATTTCAGCCGGGATTATCTCGCTGCTGTCCAGAAGGTGACGCTCGACGACATTAAGCGCGTCGCCGCAAATTATCTGACAGACAGCAATCTGACGGTCGTTTCGTTGAACCCGAAGAGTTCGCTGGCCGCCAAAGCCGAGGGCCCGAAGGTCGCCGCGGCAGCTGAGATTGAAAAATTCGAGCTCTCGAATGGGTTGCGACTTTTGGTGCGCGAAGATCGGCGTCTGCCGCTGGTTGCGATGGGCGCGGTGTTCCGCGGCGGCCTTCTCGCGGAGGCTCCGCAAACAAATGGCATCACGCGCTTGATGGCGAAAGTGCTGTTGAAAGGAACCAAAACCCGCACCGCGGAGCAAATTGCAAACCAGATTGAAGCGGTCGGCGGCTCCATTTCGAGCGACGCGGGCAACAATAGCTTCAGTGTTTCGCTCGATGTCACCAAGCCCGACGTGAAGCTGGGTGTCGAATTGCTTTCGGATGTTCTGCTCAACGCAACGATGCCGGAAAAAGCGATTGCGCGTGAAAAAGAAATCCAGATTGCCGCTATTCAGCAAGAGGAAGAGCAGTTGACGACCGTGGCGCGCAATATTATGCGGCAGGCGCTCTTTCCGCAACATCCTTACGCCTTGCGCACAAACGGTTCCGTCGAATCGGTTCAGCGGCTCACGCAAAAAGATCTGCTCGAATTTCGCGATCGTTACGTGGTCGCAAAGAACGGCGTCATTTTCGTCTTTGGCGACGTAAAGGCGGCGGAAGTGAAGCAGCTTTTCGAGAAAGCGCTCGGCGGCATGAAACCGGGCATGCTCGCCTTGACCGATATGCATCCGGCATCGCCACTCAGCGGGATAGAAACTGTCGAAAGCCGCAAGGAGAAAGCGCAAGGCGTGATTATGGTCGGGTTCCGCGGCGCGAGCATTTCAAGTCCAGACCGTCACGCGCTGGAATTAATAGACGAGGCGAGCAGCGATCTCGGCTCGCGCTTTTTTGTTCGCATTCGTGAGCAGATGGGACTGGCCTATTACGTGGGCGCGAGCCAAATGCAGGGGCTCGTGCCCGGACTTTTCGCCTTTTATCTCGGCACTGATCCGCAAAAGATTGAGCCGGTGAAAACGGCGTTGCTCGATGAAATCCGCAAGCTCGCCAATGATGGTCTGACCAACGAGGAGCTGGCGCGAGCGAAAAAGAAATTGATTGGGCAACAAGAGATCGCGAACCAAAGTAACGAAGCTTTCGGTTATCAGTGCGCCCTCGAGGAGATCTACGGGCTCGGCTTCGATTATTACAAGCGGCTTGAGCACGATGTTGATGCGGTGACGCTCGACGATATCAAGCGCGTCGCTGCGAAATATTTTCGCGATCAACCGTATGTTTTGGCGACGGTCCGACCGCCAGAAGGCTCCGCAGCCGCGAAACAGAAATGAACCATGGCTGAAGTCCAAACCAGCACACAGAGCGGCGAGCTTTCCCAGCGCTTTATCGAGTTCGTCATGATGCACGCCCAAAACGCCGCTTTGTTTCTTGGGCAAATCCCAAATCCAAAAACCGGCGAAGGCGAAGTGAATCTGGAGCTAGCGAAGATGTTCATCGATCAGCTGGCCATGATTCAGGAAAAAACGCGGGGAAATCTGACAAACGAAGAGTCCACCGTGCTGCGGAACGCCTTGTCCAATTTGCAGATGGTCTATGTCGAAGTTGCGCGGGAAACGCCCAAAGGCGCCGCGCAGCCAGCGACTGCGAAACCGGAGCCAACAGAACATCCGAGAGCGAATCGAAAAAGAAATTCACGAAAAGCTACGGTCCCTAGCCGCTCTAGCCGGGGTCGTGACCCCGACGGTTTCCCAAATTCCGATTCTATTTTCCCAGATTGGATTTCGATTCGGCTCTTGGCAAAGTCATTCTGATGGCGCATTTCGCCACCATTTTCAGGTCTATAATAGAATTAGGCCGAAAGATTCCGTATAAACCTCGTTAGACCTGTACCACACGAATGGCAGAATCATCCAATTGGCGGCTTCGAGGGCAGGAGGCATACCTTGCTGGAGCGGCACTTGTTCGGCGCCCGTATCGGCGCTACGCTGCGAACGCCGATTGGGACCATGATCATTGTGCATTCTGCTGGGCGAAGTTCATGGTGGAGGACCATCCAGATGTGCTGCACGAGGGCTATGCCACGCAAGACTATTACGACTGGATTTGTGAGCGCTGCTTCCAGGATTTTCGTCAGCAGTTTAGATGGACCGTCGTCGCTGATGCAACCCAACAGGCCTAACCAGGCGACGCAGCCAACCGCTGGCTGATGTACTGCCGAGCTTTACTTTATGAAAACACGTCCATGCGAAGCCGGGCTCGCTCCCACCAGCGGTGGCTGATCTTGGTTTCGTTAGGCCTTATCCCACACGCATATTATGAACGATTCGAAGTCGAAGCTCTTCGGTGACAATCGCATGAATTTTTATGGTTGGATCGGCGCAGGCGCGTTGCTGATTGTGCTTTCGCTTTGGATTGTTCTCCGAGCCATATTTGCCGAAGCACTTCGTTCCCCGAATTGCCTTTTGCTGGGGGCGATTTATTTCATCCTACTCGGTCATTTCGGTATCGCACTTCAGAACTATTGCGCGCGAGTCGCCAAGAATATCGAAACCGAAGATGCAAAGCAGAAGCATCAGAGCGATGAGGCCGGTTGAGGCCTAACCCCTACGTAGGATGTCAAGTGTGGCCGGCGAGGTGTAGGTACTTGGTTTAGGTCATGGTTCGAACGGGCCAACGGTCCGTCTCCACCTTCTAATCCGAATCAAATCACGTGCGTGCGTTCGCAAGAAAGCTCCGTAACGGGAACAGGCAAAACGGCGAGACGACCGTCCCCGCCGATTCGCTTGAAGCTGCTGAAGAAGCTGGGTTGCGTTATGTAAGCGACACTCAACCGGGTTACACACGCAAAGCGAACGGCGACGGCTTCGAGTATTTCGATACGGATAAAAAACCAATTCGTGACGAACAACGGCTGTTGCGCATCAGCCGTCTCGCCATTCCTCCGGCGTGGAGTGATGTTTGGATTTGTCCTTCACCGAATGGACACATCCAGGCCACCGGGCGCGACGCCCGTGGCCGGAAACAATACGGCTACCATGAGCGCTGGCGGGAGGTGCGCGACGAGAACAAGTACGATCGAATGATCAGTTTCGGAAAAGCGCTCCCGAAAATCGGAAAACGGGTGCAGGAAGATTTGGCTCTGCCTGGTCTGCCGCGCAATAAAGTGCTCGCAACTATCGTGCAGCTTCTCGAACGAAGCCTGATTCGCGTCGGCAATGAAGAGTACGCGCGCGAAAACAAATCGTTCGGTCTCACGACCATGAAAGATCGACATGTGGACGTGAGAGGCGCGAAGCTGCATTTTCGTTTTCGCGGTAAGAGCGGGCGCCCGCATGAAATTGCCGTAACTGACCGGCGGATCGCGAAGATTGTATTGAAGCTGCAGGATTTGCCCGGTCAGGATCTCTTTCAATACGTCGGTGACGAAGGCGACCTGCACAACATCACTTCCCAGGATGTAAACGAATATCTGCGCGAGATCACGGGCGAAGAATTCACGGCGAAAGATTTCCGCACCTGGGCGGGAACAATGCTAGCCGCGATCACGCTTAGCACAGCCGGCGCGTTTGAAACAAAGAAGCAGGCCAAAGCCAACATCAAAAGCGCGATCGAGACAGTCGCGAAAATTCTCGGGAACACACCGGCCATTTGCCGGAAGTGTTATATTCATCCCGCCGTGCTCGAAACATACCTGAAGGGAAATGCCATCGATGGTTTGAAACAAAGGACCATGGAAGCGCTCGAAAAAGAAGTTATTAATCTTGCCTCCGCGGAAGCGGCGGTTCTAAAGCTTTTGCAGGGCGCTTCGTCAAAAAAAGTTGCCTGACGATCAGCAGTTATTCTATCGGTCGGAAACGCTGCGCCGCGTCGGCGTGGGAGTTGGTTTCGCTCTTGCACTCTTGCGGACGGTAATCGGTCGTTGCTGACCGGCTGTGGCCACTTGCTGCTGTTCTTGCGGATATTTCTTTGTGCTCGGCCAAATCAGACGCCATGGCTGAGTTTTTATTGTCTCGCTGAATTCCTTGAGGTTTTGGCCGACCGGGCCGAGGTCGGTAACGGTGATTTTTAGTTTTTCTGATGACGCGCGAAGGTTTTGCAATGTGAGCTCAATGTTGTCGTTTTCCGTAAGGCTGGTGCTGATCTTTTCGATGTTGGTGAGCGAATGCGAGAGGGAGCTGTCTGGCGCGGTCAGATCGACAAGATGTTCGCCGAACGTCTTGAACTGGCCCAGCGCGAGCGTCAACTCGGAATTTTCGTCCGTGAGGCGGTTGAGATTCTGGGCCGTCTGCTGAAGGTCTTTCATCGTGTTAGTGGCTTCGGCTGCGACCGGTTTGATGACTTCCAGCATCCTGGCTGCGGCTTCGCCCAAGTCGGGAGTGCGTTCTCCAGCGAATATTTCGCCATCTTTGGCCCGGCCGGAGCTTTCTGTTCCCTGCGTGATGTCGACGGCCATGTCACCGAGCAACCCGAGCTGCATCAGTCGCGCCCTGGCATCACGATAGACTTTGGCGCTCTTGTCCACTTGAACGTCGACGCGCACCTCAAACTTTGGCTTGTTTTCCGCCGGAGTAGGGCTGGCATTGGGTTCGGATGGATGAATGGCTGCGGCTGCTTCTTCGGCGCGTTTCTCTTCCTCGCTCGAGACTGGCGAAAAAAGCTTCTGCACTTGTCCAATCTTGCGACCCGCAAGCATTACCGGCGCGCCCTGTTTAATTCCGACTGCGTTGTCGAAATAAATCTTGTAAGTCACAAGCGGCCGGAACAACCCCGGAGCGCCAAGCAGAACCAGAATGAATGCGACCACCGCGATCGTTCCGATCACGAGCAGCCCGGTCATGATTTCATTTCTTTGTAATTGCATCTTGGCTGCCTTCCAGAATGGGACCTTTGGTGCTCCCGCTCAAGAACTGAGCGACCACCGGATTTTTAGATTGTTTGAATTTTTCAGGTTCGGCTTCTTCAATGACTTTTCCCTGATACAGCATAGCCATTCGCGTGGCGATGCGAAAGGCACTGTCCATTTCATGCGTGACGGTGATCGATGTGACTTTTGATTTTTCCGTGAGGCTGATAATCAATTCGTCGATCACCGAAGCAATGACCGGGTCGAGTCCAGCTGAGGGCTCGTCAAGAAGGATCAATTCGGGTTCAAGCACGAGTGAGCGCGCCACAGCAATGCGTTTTTTCATGCCGCCACTCAGCTCCTCCGGCAACAGGTCTTCTGTATCTTTCATGCCGACGAGGTCGAGCTTTTCATCGACAATCTTGTCAATCTCGCTCCGCGACTTATCCGTGAGCTCTTCCAGCGGCAACGCGACGTTGTCGCGCACATTGCGCGAGCTCAGCAGCGCCGAGTATTGATAGACCATTCCCATGTGCCGGCGAACTTGCTGCAACTTCCGACGCCGCAGCCGCGTGATTTCAAATCGCTTGAAAAAAATCGAACCGGAATTGGGCCGGAGCGTGCCGAGAATCAACCTTAAGATCGTGCTCTTGCCACTGCCGGTTTGGCCCATGATAACAAGGCGTTCCTGCGGCTCGACTTTGAGAGAAAAACCGTCGAGCACTTTTTTGTCCTCGAACTGCATGCCCACATCGCGCAGCTCGACCATATGCGACGGCGTGCTCACGTCGGAAAGAACACGGTGTAAACGATGTTGTAGAGTGTATCGAAGCCGATCACGGTGGTGATTGCGGTGACAACACTCGAAGTGGTCGATGTGCCGACTCCCGCGGCGCCGCCTTTGACGGTCAGCCCCCGATAACAGGCGATCGCGCCGATGAGCAGACCAAACAGAAAGCTCTTCAAAACGCCAGTGATGATATCGCGAATCAGCAGCGAATCCTTTACGAGATCGAGAAAATAGGGAAAGGCGATGCTGAAATAGGCTTTGCTGACCAGGCTGCTCGCGAATATTGCCGCGATGTTCGAAACCGTGGACAAGCACGGCATCAGCAGAAACAGCGCAAGCAGTCGTGGCGCAACAAGGAAACGCAGCGGGCCGATTCCCATTGCCTCAATCGCTTCAACTTCTTCGGAAACCTGCATGGTGCCCAGTTCCGCCGTAAACGCCGCGCCGATTCGCGCTGCGAGCATGATGCCGGTGATCAGGGGCCCAAGCTCGCGTGTAAAAGCAATTGCAACCAGACCGGGAATCAACCGCTCCGTCCCGAAGCGTTGTAACTGGTAGCCCGTCAATAGCGCCATGGTCAGACCGAGAAAAAAGGAAACCAGCCCAACCAGCGGTACCGAATCAACACCGGCGCGTTCGGTATGACGGAAAAAGCTCGCCGCGCGAAATGGGACGCGCCCGCGTTGCACGCGCTCGATCGTTTCCCCGAATGTATGCGCGATGAACCAAAACACGCTCCCCACTTCGCGCAGAAAATTGCGCGCGACCTGACCGATTTCCTGGGCAACGACAACGGGCGGATGAGCGTTCGCCATTTAGGAGAAGTTGCCTTACTTCGCGATGGGGAAAAGAGCAAACTTTGCCGAAGGGTTTAAATCGTTTGCTGTAGTCGCTTCCCTATGGGAAGCGCGGCGCTGATGTGTTGTTTGATGCGCGGGCATCGCGTCGCCCACCGGGCGACGGCTACAGGTCACCCAGGCCGGCATAACGCCAGAAGCTTTCGAGGTCCAGCTTTGGATGTTAAGATCCAGAATTCGCTGGAAGACTGACCCAGCGCGATATGAATTTGCTTCGCATACGGAATTGCTTCTTTGCCACCGTGCTATTTAGTGCCGGGGCGCTCGCGGCCGCACAGGGGCAATCAGGTCCGGCGAAGGCCGTTAGTAAAGAAAAACCAGACGACCAGCCAAACATGGAAATGGAAAAAATCGGGCTCGTACTGCATGGCGGCGCCGGAACTATTGAGCGCAGTAAAATGACACCAGAACGCGAGCGTGAATACCGCGCCGGCCTGGAGCGGGCGCTAATGGCGGGTTACGAAATTTTGAAGCGCGGGGGCTCGAGCATCGACGCGACGGAAGCCGCCGTGCGCGTGCTCGAGGACGATCCGCATTTTAATGCAGGCAAGGGCGCAGTGTTTACCAGCGCTGGCACAAATGAGATGGACGCGGCCATCATGGATGGCAAAACGCTCGCGGCCGGCGCGGTCGCTTCGTTGAAGCACATCAAAAATCCCATCAGCCTGGCCCGGCTCGTCATGGAAAAATCCGGACACGTAATGATGGATGGCGAGGGCGCGGAAGCTTTTGCCAGAGAAAACGGGATTGAGCTAGTGGATCAAAAATATTTTTACACCCAGGAGCGCTGGGAGGCTTTGGAAAAAATTAAAGCTGCCGAAAAGAGTCGCACTGGCGCCGCCGGGAAGGCGTTTATCATTACCGATCAAGATCGACATGGCACGGTCGGGGCGGTCGCACTCGATCGGAATGGCAATATCGCCGCGGCGACTTCAACTGGCGGCACGACCAACAAGCGGCCAGGCCGGGTCGGTGATTCCCCGGTCATCGGCGCCGGCACTTATGCAAATAATGCGACCTGCGCCGTCTCTGCGACAGGCGACGGCGAATATTTTATTCGTGCAACCGTGGCGCATGATGTTTCGGCTCTAATGGAATATCGGGGAATGTCTCTGAAAGAAGCTGCGCAGAGTGTTCTTGATAAGGTTGCGAAGCTTGGCGGCAGCGGTGGATTGATCGCGATCGATCGCCAGGGAAACATCGCCTTACCGTTTAACACCTCTGGGATGTACCGGGGGTATGTGGATCCAAACGGCAAATTCGTCGTGGAGATTTACAAGTAGTTGGCTGCTTTCCCTATTTTGCGCGTTGAATTCCGCGCTGAGTAGTCAGATAAACCGCAAAGCTGCCGAGCCAATGTCCGCCTTCATAATGCTCACCAGTGACCGCGGCAAGCCCGGCGCGGCGATGGGCGTCCGCCGCGGCAGCAAGCGCTGGCCGGCGGAGATCGTTCGCAGGAAGCGCCGACATGATTCCCTCCAACATCCACGCGCGGCTCAAATTCAATCCGTCAAGATGCGCGAGCTTCGGGTCGCTGGGATCGGGTGAGACTACGATTGGCAGCCAATCGATTGTAGGCCTTTCACTTTGTGGAGGCGCCGCTGGGATTTGCGGCAGAAAATCTTTTAGCCACTTCGCAAATTCCGGCGGGGAAAGCACGCGGCGCATCACGTCTGCCTCGCCCAGACAGGGAGAAAGAAAATCTTCGCCGGAAGGCTCATAATTGAGCGGACAATCTTTATCGGCGAGAAAGAACTTTTTCGCCGAATCACTAGCAAGTTTCGCGAACGCTTCGTTGCCTGTTGAACGCGCGTAATCGAGCATCAGGCCAAGCGCGAACGCGGTTTGATCGTGCTCACCGATCCGCACCGGATGCGAGAGTTTAGGCAGCCACGTTTTCAATCGCCCCACGGCCTCTTCTTCAAGTGGCCGCAGGTTTGCCGACATCTCGCGCGCCTGCTCATCGTCCCACTCGTGCAGCTCGGCGCATAATTGGAAAAGCCATGCCAATCCATACGGCCGTTCGAAACTCGCCCGACCCGCTCCGCGAAGATAAGTAGCTTCCTGCTTCAGGTTTTCCGCGCTGAGACTCTTGCGCAGCGCGTCGCGCGCCGACCGGGCAAACGACGCGTCTGGAAACGTCCGGATCAGCTTGACGAGCAACCAATGTCCGTGAACGGATGAATGCCAATCGTAACAGCCATAAAATGCGGGGGTGAGCTTCCGTGGCGGGGCGACATCGGCGTCGCTATTCAGAACATGACTGATTTTGTTCGGATACTCTTTCTCGACGCACGTCAGCGCCAGCTTCGCGAATCGCTCGGCGGAATGAACGTCAAACCCGCCAAAGGACGGATTCGCCGTGGCGAACTTCGGGGCAGTATTCTCAGCCACCGCCACGATCAACGGAAACAGGAACACCGCTGTGATCATGCATCTCATCATCGAAACTATCGCTGGTAGGACAAGACGAAGCCAGCCCGGAGCGACGTCGAATGGGTCGAGCTCACGAATTTCTGTGGTCTCGGCCATCGCCAGCTGCTGTTGTCCACTGTCAGCCGGGGCCGTGCTGACCAACTACCAAGCCACACGGCTCAGCGCGTGAGGTTCGCGGCGACCGCACTCAGCTGGGCCGCATTGAGATCGGAAACCGCCTAGTAATCCTACGATTTCTTGACGACGATCGTACCCGTCATCTTCGGGTGAACTGAGCAAAAATAGGTGTATGTGCCGGGAGCGCCCGCTGTGATTGTGAACTCTTGATCGGTGTCGAGCGCGGTCGATTTCTTAAACTGCTTCTGGACGCTCACGACGGTGTGAGGTTCTTCGTCCCGATTGATCCAGGTCACGTTCTCCCCAGACTTCACGGTTAAGGTCTGAGGATTGAAAGCGAAGTCTTTGATCTCTATTCTATTTTGCTTGGTGCTGGTTCCGTCGGCGTTCTTCATCTCGCCACCGAGCGCGAAGAGAGACAGATTGAGGAAAGCGATGCCGCACGACAGTGCCGCCATTTTATTTTTGGGAGTAAGTGTAATCATAGTTTGAGTAGATTTAGCTGAGGTTGGAATCGACGACGGCGAGAGCGGACTTGCCTTGCACATACTGAACGCTCGTTAGGCCGAGCATGCTGCGCAGTTTTTCCGCTGGCACTTTCATTGGCCCAGGCGATGGAGCCGTTCCGGGCGCGGGTTGCGGGAACGCGGTGGACATCGCGGTGTGGAAAGTCACATTACCTTCGACTTTCTGGAGCACCTGGTGAATGTGCCCGTTAAGCACAGTCACTGAGCCGAAGCGCTTCAGATATCCGAGAGCGCGTTCGCTGTCGCTGGTGCCCCAGCCCCATTGCGGATAGACCGCCCAGAGCGGAATGTGCGCAAACACGACAATCGGCGTGCTTGAGCCAAGACCTTTAACGTCATTCTCGAGCCATTCGAGTTGTTCGTCGCCCAGCTGGCCCAGGCCACCCGCCTGCAGGTCTAGGACATTAACAAGCCCGACAAAGTGGACCCCGTTCTTATTGAAACTGTACCAACCGGAGCCTTTCGCTTCGACGCTCTTTAAATACCGCTCACGGTAAAGCTTCCCGCCATCGTTGAGCACATCATGTTCTCCGGGAACATAGAAAACGTCCTTGGTTCGGCAGCTCTTCAGCACCTGATCGAAGGTGTCGAACTCCTCTGGCTTCGACAGCTGCGTGATATCTCCCGTATGAATGAGGAAAGACGGCGGCGTTGGCATCGCGTTGATGCGATCGAGAGCAATTTTGAAGGTCGCAGTAACATCTTTATTTGCTTCCTTACTGAAGCCGATGTGACTATCGCTGATCTGTAGAAAGCTAAGGTCGGTAGCCGGTAAGGGCTCTCCGGCCTTTGCGATTTGGGCAAGAGTTCTCGACGCGAGAACGCCGCCGCTAATCGTCCAAAGCAGGCCGGTCCCGGCCCATGCCATGCATTGAAGAAAACCGCGGCGATCAATTCCGTCGTGTTCGTGGTCGTGAGAAATGTAGTCGGACATAATATTTGGTTTGGTTAGGTTCTTGGAAGAGGTTGCTTACACCTATCCTTACCGATTCGACGCGCCTTTATTCCCGAAATCTTCAGAGTGCGCCGCTCTCCACGCCACTGACGATCCCGCCTAGATGTCCGGCGAGTGCAATCAACAACACTGTGGCAAGCGCAAGAGCGAGATAGATGATGCCCGGCGTTCGTTCTGGAAATCTCCGCTGGCCGCGCCACGCGCACAGCAGCCAGATCATTCCGCTCGCTGACAGCGCGAAGATCACGTGCAGGAGCAGGTTTCCTTTAAGTTTCGCGCCTTCGAGTTGCCACTGCCATGCCGTCAACCCGGTGGCAATGGCAACTGGTGCCGTAAGCGCGGCCGCCACAAGATTATAGTATGCAGCCTTCACCATCGTTGGATTCCTTCTCCAGATCCCGAACAGATCAAACGCCACACTGATGATGAACAAGGCGATCGGAAAATGAATGATTACCGGGTGCTGCGCGTGTTTTGCAAGCAGGGCTGCTTTTAGGTCAAACGGATGCATATGGTCTTTGGTAAAGCCTCGTCTAATGATGCCTGTTAAGTTCGCCAACGGTCAGTTGTGTGCTAGATAGGCTGCGTCTTCTTATCCCAAAGATCCAAGTCGAGGATCGTCTGCTGATTTTTTTTAATAACAACGAGGATGCGGACGTATCCGTCTCGCTTTGATCGAGCTACGACCGTGTAAGTTCCAACAGGCAGCGCCACGACCTCGGGAATTTCATCGTCCGCGAAATGTTGGCTTTCGACGTTTTGAAAGAGCTTTCCATCGATCGTGTAGATGGCGAAAGAGCTGTGCGGAAAGTACCACGCGTCACCATCGTTGGATTCATCGGTGACCAAATAGACCCTTAGATTACCTTGAGGTAACTCGGTGCGACAGTTCAAACTCCCTGGTCGGACAGGGCCGGGAGATAGCACACTCCTGTCTCTCGCTTGCCCGTACGTTGAACTGCCAAAGTAGAAGGTCAGCGATACGATCATTAACGTGATTTTCAAAAGAGCTGAACAGAGTATTGGTTTCATAGAGTTGAGTTGTAGTTGATGGTTTATTTGACGATGATCTCTCCTGTCATCCGAGGATGGATCGAACAGAAGTAAGAGTAAGTTCCTGCGGTCGCGAAGGTATTGGAGAAGCGCTGACCCGTCTTCAACACAGGCGACTTTTTGAAGTGATCGTCAGCGCTCGTCACCACGTGCGGCGCGTTGTCGTGGTTGGTCCACGTCACCGTTCCCCCAGCCGGCACCGTGAATGTCTTGGGTGAGAAGCTGAAGTTATCGATGACAACCTCAGTCTTTGTAGATTTGGCAGGAGCCGACTCTCTGGTTTCGGGCTCCTTGCCGCGTATAGTACTTAGAAGGGCCAGAGCAACGAACAAGAAGAACGCCAGGGTGCCCGTATTCAAATGCCTCAGAAACGGGGTGAGTACGGTCACGCACTTGGTGGTGGGCTTCCGATAGTGAGTAGGAGAAGCTGACATAATGTGGGTCTTTCTATGTTTTTGTTTCACTCACGGGCGATTGGTAAATTGCTTTTACTTATCCATACCGTTTTGTGGCGGTGATATTCCCGTGCCGTTAGTTGATGTTGCGCAAAACGGCGACTCCTGACAGAGCGTTGGAGTTTGGCGACGGAAAGAAGCGTGAACCCACCCGCGACCAATGAAGGAAGCTGGATGCTGTTATCCGAATAGAGGGCTCAGCGCTCTCCACGAACTAAATCTTGTCCTCTGACAAAGCCGCGCCTTGCTCACCCGCTTGGCGTGATGTCAAAAGGCGGATGTAACTCAGGCATCTTGCCTGAATGAATGAAAGAACATGCGAGCCGCCTATGCGACGAGGCTGGCGCGGCGGGCATAGTCTGTCCGTCCTCAATGGTGCGATGTTTGTAATTCGAACTGCTGCTTAAAAGTCTGCAAATCGTTAGCGTTAACGTCGGAAACGGCCCAGTAGTTGAAGTCCGGGTCAGCCCAATGCAGAAGCTGATAGCCCTGATGCGACATCGCCATTGTAGGTCTGGCTGCTCCTGTCTCTCCCGGCCAAACAAACAGGTTAATGAAATGCTTACGCCTTTGGTAAACCAAGGCCGCCACCGGCCGGTTATCGAGATAATCAAGACGGCCACCGACTAAAGGAAATCCTTCGCTGGAAAGGTCGATCACCGGAGGCGCGAAATCGAGCTTTGCGTCCAACCATGGTTTCACGGTGTGCTGGTCGGAGGAAGCGACATCACTAAGATGGTTTGCCATAAGCGAACGCACATGACTGGCGATGAGTTGCGTCGCCAGGAATTGATCGGCCCCGGGTCGTTGCAATCGAGGGAGTAAAGTCCAACCGATGATGGCAGCCAAAACGATGGCCGCAGCCAGAGCCAGCCAATTCCATGAGGTCCCAAAAAGAATGGTCCGCGGCTCTGGTTGCTTTCTCGGAAACAGCGACCGAATACTTTGCCCACCATTTCGCGTGGGCCGTTCCCCGATCTCTTTTCGCAACGAGGATTGAATGCGCTCGCGCAATTCTGCCGGTGCCTTGTAATAGGGAGTTGCGTTGCCAAGCGCGCGAATTAGCGAGCCATGCGTTTTGTAGGCTTGATCACAGTTACGACACTCCCGCAGGTGCTGTTCGATTGTCTGGCTGGTAATTGGATCCAGTTCGCCATCCAAATAACCATCCATCAGTTTTGTAGCTTCTTCGCAGTTCATCTATTTCTCCTTACCAATCCGAACCGCCAAACATTCCCTGAGCTTGGCGCGCGCGCGGGCGAGCCGCGACATGACCGTGCCGGGCGGAATTTGGGCGATGTCGGCTATTTCCTTGTAGGACAAGCCTTCCAGGTGGCGCAGCACCAAGATCTGCCGGAATTCCGCAGGCAATTCATCCATTGCCTCTTTGATTAGTTCCGCGTTTTCACTGTGCTCGAGGATTGTTGCCGGACTGACGGACTCGTGGCCGGCCGTATGTATCTCTTCATCAAAAGTGGTGGTGAGATCAACCGCATGGTTCTTTTTTAGCAACGTGTAGGAGGTATTTCGGACAATCGTCAGCAACCAGGCCCGGCCATTGGAACCGTGGAATCCGGCGAAAGATTTGAACGCTCGCAAATACGCCTCCTGAACAACATCCTGCGCATCCTCTTGGTTGCGAAGCAGCCATTTGGCAAGGTTGTGGGCCGCATCCATGTGAGGCAACATCGTTTCTTCAAAAGACGCCAATTCGTGTTCCTGAGCGGCATCTTGTTCCTGGTGCTTCTTAAGTATGGCAAATTTCACAATCTTGGCACTCGACTCGAGATCTTCAGTGTCAAAAGCATAGTCGACTTTCAGTGGTGCGGCCATATTGTTTCTTGATCAGTCAGCTCGGCTAGAAACTGCATTTAGAACCAGAGCGTTTGCATCGGGCCACCGCCGCAGCATCGGCCAGTTTCCACGGATCTTAAATCGCGGAAAGGTCGCTGCCACTGGGACCGCACCGCGTGTAGATGCCTCCACATCACGCCTCTGTGCAACACATACCGATGGCTTCTATAATACCGCTGCCCTTTCGCCATTATGTCATTTGACGCTTCAGCGACCGCTCTGGGGTTACAAGGCTCCTGCTTGGTTATGCACGGTTGCATTCATTTAATACAACCGTCGCAGTCCCACTTTTATTCCCCAGTCTTTGAAAAGAGGACTGATGGATCGACTTCTCCTCGTCGGGCGCGCGATAAAAGACCACCTTCTGGGGAATATGACTCTGCCAAATCGGTAACTTGGCAGCGTTGACCGCGCGAGCCCGCCGAATCCAAATCGTCCGGCGATTCTTGCTCAAGCCCATTGTCGTTAACAGTTGTTGGCCGATCTTGCCATCCTCTGGCAAGCCGTGAGCGCGCTTATATTCACCGATCGCTCTCCGCGCGCCGTTGCCGCTTACGCCATCGATCGAGCTATGATAATAGCCTGCACGAGCCAGACGGAGCTGAATTTGCTCAACCAACTGGTCGGTGTATCCGGCACTGCCTTGGTAAACAGATTGATTGTACGGATCACCGACCGCCGCGAAAGCCACCGGCGCGAAAGCGGCCGCCACGAAAGCCACCACCACGAAAACCGCCACCGCGAAAACCGCCGCCTCCGCCGAAGCCGCCGCCGTGACCGCCACCACCGCCGCCGTGTGCCGTCACGTTTGAGCCTGCAAGAGCACAAACTGTAACAGCAATTGTCACTGCAATAAGTTTTTTGTAATTCATAAAAATTAATGCGTTCTAAACATTAGTGATAGTTATTGAGATGAGTGAAATAATTCGGTTCTTTGCGAAAGTCGACATACGCGGTTTCCTGGGTGATTAAATCACAGGATTGCAACGAATGGGCAGGGCCAAACTGGCGAACTTCGGCGCCACTCAACTCACGGAGAATTCCCTGCCAGTGAAACCGAACCGTTTTCGGACGCCTCAACATTGCGCGCATGTGTAGCGCGGACCGATAGCTTCGAGAATTATAACACCGCTCCATTTCGTCGAACCTATCTTTGGGCAGTCCCGCGACGCTTGTGGTGTCCAGGAGTTCCAATTCGTTCCTACATGTTTCCATTTGTTTAATACAACCGGCGCGGCCCCGTTTCTATTCCACTCCCTCTGACGAGAAGGCGTAGTGGATCCCTTTCTGGGAATATAACTTTGCCAATTCGGTATGAATGGATTGAACGCTGCACAACTTTCTTACGAAACAAACATATCCGAGACCTTTTTATGCCTATTACGATCGCCAGTATCCTGAATTTGATGGGGCCGGACATGATGGTAATCCTGCTCATCGTGTTGCTCCTGTTTGGCGCAAAAAAACTGCCTGAGCTTGCCCGTGGGATGGGTCGAGCGGTCAAAGAGTTTAGCGCAGCCCGAGATGAAA
>WNGQ01002915.1_pt1 | contig 30690 bp, 26 predicted proteins | sample 5407661 | NCBI WGS metagenome assembly WNGQ01 (sample SAMN13153382, study PRJNA577476) | soil metagenome | isolation source: 60 cm soil or saprolite under Garry oak tree replicate 2 | place: USA:California | collected 2016-06-15 | reverse complement strand
CGATGCGGCCGACGCGCTGCCCTGCAGCTTGGCATTCCCCTCGACCAGCTCCGCCGCCGATACCAGCGACGGCAGATTCACCTGGTAGGCGGTGTAGAAGAAGACAGCGGCCCCGCCCGCGAGCAGCTCCACGACCAATAGCTGAGCGATCGTCAGCACGTGCAGCCAGTACGCCGCCGGAACACTGGCATACAGCACAGCCGAGATGACATCACAGATGATCATCAGCGGCCGGGACGGCAGCCGGTCCACCCATGCGCCCGCCGGCAGGCCGATGACCAGCCACGGCAGCCACGCGGCAGCAACCAGGGCGCCCACCTCGAACGGGCTCGCGCGCAGGCCGATGACCGCCAGCAGCGGCACGCCGACGACCGCCATCGCGCTGCCGAACTGATTCACGGTCTCGCCGAACCAGAACAGCCGGAAATTCCGGTGCCACAGCAGGCCGCCAGGCCGCCGCTTGCCAGCCAAGGGCTCGCCCACCGGCCCGCCTCTCCGCAAGATCCTCTGAGGCAGTGTCACCCTGGCGAGACCGGCAGGTCGAGAGATTCCGCGACCGGCGGAAGAGCGCTGAAGGTAGGGCCAAGCGGGTAGGCGACAGCACCAGCCAGTAGACGGATTTGTAAACGCGACGCGGCGGAACCGGCGGCGCCGGAGGAGACGGGACAGGTCTGCAGAGACGAACAATTGGCACATGCCGACGTCAGCCAGATCGGGCGAGACGGCTGAGACGAGTGTCGCACTGCTCATAACCCAGCGACAGCAATTGCCAAGCTCGGCTGTCAGACAGCCGCGCCATCGGTGCTACTTTCGTAGGCCATCGCGCCGCATGTGAAGCTTCCGCCATGCGGTGGCGAAGGCTTGCTGGTGCGTAGTGGTGCCCGAGCATCCTTCGACGATGGCGAGGAGCTTGTCGAAGCTTGGCGGCGATGTGGCGTTGAGCGCGCTGTGCAGGGTGGAAGGCGAGTAACGGCGGCCGATGTGCCGGGCCATGCTCCGGTAGGACGGACGGCCAGACCAGATCCAGAACTGACGCAAGACCGCTTGGAGTTCCTCGGCTGTGGCAGCGGTGAGCGGGTCCGGGCATAGTTCCTGGCCCGCCACATCGGGAATGATCGGCCCCAGAGTCCGGGCACGGTTCCTGGTGATCGTGTCCTGGTGGTCCTGGTTCGGGGTCGCGGGCTCGGGGGCCGGGACGGGGATGACGGCGAAGACGGTGCGGAGGCCGCGGTGGTCGTCGAGGGTGACGCACATCGAGGTCATTGCCTCGACGACCTGCAGGCCGCGACCGGATTCGGCGTCACGCTGGGCAGTGCGGACCGTGGGGATGGTGGGTCCGCCCTGATCGGTGACCAGGATAGTGATGTGCTCGTCAGTGATATCGGCGACGCGAACCAAGAACATGCCGCCCGGTGTTCCGCTGCTGCTGTGGGCGGTTGCGTTGGCAGCCAGTTCGGATGCGACGAGCACGGCGTCATCGCGGGCTGGGGTGATCACCGGCCGCTGCCCGGATGAATCGGCGGACCGCGCCGACAGGCCGAACCCGATGAGACGGCAAGCGACCCCGCAGACGCGCTGTGGCTCGCATTACGCGACGCGCCGGACGAGGGATCGGACATCGGCGAACTGATGCAGCTCACCCGCATGAGCCGGACCACCCTGTATCGGCGTCTTCGCGACTACGCGGAAGCAGGCCGCGCGGTGCAAGTCAGTCGTGGTCGCTGGCGCGCCAGTACGGCCGAGGAGTCATCACCGTGAGTGATCGTCTCACCTGTCGTCTCGTCTCAGCGTCCGGCGCGCGTGTCTGCACGTACTGCGCGGACACGGGCCATGGGACGAACGCAGAGACAAGTACGGATCGTAACCATGAGGGGAGGTGAGGCTCATAGCGGCCAAGAACATCAACCGGCGAATCGCGGCTGAAATCTCGTGGAGTCGCACAACCGACCGAAGCGCCCGCACCAGACCAGCACGCCAGAAGTTCTTACAGCGATTCGAACAGGAGGTTGACCCAGATGGCGTCTTACCGCCCGAGGAGCGCCTACGTCGCGCCGAGCATGCCAAGCGCGCTTACATGCTCCGCCTGGCCAAGAGGGCCGTAGCTGCCCGCAAGGCCGACTAGCTGCCCAGACAGGACGAACCCCCGAGCCTGATGCTCGGGGGTTCGTCGCTGCTTGCGGCGCGCTATCCGGCCGACACCATACTTGCCGCAGCGAACCGCCGCGCGACGACGACCTGCCAGGTCAGCGCTCCCGGCAGCCTGTCCGTTAGTGGCCGTGAATCCCCGCAGTTTCCCACCCGACCGGCGCACGGGAACGGCACGGTGAGCTGTGCGCGATAGATGGCTTGCCATCGGCGTGTCATGTCCCTGATGTCGGCTCCACGACCTACTCTCGACTTGAACATGAATTCGATCTTGCGTATGGAGCCAGGCATGAGGATCAAGTGGGACGCAAATGGCCAGAAGCGGCTGGAGAGGGAGGCCGCCCAGCAGGCGGCCAAGCAGATGCAAGCAGTGATGGATCGAGTCCTGCGGGCAGGACGAGGCAGGTCGGTCCCAGAGGTGAAGCGGGTGCTACGCCGGGAGTGGCGCTCGGTCCTGGGTGGTGACATCACCGACCCAGAACTAACTCAGTGGGCAGAGCTAATGGCTGCGGGCAAGCGGGTCGTGCCGACGCCGAAGGTCTGATTGGTGCACCTTCACGGCACGCTATCCGGCCGACACCATCCCCGCCGCAGCGAACCGCCGCTCAACCGCTTCGAACTCGTCGGCCGTGATCCCCGGCTGGCCTTCAACGATGAAGTCGCGCTCAGCCTCTGCCCACTCGCGCCAGCGCTCGTATGCGACCTGGACGCTGTCACCGAGAGCACCGGCCACCGCTTCCGGCCTGGCGCCGGCGAGCATTGCGCCGTGGATCGCGATCGGCTCCCACCGCAGGAGCCAGGTCGCCAGGGCGGACATGGTGGCCAATTCAGCAAGTTCGTCATACGCCGTCCGGTCATCGATCGGCCAGGCGGTGCGATCTGACCACAGTTGCGCCAACTCGAACGCGCCGATGCTGTCGGCAGCGGCGAAAGTGACCGGCCGAAGCGGAGTATCCGCTTGCCGCTTGGATCGGATCATGATGTCTGAGACCTCCGCACAGGATCTGCGGACAACCTCAGAACCAGGCTCGCGAGCGCCAATCTAGGGCGTCTGATTCGGTGCACACCGGATGTTGGCTAGCTGCGTTTTCCCTGGTCAGCACAGCGGGGAACGCGATTCGATCCGTAGTCAGATGCTCTATCCGTTGAGCTACGAGCGCATGTGCCGGAACAGTCTACGGCACGCCACGCCCCCGCGCTGACCAGGTCCGCGGCGAGGTCGTATCATCGATCTGCCGTTGGGTTCTTCGTACCGATCTGTCATTTTCCTCTGCACGCGGGGCTTCGCCCGGCGCTCGGACCTGATGGTCGCCCGCGGTTAGCCGCTCGCGCCGTGATCCGGTGGTGCACCGCCACCCAGGGGATGTGGCGGCCCCGATACGGCCGCCGATGACGGCGGCGCCGTGCCGCACCCGCCGACCCGGTGGCGCGCAGCCTGCCGACCGGTACGTCAGGCAGCTCCTACCGGGCGCCGACCGCCTGCGAACACCGCCGTCGGCCGCGCGAGGGCGCTGATATCGGCGACCGGGTCGCCTCCGACGACGAGCAGGTCGGCGTCGTAGCCGGCCCGCAGCCGGCCCTTGCGGTCCCCGAAGCCGCACGCCGCGGCGGCAAGCGAGGTCGCCGACGCCAGCGCGGCGGCCGTGCTCACGCCGCCGTCGACCAGGAAAGCCACCGATACGGGCAGCAGGCCGTGCGGTTTGGAGGCGGCGATGCCACCGTCCGTGCCTGAAATGACGCGCACCCCAGCGGCATGCATCCGCCCAACCCGGCGCTTGTTCAGCTCGGCCACCTGCTCGAAGGTCATCCCGAGCTTGGCGAGCAGGGCTGCCCCGTCCGGCGTCGGCTGCGGGACCCCGGCGAATCCCAGCGTCGGGCAGACCGCGGTCCCCGCCTCCGCCAGCCGGGCAAGGTCCTCCTCGGACTGCGACGGCCCCTTGTCCGTCAGGAACGAGCAGTGCTCGATACCGTCGACGCCCGCCGCCATCGCCATGTGCACCGCGGGCAGGCCGTGCGCGTGCGCGGTAACCGGCATGCCGGCGGCGTGAGCCTCGTCGACGACACCCCGCAGCTCCTCCAGGAGGAACTGGCAGCGCAGCACCTGCGTGCCCGTCGTCGCGAACCCGCCGCTGGTCATGACCTTAACGATGTCGACTCCGCGCTCGCCGCGCACTTGCACGGCGCCCCGTAGCTGATCCTCGCCAGCGACTTCGCCGCCCATGTTGGCACAGTGGCCGCCAACGCTGGTGATGGGCGGTCCCGCGGTCACGACGGTCGGGTACACACCGTCGCCGCTCTGGGTAGACGAGCGCCAATCGAGCACGGCGAAGCGCCGATCCCCCAGGTCGCGGACGGTCGTCACCCCGGCCGCCAGGTGGCGCCGCAGGCTCTCGCCGATGACGGCCGTCATGCCGTCCTGGTTCGGCTCCTCGATCCGGTCCAGAGTCCCGTCCGTGCCGTCGCCGCACAGGTGCACGTGCGCGTCGACCAGCCCCGGCAATACCGTGCCCCCGGGCACCTCCAGCACGTCGCAGCCGTCCGGCGCCGGTGCGGCGCCCGGCTCCACCCCTGCGATGCGGCCGTCATCGAGCAAGACCAGCGCGCCGCCCGGCACGACCCGCTCTCCATCGAACGCCCTGCCCGCCCGGACCCCAAACATCAACCCTCCCGGAATGCCGCTCTGGCCGCACTGCCATCATCCGCCCTGCCGCGGACGGTCGTCCACGCCCGCCAAACAAAAACCGGGCCCAGCAGGCGAGACCGCTGTAGGGCTCGCGCCCAGATGCGCAATTCGCGGGCGATTTACGCAATCGGACTCCCAGGAGTCTCCGGCAAGACCCACGGGCCATGGTCATGACGTCCACGGCCACGTCGTCCCGGCCGGCTGGCCGCCCAGTGGTGGGCCGCGACCTGGATCGGCTCACTTGCGGGCCACCCAGCCGGCGAAAACCCGCAGTCCCTCGCCGAACTCGGCCCGGAAGTCCCGCTGATCAGCCGCAGTGTCCGCGCTGCTCCAGGACGGCAGCCGCATCGCGCGGATCGCGGCGAACGAGGCCGCGAAAAACAGCGCGTCGACGATCAGGGCCCACTGGACACCGGCGGCGAAAAGAACGGAACCCGGCCAGCGGCGGCCCGATCACGCTCGCCAGGCTGCCGGTCTCCTGAATCTGGCGGCTGGCCCGCTGAAGTTCCGGTCCTGACACCACCAGGCAAGCAGCGCCAGCCGGCTGGGTTAAGGAACTGGGCGAAGCAGCCCTCCGCCGCCACCATGGCGTAGACCCGACTTGGCTCAAATTAGTGCACACCCGCGGGGCGGCGGATGCGGTCGAGGGCCTCGCTGAGGTCGTCGGGTAGGCGTCGGCGGCGGTGATGGTGCGGGGGCCGCTGGCGCGAGGAATGAAGGTGCTGACCTCACCCGAGCAAGCCGTGGGCGGCCGGCGAGGTGTTGCTGGGCGTTGATGTTGTCGCTGCGCGCCAGCTCTCGACGTTCGCCGGAAATCAGGTGTTCGAGCTGCGCATTCGCGACCGCGTGGCCTACAAGCTCGCTCGGAACCCCGACGCGCACCGCAACATCCGACGCGAGTCGCCGCTCTCGAATTTGTCCGGGCGCGCCGCGTCCCCGTGCCGACAGTCGAGGCCTACGACCGGAGCGGCGACGTGGCCGGCGTGCCGTGCGACGTCCTCGCCGACATTGGCGGGGATCCGCTCACCGGGACGGATCCGGTGTTGCGCCAGGTCGGCGCCTACCTACGCTCCCTGCATCAATCCTTGGCACGCGGGTTCGGTGCGATCAGCGCGGAGACGACCTCGTCGGCGACGACGCGTCATGGAGGCAGACCCTCGATCGGCCGGCAATTGCCTTCCTGCTCGCCGTCGATGCGGGCTCGTCGACGTCGGGCTGCTCACGCGAGCGAGGAACGCAATCGATCGCTTCGCTCCCGTCCTCGGAGGCCATGACTGTGCGCGCCTCATCCATGGCGAATTCTGCCCGCGACACGTGTACGCGGACGACTCCGGAATCACCGGCATCATCGACTGGGGGACGCGATGTCCGGTCAGAACCCTGCCAAGTGCTTGCCAGAGGAGAGGATGGCTTCCATGGCCGGATCCCGGTTCTGGGTGTACGTCTCGAAGGTGGGCGGCGCGTAGAGTTCCGGCGCGATCCACGGCCGGTGGTCCATCGCCAGGAGGTCTGCCAGTACAAGTCCGCTACGTTCACCAGGGCCTTGCGGTAGGGCAGCATGAACGGGATGGTCTCGCCGATGACGTTCGGTCGAGACCCCGAGGGTTCCCCGACGAAGATCGCGTTCGTCTCACGCTCGATTGCCGTCGCGGTGTTCTGGGCGGCAGAGAACGTTCCTCGCCCGATGATCACGTACAGGCAGCCTCGCTGGTTGATCTTCGTCCAGCCGATCAGGCTGTGCAGCAGCGGCTGGACCAGGTAGGTGTTCCCGCCGCCGTTCCAGCGCAGGTCGATGACCAGCTTGCTGACCTGATGGTTGTCGATGAAAGTGAACAGGCGCTCGCAGAACGCGGCGATCGCCTCGAGTGGCTGATCGCCGACTCCGTTGAGCTGGAGGTAGACGACCGCTGTCCGGCAGGTACTCGAACCAGTACGGGGCGTCGCTGTTGCGCAGGTAGAGCGGCATCGGGGCGCCGACCGTGTCGGGCAGCGAGATCCACCCTGCCGGACGCGGGCCCGTCAGTACCTGCGGGCCGACCGCGACCGACTCGACCGCGACCGACTCGACCGCTACCGTCACGGTCGTCTGGTCAGGAAACCGCACGGCCAGCGTGGCCTGGCCGGGATCACTGATCAGGCCGAGAGCGTGGATCAGCGGCGTCCAGGCGAGCACCTCCGGTCCTAGCCACGTGACCCGCTGGTCATTGTCACGGCTGATGAGCGGCTCGACCGCGGCGAGCACCCCGTCGACCGGGTGCCCGTCCACGCTCAGCACCTGCGCTCCGATCAGCTGGCGGGCGACCGCGGCGTCGAACTCGGGCTCCGATATCTCGAGGAACGGCACATACGCCCGGCGCTTGATCTCACGGGCCAGGAACGCCAGGTCGGCGCGCCAGCCCTCGTCGCGTGTCAGGTTCCGGTCGGCTACTCGAGGGGGCGGCGACCGATCGCACTCGGCTCGCGCCCGGCGAGCAGCCAGCCACCGATCACTGCAACGAGCGGCATACCGAAGAGGATGAGTAACAGGTTGGCCACCGGGATGCTGGTCAGCGAGGACAGCGTGTCCAGCTGGCTGGTCCGGAAGAAGCCGATCGCTGCGATGTACCCGGCCACGATGCCGACGACCGCGCCGATGAGTGCCAGCGCGCCGGCCGTGGTCGCAGAGATCGCCCGGCGGGCTGTGCTACCAGCTCCGGTAGCGGTGAGCATGCGCAGATCGCTCGCCGTCTCGCTGCGGAGCAGGCCGACACTCATGGCGAGGATGCCGAGCGCGAGCAGGATGCCGAAAACCGTAGCGACGTCGAGGATCTCGGCGGACGTCGGGATGCTATTGCGCCTCTCCACGGTCAGCCCAGCCGCCGCTGCGGCGTGCTGGGCAGCGCTGATCTGACCTGCCGTCAGCGAGTCCGGGGTCTGGATGAGCCAGCCGACCGTGCTGGTCGTCAGGTGCAGCTGGCGCACGGCGTGCTCGGTGATCACGGTGTTCGGCGCCGACGTACCGGACGGCAACGCGCTGACCTCCTGGATCTTCGGATTCGCCAGGCAGTGGCTAGGCGGGCAGGGCGAGTTGCTGCCCGGAGGGCCGAATTTGGCAGCGCCGTACAGGAGCTGCATCTTCGTCATGCTCGACAGGCCGGGCCGCATGGTGAGGACGTCGGCGTCCGGGTTGACCCTGCGCGGCGGTGATGCCGTATGCGCGCAGCAGCTGCGGAGTGGCCACGTACACGGGTCCGTCCCAGTTCCGCCCGGACGTGGCGCGCTGCAGCGCGGAGTCAGTCGTCTCGAGCTGGACGATGTCGGGACCCGAGCGAGGCCGCGATCTGGGCCTCGGCTGCCATCGCCGCAAGCTGGGCGCCGGTCAAGGTCGGGCACCCGCCCGGCTCGTGCAGGCATGCCGCGCCCGGGGTGGGTGGCTGCCGCCTGTGGGTAGACGACGAGCTGATTCGAAGCCAGGTCGGGACCGACGTAGTCGACCGGGTTGCCGAACCGCGCAGCGGCGATCACGCAGATGATGACCGTGATGAGCACGCTGAGGCTGATTGCCCCGAGCGCCGCCCCCGAGCGCGCCGGGTACCTGGCCAGGTCGCGCAGGGCCAGCCGTGTCGTTTTGTCGGTGTCCTGGTGGATGATGGAAGACATCCGGGCTGGCCGCCGGAGCGGCGGAGATGCTCTGGCCGGGAAGGAGCGTCGGGTGCGGTTGCGGGACGTTGGGTTGGGCGACGTCGATGCCTATGTGCGGATGAGGTGCGATCCGGTCATGATGGCTGAACTGGGTGGCCCGCTGCCCCGCGAGGGTGTCGAGGACAAGGTGGCCCGCGACGTCCGGGCGGCTGCGGGGGGTAGCGACTGGATCAAGATGATCGTCCCGGACGAGGCCGCACCTGACGTGGTGGCTGGAAACGTGGTGTTGTGGTCCCACGATGAGCGCGGCGAGCCGGTGTCTGAGATCGGCTGGATGGTGCTGCCGGAGTTCCAGGGCCGCGGGCTCGGGAAGCGGGCCGTCCGGATGCTGCTCGAACTGGCCCGCGACGATGGCCGCTGGGGGCTGGTGCACGCGTTCCCGGCGACGTCGAACGCGCCCTCGAACGGCATCTGCCGCTCCCTCGGCTTCCGGTTCGCCGGTGAGCGGAACGTAACTTTCGCCGGCCGTGTTCTGCGGAGCAACCACTGGGTGATCAACCCTGCCGCTGACCTGGCGTTGGTGCCGCCAGGCCGGGGGTGCGGTTGTCGGCGGTGAGCTGGCGGACACGCTGCTTGAGCGTGGTGTTCTCGGTGGCGGTCCGCTGGACGGCCTCGCCGGTGAGTTCGCGTTCGGCGTCGCGGAGCTGGCCGAGCAGCTGCCCGATGCGGGTGCGCTGGGCGCGGATCTCGGCGTGGGCGGTCTTGAGGGCGTTTTCGGCGTTGAGCGCCCGCTCCCGCCATGACGTCTCGGCCCGGGAGTCCTGTTCGGCTTGGTCGCGCTGCCGCAGGCGGTATGCGCGGTGCCGACGGCCTCCATCAGCGCGCAGGCGTCCCGGTTGTCGTAGAGGAAGGTGCGTGAACCCCGGCCCGCCGTGCGACGGCTGAGTAGGTGACGGGTGTCTTGTGGCGCCATAGCCAGGCGATGGCGTCGCGGGCTTGCTAGACATCAACCACCGTGACCGCGCCGTCCGCGCTCACCAGCAGCAGGTCCGGAACATGCCGGCGGGTCCGGGTACCGTCAGCGCCGGCCAGAAGGAACGACTGCGCGGCAATGCCCGTGGCGGACGGGTCGAAGTCCGCCAGCATGATCCGGGCCAGCTCCAGACGGCCACGCCGGCGCTTTCTCACCGAAATGGCGCGAGCGCCAAGTAGGCGCCAGACCTTATGAGAAAGCTCTATTTACGATGAGAACCTACAACCGCGGCTAGATCCGGGCCATGTCGACGAAGCGGCTGTAGTGGCCCTGGAAGGCGACGGTCACCGTGGTCGTCGGCCCGTTCCTGTGCTTGGCCACGATGAAGTCAGCTTCACCGGCGCGCGGCGACTCGCGCTCATAGGCGTCCTCGCGGTGCAGCAAGATCACGACGTCCGAGTCCTGCTCAATGCTGTTGTGGGCGAAGATGCCATCGGCGATGAAGTTGTGGGTGCCCTTCACGGTGGCGTCATAGACCGGGCACGGTCCGAGCGGCTCGATGCTCTCGATCCGGTCCCAGAAGATGTCGCTCGTGGCTGCTGCCTCAAGGGCCGGTGAGCTCAGCGCCTCCGCGCAGCGCAGCAGGCGCTCGCGGGATGGGCATCTCCTGTACAGCGCCGAGCCGCAGTAACGGGTGCCGATCGCCGCCTGGAACTGGCGTTCGGTCAACCCGGCACGCAGCCGCTCTGCCTTGACCAGGTCCCACACCTCGATGGGCAGGGTGTCGGCACTGGCATTGGCGGCCCTATCCTCGAGGGCGGCGTGCAGCTGGCGGACGGTCTCGCCGCGGCGGCCATGCACGCCCACGTTGCGGCAGAACGTACGCAGGCTGGGCCCGTCGGCGATGACCACATGGTAGGAGGGCCTGTACCCGGCCTTGCTGACCTGCCGGATTCGCGCCACGATTCCCAGCCGACCCAGCAGGCGCGCCACGCCGTCCCCCAGCTCGCGGCTCGATGAGGAGTAGTAGGCCTTCTGGGTCGATTTGCCCTGCGGGTTGCAGATACACCCACCGGCCGCCCGCAGGTGACGAAGGAACACCGCTATCTCATCGTCACTCACGGCGTACAAGGCATCCGGAATGCGTTTCTCGCCAGGTCCGATGAGGTGAGCCAGCAGGCCGAGCCGACCCTCGGTCCAGCCCAGGCCTGCGCTGATCGGCGCCGGCACTCGCCGAGGTACAGCGATCCGGCCGCCTGCGGACAGCTCCTCCAGCGGGCGCCAGCCCGCAAAGGTGAGGAACGGGTGATTGCCGGAAGCCTTGACCTGGCGCCCGGACGCGAGCTTGAGGCGGTAGACCTCCTTGACCCCGGAGGGGAATACGCTGGTCACGGGGGCGGCGACGATGCGGTGCTGCTCGTCGAGCGACCAAACACTCAAGCCGTCGTGTCCGTTGTCGAGCAGTTCCCGGAACGTGACCGGCGCCCCGGTGTCGGCGCGCAGCAACGTCGTGTCGGCGGTCAGGCACCCGCTCTCGCGCAGGTCCGAGAGCAGTGGTCGCTTATCTTGCCGCTGCTCAGGGCCGCGGTTCAGCTGGGCCACGGCGATCACCGGGACGTTGAGCTCCTTGGCCAGCAGCTTCAGCGACCGCGACAGCTCGGAGACCTCTTGCTGGCGGTTCTCCACCCGCTTCGGCGAAGTCATCAGCTGCAGGTAGTCGATGATCACCAGGCGCAGGTCATGCTGCTGCTTCAGGCGGCGGCACTTCGCCCGGATCTCCATCATCGACATGTTCGGCGAGTCGTCGATGAACAGCGGCGCGTGGGCGACCTCGCTCATCCGCCGGGCCAGCCTGGTCCAGTCGTCATCGCTCATCTGCCCGGTCCGCATGGAGTGCAGCGCGACCCGCGCTTCTGCGGACAACAGTCGCATGGTGATTTCGTTGCGGCTCATCTCAAGACTGAAGATCACCGACGCCAGCCCATGCTTGATCGACGCCGCCCGCGCGAGATCCAGGGCCAGAGTCGAGTTGTGTGTCGGAACCATGTGCCGGCCGGCGAGGTACAGATGGTCGGCGGAGTCGACCTGGACACATCTCACCGGCACGGACGGCACCGGCCGCACCGCGGTGATATAGCGCCAGCGCGTCCGCTGCGGCCTGTGATGCAATCGCTCCTTGTGAGCCGCCTGCTTTCGCGACAGCCGGAAGACCTGATCGGTGGTGGTGAAGTTGAGCTTGTAGCAGACCGATGAGTCTGGCGTCCTTCCTCTGACCTGCTTGGTTGTCATCGAGCACCGGTAGCCCAGGCTCTGCACGAGCTCGCGCACTCCGTGAGCAAGGTGCCGGCTCGTGACCGCGAGCTGTGCCGATCCGGTGTTCCCGACCGTGCCGTCGGTGTCGAGGATTCCCGCCAGCAGTTCGCGCCGCTGCGCCTCGCAGGCGCGCAGGTAGATCAGGGGGACGTGCTTGTTGCCGAGCAGGCCAAGCTCGCGCAGCCGGGCCTCAACCGTCTGCGGGAGCACGTCGAGGCCCGACGCCTCGATGTGCATGACCAGCTCCGGCTCCGTAGCGGTGATGCGGGCTCCGGCCGAGTGCTCGTCGCCGAGCCAGCAGCCAAGGGCGTAGGGCGGTATGGGCAGGTCGGCCTCGGGCAGCTGAACGGGCGCGCTGAGCGCGACCGCGTGGTTCGGCCGCGCGTCGACGGTCGGGCAGCGGAGCGTCGCAGCGATCTGCTCGGTCGTCACGACCCCGGGCGGCACCGGATGCGCGAACTCGCGCTGCCCCCCGCGCAGCCGCGCGTCGTACCGCCGGGCCGCGCGGGTCCAGGTGAGCCACTGGTGCTGCGCATCCGCGACGATGACCTCGCCGTCGGAGAACTCGACTGCATAGCACGGCCGCCCGTGCATGACCCCAGTGGCGGCTACCACGGTGACGGGGCGGCCGTCCGCTCCGAGCAGCTGGTCTCCGACCGCGGCCTCGCCGATGGTCGTCCAGCCCCGCGGAGTCGGCAGCGGCGTGTCCAGCGCCAGCGCCTTGCCCAGCGCGGGCCTGGCCGCGATCACGATCATCTGACCGGGATGCAGGCCGTTGGTCAGCGCGTCCAGGTCGGCGAAACCGGTCGGCACGCCGGTCATCGAGCCGCCGCGGGTGCCGATCGCCTCGATCTCGACCAGCGCCGCGGGCATGATCTCCGACAGCGGCAGGTAGTCGTCGCTGACCCGGCGCTCGGTCACACCGTAGACCTCGGCCTCGGCACGGTCGACGAGCTCGTCGGCGTCGGCGTCCCCGCTGTAGCCGAGCTGCACGATCCTGGTCCCGACCTCCACCAGCCGGCGCAGGATCGCCCGCTCCCGCACGATCCGCGCGTAGTACCCGGCGTTGGCCGCGGTCGGGACCGACGCGATCAGCGTGTGCAGGTACGGAGCGCCGCCGACCTTGCCGATATCGCCGCGCTTGGTCAACTCGGCCGCGACGGTCACCGCGTCGGCAGGTTCGCCCCGGCCGTACAGGTCGAGGATGGTCTCGTGGACGATCTGGTGAGCGGGCCGGTAGTGGTCGGCGGACTTGATGACCTCAAGGACGTCCGCGATCGCGTCCTTGGACAGCATCATGCCGCCGAGCACGCACTGCTCGGCGGCGATGTCGTGCGGCGGCGTCCGCTCGAAGTCCTCGCGCGGCGCCAGCTCCGCAACGCTCACCAGGCTCCACCCCCTTGCCGTTCAAGCCTGCGGCGACCGCGGGCCAGCTGGCCCGGCCGGGTCGGCTGGGCCCGGCCACCCGCGCGGGCCGCTGTCGCGACTCCGCCCAGCACCGTTCTACCGAATGGTTCTGACAGTGTTCTGCGAACGGCTCGCGCGCGTCCAGTCAGGCTGTGCACAGGACTGTGGACAGCCTGTGCAGACACGCCGCCTGTCCTGTGCGTGACCTGGGGGCGACGCTGTGGAAGTCCCGGATGATCCTTGGGAACATACCCTTTTACCTGCAACAACTCTCTCCACCGGCTGTGCGCGGAAGAAAGTCTCGAGTCCGGGACACCGCATTGCGGCGCCAGAGTTATCCACACGCGCCACGCGGCGTCCGGGGTCAGCAATGCGGCTGGCGCGGCGTCGGAACGGACTGCTGCGGACGGTCATCGGGCCGGCCCGCGAAGGGCCGGCCCGATGTGCGCGAAAACCACGCGGGGCGACTGCCGGCCCGCGTAGGGTTCGATTATGTGTTCGACACCGGTGCAGCGCATCGCCCAGATCGGCCAGGCCATCGATGACCTGGCGGCCGACGCCCAGACCGCTTACGGCCCCGGGCGCCGAGGCCGGCTGCCCGCCGAACCTGACCGGGCGAGCCCGCAGGTCCTGGGCGAGGCCGCCGTGCCCGCGGCCGGTCCGGCCGTAGCCGATCCGGCGGTAGCCAGTCCGGCGGCAGCCGATCCGGCCGCAGCCGGGCCAGTTCCGGCCGAGCCCAGCCCCGAGCCCGGCCCCGGGGCAGCCAGCGAGGCCGACCGGGTGGTGATCCGCCTCGCCGAGCTCTGGGGGCAACTGGCCGAACTGGATCCGGAGGTCGCCAGGCGGCTGGCCGGCTACGAGGTGTGACCGGATACCGCCGTCGGCGGCGCGCTAGCCGCCGACGACCTCGACCTCGAGGGTCGCGCTGACCTCGGGATGCAGCCGCACGGCGACCTGGTGCGCGCCGATCGTCTTGATCGGGTTGCCGATCTCGATCTTGCGCCGGTCCAGGTCGGGACCGCCCGCGTCCTTGACCGCGGCGGCGATGTCGGCGGTCGAGATCGAGCCGAACAGCCGGCCGCCGCTGCCCGCCCGGGTCTGCATCCGGACCCGCAGCCCGGCTAGGCGCTCGGCCGCCGCCTTGGCGTCGTCGACGCTGCGGATCTCGCGAGCCGAACGAGCGCGCTTGATCAGCTCGATCTGCTTCTCGGCCCCGCGGCTCCAGCGCATCGCCAGACCCCGCGGCACCAGGTAGTTCCTTCCGTACCCGCCCGCGACCTCGACCACGTCGCCGGGGGCACCCAGGCCGGAGACCTCCTGGGTGAGGATGAGCTTCATCGGCGAACCGCTCATCGTGCCCTAACCTCCCTCGGCCTCAGCGAGCCGTGCTCGTGTACGGGAGCAGCGCCATCTCGCGGGCGTTCTTGATCGCCGTCGCGACGTCGCGCTGGTGCCGTGTGCAGTTGCCAGAAACCCGGCGTGCCCTGATCTTGCCGCGGTCGGAGATGAACTTGCGCAGCATGCCTGTGTCCTTGTAGTCCACCCGCACGACCTTTTCCTGGCAGAACAGGCAGACCTTCTTCTTGGGCTTGCGGATCGGTGGCTTGGCCATCGTGGTGCTCCTCAGCAGAGCCCCGCCTGCGGCGGGGATGGTCGGTCCCCTCTTCGCGGGGATGTAACGGGTCCCGCTGATAGTCAGCGGAGATGGGTTCTGTCGTAGCTCAAGTGCCGGCCCGGCTTCGGGTCTTGCTGCCGGCCCGGCGAAGACCGTCGGCCGGCTAGAACGGCGGCTCGTCGCTGAAGCCGCTGTCGGCAGCCGGCTCCGAGGCCCACGGGTCGTCGGCCGCACGGCCGCCGCCGCTGCTGCCTCCGCCGCTACCGTATCCGCCCTGCGAGCTCGATCCGCCGCCCTGGCTGCCGGTGGCCCGGCTCGACCGGACGACCTTGGCCGATGCGTTCCGCAGCGACGGGCCTACCTCGTCGACCTCGATCTCGTAGACGGTGCGCTTCTCGCCTTCCTTGGTCTCGTACGACCGCTGCCGCAGCCGGCCGGAGACGATGACCCGCATACCGCGCTGCAGGCTCTCGGCCACGTTCTCGGCGGCCTGGCGCCAGACATTGCAGGAAAGGAAGAGCGAGTCGCCGTCCTTCCATTCGTTGGTGTTCTTGTCGAGGAACCGGGGCGTGGACGCCACGCGGAAGCTGGCGACGGCCTGGCCGGTCGGGGTGTAACGGAGCTGCGGGTCATCAACGAGGTTGCCGATGATCGTGATCTGGGTGTCGCCTGCCATCGGGTGCTCCCGGTCGGTCGTTGCTGGCGGTCTCGGGCTGGCGGTCTCGGGCTGGCGCGTCTCCGCGCCGGCGGGTGTCTTAGTGCAGGTCGGGCCGCAGGATCTTGGTCCGCAGCACTGCCTCGTTGAGGTTGAGCTGGCGGTCGAGTTCCTTGACGGTGTCCGGCTCGGCTATCAGGTCAACGACTGTATAGATGCCCTCTGACTTCTTGTCGATCTCATAGGCGAGCCGCCGGCGGCCCCAGACGTCGACCTTGTCGACGGTGCCCCCGGCCGTGGTGATGACGGTGAGGAACTGGTCGAGCGAGGGCTGGACGGTGCGCTCTTCCAGCGAGGGATCGAGGATGATCATCATCTCGTAACGGCGCATGAGTTACGGTGCCTCCTTCGGACTCAGCGGTCACGGTCTCTCCGTGACAGGAGGAACTGCGCGTGCCGATGAAACCCAGCGCAGGCCAGCCAGCGTACCAGGCGGGGCTGACAGCGCAGGCCGGACGCTTCACTCCGCGCCGATCGGGGGAGACACTGTACTGAATGAAGGCAGCCGGGCAGGCCGACCGCGCGATGCTACCGCTGCGGCAGGCCGGCCCGGACGGTCACTGTCTCCCGGAGGTGAATGCACGTGTCACAGGCCCCAGCCAGGCCTCGCCCACGCGTACCCCGTTTGACCTTGAGCAGCGATGGCGCGCGCCACCCCCTGGTCAACGCCGCCGCCGCCTATGCCGTCGTCGCCGGACTGGTGTCCCTCGTGCTCGGCTTGCTCAGCATCCAGCACATCGCCGGAACCATCCTCGGCGTCACTGGCATGCTGATCGGGCTGCTCGCCCAGATGCTGTCGGCGACCAGGGCCGCGCGGATGGTGATCGTGTTCGGCATCGTCGTGTCGTTTGTGGGGATGGCTTTGGGATTCGGCCACGGCGGCTTCACGTAGGCCCTTCCTGGCCAAGGACGCCCGCAGCCCGCGCCAGGGCCTGCGCTGGATAGGCTCGTGAGATGCCTATCATCGGTGCCCATCTGCATGACGGCGACCCGCTCGCGCTGGCCACGAGCATCGACGCCAACGCCGTCCAGTTCTTTCTCGGCGACCCGCAGGACTGGAGGGCTCCCTCGATGCCCGGGGGCAAGCAACCGGGCCAGGTCCGCGCGGAATTCGAGGCCGCAGGCGTGGCTGCGTACGTTCACGCCCCGTACGTGATGAACGTCGCCTCGCCCAACAACCGGATCAGGATTCCGAGTCGCAAGATTCTTGAGCAGCAACTAAACGCAGCCGCGTCGATCGGCGCAGCCGGGCTGATCGTGCACGGCGGGCACGTCACCACGGGCACCAACCCGGCCGATGGCTACGGCAGCTGGCGCAAGGCGATCGAGCGCGTCGGCCGGCCGCTGCCGATGCTGATCGAGAACACGGCCGGCGGTGACGGCGCGATGGCGCGGAGCCTGGACAACCTGGCCAGGCTCTGGGACGCGGTCGGCGACGCGAACGGCGGCGAGGTCGGCTTCTGCCTGGACACCTGCCACGCGTACTCGGCCGGGGAGGACCTTGCCGGGATCGTGGACCGGATCAAGGCCATCACCGGCCGGATCGACCTGGTGCACTGCAACAACTCGCGGGACGAGTTCGGCTCGAGCCGGGACCGGCATGCCAACCTTGAGTCCGGCACGATCGACCCGGCCCTGCTCGTGGCCGTCGTCCAGGCGGCGGGCGCGCCGGTCATCTGCGAGACGCCCGACGCCCCCGCCGACGTCCGCTGGCTCCGCGCCCAGCTCGGCAGCTAGCCCGCCGGCCCGGCCGCGCTAGGACGCGGCTGAATAACCCGTGACCTATGCTGAATAACCCGTGACCTATTTTCCGGTGTTTCTGCCGGCAGTGTGTTCGATGATCTGGGATGATCTTCTCATGCAGGGAAGATCACGGCTGGACCGGGAGCTGCTGGACGCGGAGATGATCGCCGGGCACCTGGTGCCGCCGGGCAGCGTGTTCGCGTTCCTTGCTGAGCACCGCGGCGAGCTGTTCCCCGATTCTTTCACCGCGGACCTGTTCCCGTCGGCGACCGGGCGGCCGTCGCTTCCGGCCGACCTGGTCGGCAGCGTCCTGGTGCTGAAGGAGCTGTATGACCTGTCCGATCCGCAGACGGCGGACGCGCTGAAGTTTGATATCCGGTGGAAGGTGGCCTGCGGCCGGTCGCTGACCCAGATGTCGTTTGACCCGTCCACGCTGGTGTACTGGCGCAGGCGGATCGCGAAGTCCGATCGTCCGGACCGGGTGTTCGATGCGGTCGCTGAGGTGATCGCGGAGACCGGTGTGCTGCGGGGCCGGCGGAAGCGGTGCGTGGACTCGACCGTATTCGATGACGCGGTCGCGACCCAGGACACCGTGACCCAGCTGATGGCCGCGATGCGGAAGGTCGCCCGGGTGGCGGGCGGCGCGGCGGATGTGATCGCCGCGGTGTGCGGGCTGGATTACTCCCGGCCGGGCAAGCCGGGCATCGACTGGGATGACCCCGCCGCGAAACAGCAGCTGGTGTCGGATCTGGTGAATGACGCGCTGGCGGTCCTGGCAGAACCTACCGGCCCGGACGCGCCGGAGCGGGAGGCTGCTGAGGCGAACGCGCTGGGGCTGCTGGCGCTGGTCGCGGGGCAGGACGTGGAGCCCGCCGGGAATTCCGACGGGACCGACGGCCGGTGGCGGATCGCCCGGAAAGTCGCCCCCGACCGGGTGATCAGCACCGCCGGCCGCCAGGCCCGGCACACCCGCAAATCCAAGTCCAGGCGCCGCGACGGGTTCCGCGGGCATGTGGCCGCCGAGCCGGAGTCCGGGCTGATCACCGACTGCGAGATGACGATGGCCGCCGGGGAGGGCAGCAGCGATGCGGAGAACGGGGTGAAGATGGCCGGCCGCGACCGGTTCCGCCGCACCGGGCCGCAGGCGGCAGCCGATCGGAGCGCGGACGACGACGGGCCGCAGGTCACGCCGCAGGAGCAGGGCACGGCGGAAGAGCAGGCAGCCGCCGAGGCCGGCATGGCGGCGCAGTCGGCCGAAGACATGCCCGCCGAGACGGTGCGCGACGGTAAGCCGGGCGGCGATGCTGACCTGGCGGCGGACGGGCAGGACACGGCCGGCGGGCCGCGGCTGGAGATGTACGGCGACTCGGCGTACGGCAGCGGTCAGGCCCGCGCTGACTACCGTGACGGCGGGCACGGCACCGTCATCAAGCCCGGGCCGCTGCGCCCGGCGGTGCCGGGCGGTTTCACGATCGATGACTTCATCGTGGACGAGGACCGCGGCACCGTCACCTGCCCGAACGGCGTCACCCGTCCGATGAGCAAGCCTGGATCGCCACCTGCAACGGCCGCCGGGTCAGGCTCCGCTACATCGGCACGGCCAGGAACGACGCCTGGCTGCACAACCGGTGCGCCGGGCTGAACCTGCGGACCCTGGTCAACGCCGGCCTGACCCGCTCCGGCGGGGCCTGGGCCCTGGCCTGACCGGCTGGCAGCCCCCGCGCGGGCTGCCCCGGCCCGCGGCCCGGGCACGGAAGGATCTCAGCAGGCCACCAGGCGGCCCTGACCATGAAAACAGGGACCAGCCCGGAACCGGGTCACTGCCATGCTCGGCCCGCAAACCGAACAGACGCGGCCCGTCGACAAGCCTTGTTCAGAGCCGTCCTAGGTCTGGCCAGCCAATCGCTGGTCAGCGTCGAGTGCGACCAGCATCACCGCGGCTTCGTCGTGCTGGCCGGCGATGATGACGCGCGCCACGACGGCCGGGTTGGAGTAGGTGCGGCTGCGGCTGCCGCCGGGGCTGGGCCTGAAGCTGACTGTCCACACGCTTTCGGCGCGGCGGTTGACGATGGTCCCGTCGTGCAGGTCGCCGTCGAACTTGATGCCGTGCGGGCCGACCGGGATCGCGAGCACCAGGTGGGCCAGCCACGTCTCCATGATGTGATCGAGCTGCTTGTCGGCCTGGATGGTTATTTTTCGCAAGGTTGGTTCTCCCTCTTCGGTCGCGGCCCGGGACGGCTCCGGTCCTGGTATTACCCAGCCGCGGTCTCGGACTGAGGAGCCGGATGTGGCCCAACGCGCCCGACGCCGACCGCGGCCCGCCAAGCACCCGACGGCCGTCCGGCAAGCACGGTCGCCGCGTCACGCGCCCATTGTGCCGCGCCCTTCCGGTCCACAGATCCGATACAGCCTGTGGAGGTCGTCATCGAGCAGGGCACGGGGCTCCGGCCCGCAAGGTCGGCCAGGGGACAGGGCGCCCGGCCGCGGCGGGCATCGACAGCACGCCGCAACAGCGCGGATATCGGACCTGGGCCAAAGTACGGCTTTGCAAATCAGCGACCGCGGGCGAATCCCTGCCAACATCACCGAGCAGTACGAAGCAGCCGCCGCAGAAGGCTAAGCCGACAGGCCACCGGCACAATGCGTAGCCGAGCGGAACGAACATTCCTCGTCAACGCGGCCCCCGATCGCCGAATCGGCGCGCCCGTCAGCCAGCCGCGCTCGCGATGCTGGGCGGCCCATATCCGCTGGTTCTGTGTCGGGGCCGGGACGCGGACGCCGCTTTGCGGTTCAAGCCGAGTATTGCCAGGCGGGTTGCCGGGCAGGTGGCCGGTTACAGCTGGCTGACGATGCACGCCCGATGCCTGCCGCTTTGGCCCATGTGGCGCGGTCCTGCGACGCAGGCCCGCGGACGGGCATGACATCGAGCGGATCCTGGCGGCGGCGCAAATCGAGGTCTCACGCGGCATTGCGGCGAGATCGCCAGACGGCAGCCATCATTACCCTCGGCGCTGGTGAACTGGCCTCGCCGGGCCGGCCGGACCGACGCTAGGGATACCCGCCGCCCGCCGTCAGGCCGAAAGCGCCGCGGCGGCGCTTGGCCCAGGTCCAGATCGTCTGGCCGATCAGGCCGTTCCCTGCGGCTCCTCCGGCGAGATCAGTGAGCCAGCCGTAACTGCCGTGCCGGGGGAACACATCGGAGAAATCACCGGTGTCCAGCGCCGGAACCACGCTGCCCAGGTGCATGCCCGGGTCGCTGCCGCCGAAGTCCACGTCATGGCGGGTGACCTGGCCGTCGGGAAGCCTGAATTGTCCGCTCCATGTGCATCCGTGGCCGCAGCTCTCCGTTTGCGCCACGAAATACCCGGGCGTGCCATGGCCGTGAGCGGCGCTGACCGCGGGCCCGATGCTCACGCCCGTGAACACCACGACCAGCCCTATCCCGGCGACGGGCCTGATGAGGTTCATGACCGGGCCGGGGAGCCGGACGGGCGTCCCGAAGTCCCAGTCCCAAGTCCAGAACATTACATTCTCACCCCCGCCAGGAAAAACATCCTCGCGACAATCCGCAGCTATGGCTGAATGGCGCGCAGGTGCGGGGCGGCGTTGCGTTCTGGCTGAATCCGCCCGCCCGGGCCAGCCAGCGCCACAAAATAGCTGCATCCGGTAATTCAGGATCCGCACATATTGACGTCCGGCAGGGGCTGAGTGGTTGACGAAACCGACCGGAATGCCGGTGACCAGCAGGCCGCCGCTGCGACAGGAGTGACCGGTGGTATCGCAACCGCGTCCTGCGGCAGGAGTCGCAGCAGTGGTGTCGCTCTGGCACGACGGAACGACCAGTTCTGGTGCCATCTCTGCCCGGGCCGGGCGATGACCCGTGCGCGCTACGACAAGCGCAGCTGCGTCTACCGCCGAACTGTCGACGTCCCGGCAATCCGGATCTGGCTCTACGCTGGCCGAAAACTCCATGATGACGCGCTGGTCGACGCCGTGGGCGAGCATCCCGCATCTGCTGGGCCGCCGCGCTTGGCTGCTCCGGTCTCCCCGGATAGATGCAAGGCCAGAGCCAGAGGAAGGTTCAAACGTGGTTCCCGCAGCGCCCGGACGACGGCGCGGTCCGCTGCCTGGCCTTCCTGACAACGCTACCGACGCGGCCATCAGGCTATGGCTGGAGAGCAAACCACCACTAACCATTCATCTTCTTGACAGGTGCCGCACCGAAGAGTAACGACGGACACACCCCGGAGCCTGCGCACCGGCCGGTGGATAGCGCCAGCCGCTGCCAGGTCCGAAGGGAGGACACCGTGAGATTCACCCAGCGAGCCGTCGTCTTGGCTATGGCGGCCATCGCCTTACTCGCGGCCCTGGCCACTGTACCGGCTGCCGCCACACCGGCGGCTCCCGCAGGTACCTCTCCTGCCACGGCCCCGGCCTGCAGGGTCGCGGCCACCATCCCCGTGGGCAGCTTCCCGATCGGGGTCGCTGCCAACCCGCGGACCAACGCCATCTACGTGGGCAACAGCGGCAGCCAGAGCGTGTCGGTGATCAGCGGCCGGACGAACACGGTGGTGGCCACGATCCCCGTAGGCATCGCGCCGCAGGCGGTCGCGGCCAACCCGCGGACCAGCACCATCTACGTGGCCAACTTCGAAACCCAGACAGTCTCGGTGATCAGCGGCCGGACGAACACCGTGGTGGCCACGATCCCGCTGGGCAGCGGGGCGGAAGGGGTCGCGGCGGACCCGCGGACCAACACCATCTACGTATCCAGCTCACCGGTCGCGGTGATCAGCGGGCGGACGAATACCGTGGTGGCCACGATCCCGCTGGGCGTCGAGCTGGCCGGGATCGCGGCCAACCCGCGCACCAACACTATCTACGTGGTCGATGAAGCCGCCGGCACGGTCTCAGTGATCAGCGGGCAGACCAACACGGTGGTGGCTACCATCGCGGTGGGCGGTGACCCGTTCGGGGTCGCGGCCAACTCGCGGACCAACACCGTCTACGTGGCCAACGGCAGCGGCACCGTGTCGGTGATCAGCGGGCAAACAAACACGGTGGTGGCCACCATCCCGGTGGGCGGCGACCCGTTCGCGGTCGCGGCCAACCCGCAGGCCAACACCATCTACGTCACTAACGCAGGCAGCAACATGGTGTCGGTGATCAGCGGGCGGACGAACACGGTGGTGGCCACGATCCCCGTGGGCCTCTCGCCGCTCGGGGTCGCATCCAACCCGCAAACCAAGACCATCTACGTCAGCAACACAGGGGACTTCATGGTCTCGGCGATCACATGCCGAAGGTGATGAGCAAGCATAGCCGCGGGGCCGGTCAGAGCGGGCAGACGCGAGTGCTGACGCACGTCGAGCGCCGGCTCACCTGTGCCCCACCCATCTTCTAGTCAGCCGGACTGCCGAACCCGCCGGCGGTGAGCCGCGGTGGCTGGTGCCGGCGAAGGCGTCAAACCGCGAGCGGCTTGCGTGATCACGGCCGATGCCCAGGGGTTGCAGGCCGGGCACCCTACGCGGTCGGCGTCCCGGCGAACGGCTGCCTGGCCAAAGTCCCGGCCGAGGTTGCGCCGAACGAGCCGTCGGGAGCGACAAGGCCGACGTGCGCACGGGCCGAGGGCAGTCGTACAAATCGGCGGCTCGGGGAGTCGAGCATCCGGGAGTCCCATGACAGAGGGTGACAGGCGAGCGGCTCCATGCCGAGCGGTCCGTGGGCGACGGACGTCTGCGGTTTGAGGTTCAGGCCGGCCGTGTGTTCGGGGGAACGACAATGAAGCCAGGTTCCGAGGATGGCCGGGAACTGCTAGGACGGAATTGCAGGAGGTCAGTGGTCACCCGATCCCGGCTCTCACGCGTCAAACCACTGTAGAGAACGCCGGGCCTGTTCCTGACTGACCCGCCGAATGCCCGCGCTGCGCGGGCTCTCTCTGGCAACAGGGAGGCGGAGATGGAACCGCTGCTCGAACTGATCGGGAACCTGATCTTTGACTGGCTCGCCGGCCGCCGCCAGCGCGATCCCGGCCGCGATCCGATGGCTGGCATGCCGAATCTGCGCGGCCTGCCGGTAAGCGTCGCCCGCCGGACTCTCTTCGACTGCGATCTTTGCGCCAACCTCGTTCGGCTGACCGAGCACCCCGCTACGGCGGAGGACGTCGTCGTTGACCAGAACCCGGCGCCGGGTGCGAGAGTGTACCGCCGGAGTGCTGTCACCATCTATGTCCGGCATCGGTCAGCAGCCAGCGGCGCAAGCCCCTGTACCGCTTCAAAACTGATCGCATGCCGTCTGACCTGGGCTCATACGACCAGCTATGCCGCCTGGTAGTACTCGTTGATCACGCCGCCGAGCACCTTGCGCCGCTGGAGACCGGCAGGTCCAGCGGCGGGCTGGCTTGGTCCTCGTGGTCGGGTGGTCGTTGTTGGCGGGACTGGTGTGGGCGGTGCCCGTTCGCCCGCGGACTGCGAGGCGGGATCTTCACGACCTCGATACCGCATCGGCCAGGACTGCGTCAAAACGACGCGGTGAACTGCCCGGCCCGGTCGCGGACCAGGAAGCGGAAGTCCGCGGCGCGATCACCCAGATCCATCAGAAGGTTGCGGATCTGCTGGGTGGTCCACAGCCCGTCCGGGTTCGCGGTGATGCCGAGGATATGCACGTAGCGGGTGCCGACTTCCATGACGAACAGGCAGTACAGGCGCTGGAGGGTCACCGCGCAGTCCATGTGAAAGAAGTCGGCGGCGAGCATCGTCGATGCCTGGGTGTGCAGGAACTGCCGCCAAGCCGCGTCGGTGTACCGTTTCGGCGCCGGGGGGATCTTCAGGACCTTGAGGACCCGGCGGATCGTGGATGCGCCAACCCGGTGGCCGAGTTCGAGCAGCTCGCCTTGGATCCTGTTGTATCCCCAGCCGCGGTTCTCGGTGGCGAGCCGCTTGATCAGCGTGGCGATCTCGGCGCTGACCGGCGGCCGTCCTGTCCGGTTCGGGTAGGTCCACTTCCGGGTGACCAGGCGGCGGTGCCACCGCAGGACAGTGCCGGGAGTGATCAGCCGATGCGCTCGCAGCCTTCCCGGCAGGAGCCGGATCAGCGTGGCGAGGACTGCGCGGTCGGCCCAGTCCAGCCGGAGCCGGGGATTGGTGCCGGCGCAGCACGGCGACCTCATGCCGCAGCACGAGCAGCTCCGCGTTCTTGGAGGCCGGCGACCGGCCGAGCAGGACCAGCCACCCGCAGAGCCGGACGAAGACGAGGTAGAGCAGACGGAGGGACACGGATGATCAGGATGCCCTACAGCCGACGCTGGCCATCGCTGCAGCTCACAGGCCAGGCAGGCTTCTGGCACCCCACAGGAGCCGCTGCTGCCGCCTCACCCGCGTCAGGGGCACCGGCGGGATGACCACCGGGTCGTGATCAACGGGATCTTCCACCGGACCCGGGCGGGCTGCCCGTGGCGGGACCTGCCGGAGCGGTTCGGGAACTGGAAGACTGTCTACGGACGGCATCGCCGCTGGTCAGGGGACGGGACGTGGGAGCAGATCCTGGACGCGCTGCGGGCCGGGTGCGACCAGCAGGAGGCAGCGGCATGGACGATCGCGGCGGATGCGACGGTGGTCCGGGCGCACCAGCACGCGGCCGGGGCCAGGCACGCCCCGCCCGGGGACATCCCGGCGGAGCGGCTGGCCGTGACCGTGCTGAGCACCCCGGCCCGCAGGGGGGCTGAGCCGAATGACAAGAATCGCCCGCCTGGCGCGAACCCGGCCCGCGCCGCCCGGGACCGGGAGGCGCCGGGCCGGTCCCGGGGCTGCTGACCACCAAGATCCACCTGCTGGCCGACTCGCGCTGCCGGCCGCTGGCCCGGGTGACCAGCGCCGGGCAGCGGCACGACTCGCTGGCGCTCATCCCCCTGATGAACGGCCTGAGGATCGCGCGGCGGGGCCGGGGACGGCCGCGGACCAGGCCCGGCCAGGTCCTCGCGGACAAGGCGTACTCGTCCCGGGCGATCCGCAGCCACCTGCGGAAAAGACGGATCAAGGCCACCATCCCCGAGCCATCCGACCAGGTCCGCGGCCGGCTCAGGCGCGGCCGGCGCGGCGGCCGCCCGCCCGCCTTCGACCCCGAGACCTGCAAGCAGCGCAACACCGTCGAACGGGCCTTCTGCCGCCTCCGCCAGCACCGCGCCGTCGCCACCCGGTACGACAAGCGCGACTTCGTGTACCGCGGCACCGTCGACGCCGCCACGATCCGGATCTGGCTCCGCGACCTCATACAGGATGATCTACAAGACACGCCCTAGTCCGGGAGGCTTCAGCTGCCCGCCGGGCCAGACCCTGTTCCTGCAGTCGGTGACCTACTCCCATACGATCGACTCCGATGCGTTCGGTCACAGCATCGACGCCTCGCCAGACCCGATCTCGAGCGGCACACTCCACGTCCCCGCATGATCAGTAACAGAAGGTAACAGCCTATCCACCACGCGCAGGGGCACAAGGGAAGGTCCCCTGCGCGTCTCCCTGCCCAAGTGCCGGGAGGTTGTCCAGGCACCCAACACCACGCCCTTCAGCGAGGGGCACGAAGCGCCGCAGTTTGCCGGCGCGCCGCGCGATGGAGCCGGCGGCGGTGACCGACACTTCGGGCGAGGGCACCCCGAGTTCGGTGAGCCGGGTGAGCAGTTCCGCCTCAAGCTCAGCCAGATCGGCCGGGCCGTCGCAGACGGCGGTGATGACTGCGCCGCGCGCGGTCTGGATGACCTGGTACTCGACGATGTTACGGCGGCGGCTCAGCGGGGACCGGAAAACGTGCGGGTGCACTGCGATCTTGCCGTAGTCGAAGGTGTCGTCGAGGCGCCCCTGCGGGTCAGCGATGAGCCGGTGCCCTGAGCCGCAGCGGCACGGCTCGTCGAGCAGCGTCACCTCGTCTGTGATCTCGTAGCGGATAAGCGGCAGCGTGTGGTTGAACAGGTTGGTGATGTAGATCTTGTCGGCACGCTCGCCGGGCGGTACTGGGTGACCACGGGAGCTGACCGGCTCGACGATCACCAGGTCATCGGCGAGATGCAGCCAGTCGCCGCCGCGGTGGCAGGAGATCGCCACCGCCCCGGCCTCCGAGCACGCGTAGTAGTTCAGCACCGGGACGCCCCACGCCTGCTCCAGTTCCTCGCGCATCTCAGGCAGCAGCGGTTCGCTGGTCGAGATCACGAAGCGCGGGGCGATGCGCAGCCGCCCGGCCCGGGCCTCACGGGCCAGCGTATGCAGCGCGGAGGCATAGCCGAAGAGGAGATCGGGCTGGCAGTCGCCGAGCCCGGCAACGAGCTCCTGCACCGGCTCGGCGACCGCGAACGCGCGCGTAGCCAGCCGGGGAGTGGAGAACGTTCGCCCGGCGGCATACATCATATGAGTCGCAGTGCCGGACCCGACCATGGCCGCCAGCGGCGGATGCGCGCCCTTCGGCCAGGCCGCGAGCTCGCGCAGCATGTGCCGGACGGTTCCCAGGTAGGCGGCGATCCAGCCGTCCCAGTCGTAGACGAGCACGCCGCGCCGACCGCTTGAGCCGCTGGAGGCCACTGCGTGGTAGCGGCCGAACAGATACGCGTCAGCGGCCGTGAGGCCCTCGAGATGGTCCTCGACGACATCAAGCCGCAGCCGGTCGTCGGTGACGATCTCGTCGAAGTTCGCCATCAGGTCGTCCTTCGTCATCACTGGCAGCGCGGCCAGCGCAGCCTCGTTCAGCGCGTTCAGATCGACGTGCTCCAAGCGCTTGCGGTGCCAGGGGGAGGCCGTTTGGGCGGTACGCACCAGGCGCCGCAGCTCGGCGTCCCGGTGCGCGGCCAGCCGTGCGACCGGCCAGTCGAGCCGCCCGATCAGCTCCCCGGCGGCGGCCATCGCATCCCGCACATGGCGCAGGCGGAGTTCCTCGTAACCGGTCATGGCGCTCTCCTCTCGCCGGTGACCTCAGCAGACCAGGCGAGGGCCGGCCGTGTCTGGCGGGGAACTACGGGTTCGGGTACGTGTTCTCCGCGCTCGCTCACTCCTCGCCGGTGAGCCCGAACTCGGCGGCGCGGGCAACGAGCTGCAGCTTGGAGCCGACTCCGAGCTTGGCGTAGATCCTGGCCAGGTGGCCCTCGACGGTGCGCTCGCCGATGAACAGCCTCTCCCCGATCTCCCGGGCTGTGCTGCCCGCGACGGCTAGCCGAGCGACCTCCCGCTCCCGGCGGGTGAGCGAGGACGGCCCGGAGAGTACGGCTACCGCGGTGCGGGCCGCAGCGCCTAGTTTGCGCAGGCGCCGCACTACCCGATCCCGCCGCCAGACCGCACCGCACGCCTCGAACGTCTCGGCGGCAGCTCTTAGGGCCTCGACCGCGCGCCGCGGGCTATCGGAGGCGAGGGCCCGGCCGAGCACGTCAAGGGCCCGCCCGGAGAACGCCTGGTAGCCCAGCCCGGAGAGAACGTCCACCGCGGTCTGCGCCTGCCCGGTGGCGGCGCTGCCGTCACCGGACGCCAGCGCCGCCCATGCGGCAGCCAGCCCGGCGAGCCCCCGGTACAGGTCGCGGTCCACTTCGCGGGCGATCGCGGTGAGCTCCCGTGCGGCCCGCGCGGTGGCAGCGAGATCCCCGTCGAGAGCTGCCACCTCCGCGACATCCTCGAGGATCATGGACGCCACCGGCAGCGCACCAACCGCGACCGCCCGCCGGGACGCACGGCTCATGGCCGTGAGCGCCTCCTGCGGGTGGTGTGCTCGCCAGCGCAGCATGGCGTCCACGTGGATGATCCAGTCGCTGTGGAAGAACCAGGCCCCGTCGATGTACGCAGGCCTGATCCGGTCCATGATCGCCGCCGCCATGTTCAGGTCACCCGTCTCCGCGGCCGAGAGCGCCGCGCACGCCAGCCCGAATGCCCGCCGCTTGCTGACGGTCCCCGGGATCAGGGACAGCACGTGCCGGCCCTGCGACACGGCGCGGGAGAATTCGCCCGCCGCCCAGTAGACCGTGCAGGATGACTCGTGCACGCCGTAGTCCCGCCAGCCCGCGTCGATCGCCTCCGCTTCCCTCAGCGGCCCCCAGGCTTCGGCGATGCGCCCTTCCAGGGCAAGTATCTGCGCGCGACTTGCCAGGCCGGCGAGGAGCGTATAGCGGTCCCCTGCGCTGCGGGCGAGTTCCATGGCCTGGTCGCCCCACCGATGCGCGTCGGCGAAGCGCCCGCAGATCAGCTCGGTCATGGCCAGGGTGCGGGTGGCGCGGCGCAGCACGAACTCATCCCCGCACGCAGCTGCGGCGTCGGCGACGCGGCGGGCTCCGGTTCGCAAAGCCGGCAGGTTGCCGCGCAACCCCTGCACGAACGCGAGTTCGTGCTCGGCCAGCAGGGCACTGCGCTGGTCGCCGGCCTGCGTGAACAACCCAAGCGCGGCGCGGCACTCGCCCTCGGCCTCCTGGAGGCTGCCACTGCCCCAGGCGAGGAAGCTGGCGAGCCGGAACTTCACCGCGCCACGAACCTCGGGTTCGGTCAGGCCGGCGAGCACGGCATCCATCCGCCTCATGGCGAGCACACCGAAATCGGCGTGCGCGTCCGCCCGGTGGTCGACGACCCACTGCGGTTGCCAGGACAGGGCGTCGACGACGCCACGCCAGCGCGGGTCACCCGCCGGGAGCAGGGCGGTGAGTGAGCCGAGGATCTCCAGCGCCTCCCGGTAGGCCTGCCGCTCCTCGGCCTGGCGCACTGCGCAGCACAGCACGTCGATCGTTTCCGGATCGTCCGGGTCGCCTGCGGCCCCGATATGCGGCGCGGCCTCGCCGAGCCGGCCGACGGCGAGCAGCCCGTGCCCGATCTCCCGGTGCAGCAGCCGGCGCCGCGCCCCGCCGATCGTCTGGTAGATCGCATCCTGTACCAGCGGGTGGGCGATCTCGTAGCGCAGGTCTCGGCCCCTTTCCTCCTCAGTGACCAGGCCCGAGCGGACCAGCGCCGCGAGGATCGTTGACAGGGTGTCCGGCGCGTGGACAGTGAGCCCGATCAGGCTGCGCAGTTCCGCCGACCTTCCCAGCACGGCCAGGCGCTCGAGCACTTCGACCGCCGGCGCGTCGAGTTGCCGCATCCTGCTTGTCACCTGCCCGGTCACCGTTTCCGGAAGCGAACGCAGGGTTGGCGCGGCCGGATCCCCGCCCTCCTCGATCAGGGCCTGCAGGAGGGCCAGCGCGAACAGCGGGTTGCCCCGGCTGCGCTTGCTCAGCCACTCCATGAGAGCGCGTGGCGGGTCGCCCGGACTGGCCGCGGCGGCCAGCGCACGCAACCCGTCGGCGCTCAGCGGCTCGACCGGCAGGCGCCGCAGGCAATCCTCCTGCTCCAGCGCCAGCAGCGCCGGTGTGGCGGCCGGTGAGTCGGCGAGCTCGGCGGGGCGGGCCGTAGCCATGAGCAGGATCGGGGCAGCCGGCAGACAGCGGGCCAGATAGGCCAGCGCCTCCCAGGACGAGGCGTCCGCCTCGTGGACGTCGTCGAATACCACCACAACCGGTGCGCCGCTGGCGAGGTTCTCCAGCAATGCCGCGATCCCCTGCAGCAGCCGCGCGCGCGGGGGCTCCTGCCCCGGTGCCCGCCCCCGGGCCGCTGCCACGGTGCGCAGCAACCCGCCCAAGTCGTCCAGGAAACCACCGCAGAGGTCGACGACCTTCGGTCGCGTGAGGCCACGCAGGTGACCCTCGAGTGCCTCCGCCCACATGCCGAACGGCGTGGTCGAGCCCCATGGGTAGGCCCGGGCGAGCAGGCCCACCTGGCGCGGAAGACCGAGCAACTCCCGGGCCAGCCGGGTCTTTCCCACCCCCGGCTCGCCGGACAGCAGCAGGCAGCGGAACTCACCAGCCCGGGCCCGCTCCAGCTCGGCCCGCAGCACGGCCAGTTCGGCCTGCCGTCCCACCAGCGCTGGCGCGCGCAGCTGCCGGCCCCGGCCCGCCGGCCCGCTCATGATGGCCATCTCATCGCTGGCTCTCGCGCATCGCAGCTGCACCGCCGGAACCAACAGCGCATGCTTCTCGGGCGCGGATGCGACGCCGGCTTTGCATCACCGCGGCAGGTGCAACAGTGAGATGTATACCGTCGGCATCCCTCGTATCCCGCAAGCGAGCCTCCAGCGAACACCCGGTCATAGCCTCGGTCAACGAAGGTGTGACGAAATGCGCAGGTTTGTCAGAGAAATGCTCAGCCACCTGCGGGCGTTCACGATGATCGTCTCGTAGCGAACGGTGGGCCGCAACCAGGGCTTGGCATGTGGCCTCGAGACTGGCCTGGTGGACTGCGTGGCGTGCAAACGGCAAACGGCCTCCCACGCTGATCCCCGCACCACCATGCGCTATGACAACTCTCGGGAATTGCATCAGCCGGGCGAGAATCCGCAGGTCACCAGGTCGTGCCGGTATCGGAATAGCGTCTCGGACCTTCGGGCAGCGGCCGTCTGACCAGGCAGGTCTCTGAAACGCTCCCTTCTGATGCCGG
>WNGQ01001133.1_pt1 | contig 30705 bp, 21 predicted proteins | sample 5407661 | NCBI WGS metagenome assembly WNGQ01 (sample SAMN13153382, study PRJNA577476) | soil metagenome | isolation source: 60 cm soil or saprolite under Garry oak tree replicate 2 | place: USA:California | collected 2016-06-15 | reverse complement strand
AATACGACTAGGAAATAGGCTTAGAAGCGGTCCATTTTTTGAAGATCTCGTAACAGAGCACTAGTTTAGTAAATGTGAGCGTAAGCAACATTTACATTGATATTTGCACCGAAAATTTAACGGATCTAAACAATATACCGACACCTTGTCCATATTTATTAATAATATAAATTATTATATTTAATGGGGTAGCAGAACGTTGGGTAAATCTTAGATTTATTCTTTTTAAGAATAATAATTAGATAACCCAAGTGAGAATGCTGACATGAGTAACGAAAAAGGGGAAACCCTCGCCTGAAGCTTATGGATTTTATAAAGTAACGGCCTCTAAGTTTACCAGCCTAAAGGATTAAACGATGAGTAAATCTTTGTTACATAGTAACAACCTTCTTTTATTAATTTATTTAATAAAAAGTGAAGAGGGTTCTGGAAAAACAGTAACAATCTAATATATTGCAAAACTTTTAAGATGAGCAATATTATTAAAGATATAAAACCGTACCTAGAAACTACCACAAGTAAGCTAGTAGAGAATACGAAGGCGTTTGAGTGAACAATCATTAAGGAACTCGGCAAACTAACTACCGTAACTTCGGAATAAGGAGAGCCATTCCTCCTGATTAATATCAGGTAATGAATAGGAAGCATGGAATAGTGTTGTACGACTGTTTAATTAAAACAAAGCACTCTGCAGTAAGATAATAAATCAAAGTATTGAGTGTGATTTCTGCCCGATGTCGGCTGGTTAACGGATTTGCTAAATTGACTAATATAAATTTGGCTTTGAAGGAAACCCCGATCAATGGCGGCCTTACCGATGAGGGTCCTAAGGTAGCGGAATACCCTGGCCGTTAAATGCGGTCTTGCATGAATGATTTAACGATACAACAGCTGTCTCGATGATTGGCTCAGTGAAATTGGAATAACTGTGCAGATACAGTTTACCTCTAGTTAGACGAGAAGACCCTATGCAGCTTTACTGTTACTAGTTATTGAATGTGATATTGCGAATTTTAGTGTATAAGGTAGTGTTAGCACAATTGAAACACCTTTGTTTAGTATATCATATTGGTAGACTTTGTTTACGTGAAAGTTTTAAAGTATTGCTAAATCTTTATTATAATCATTAACCTTCTTATGAAGGAACAATTGCTAGGAGGCAGTTTATGCGGGGCACAGATCCCATAAAAAGTACCTGGGTGTATCCAAAGTTAATTTAGTAAAGTTGTTATAACTTAGTTATGACAATTAAATATACTAGTTTTGTATATTTTTTTTTATTTAGTTTGTTATTTTATGTAGCTTTAGCTATAATTAATCCAAATATATATCTATTGAGTTAGAACTAATAATTTTTATTTAAGTAAGATTTTATCTATATGGAAAATAGATGTAATTAAAACATTCTGAGAACATAAAAATCGAAAATGATAGATAAATATAAAAAGTATAAGGTGTATATTATTTTAAAGCCTACGCTTTCTAATGTTTTTAATTATATTATTAGTAGACTTAGTTTATTATAATTTAAGTTTAAGAAAATTCACTAATAATATAATTATGATTATTACTTGTCAAGTTTAATGGCTTAATCTTGCTTTACTGTTTGACTTACACGTCTATCAGTCGCGTAAGCGGGGCATATGATCACAAGATGCAGTAAGGAAAGGTCTTGGATTTTTGAAAAAGCTACGCTAGGGATAAAACTTGTCCCATATATTATGTATATGAAAAGTATATAATTTTATTTGTTAATTGGGTTAATTTCAAGAATAACTTTATAAGTTAATTTGAAGCGATATTTACTTAAAGTAAATACGTTCAACGACTAAGAATCCGACATTTTTTTCTTTTATGTGATAATAGATTTATTTATAATAATTAATATTTAAAATATTAATGAAATAGACTTAATCCTCGATTAAAGGTTAGGCTTAGGATAAATATAGAAAATATCTTAAAAACCTTTTTTTTAAATAAAACACATTAAAAAAACACAATTACCTTTGAATAAATTAAAAAAAGATATTATAGAAAATAATACACCTTTACTATTACAAAAAAAAACTAAAAATATAGTTATTAAACCTTTAACATATATACGTAGTGATACAGGTAAAACTAGACATTATACTCCTGCGGCTCAAGAATGATTTAATAGTATTTATACATATAATAAAAATAGTATTAAATCGTTAGCTATTGCAGATAAAAATCTTATGTATTTGTTAAAGAGTTATTTTAATTCTAAAATAAAACATAAAATACTTAACACAAAAAGAAAGAATAAAGATAAACCTATGCCCCCTAAACTTAGACGACTATCCGGTAAAAGAGTTTTTATAGGAAAAGGGGACTTAAAACATACGAGTACGAGAGTAATCATTACTTTTTATATTTATAACACAGAAAGTATGTTTTTAGCTCGTAAATTAATGCAGTTTATGTTTGGTTTAGGTGTTTTTATAGAAAAAAAAATCAAATTAAAAAAAACAGAAATTAAAGATAGTGAAGGAAATATAAAAGTTACTTATAATAGATTATTTAATTTGAGGGAGTACAAAAATTGACGTAAACATTATGAATGATATCTTTCGGATATGATAAGTCTTATTAATAAGCAAAGTTCTAAACTAAAAGCAATAAATAAATATTATAAGACTTTAAAAAGTTTAGTTTGAGCTAAACTTTTAACTAAAGACCAAATATTATTAATGTTTACAAATAAAGCTCTAAAGTTTAATCCTAAAATTTTTCCTAGTTTTAATTCGAGAATTATTGTAGCTGGAAAAGAATATATAAAAAATTTAGAGCTTTATTCTATGTTATTTGAAGATAATGAATTAAAGTTTGATGGTCTTTTTATATCAAAACTTATTTATCTAATTCAACAAATTTATAATAAAAAAGTACAATTAAATATTGTAAATTTAAAAAAAATGCATTTGAATAGTGATATATATACACAAGCTGTATCATTAAAATTAAGAAACAGAGATAATAAATTATATAGAGTTTTAAAAGCTTCTTTACGAAAAATAAAATTACCAGTTATAAGAAAAATAGATGAAAAACAAAAAAAACCTAATAGAGATGAATTTTTTGTTAATAGAATACGTAATAATACAATTAGTACTATGTTTTTAATAAAAAATAAAAAAACTAAAAATATTAATGATCGTTTACAAAATTTATTATTAAAATTTTATCCTTTAGCTGATAATTTAAATATAAATGTCATAAAAAAATCATCTAATATAAAACGTTCCGTTTCTTTAGAAAACTATGTTCTTGGATCTTTAAAACATCTAAATTTAAGAGGTATAAGAGTAGAAGCTAAAGGTAGATTAACCAGACGATTTACTGCTTCAAGATCTGTATTAAAAAGGAAATGAAAAGGTGGTTTAAAAAATGTAGATTCATCATTTAGAGGTTTATCTACTATAATGCTAAGAGGTATAGTAAAGTCTAATTTACAGTACTCTGCTATAAATTCTAAGAATAGAAATGGGGCTTATGGAGTTAAAGGTTGGGTAAGCAGTAAATAATAAATTTTTATTATTTCAATTATCGCGTTACTAAAAGTTACTATATAAAAGAAAAAAAATGAAGAAATAGTCTGAACCATTTTGTGAAAAATGGATAACACGTTTGAACAGGCTAATTGCGCCAGGAAGTACAAATTGAGTGCGCAGTTTGGCACCTCGATGTCGGCTTGACTTATCCACATGAATGCAGGAATCATGAAGGGTTCGACTGTTCGTCGATTAATAAGTCACACGAGCTGGGTTAAATACGTCGTGAGACAGTATGGTTTCTATCTTCTAGAGGAAATTAGAATAGAATAAAGATAGCCCCCTCGTACGAAAGGAGCTGGGTATATTAACCTCTGGTTTACCTGTTGTTTATGTGCCCAATATTAATTTAAGTATAGAATTTATAATAAATTTTAGTTAGATATCTTACTTTAATTATTATAATTTTCATACAGGGATGTTACTTTCACTTAAGTAAATATATAGCATAGGCACGGCAGGAACGCTATGTTAGTTAAAAATAAGTGCTGAATGCATCTAGGCACGAAAATTACTTTAAGATATTCTTAAATATACGTAGTTGAACACTACGAGAATTGTAATAAATAAATTAATTGATATAATGTTTATTTCCGGATAAATTGATTACCATGCTTTTATTTATTACAATTTATATAGGCTTTAGCTGAAATAATTTAAATGTTTTTAGGTATAAAGTACTAATTTTATATATAACTGAATATAATTGATATCATTTAAGCAGAATCATATGTTGAAAACAACTACATTTTTGTAACCAAGTCTGGTTAGCATAAAAGTAATGTAGCTGTTTTGTAACCAGCTGAAGCAAGTGCGATACTTGCACTGGACTTTATAAAAAATAATAAAATTATTAGGCCCTATAGTCAAGTGGTTAAGACATAATGTTTTCATCATTACATACGAGGGTTCGAAACCCTCTGGGGCTATATTGATTATATGTTTATAGTAATAAATTTATTATTGCGGATTGATGTAATAGTAACATAATTGGCTCATGTCCAATATATATAGGTGCAAATCCTTTGTCCGCACGTTTAAATATAAAGGTTATAGCTTAATTGGTAAAGCAAGCTGCTCATGACAGCTGAGATGAGTGTTCAAGTCACTCTGGCCTTAATGTAATTATCCTCTTTTTTACATCCGAGTGCTGGAACTGGTAGACAGGATAATCTTAAGATTTATTGATTTAACATCGTGAACGTTCAAGTCGTTTTTCGGATAAGTATTAAATACATTTAGCCAGGGGACATAGTTTAACTGGTAAAACTACGATTTTGCATATCGTTATTTCAGGATCGAGTCCTGATGTCTCCAATTAGTATTGCTATCAAGAGAAATATGTCTGTTTTTTAATAACTAAAAAAAAATATAAATAAAGGAAATAATAATAGCTCGAGAAGCTCAATTGGTTGAGCGGGGTCTTGAAGCGACCTAGGTTGTAAGTTCAAATCTTATCTCGAGCAATATAAGCAAAACATTTAAAATAATGGGTGTGTTGGAATTGGCAGACAAGTTCCACTTAGGATGGAATGATTTTTATCATGCAAGTTCAAGTCTTGTCACCTATATTTATTAAATGTTTCTTATGTTTATTAAATGTCCCTTGTTCCTTATATAGCTATGTTTTTTATACTAAACTAATCGTTTAACTATATTAATATTAGCTATAATATTAGAGGATATTGCCTCTTTTCACAAAAAAAAATATATATATATGAATAAAAACAAATACAACAAACTTAATAGTATTAATTGATTGTACTTAAATGAAAAAGGTTATATATTACCTAATGATAATAAACTTTCCCTTAGCATTTTAGAAAAAAAGGCAGGGGTTTATATATATCAATATATATTGGACAAAAGTATAATCTATATTGGTTCAACTGGTAATATAGCGGTGCGTATAAACCAACATAGACGTTCTGCTAATATAGGTAAAATACCCTCTGATTTTTATATTTGTGTAAGAGAGCATGGTTGATATAATTTTAGATTGGGTATCTTAGAATTTATAAATGTTGATGTATTGAAGATGGATAAACGTGAAATAAAAAGAGCTATATTTGACAGAGAACAATATTATTTGGATATGATGAATCCAACTTTAAATAAATTAAAAATAGCCGGTTCTAGTTTAGGTTATAAACATACAGAAGAAACGCGAAGAATTATGAGTTTAAAGCGTAGAGGTAAAAATATAAATTGATCATAAAAAAATTATGTTGTTAGTAGTATAATTAAAAATAATTTAACCTTATCTAAAAAAAAATGGGATTAAAGTATAAGTATTTGATGATAATAATAATATAGTTAATATTTTTCCAACGTGTAAACTTACTTTAAATTTATAATATTCTGTGGACTAACCGGTAAGTCATAAATTTTTGGTATTTACCATTGGGTGTTCGAATCACTCCAGAATAAGAAAAGTATTTTTATATATTTTTTTTAGTTGTAAAGTATATAAAAATAGTATTTATGTTTTAAGGTGAATATAGTTCAATGGTAGAGCGACTGTATGTGGCACAGAAGATTCCCTGTTCAACTCAGGGTATTCACCCTTTATAATTTAAATTAAAGTTTAAATAAATGCCAGGGTAGTTTAATTGGTTAGAACATTAATTTCATGCATTAAGAATGAGAATTCAAATTTCTCCTCCGGCTATTTAAATATAATTTTTATGTTAATTATATATGATAATATTTTTAATTTTTGGAATACTAGTATACGTAGCCATAATGTTTATTAATATTATATAAAAATTATATACGTATAAATGTAGAATATATGGATGCAAACTTGGTATTAAAAAAAATAAATTATAGGCTGTAGCATGCTTCATTATTAAGATTTCATTACTTATATTACATATTTTGTAAAGTAAAATGATATGATAGCCTAAATATGCTAAACTCTAGGAAGTTAGCTTAATAGGTAAAGTATATTTAACTTAAAAATAATATAAAAGTTCGATTCTTTTACTTCCTTAATGTTAATTTATTCAATATTATTTTTATTACTATCTAATGCCGTCACTTTCCGACGAGACAAATCAATACTTTTTAGCAGAGTCGCTTCAATTATATTGATTTATTCGTCACTGCTCGCTATTTTTAGTCTAATAATACATAATTCATTCAAAGGTATAGGATTATTTGGTGGTTTATTTCATACAACAGCTATAACACAAATTTTTCATATATTTATTTTTTTAATTAGCGCAGTAATATTACAACTAACTGCCTTTTATCCTCGAAGAGTATGAATAGCGGAATATTCCTCTTTTAATAAATTATTTTTTTATAATCTCTTATATTATAGAACTAAAATAGTTAATAAGATGGGTGAACAATTTAAAATTATTGAATACCCTTTAATCTTATTATTTATAATTACTGGAGCTACATTTTTAGTATCTACCAGTGATTTAGTTTCTATTTTTATATCTATTGAACTACAAAGTTATGGATTATATTTACTTAGTACATTATATCGTAATTCCGAACTAGCAACTTCTGGTGGTCTTACTTATTTTTTATTAGGTGGTTTAAGTTCATGTTTTATTTTATTAGGTACTGGTTTATTATATGCAAATTCTGGTACAACTAATTTAGATGGAATGTATGTAATAACCAGCTTAAGTGATTTAGCCAATGATATTACTAATGGTCTTTTATATTGATATAAATCTTATTATATAAATTTTTCATTACTAATATTAAGCGTAGGGTTCTTATTCAAAGTAAGCGCAGCACCTTTTCATTTTTGATCTCCTGATGTCTACGATGCTATACCTACTATAGTTACAACATTTGTAGCTATAGTAGCTAAGATATCTATATTTATATTCTTATTAGAATTGGTGCATTATTCAAGTAATACATTATTTAACTTCCAGTTTAGTTGAATAAGTAGCTTATTAGTTAGTTCATTACTTTCTTTAATTATAGGGACAGTTGTAGGTTTGACTCAATTTAGAATAAAAAGGTTGTTTGCTTATAGTACTATATCACATGTAGGTTTTATATTATTAGCATTAAGTATAAATAGTATCGAGTCTATCCAAGCTTTTATTTTTTATTTAATGCAATATTCTATAAGCAACTTAAATGCATTTATTATACTTTTAAGTATCGGTTTTTCTTTATATTTTTATGTAAATGATAACAAGGAGTATAAAGAATTACCTGATAAAAATAATTCACCAATACAATTAATAAGCCAGATGAAAGGATATTTCTATATAAATCCCGTTTTAGCCTTAAGTTTATCTGTTACAATTTTTTCTTTTGTAGGTATCCCCCCACTAATAGGATTTTTTGCAAAACAGATGGTACTTAGCGCCGCATTAGATAGTGGTTATGTTTTCCTTGCTTTAGTTGCAATATTAACTAGTGTTATTAGTGCAGTTTATTATTTAAATATTATTAGACAAGTATTTTTTGATAAATCTGAATACAAAATAAATCCAGAACTGGAAAATATAAACTTATATGGAAATATTATTAAGAAAAATGTTTTAGTAGAAGAGCTAACATTTAAAACAAAGAATATTATTTTATCTAGTTCTTTAACTATCACTATATCCATATTTACTTTAATAATACTTTTATTTATATTTATACCTAATGAATGATTAAGCATGGCTAACATATTAGCATTAATATTATTTAATTCTTAAATGACAAGTACTACTTTTTTCTTTGTATTTATACCTTTATTAGCTATAATATTATTAGCAGTTAATTTAATTTTCGCTCCACATAATCCTTACCAAGAAAAAAATAGTGCTTTTGAATGTGGTTTTCATTCTTTTTTAGGTCAAAATAGAACACAATTCAGTATTTCTTTTTTTATATTTGCACTTTTGTTCTTATTATTTGATTTAGAAATTCTGCTAGTCTATCCTTATGTAGTAAGTGCATATACAAACGGTATATATGGTTTAGTTATTATGTTAATTTTTTTTTTAGCTTTAACATTAGGATTTGCATTCGAATTAGGTAAAAATGCTTTAAAAATAGACAGTAGACAAATGGCTATTTTAAATAATAATGCTAAACATAGTATAGCAGTTGTTAATAGTTTAATATTTTAATAAAAATATGAGTTACCTAGTGCAATTAAACCCTTTTTACATAGTAATATTAATAAGAATGGGATTTTATCCTAAAAATAAAAATGATAGTGTAACTTTATAAAATAATACTGTCAATAGGTCTTAATATACTGTAAATATTTTTATATTGCAGTATAAGCTGTTTACTGGTTTCTATAGGTTTAGTTATAGAAAAATTAATAAAAAAAAAAATATATGTGAAATATATTATATTTGAATTTATTTAATAGTTGTGATGCTCCAAGTCCTTGAGGTTTATACTTTCAAGATAGTGCTACACCACAAATGGAAGGATTAGTAGAATTACACGATAATATTATGTTTTATTTAGTTATTATATTATTTAGTGTAGGTTGAATAATGATATCTATAGTTAGAAATTATAATAATGTTAAATCACCTATATCTCATAAATATTTAAATCATGGTACATTAATAGAATTAATATGAACAATTACACCTGCTTTAATCTTAATTTTGATAGCTTTCCCTTCATTTAAATTATTATATTTAATGGATGAAGTTAGTGATCCTGCTATGTCTGTATTAGCAGAAGGTCACCAATGATATTGAAGTTATCAATACCCTGATTTTTTAAATGCAGATGAAGAATTCATAGAATTTGATTCATATTTAGTACCAGAATCCGATTTAGAGGATGGAGCCTTAAGAATGCTAGAAGTAGATAACAGAGTTATCCTTCCGGAATTAACACACGTTAGATTTATTGTTACAGCGGCAGATGTAATTCATTCTTTCGCCTGTCCTGCTTTAGGTATTAAATGTGATGCGTACCCAGGTAGATTAAATCAAGTTTCTGTTCTTATTAATAGAGAAGGAACTTTTTATGGGCAATGTTCGGAAATATGTGGTATTTTACACAGTTCAATGCCTATAGTTATAGAATCCGTAAGTATAGAAAAGTTTTTATCTTGATTAGAAGAACAATAATTAATTTAATCTCTAAATTTATCTAATTATTAGAATTAGGTATAAATCTGAGAACTACTTTATAGTCCTTTTAACAATCCTACGTATTTAAGTATTTATATTGTTAGTATTTTAGATTGAAGTATAAACTGTTTACTGCTTTATATAGGTTTATATATAGGAAAAAAATTTGTTTTTGTAAATAATAATTCAAGACGAACATTAGAGTAACTTATAATTGTTAATATGTTAGTACTAAATAAATATTTAATTGGATCCATGCTTAGGTTTGTATATTACGTTTATTATTTTAGTTCCTTGTATATTATACAGTTTTGAAATAATACCCAGTAATATATATTTTAACTTTTATAACAAAGGTTTTTAATATTTATATTTGGGGCAGATGCTCTGAAATCGAATTTACAATATATGATTATATTTTAGGCTGATTATCTTTAAAAGGTCTGAACCAGAAGAGAAGTGTCATAAATATTTAATTTATGATAGCCCCCATTTATAACTCTTATTTGTTTAAGTAAAATTAATTTAATTTTACTTTATAATATAATTGGAAAAAAAAATTATACAATGAATTTATCCTTAATACTTTTTTTGATCGGAATCTTAGGTTTCGTTTTAAACAGAAAAAATATAATATTAATGCTTATTTCTATTGAAATAATGTTATTAGCTATTACATTCTTAATATTGATAAGTTCACTTAGCTTTGATGATATATTAGGCCAAACATATGCTATATACATAATAGCGATTGCTGGTGCAGAATCAGCAATTGGTTTAGGTATTCTGGTTGCATTTTATAGATTAAGAGGAAGTATCGCAATAGAATATAAATAATGTATTTAGCTATAATTACTTTACCATTATTAGGATCAATAGTATCCGGCTTTTTTGGTAGAAAAGTCGGTGTTAGCGGAGCACAAATAATTACATGTACAAGTGTAATTGTAACAACTTTATTAGCAATAGTTGCTTTTTTTGAAGTAGGCTTAAATAATATACCAGTATCAATTAATCTGTTTAGATGAATTGATAGTGAATCTCTTAACGTTCTATGGGGTTTTCATTTTGATAGTTTGACAGTATCTATGTTGATACCTGTTTTAATAGTTAGTTCTTTAGTTCATATTTACTCTATAGGATATATGAGCCATGATCCACATAATCAAAGATTTTTCAGTTATTTAAGTTTATTCACTTTCATGATGATTATACTTGTTACGGCTAATAATTTTCTATTGATGTTTGTAGGATGAGAGGGTGTAGGTATTTGTTCATATCTTTTAGTAAGTTTCTGATTTACTAGAATAGCGGCAAATCAAAGTTCTATGTCTGCTTTTTTAACTAACAGAGTAGGTGATTGTTTTTTAACTATAGGTATGTTTGCTTTACTATGATCATTTGGTAACATTGATTATAGTACAGTATTTTCATTAGCACCTTTTGTTAATGAAAATATAGTTACAATTATTGGTATATGTTTATTAATTGGAGCTATGGCTAAAAGTTCTCAAGTTGGATTACACGTCTGGTTGCCTATGGCAATGGAAGGTCCTACACCTGTAAGTGCTTTAATACACGCGGCTACTATGGTTACTGCCGGTGTATATTTATTAATGCGTACGAGTCCTTTAATAGAATATAGTTCTACTGTATTAATCTTATGTTTATGATTAGGAGCAATAACTACAGTTTTTAGTTCTCTTATAGGTTTATTCCAACAAGATATAAAAAAAGTTATCGCTTACTCTACTATGAGCCAATTAGGGATGATGGTGATAGCTGTGGGATTATCTTCATATAACATAGCTTTATTTCATTTAGTTAATCATGCTTTTTATAAAGGATTATTATTCTTAGGTGCAGGTGCTGTAATTCATGCAGTGGCTGACAATCAAGATTTTAGGAAATATGGTGGGTTAAGACCTTTTTTACCTCTAACTTATTCTGTAATGATGATAGCAAGTCTTAGTTTAGTAGCTTTCCCTTTTATGACAGGATTCTATAGTAAAGATTTTATATTAGAATCCGCATATGGTCAATTTTATTTTAGTGGTACAGTTATATATTTTATTGCTACTATAGGTGCTATGTTTACTACTCTATACTCGGTTAAAGTTTTATATTTGACTTTTTTAACTAATCCTAATGGACCAGTTGTTAACTATAAAAATGCTCATGAAGGTGATATATTTATGAGTTTACCTTTAATCATATTAGCTATTTTTTCTATATTCTTTGGTTATATAGCTAAAGATATATTTATAGGATTAGGTTCTGCTTTTTTCTCTGATAATAGTTTATTTATTCATCCTACACATGAAATAATGTTAGATACTGAATTTGCTGTACCTACTTTATTTAAATTATTACCTTTAATATTTACTATATCTCTTAGTCTTATAGCTATAATATTTGCAGAATTTTTACCTAAAGTTCTGCTCTATTTTAAATTTTCTAGATTAGGTTATAATATCTTCGGATTCTTTAATCAACGTTTCTTAATTGAATTGTTTTATAATAAATATATTACAGAACTTGTTTTAAAATTAGGAGGTCAAACAACTAAAGTTTTAGATAAAGGAAGTGTAGAATTATTAGGACCTTTTGGTCTAGAAAAAGGTTTAATTAATTTAAGTAGAAACATAGCTAGTTTAGACACAGGTGTAATAACTAGTTATGCTTTATATATTTTAATAGGTCTTATTTTCTATATATTAATTCCTTATTTATCATTATTTGACAATAGTTTACTTTTATTAATATTATTATCATTATTTAGTGTCGTTAATGTTTCTAATTATAGCAATAGCGTTAAAATTAATGTTACTTTGAAATAGGAGTTTTACCTGTAGTAGATTTACAAGTAGATAATGTAACTAAGGTTTTACCTGTAGGAGATTTACAGGCAAATACTATTAATAATACGTATATAAAAGACTGAGCAGAAAACCCTGTTCATATTATTAAGATGTAAAAGATGGCTTTAAATATACTTACTGTTAAAGCAAATAATTTACAGTTAGCTCCTGGATATCCTTATTTACCTAAGGATATGGTTCACTTACCTACTATAGATTCTACTTGAAGTAGTCCTTTAGGTTATCATTGAGGTTTATTTAAATCCTATAGTCTTTTAGTATATTTAAATAAATTTAAGTTTTTATTTTTACCTATATTAGTACCTTTTATTGCTACTAAGGTGGGTTTAACGTTTAATTTAATAGGTCGTTTTATGGGTTCTTTTTATATTTATTAACTCATGTTAATTCTATAATAAGTAACTATATTTTATATTTATTAACTCATGTTAATTCTATAATAAGTAACTATATTTTATATTTAATAAATTTGTTAAAATTAAGAGAAAAAGCTAACAAATTTATTAAGAACATTAGTTTATGAAAACTTGCATATTTGTGGACATGGTAGTAGTACTGACCTTAATGTAATATTAGGTATATAAGTTTCTGCTCGGGCAAGAACTGCTTTAGGTTTAAATCTCCTGATATGAACAATTCTTTATAATAACAGTATCTGCAGACGGTACTCTAAAATATATTTATTATTTTTTAGCAAATTTTTATATCATAATAAATTTCAATATCCTAAATTTTTTGTTTATTAGGTTTAATCGTTATTTTATACTTTTTTTAAGTATCTTTATACTAAATAAGCTATTAAGTAATATTCAGTACACATATTGGGGTTGTATTTATTTATTAGATCTTAATTATTTGAGCTACATAATTAAACATTGATTAAAACAGGGTTTAATTAAGCCTTTTATGAATATTAACGATTTAGTCGTCCGATTTAACCTACTTACTTACAAAAAATTTATTTTTTTTTTCTTTAACTTAAGGTTGATTAGTAATGTGTTATAAATACACCAGCATAATTAATACAATATTTCCTTATTTAATTTATATAGTTTAATTTAACTACTAGAATACTTTTTTTTACCTTTATAACATCTAGAATAAAAAAAAAACAATATTTAATTTAACCATGAGAATTTTCAAGAGTCATCCTTTATTAAAATTGGTTAATTCATATACAATTGATTCACCACAACCCTCTAATATAAGCTATTTATGGAATTTTGGTTCTTTATTGGCTGTTTGTTTAGTTATACAAATAATTACAGGTGTAACATTAGCTATGCATTATAATCCTAGTGTATTAGAAGCGTTTAATTCAGTAGAACATATTATGCGTGATGTAAATAATGGATGATTAATACGTTATTTACATAGTAATACAGCTTCAGCTTTCTTCTTCATAGTCTATTTACATATAGGTAGAGGTTTATATTATGGATCATACAGAGCACCTAGAACATTAGTATGAACTTTAGGTGTGGTTATTTTTCTATTAATGATAGTTACAGGTTTCCTGGGTTTGTTACATAGCCCAAAATGGTTTAACTTAAGCAACAACAACAACAATAACAACCACAACAATAAACTTTCTAACTATTCAAGCAGTAGTCTTTATCCTTGTTCATCTACCTATTTTGGTAGAAGACATTTTTCCACCTCTATAAAAAATAGGGCAAAAGGAGGTGATAATTCGCATTGAAGTGAATCAACTCCTACAGAAAATACAAACTCTGTTATAGATAAGTATAAAGGAAAATTAGCCAAAGATTTAAAAGACAGATATGGATCCGCAGATGGTTTTGATGAAACATATGAAAATGCAGAAAAGAAATTCCGTGAATGTAAATCTATTCAAGAAATAGAAAAAGTATGTGAGGAATTAGTGCAAGAAGAAAAAAGCAAACATGCTAAGTTAAAAGAAGAAATAACGCAGGATTGAGCCGATGCAGATGATAAAGTATTAAAATCTAAAGTTATGGACACTGCTGGACAAGCTAAAACTAGCGAGGATCTTTGACAGGTAAATCAGCAGACTATCCAAGAATACAATGAATTAATGATAAAAAACATTAAAGCCATAAATGAAGCTCGTACAGGTACAATACAACGAACTTATGATCCTAGCTATGATAGTGAAGGGATGAGTAGCGTAGGAAGCTTTGGTTCTGACTCCTCTGATTTAAATACTAAAGATAAAGTAAAAACAGAAAAAGATAGTGAGCCTGCTACATCTAGTCATAATGCGCCTTCTATTCTTGAACAAGAAGAATATAGGAAGTTATGAATTTTAGCTTTATTACCAAACGTAGATAATACAGATTTTGATGAGGATTTACCTCTAGTCTTAGGTTTTTTTTGTTTTCCTATTGTTATAATAATTATTAGTTTATGTTTATATAGTAAATATATAAATAATAATTATAATAACAGTGAATTTAGTAATATAAACAGAGATAAAACCATAACTAAAAAATACACTAGACTCAACACCAAAGTAAAAATAAAGCAAATAAATAAAATAACTAAAAGGAATATTTCTACTTCAAGTAGAAGAGCTTTCATTGGAAATTTACCTTTTAGATCTGTAAGTCAAGAAGTGACCCAGTTTTTAGAAGATAAAAAATTAAAGCCTGTTTTTGTTTACGATAATCTATCAGATACTACTACTAGAACTACAGTGTTAAATGAAACACGTGATCTTAGTGGTATTTACTTAATTCTAAACAAGTTTACTTTAGATTATTATATAGGATCAGCTTCTACAGGTAAATTTCAGGCTAGGTTTACTAATCATTTGATTTACTTTAAGGGTAGTAAGGTACTTAAAAATGCAGTAAAAAAATATGGTATATCTTCATTTGCCTTTATTATTTTAGAAATATTTCCCGATGTAATCAATAAGGAAAATAATAAGAAATTATTAGATTTGGAAGACTTTTATTTAAAATCTTTATTACCCAACTATAATATCCTAACTGAAGCTGGTTCAAGTTTTGGTTATAAACATAGTGAAATAACTAGAATAAACATGAAGGCTAATTATAGTGAAGAACGTCGTATTACTATAGGTAATTTAAATAGAGGTAAAAGCTTATCTCCTAGTACTATTGAAAGAATGAGACAAGGAGCTTTAACGCGAATAAAATCTACATATTCGACAGAAGCTATTAGAAATATGAAAAAAAGCTCTAAAGCTATACTTGTATATAATTTTGACTATACAGTATACGGAGAATTTCCTAGTATGGTTGAGGCGGCTAAATCTCTAGGTTGTGATGAAAAGACCATTCGTAGGGCTTTACAAACACCAAAAAAGATATTGAGAAAACGTTGAATTGTTAAATATGTTTAATCACTTGTGTTTTTAAGCATTAGTTGTTGTGTGTTTAAATACTTGTTGTTATGTATTTAAATACTTGTTGAATTTAAATCATAGTCCCACAAGTAAAATTTTTTATGTAATCTATGAAGAAAAATAAAAAGTAAAGTGGAATAGCCCGACAGGGGTATTGAAGAAATTATTATTTCTTTGGCAATGTTAGTGATACTACTGATCAAAGAACTTTTATTTTATCTTATCTAGAAAAAGAATAAACTAGATATACATATATAGAATAATATGTTAGAGATCGTCGGTTATTCATATGATCGCGACAGACTGGGTCACTGATGGGTGTCTGAAATGATGCTTAATGCACAGTCGAAACTTTTAGTTAAAAATTTAACTAATAGAATATACGAAATCAAAGTTATTCTAGCTTTTTATGAATGCCTTTTCATTTATATTAAGTAAGTATGTATGTTTTACCTTATGGTCAAATGTCTTTATGAGGTGCAACAGTTATAACTAATCTTATGAGTGCTATACCTTGAATAGGACAAGATATAGTTGAATTTTTATGAGGTGGATTTAGTGTTAATAATGCTACTTTAAATAGATTTTTTGCTTTACACTTTGTATTACCTTTTGTGTTAGCTGCTTTAGCATTAATGCACTTAATTGCACTTCATGATAGTGCAGGATCAGGTAATCCATTAGGTGTTTCTGGTAATTATGATAGATTACCTTTTGCCCCTTATTTCTTATTTAAAGATTTAATAACTATCTTTTTATTTATTATAGTATTAAGTATATTTGTATTCTTTATGCCTAATGCATTAGGAGATAGTGAAAACTATGTTATGGCTAACCCTATGCAAACTCCACCTGCTATAGTTCCTGAATGATACTTATTACCTTTTTACGCTATATTAAGATCTATACCTAATAAATTATTAGGAGTTATAGCTATGTTTAGTGCTATTTTAGCATTATTAGTTATGCCTTTTATTGATTTAAGTAGAAGTAGAGGTATCCAATTTAGACCTTTAAGTAAAATAACTTTTTATATATTTGTGGCTAATTTTTTAATATTAATGGTTTTAGGTGCCAAACATGTAGAATCACCATTTATAGAATTTGGACAAATAAGTACAGTATTATATTTCGCTCATTTTTTAATTATAGTTCCTTTGGTAAGTATAATAGAAAATAGTTTAATGGATTTAAGTAATTATTATAAGACTTATAAATAACCCGCATTTCTCTATTTATCTTTACAAAGTATTTGTACAGATTTTAGGTTATGATTATATTGAATAAATATACTTTTTTTTTTATTTTTTATTAAAAAATAAATTTTTTATCGCTTTTAACTTATAAACGTAAGTTATTATTTTATAAAAATAATATGCGTGATTAGTTTTCTAGACAAACAATTATGCGTGTTAAATCTAACAAGGCTTTTGTATTATTAATAGATATTAATAATTTAAGCATATAAAAAAAATAATAAATTAGATATATATAAATTAATATATATATATATTAATTAGGCGCAAACTTTTAAATAAATATACCACCTATTGCTAGTAATAAATTGTATTACGATTACGAATAGTGTTGTGGGGTTATGTATTGCCTGATCCTGCCTCCCATCTCGAGCCCGCTCAGGTTTTACTTAATAGAAACTTAAGAGGTGAGCAACCTAATGATATAGAAAGCAATCAGTCTAAGATATCGGTATTGAAATCCAACATATCTTTATGAACCGAACGTTGATTCTTGTCTTCAAATGCGAAGGATATAGGAACATTATATCTAATATTTGCTTTATTTTCCGGACTCTTGGGTACTGCTTTTTCTGTTTTAATCAGATTGGAATTAAGTGGTCCTGGTGTTCAATATATTGCAGATAATCAATTATATAATAGTATCATTACTGCTCATGCTATATTAATGATATTCTTTATGGTTATGCCTGCCTTAATCGGAGGTTTTGGTAATTTTTTATTACCTTTATTAGTAGGAGGTCCAGATATGGCATTTCCTAGACTTAATAACATAAGTTTCTGATTATTACCTCCTGCTTTACTATTATTTTTATTTGCTAGTGGTATAGAAAATGGGGTAGGTACTGGTTGAACTGTTTACCCGCCTTTAAGTGGGATACAAAGTCACAGTGGACCTAGTGTAGATTTAGCTATATTTGGTTTACATTTATCTGGTATAAGTAGTTTATTAGGTGCTATAAACTTTATAACTACTATACTAAATATGAGAAGTCCTGGTATTAAATTACATAAATTAGCTTTATTCGGGTGAGCTGTAGTAGTCACAGCAGTATTATTATTACTATCATTACCTGTATTAGCCGGTGCAATTACAATGTTATTAACAGATAGAAATTTCAATACATCATTCTTTGAAGCTGCAGGAGGTGGTGATCCTATACTTTACCAACATCTTTTCTGATTCTTCGGACATCCAGAGGTTTATATATTAATTATACCTGGGTTTGGAATAATTAGTACTACAATATCAGCCAATTCTAATAAGAGTGTGTTTGGATATTTAGGTATGGTTTATGCCATGATGTCTATAGGAGTATTAGGATTTGTTGTATGAAGTCATCACATGTATACTGTGGGACTTGACGTGGATACAAGAGCGTACTTCACAGCTGCTACATTGATTATAGCTGTTCCAACAGGTATTAAAATATTCTCTTGATTGGCAACATGTTATGGGGGATCTTTACAATTAACACCTTCAATGTTATTTGCTTTAGGTTTCGTATTCATGTTCACAATTGGAGGATTATCAGGTGTTGTTTTAGCTAATGCATCACTTGATATTGCATTCCACGATACATACTACGTTGTTGCTCATTTCCACTACGTTTTAAGTATGGGAGCAGTTTTTGCATTATTTAGTGCATGATACTTCTGAATACCTAAAATACTAGGATTAGATTATAACAGAATGTTAGGTAAAGTACATTTCTGAATATTATTTATCGGAGTTAATGTTACATTCTTTCCTCAACATTTTTTAGGTTTACAAGGAATGCCTAGAAGAATTAGCGATTACCCTGATGCATTCGCAGGATGAAATTTAATAAGTAGTTTCGGGAGTATTATTAGTGTGGTAGCTACATGACTATTCCTTTATATAGTATATGTACAGTTAGTTGAAGGTAAAACTACAAGTAGATATCCTTGACTAACTCCACAATTCTATAGTGATAGTTTACAAACATTATTAAATAGAAGTTATAATAGTTTAGAGTGAGCATTAACTAGTCCACCAAAACCTCATGCATTTGTAAGCCTTCCACTTCAATCGATATCCGTTGAAGCGATTTCTTGAATACAGGATAACATTAATCTTATAGGTACTTGGAATGTGCAAAAATCTTTCTTTAAATAATTTTACGTTGTATAGCTTATTTATTTTTATTATATAAATAAAATCATAAATTATTAATAATATAATCATATTAAATAATATCAAATTTTTAGACGTATATAGTCATGGTATTAATCCAATTTAGAGGCAATTTCCTCTTTTTATATTTATAATTTAATATATATTTTTAGTATGTTTATTACTTTTTTATTTTTCAATTATTGAAAATATAAACGATAATAAAAAAGTTAATATAATAATACCCATTAGCTTAATGGTAAAGCGAAATATTTATGATATTTCGATCTGAGTTCGAATCTTAGATGGGTAGCAGTCTTAATGCTTTTTTAATTTGTATTTATAAATAAACTAGATATAATATTTATAATTTAATACTTTAAATAGATTAGGACTAAAAAAAGTACAAATATAAATATAAAAATATTTATTTCTGATTGTATTTTATATATGTAACGGTTGTTACATATATAGTAACGTTATAATTGAAAACTTTATTGGATCCCGTACATGTATACGGTTGTTTGGGGGGTTTAATTGTTGTTTGGGCTATCTCATCGGACTTTGTATGTGACTCGCTAGACTTTAGATTAATTCTGGGGATAAGGATAATAGGATTTAATAAAAGAAGTATTTTATATAAAAACGCTAAATTTTTTATTTAAGAGATGTATAACTTGACCCTTTAAAAAGTACCGTGGTAATAACTACGTTAATGTTATAAATAAATAAAACAAAAACATGAAAAATTTTATACAAACAACAAAAAAAACGATTAACACTTTACTAGTAAATTTTACTTTAGCTAAATTTACTGGTGCATTAGCTACCATTATATTGGTGGCATTAATTAAATATATGATTTCAGGAAATTTACACATAGAATATTGTGAATTCTGAAATAATGTCATTATAGGTTTATTTGGTTGGACTATAAATTCAGCTACAATAAGCTGATTATCAGAATATTTTGGAATTAAAGGTATTAATTTTAATTTAAAGCAATTCCTTTACGGTTATAATACAATGGGTGCTGGTGATGATTATTCATTAAAAGATTTTAAAGCAAAATTATATAATGCTATGGAATCTGATGATGGATTTGATCCCAGTAAACAGATAGATAAAGGAAAGGGTATAAATAAAGGTTATAATGAGGGTAATGATGAAAGTGATGCTAAGCCTCTGGACAAAGGGAAGGGTATAGATAGAAGAGTGCATCGAATAGAACTTGGGCCTGGTCATTCTACAGAACCACCTTTTGTTACATGATCTAGAGTTTTCCCAGGTATTGATCCGCTATCCGTTTTTTTTCCTAAAACAATAAACCCAGGACCTGGATTTAATGTTCCCGGGGGTGAAGTGCCGTTACATGATGATATATGTAAACATATTGATTATAACTCCCATATTCTAAGTCAATTTAAAAAAATGGATTTAAAAACTGCTATAGAACAAAGAGGTAATTATTTAAAATGTTTACAAGTCATTAATCAAAAAACTACATTTGCACAAGATACATTATCAAAAGTACCAGAAATACCTACAAACGATTATGAACATAGATTAAAAAATACAATATTAAAAGATTTGCATGAATTAAATATACAAAAAGTGCGGGCGGAAGCTAAAGCTACTCTTCTGAACTCTAGAATTGAATTTATACAAAATAATATAAAACCAAATGAATAATATTAATTTGATAATTTATGTTTATGTATAAATATAGGTTAATTGGTACATAAAGTAAGAGAAGTACTTTATAAGATAATTGGTATATGTATTATATATAAAGTAAGAGAAGTGCTTTGTTTAGATATATATATACTAGGGATATGTTGTAGATGGTTCTACGTTTCGATTGCAGATCTTAAATATGGGGTTCGATTCCTCCATAACCCTTGATAAATTTTTAAATTTCCCAAAATAATAGTTCCTATTTATTTTTTTATAGATGAACTAATAACAATAAATGTTATTAATATTTTTAATAAAAATATTAAACAGATGATAATTACAAAGGATTCCTTTGTACGATATTTATAATAAATAAATAAATGATACAAGCAGCAAAAATTATAGGAACAGGATTAGCTACTACAGGTTTAATTGGTGCAGGTGTAGGTATTGGTGTAGTTTTTGGTGCATTAATATTAGGTGTAGCTAGAAACCCCTCATTAAGAGGTCAATTATTTGCATACGCTATCTTAGGTTTCGCGTTTGCTGAAGCTACAGGTTTATTTGCTTTAATGATGGCTTTCTTATTATTATACGTTGCCTAATTTAAACTTAAATATTCTTCAATTTTATGTATGAATTATACTTTAAAGTTTTATGTCTAATCATGAATATAAGGAATATGTGTATAAAAAAAGTAATTTAATGTTATATACATAAAAATCTAACTCTCATTAGCTCAATGGTAGAGCAGGATACTTCTAATATTTAGATCTAAGTTCGAATCTTAGATGAGAATACCTTTTTAGTAAAAAAAAATTAAATGAACTAATAAAAATAATTTATTAGTTTTATTTTACATTATTATACATTATTAAATAATAAATAACTTTTTTAGTAAAATAATTACAATTAAACAGTTTACTATTTAAAAGTTATTTTTAACCTAAAATAAACGAAGAAAAAAGTATAAATAAATAATTTCATATTTAGAAAAATGAGCAAGAATGATATATATACCCACTTTAATTTCTGTTCTAGAAGTTTTATTAGTAACTGTGCCTGTTTTATTAACTGTAGCTTATGTAACTGTAGCCGAAAGGAAAACAATGGCTAGTATGCAAAGAAGATTAGGCCCTAATATAGTAGGATATTATGGTCTTTTACAAGCATTTGCAGATGCTTTAAAACTTCTTTTAAAAGAATATGTATCACCTACACAAGCTAACTTAGGTCTATTTTTCCTGGGTCCTATTATAACTTTAATTTTTTCATTATTAGGTTATTTAGTTATACCTTATGGTCCAGGTTTAGCTCTAAATGATTTAAATTTAGGTATATTATACATGTTAGCAGTTTCTTCCTTATCTACATATGGTATATTATTAGCTGGTTGAAGTGCAAATAGTAAGTATGCTTTTTTAGGTTCACTTAGAAGTACAGCTCAATTGATAAGTTATGAATTAATATTAAGTTCTGCTATATTACTTGTTGTAATGTTAACAGGAAGTTTAAATCTTACTGTTAATATAGAAGCTCAAAGAGCTATATGATTCATAGTACCATTATTCCCTGTATTTATTATATTCTTTATAGGATCCGTAGCGGAGACTAATAGAGCTCCTTTTGATTTGGCGGAGGCAGAATCAGAGCTTGTTAGTGGATTTATGACAGAGCACGCCGCTGTTATATTCGTTTTCTTTTTCTTAGCTGAATATGCTAGTATTGTATTAATATGTATATTAACTAGTATATTGTTCTTAGGGGGTTATTTATACGATTATTTACCTTCTTTATTCTTTTTAATGGAATATATTGACTTTGATTATTATATAAACAATTTATATAAAGAAAGTATATTTTCAGATCCTCTAATAGAAGGATTATTATATGGTTTAACTTTAGGTGTTAAATCTTGTATAATGATATTCGTATTCATATGAGCAAGAGCATCCTTCCCTAGAATTCGTTTTGATCAATTGATGTCCTTCTGTTGAACTGTTTTATTACCAATAGTTATTGCGTTTATTATTTTAGTTCCTTGTATATTATATAGTTTTGAAATAATACCCAGTAATATTTCTTTACTATAAAATATACTTACCCTTTTATATCTTACAGTCCTTTGTTTTGCATAAGCAAACGTGAATTTATTTTTAAAAAGTAAATTTAGTATCTACTATACAGTTGTGTATAGTGTTAGTAAAGGTTAAATATATATTTAACCCTGAGGGAAATAAGTCTTCTAATTTATTTATGCCATGTTACTTACTCTTTTATTATTAATACCTATGTTAGGTATATTTACTATATCCACAGGTATATCTTATGAATTATCATCTTTGGATATAAGACGTATAAAAACAATAGCTTTAAGCACGTCTATGATTAATCTGTTTATTTCTTTAATAGTTTTTATATTGTTTGATTTTAGTAGTAATCAATTTCAATTTGTTCAAGAATATCATGAGATTAGTTCATTTGATTTTTATTTAGGCTTAGATGGTTTATCTATATATTTTGTTCTGTTAACAACTATAATAACACCTATTGCACTATTGAGTAATTGAAATTCTATTAACGAAAATATAAGATCGTATGTGATAATAATTTTATTATTAGAAACACTATTATTAGGAGTATTTTTAGTACTAGATATTTTGTTATTTTATATTTTTTTTGAAAGTATATTACCTCCTTTATTTATATTAATAGGTTTATTTGGATCTAGTAATAAAGTAAGGGCGAGTTTTTATCTGTTTTTATATACACTATTCGGATCATTATTCTTATTATTATCTATATTAGCTATGTCTTCAATAATGGGAACAACTGATTTTGATGCTTTATATAAAACTAATTTTAATTATTCTACACAATTATTTTTATTCTATGGTATATTTATAGCATTTGCTGTAAAAACACCTACTATATTTTTAAATACTTGATTATTAAAAGCTCATGTTGAATCACCTTTAGGTGGTAGTATTATACTAGCTGCTATTGTTTTAAAATTAAGCTTATACGGTATATTTAGACTAATATTGCCTTTATTACCTAAAGCTTCATTGGATTATACATATATTATATATCTTGTAGGTGTTATAACTATTATATATGCCAGTTTTAGTACTTTAAGGACAATAGATGTTAAGGAACTTATTGCTTATAGTTCTGTATCACATGCTGCAGTTTATCTTATAGGTGTGTTTAGTAATACTATCCAAGGAATAGAAGGTGGTATAGCTTTAGGTTTAGCTCATGGATTTGTTTCAAGTGGTTTATTTATTTGTGCTGGTGGTGTATTATACGATAGATCTGGTACTAGATTAATTAGTTACTATAGAGGTATTGCTCAAGTAATGCCTTTATTTTCTATTTTATTCTTTATTTTATCTTTAGGTAATTGTGGAGTTCCTCTTACTTTAAATTTTGTAGGGGAATTTATGTCTCTTTACGGTGTATTTGAAAGATTACCTTTATTGGGTGTTTTTGCCAGTTCATCTATAGTTTTCTCCGCTGCATATACTATATATATGTTCAATAGAATAGCTTTTGGAGGAACATTTAGTAAATTTTTTGAAGCCAATATTAGTGATGTAAATAAACGTGAATTCTTTATTTTATTAACACTAGTTATATTTACTGTAGTATTAGGTATATACCCTGCACCTATTCTAGATGGTTTACACTATTCAGTATCATCATTAATATATAATAACTAAAATTAACTTCTTAATTATATATTTACAAAAATCTATACTAAAAATATAAATTTAATTTATAGAGTCTTAGGAGAAATAAAGTTTAATTTATATTTAATCTAAAAAATAAAAAAAAGGACTATAAAGTTTTTATTTTTTTAATAAATAATAATGTAAAAATAATTATGACATTGAAACCATATAACAAAGAAAAACATGCCACAATTAGTTCCGTTTTATTTTATAAATCAAGTAACTTTTGCTTTCATATTACTTACAATAATGATATATGTATTTTCAAAATACATTTTACCAAGATTTGTCCGTTTATTTATTTCTCGTGTATTTATAAGTAAATTATAATTTATATAAATAAATATTTTTTTTATTATTGTTTTAATAAAAAAGTTTTAGGATATCTTTCAATAAATATATAACTAAAAATATAAACAAAAATGTTGAACTTTTTATATACAACAATACCAAGTCCTTTAGATCAATTTGAAATTAGAAATTTATTAAGTTTAGATGCTCCTATACTAGCTAACTTACATATATCATTAACTAACATAGGTTTATATTTAACAATAGGTGCAATTTTAGTTTTAACATTAAATGTTTTAGCAACTAATTACAATAAAGTTGTAAGTAATAATTGATCAATAAGTCAAGAAACAATATATGCTACTATACATAGTATAGTAACAAATCAAATAAATCCAACAAAAGGACAAATATATTTTCCATTTATATATACTTTATTTATATTTATTTTAGTAAATAATTTAATAGGTATGGTTCCTTATAGTTTTGCGTCAACAAGTCATTTTATTTTTACATTTGCTCTTAGTTTTACTGTGGTATTGGGTGCAACTATTTTAGGATTCCAGAAGCATGGTTTAGAATTTTTTTCTTTATTAGTGCCAGCTGGTTGTCCTTTAGCCTTATTACCTCTATTAGTATTAATAGAGTTTATATCATATTTATCAAGAAATGTTTCTTTAGGTCTTAGATTAGGTGCTAATATACTAAGTGGACATATGTTATTAAATATTTTGGCAGGTTTTACTTATAATATTATGACTTCTGGTTTTATTTTTTTCTTTTTAGGATTAATACCTTTAGCATTTATAATAGCATTCTCTGGCTTAGAGTTAGGTATTGCTTTTATACAAGCCCAAGTTTTTGTAGTTTTAACAAGTAGTTATATTAAAGATGCTTTAGATTTACACTAAAGAATATTTAATATAAGTAGTATTATCGTAAAAGCGGGAATATAATCATTAAACTTAAAATAGCATCGTTGTATTTAAAACCTGTTTACAATCTTGAAAAAAAAAATAGCCACGATTTATATAATATATAGGTAGTATATTGTTTTGATACTAACTATATATTGATTCCCTTATTTATAAGAAACGATGAAAGCTAAATCTTAATGTACTTTATTTTCCTAAATATTAATAACATGTTTATTGGATTAATGTTACGAAAAATAAACTAAAAATAATCTTGGATTTTGTGATACTAAGAGTATAATGCTATATTAAATTATAGTATAGGAAAGTCAGGTGCTTTTTAGACCGAAACATATAACAAATGATTGTTAAGTAAATATTTGAGTATTGAACAGAAAATAATAAACGTATTTCTATAGTAATAATTATAGCTAAATGTATCTAAATATTTATATTTATACAGTATGATAATGTTAACGAACTTTCAAGCTCTAGGTTAAGCCTTAGTGTAGACTAATAACTAATACAGGACCCCGCTTAATTGTATCCAAAAATAAAAAAAAAAGATAATTTGAATAAAATATTAACATCTCAGAGATGTTAATATATAAATTTAAGGTATATTAGTAATGGTATAGATAAAAAAAATTAAATATATTTGTATTTATACCAATAAATGAATTGAGTTTGATGATGGCTCTGAATGAACGCTATCCAAGTGCTTGACACATGCTAATCGAACGTCTAATTTAATTAATAACATATGCTATTAATTTCATTAGAAGTGGTGTACAGGTGAGTATATAATGTTTTGGCTGCCTTAAAGTAGGGTTAACAAATACCTTATAATTTCAAAAAGTAAATATAAAGAATAAAGGAAAGAAATTTCCGCTTTAAGAGGACAATAAACGTTTCGGATAGGTAGTAGTTAAAGTAATGGTTTAACTAGCCTAATATTCCGTAGTCGAGGCTGAGAGGTCGATCGATCACATTGGGTCTGAAAAAACCCCAATACGTATAGTACAGCAGTGGGGAATATTGGTCAATAGCCTAACGGCTGAACCAGCAACTTGGAGGAATGTATAGCTTCGGCTAATTATACTTGGCTGTTTAATCTCTTATAAATAATTAATGTTATTTATGATAGATTATTCAATTTATCCGTAATAGGTTTATGCTACTAAACATAGCATAGTAAAATTAATTTGCTACTTTTTTATTAAGAGAAATTATTCTCGTAGACAGGTATAAGATCGATTTTATCGAGTAAAGTTCTAGAGGGGAATAAAAAATTGATGATGACAAATTTCTTTTCTATATGTCTTGACCAAATTACGTGCCAGCAGTCGCGGTAATACGTAAAAGACTAGTGTTATTCATCTTTAGTAGGTTTAAAGGGTACCTAGACGGTATAATTAGTCTTAAATAAGAAACGGTTATGCTAGAGTTATATATGAGAAGGGGAGTATTTATGGAGTAGAGTTGAAATTCTTTGATCCCATAACGACTGGTAACGGCGAAAGCAACCTTTTATTTAATAACTGACGTTGAGGGACGAAGGCTCGGGTCACGAACAGGATTAGATACCCTAGTAGTCCAAGCATTAGTCTATAAATGAAAGTGTAAGCATTTCACCTCAAGAGTAATGTGGCAACGCAGGAACTGAAATCATTAGACCGTTTCTGAAACCAGTAGTGAAGTATGTTATTTAATTCGTAAGTACGCGAAAAACCTTACCACAACTTGAATATTATCTTTATGATACTACAAGCGTTGCACGGCTGTCTTCAGTTAATGTCGTGAGATATTGGTTAATTCCATTAAATTAACGGAAACCCTTGCTTTATTTGGGAATAAAGCAGTTCACCTTTACAAGGGATATGATAATAGGGGCCAAGGCAAGTCATCATGGCCTAAATGTTGTGGGCTATAGACGTGCCACACGTACCTATACAAAGTGATGCAAAAATGAAAATTTGAGCTAATCTAATTAAAGTAGGATAAAATATGGATTGTAGTCTGAAATTTGACTATATGAAAAAGGAATTACTAGTAATCGTGAATCACCACGTCACGGTGGATTTAATCTCAGATAGGTACTAACTACTCGTCAGACGCTGAAAAAAGTATGTGCAATAAGTTTGGTCTTTTATTGATTTTTTTCTAGATAATTGCTTCTAGTTTCTTTTATGGAGGATCTTCGTATGCGTGACTTTAATTGGTGTTAAGTCGAAATATGGTTCGTGTAGTGGAAATTGCACGGGATTTATTAATGTAAACAATAAAATATTTAATAAATATATTTATTTATTGATTATATATAAAAATGTATAGAGATCTTCTCTCTCTATTATTGATTTTTTATATATAAAGGAAGGTTCCGTTTGTTGGTATGGCGGGTTGAGCTGTAAACTCAATAGCAATGTGCTGTCGAAGGTTCGAGTCCTTTTCTTCCTAGGGTATAAAAAGTTTATTGGCGTGTTTGCTTAATGGTAAAGTGTTGTGTTTCGGCCACAAGGATACAAGTTCAAGTCTTGTACACGTCTTCTATAAGTTATAACTTTTTAACTACTTTTTTCTGCAGAAAAAATTTTATTTTTTATTTTTATGATACTTTATATTTATAACTCTCATTAGCTTAATTGGTAGAGCATGATATTCTAAATTTAGATATAGTCTGAGTTCGATGCTTAGATGAGAGCAAAAGGTGAATCCCGTACATGTATAATTTAGTTAGTGGGGAAAGGGGTTTTTTTTAAGTATTATTTGTGCTACCACAAGCTATTTTAGTGACTCGCTGGACCTTATGTGAAGATTAGGGATAAGGATAATAGGATTCTAAATATTCTTACGGAATTTTTGTTCTGAAGTATATTTTCGCAGATGTTTAACTTCGCCGATTAAATCAAAATGAACCGTGTATAATAACTACGTAAGTGTTATATACAAACTAAACAACAAAAAATACCTATAGTAACAGATTAATTTTAATAAATCTTTATTAAAATTCGTTATTATAGTGGGTTATTTTTAATAAAAAATCCCGTTATTAAAAATAACCTAGCCTTTATAGCTCAATGGTAGAGCAAAATACTGTTAATATTTTGATAGATGTTCAATTCATCTTGAGGGCTGGCTATAAAAAGGTTTATAAGCATATTGACTAACCAAAGTTATGTTATAGCCACTTGTATAAAATTTAAAAATTGTACACTATAAACTTTTAATTAATTTAACTACTTTTTCCTAAGTATTGTTAATATATTATTTATTCTTTTTGTTTAAATATTATTTAAATATTGGTGGTTATTATATCTTTTTCAGATAGAAAGGGTGAGTATAAACTTTATAATTTATATATATTTTATAGTGTTTATACTTTTTTATTGAAAAATGAGGAGGTATTATTTTATATTTTTTTTATGTTTAACCTGTTTCTTTTAAATGAAATATACACTAATGGCTATAGAGTAGAAGTTTTAGATATTGTTTCAATAGTTGCTGTTTTATGTAGTATACTAGTTATTATTAGCAAGAATCCTATTATTTCTGTGTTATTTTTAATCGGTTTATTTTTAAGTATAGCGAGTTATCTTATGATATTAGGTTTAAATTTTATTGGTCTTTCTTATTTATTAGTTTATGTAGGTGCTGTATCTATTTTATTTCTTTTTATTTTGATGTTAATTAATGTTAGAATAAGTGAATTATTAAGTAATACTAGAAATAGTATACCTTTAGCTATTTTTATTACTATTTCATTTAATTACCCTGTATATCAAATATTACCGTATAGTATTGCGTCATTTAATAGTTATACTGTTGATTTAAATAATACATTAAATGATATATGATATAATAACTATAGTGACTTTTTTAATAAATTATTTAGTTTAAATGGAGCTAAATTAGATAATGGTGAAATATTTTTTGTTACTAGTAAAATATGAGATGGTAATTTAGCTGAAACTAGTCATATTACAAGTATAGGTAACATTATGTATACTAGTTATAGTATATGGTTAATATTAACTTCTATTATATTATTACTAGCGATGATAGGAGCTATCGTTATAACAATAAAACAAAAAAATTAGAAAAAATAATTTAGAAAACGTGTTTAGAGAAAGTAGTCTCTTTTAGTAATGATATCTATATCATTTTAGAGAACATTGTCTCTTTTCTAAAACAAAAAAAATTTTTATTTATGAATAAAAACAAATATTTTTATATAAATACCCTAAAAATAAAAGTATTGACTAATAATAGTCGTATATATAGAGCCCTATTAGACGAAGGCTATGAAAGCTTTACGTTAAAAATCTTGGAATACTGTGATAAAAACATTAGATTTGAGCGAGAACAACATTATATAATTTTAATAAAACCTGAGTATAATATACAAAGTATAGTTGGTATAGTGCTATCTCCACGTGGTCATTCTACAACTGTGGTTAATAAGAAAAATGGTTCTATAAAAATTTATTGTTCTATGTATGCTGCAGCAAAAGATATTAACGTTAAGTACTCAACACTAGTATATTATGCTAACAAGAACAAATTATTAAAAAATACTTATTTAATTAGTAGTAAGCCAATTATTAGATCTAAAACAGTAATAGTTTAATGGCAAAACAATCCTCTTCCAAAGAATTTTTGTGGATTCGAATTCCGCTTGTTCCTCTCCGTTAAATATTATATTAGTATAGATTCGGTAGGAGTCCTTGTTATAACTATAAAACAAAAAAATTAATAAAATTCTTCTATTAGATTAATATTATTAATATAATAAGGGTTA
>WNGQ01004073.1_pt1 | contig 30717 bp, 27 predicted proteins | sample 5407661 | NCBI WGS metagenome assembly WNGQ01 (sample SAMN13153382, study PRJNA577476) | soil metagenome | isolation source: 60 cm soil or saprolite under Garry oak tree replicate 2 | place: USA:California | collected 2016-06-15 | reverse complement strand
GGCTGAAGCCTCAGTAGCGGCGGTCGGACTCGAACCGACGACCCGCGGATTATGATTCCGCTGCTCTAACCAGCTGAGCTACGCCGCCAAGGTGCAGGGGGACAACTTAGCGGGCCCGCCACGACGGCGGGAGTGGCGACCGTTGCCGACGCGTGCAGAATGCGAGACAAGGGCCGCCACTCGTAGGGCTCGCGACACACCCGTTGCGTCGATTCCACACCAAGCGGCGCCGCCCTCCACGGATTCCCCTGAACCGGCTCTCCTGAAGCTCGCCGACGCGGTGCGCCGCTTGCATCCCGAGTCGGCGGGTCATGAAGACATTGCGTCTTGCGCTGGTCGCCGCGCTGGTAGCGGGGTGTCATTTCGACAAACTGTTCAATAGCACCCCGGGCGGGAGCCACACGCCGCCTGCCGGGTCGGCCTCGATCAGACTTGCGTTTACGGCACAACCGACAGACGCCATGAAGGACAGCATCATCAAGCCCCCAGTGCAGGTCACCGTGTTCGACGCGGCGGGCAACGTCGTTACGACCTTTACGGGGGACGTGACCCTCGCAATCGGCAACGACCCCAGTGTTCTCAAGGCACGGCTCTCAGGGAGGTCGCAGGCCGCCGCCGCCGCCGGCGTGGCGACGTTCGGGGATCTGAGCCTGGACCAGCTCGGAGACAGGTACACTCTCGTCGCGACCATCGAAGCGGGCTCGCTCACCAAGGAGAGCACGCCGTTCAACGTCACGGCGGTCCCGAACCCTCCACCGGGATCGGCCACGACGCTCGCGTTCACCCAGCAGCCGCAGACGACGGCCGCGGGCACGGCCATCGCGCCCGTCCAAGTCGCGGCGCTCGATGACGCGGGCCGCACGGTCACGACCTTTACCGGGCCCATCACCATCTCCCTCGGCGCCAACCCCGGCGGCGACCCGCTCTCCCCTCGGACCGTCAACGCGGTGAACGGACTCGCCACGTTCTCGAACCTGAGAATCGACAAAGCGGCGGCGGGCTACACCCTCGTCGCGACCGCGAACGGTGTCCCGAACGTCTCGAGCAGCGTGTTCACCATCGTGCCGGGGACGGTGACTCAACTATCGTTCACGGTGCCGCCGAGCAACACGCCGGCCGGGGCTACGATCCAGCCACCCGTTCAGGTCACCGCGTACGACGCGGTCGGTAACCGGGCGACCAACTTCATGGGCTCCGTCGTCGTCGCGATTGGACACAACGGGGGTCTGCTCTTGCCGGGTACGCTGTCCGGGGGCGGGCCCGTCGCCGCCGTGAACGGTGTCGCGAGCTTCTCGAATCTGAGCATCGACGTGGCCGGCAACGGCTACACGCTCATCGCGACCATCGTAGGGGGCTCGGTCAGCAAAGAGAGCCTCCCGTTCAACGTCACGGTGCTGTGATGCGCTGCCCCCGCTGCGCGCTCACCGAGCTCTCCGAGGCCGTCGACACCTGCTGGCTGTGCGGGTATTCTCCCGCGACCGCCGGCGCCGAAGAGGCCCCGCCCGCCGAGCCGAGTGAGCTCGATGCGCGACGGCAGCTGGCGCGCGAGTTCCGGATCGACAGCCTCCTCGAGCGGCCACCTGGACCGATCGTCTACCTGGCCCGTGACGCAGACGAGCGGCTGATCGCACTGAAGGTCGTGGCGCGCCCGCAAGTCGGGGCGGAGGATCGATTCCACGCCGCCGCCGACGCGGCGGCGCAGCTCGACCACCCCCACATCCTCCCGCTCTACCGCCACGGCGCCACGGAAAACTTCCTCTGGTGCGCCACCAAGTACGTCGACGGCCGGTCACTCGCGGGCATGCTCGCAACGGGCGGACCCCTCGAGCTCTCCACCTGCCTGCGCATCCTCGAGCAGGTGGCGAGCGCTTTGGACTACGCTCACCGGCGCGGCGTGGCCCACGGCGCGCTGACACCCGATTGCATCCTCGTGGATGCCAACGAGTGGGCCCTGGTAGGTGATTTTGCCATGCGCGGATTGCTCGACGCAGTGCCCGACGGCGCCCAGGCCGGCGAGCCGGCGGCCGGCAGGGATCAGCGCGCGCTGGCGGCGATCGCTCATCAATGTCTCACCGGGACACCGATGGGCGAGGACCCGCCGACGGCAGAGGACAACCCCGCGGGACTGCCGCTGCACGTCTCGCAAGCGCTGCGCCGTGCGCTCTCGAGCCGACAGGCCGACCGGTTCCCCAGCGTGCTCGACTTCGTGGCGGCCCTGGGCGGCTCGCGGCCGGAAACGCGAACGGCCTGGTTCGGCGCGAATCCGCGCAAGAAGGGGCCGGGCTCTCCGGTGGTGATCGTCGACGCGGACGCGGACCCGGCCGCCCGACCCCTGCGCGGACGCATCGCCGCCGCAGCAGGGGGCCTCCTCGTCGCCGTCGGCGGCGGTGCGGCGTGGCTTGGCATCTCCTCGATCCCGGCGGCCCCGGCGAGTCGAGAGCCGGTCGCCAGCGCCTCAGCGCCCGCCGCCAGCGCTCCATCGGTGCCGCCGAGCACCTTCGAGCTGCCGGACCCGGAACCCGTGCCGCCTTCATCCCCAGCACCAGCCCCAGTGCGGACGACCCGTCCGCCAGTCGCGGCGCGCGCCCCGGTTGCGAAACGATCGGCGCCCCCGCCTGTATCGCGAGTGGAGCGGCGCGACCTGGAGCCCGGCCTCCTCTCCGTCAATGCGATCCCCTGGGGGAGCGTGTACCTCGACGGTCAGCCGGTCGGGAACACTCCACAGATCGATCTCTCGGTCACGCCCGGCGCGCACCGGCTGCGCGTGGAGCGCGAGGGCTACCGGCCGTACGACCGGATGGTCGACGTGGCATCGGGACAGCGGCTGCGCATCACCGACATCGCGCTGGTGGAGCGGTAACCCGTGCCCCGCGCCACCGCCGTCCTCGCCGTATCCCTGCTCTGTTGCGGAGCACCGATGTTGCGAGGTCAGTCCGGCGAACTTCTAAGGCGGGGGGTGCAGGCCTATCAGGCCCTGGAGTACGATGCGGCGGCGGCGCTGCTGGAGCAGAGCCTGGGACGCGATTCGACGGCGGGGGTCGCGGACTCGCTCCGGGCGAAGGCGCTCACGTACCTGGCGGCAACGGAGCTGTTCCGCGGACAGCGCGACTCCGCCGTCGGTGCGTTCCGACAGCTGGTGTTGCTCAACCCGCGCTATCGCCCCGACGAGCTCATCTTTCCCCCTCAGGTCACGAATCTGTTTCAGGAAGTCCGCCGGGCGACCAGAGCGATCGCGGTCGCAGTGCCGCCCGTGACCCAGCTGCGCACGCGGCTCGAGCGGTTCACCGCCCGAGTCCTCGCGAGCTCACTCGCGGACGTGGCGGTGACGCTGGCGCGAGAGGACGGAACACCGGTGCGGGAGCTGTACAAAGGCCCCGTCGCCGATAGCGTCGTGGTGACGTGGGACGGTCTCACGGCGGCAGGAGCGCCTGCCGATAACGGCCGCTACGTCCTGCGAGTGACGCCGCGGACCCTCACGGCCGATGGGCCACGCGCGCGCCAGGTCCCGCTCGAGGTCAAGCAGGAGCCGCCCGATACGCTGGCCTGGCCGCCCCCCCTTACCACGCCGCCGCTCTTGCCGGAGCAGACGTCGAGCGGCCCGGCATTCCGGTCGCTCGCGGCGGGCCTGGTCGCCGGGACCGCCGCCGTTGCCCTCCCGTCGATCATAGCACAAGGCAAGGATGCGACGGGAGCGCGCTTCGCGGTGGGCGCCGCGGTGGGTGTCGCGGGATTCGTGGGCTTCTTCGCACACAAGCCCCGCCCGCTCGAAGCCAACGTTCGCGCCAATGCATCTCAGCGTGATGCCTGGAAGAAAAAACTCGATGCCGTGAAGGCGGAGAACGCCACCCGCCTCCGCACGGTGCGGTTAGTGGTCCGCGCCGGACCAGAGACCATCGCAGAGCGAGGATCAGAGTGAAAACCGTTGCGCTGATCGGCATGCTGGCGCTCGCGGCCCCGGCTATCGCCGGGTCGCAGGGGCGACCGAGCCTCGCCTTCCGCGGAGACGCGGGGTTTGTATGGGTGCGGAGCGACTCGGCCGCGGTGGGGGCGGCCGGAGCGGCTCGGCTGCGCGGGCCGGTCCTCGGAGGAGAGGGCCGGGTCGTCTTCAACGGATTCGCCGTGGGCGTCGGGCTCCTGAGCGGCACGCTGCAGAACGGGGATCAGACGGTGAAGCGCGACCTCATCGAAGGACGGCTGCTCGTCGCGGCCCGTCCCGTCCCGTGGCTCGAGATGAGCGTGGGACCCTTCGTGCGAGCGTACGTCACCGACTCGAGCAGCGGGCGCTGGGTGTTCTGGCAGGCCCGGGCCCGCGTGGATGCGCCGATCGTGACCGCAAGCCTGACGAGCTATGTGGAACTGTGGCGCGCGTTGTCCTCGCAGGTCAATCTGGCGGCGGGCGCCGGTCGAGTGCAGGGAGGCGAAGCGGGAGTGGTGTACCAGCCGCCCCAGCGACCGTTCCGGCTGCGCCTGGCCTACCGTGTGGACGACGCGGCCGTACGCGGGGCCGGCAGCGGGAGCCAGACGCTCGAGGCGATCAGCGTAGCCATCATCGTGGGAGGATGGTAGGCCCGGCATTCACCGCGGGATGGGTGCGCCCGCGTCGCTCCCCGCGTCTACTTTCGGCACCAGCCGATACAACAGCTCGCCTTTCCGGATCATCCCGAATTGCTCGCGCGCCGCGCGCTCCTGAGCGGCGGGGTCGGTTTCGAGCGCGCGCGCCCGGCGCTGCAGCGAATCGAGCTGTCGCTCGAGCTCTCGCACGGCGCGGCGCTCCTCCTCGAGCTGGTTCCGCAGCTTGAGCCAGTCCGGCGTGCCGTACTCCCCCGCCTGAAAGGCCAATCCCGCGAGCACCACCGCCGCGGCGATCCCGATCAGCCGGGCGCGCGTCACAATCCGTACAGGTGCCGGCCGGGGTAGTACGCCGTGTCGCCCAGCTCCTCGGCGATGCGCAACAGCTGGTTGTACTTCGCGACGCGGTCCGTGCGCGAGGCGCTGCCGGTCTTGATCTGCCCCACCCCGGTCCCCACGGCCAGGTCGGCGATGAAGGTGTCCTCCGTCTCGCCGGAGCGGTGTGAGATCACGGCGCCGTATCCGTTGGAGCGGGCGTGCGCGATGCATTGCAGCGTCTCGGTGAGCGAGCCGATCTGATTCAGCTTGATGAGGATCGCGTTCGCCACGCTCTCCTCGATCCCGCGATCCAGCCGTTCGATGTTGGTGCAGAAGAGATCGTCGCCCACGAGCTGCACGCGGGCCGACAGCGCTTCGGTCAGCTTTGCCCACCCCGCCCAGTCGTCCTCGGCGAGTCCGTCCTCGATCGAGACGATCGGGTAGCGGTCGATCCAGCTCTTGTACAGCGCGATCATCTCGTCGGCCGACTTCGTGCCGGCGCCGCTCTTCTTGAAGACGTAGTTCCCCTCCTGGTAGAGCTCCGACGCCGCCGGGTCGAGGGCGATCGCGACATCCTTCCCGGGCTCGAGCCCTGCGGCTTCGATCGCCGCCATCACGGCTTCGAGCGCCGCCTCGTCGCTCGCGAGATTGGGCGCGAATCCCCCCTCGTCGCCCACCGCGGTGGAGAGATTGCGCTTCGCCAGCACCTTCCTGAGCGCGTGGAACACTTCGACACCGATCCGCAGGCCGTCGGGGAAACTCTCGGCACCGATCGGCACAATCATGTACTCCTGGAAGTCCACCGTATTGGCCGCGTGCGCGCCGCCGTTGAGGATATTCATCATCGGCACGGGGAGCACATTGGTGACCGGGCCCCCGAGATAGCGGTACAGCGTGAGACCGGCTTCCTGGGCCGCCGCCCGTGCCACGGCCATCGACACCGACAGAATGGCGTTTGCGCCGAGGTGACTCTTGTTGGGTGTGCCGTCGAGGTCGAGCATCGCGTAGTCCACCGCGATCTGCTCCTCGGCCGACAGGCCTTCGAGCCGCGGACCGATGACCTCGTTCACGTTCTTCACCGCCTCGAGCACGCCCTTGCCGCCGAACCGCTTCTGATCGCCGTCGCGCAGCTCGACCGCTTCGTGCTCGCCGGTGGACGCGCCGCTCGGCACGGCGGCCCGGCCCGCCGCGCCGCTCGACAAGGTGACGTCCGCCTCGATGGTGGGATTGCCCCGGCTGTCGAGGATCTCGCGCGCGCGCACGGCGATGATTGTGCTCATGATGGCCCGTACCCTAGTGCCGTTCCAACGTCAACGCAACGGGCAGCGGGAGGTCGGCGCACGCGGTCGGAACGGCACTAGCGGGCGGCGCCCTCGGCGTCAACGCGCGCTTTGAGGGCGACGATCGCAGCGTGCACCCGGTCGCGCAGCTCCTGGCGCTCGTCGACCGTCATCCCCGCCGTCGAGATCGGATCGCCGATCATGATCCTGATCGGCCGCGGTCGCAGCAACCACCGCCCCTTGGGCATGATCTCGAACGTGTGGCCGACGTATACCGGTACCACGGGCACCTGAGCGGCGATGGCGAGCCCGAACGGCGCGTTCTTGAAGGGGAGGAGCTGTCCGGTCCGGCTGCGCGTACCCTCCGGAAACACCAGGGCCGACACGCCACTCCGGATCACCGCGGCGGCACGCTGGTAGGCCTCCAGGGCCCGCGCCGGATGTGCACGGTCGATCGTCAGGTGGCCGGCCGTGACCATCGCACGGCCCAGGAGCGGGATCCTGGCGAGCTCCTGCTTCGCCACCATCCGCACCGACCCCGGCAGCGTGGCGGCGAGCGCCCAAATGTCGAACATCGACGAGTGATTCGAGGCGAAGACAACCGGCCCGTCCGGAATCCGCTCCATCCCTTCGACCCGCACCGGCGTCCCGGCGGCCCAGAGTACCTGGCGCGACCAGTCATTCGTCCCCCAGTCGTACACTCCGCCTCCCCCGGGGCGCCGTTTGACATTCAGCAGCGCCGCCGCGATGACGCCGACGGAGTGGACGACGCTCGAAACCACGAGCACCACGTAGAACCACAGGGTGCGGATCATCGCGCCGGGAAATGATCGAAGCCACGCGGAGGTGTTATGAGTCGTCCGTCGTCCGTCATCCGTAATCCCTTACGCGAAGCGCAACGCCCGATTTGAGTGAGCGGGAGCCCGGTAGCGCGGCGAAACGCACTTGCACCCGCGTCCCCGAAACTTCGCGGCATCGCGACCAGCAGCTCGTACTCCTCGCCGCTCCGTGCGGCCGCGCGTGGCGCCACACCCGGCCAGCACGGAACGCGCTCCAGCTCGATCGCAATTCCGACGCCCGAGGCCGCCGCGAGGTGCCCCGCGTCCCCGGCCAGCCCGTCGGAGATATCGATCATGGCGCGCGCTCCACGCCGCGCGAGCCAGCGTCCGGCGGTGATCCGCGGAGTCGGGTGAGCGAAGCGACGTCGCACGGCTGGAGCGAGGCGGCGCCCGGCCCGGAGCGCGGCGAGCGCGAGCCCCGCACCGCCAAGCCGCCCCGTTACCCACAGCCCGTCACCCGGACGCGCGCCGCTCCGCCGCACCGGCCGCTGGGCGAAGCCGAGCACACAGACATCCACGAGATAGCGTGGGGAGCGCACCAGGTCTCCCCCGAGCACACTCGCGCCGACACTCCGCGCGGCGGCTCCCACGCCGGACATGATCTGAACGGCGGGTGAGGCGTTGCCCGTTGCACGTTGCAGGTTGCTCGGAACCCCAAGAGAAACCAGGACTCCCAGGGGCTGCGCGCCCTCGGCCGCAAGGTCGGAGAGCGCCGCGGCCGTCGCGTGCCACCCGATCTCTCGAAACGAGAGCCAGTCCGTGCGGAAATGCACGCCCTCGAGCGAGAGATCGATACTGATCGCGAGCGCTGATCGCGAGCGTCCGGCCGCCCACGGGGAGCAGCGCGCAATCATCACCCAGGTCGCGGCCCGCCGCGCCGAGCGTCGCGAAAATGGCGCGCAGGCGGTCGAACTCACCTCCTGGGCCCCCCCCCAGGCGGAGTGACCGGCCCGTCACGCCGTCTCCGGCGGCTCCAGGACGGTGAGCACCGGTGGCCCAACGGGCTGCGTGCTGGTCCAGGCGCGCCATATCTCGGGCAGGGCGGCCAAGACATCGGCGGGCCGCAGGCTGCGGGCCGTCCACTGGCGCGCGCCGTGCTCCGCCGCCCGTCCCAGCGCGTGGGCGCCCAGGGCCGCGGCTTCCGGCCCCGCGCTGCCGCGCGCGAGGAACGCACCGATGAAGCCGGCCAGCAGGTCGCCCGACCCGCCGGTGGCGAGTCCCGGGTTGCCGCTCGCCACCACGTGGATCGGCCCGCGCAGATCCGCGATCACGGTCGGCACGCCTTTCAGGAGCACGGTGCCTTTCACCTTCTGGGCGGCCTTCGCCGCGGCCGCCCAGCGGTCGTTCGCCGCCGCATCGGCGAGCTCGTCACCGAACTGGGCACGAAACTCGCCCAGATGCGGCGTGAGCACGACCGGCCGCTCCGCGGTGCCACCGAACAGAATGAGGGCGTCGGCGTCGAGCACGGTCGGGATGGGGCGGCGCGCGAGCACGGCCTGCAGGAACTGCGCGCGGGGCGGCTCCCGGCCCAGGCCTGGCCCGACGACGAGCGCGTCCGCCCATTCGAGCGCCTCCGCGGCCTCGGGCTCGAGCTCGGGGCCGAGCGCCGACTCGACGGTGAGCACATCGGGGAGGCTCGCGCGCGCCGCCTCGATCGTCTGCTTCGCGGCCACGAGCTTCACGAGCCCCGCGCCGGCGGCGAGCGCCCCGCGCGCGGCGTGAAGGGCCGCGCCCGTCATGCCGTTGGCGCCGCCGACCACCGTTACCCGGCCGCGGTCGCCCTTGTGCATTCTCGGAGTGAGTTTCGGGAGCCGCGCCCCCGCCCACATGTCCGTGACGAGCAGGGGCCAGACGGGATCGGCGGGCGGCAGCCCGATGTCGACGACCACGATCTTGCCGCACCACTCGCGCGCCAGCAGGTGACCGCGGCGCGGGCCCCCGAACGTGATCGACAGCTCGGCGCGCACCGGCCCGTGCGCCTCGCCGCTCGACAGGTCGAGTCCCGTGGGGCCGTCGATCGCGATCACCGGGGCGGCGTAGGCGACGAGCCGCTGCGCCAACGCCAGGACGTCGCCGCGCGCCGGTCCCGTCGCGCCGGTGCCGAGCAGCGCGTCGATCACCACGGCGGCGGCCGGCCACGGCTCTTCCCGGCCCGTCTCGCGCACGCCGTCCATGCGGGCGAGCGCGCGGTTGTCGATCGCGTCGTCGGTCTTGGGATCGAGCGCGGCTACGCAAACCGAGATGCCGCTCACGTGCAGCGCGCGTGCCACCACCCACCCATCGCCGCCGTTGTTCCCCGCCCCGGCGACGACCAACGCCCCTCGGGTCAGGACCGCGGGGTAGTCGCGTACGATCAGGTACGCGACCGCGCGTCCCGCGGTCTCCATCAGCACGCGGGAGGGAATCCGGTACTGCGTGCGGGCGGCCGAATCCCAGGCGGCGGCCTCGGTCGCGGACAGCACAGGGATCGGGTTCATGGGATCACCACCCCTCCGTATCCCACCACGGCGTCGTCGTCCCCCGTCATCAGCCCGGAGTGGCTGTAGTGCACGACGTCGGCGCGCTCGGCGCCGAGCGCCCGGGCGGCGGCGATCACGGTAGCCGTGGGCGCCCGGCCGCACATCGAGATGCGCTCGCTGCGGCAGCGGGCGAGGAGCTCCGCGCCGTCGAGCGCCGCGACGGCCTCGAGGGCGCGTCGATCCTTGCGCTCGGACGCCGCCGCAGGCTCGTAATGGTTCAGATCGCTCGACGCCAAAAGCAGGACCCGGTCAGGCCAGCGCCGCACCAGGGCGGCCAGCGTCTCGCCCAGCCCGCGGCATCCCTCCCACGCGTCCCACGCCAGGACGAGCGGCACGATCCGCACGTCGGCTCGCCTGAACTGGAGGAAGGGCAGCTCGACCTCCACCGCGTGCTCGGCGGTGTGGGCGGCGTGATCGGGGCCCACCAGCGGCGACGTCTCGAGCAGCGCTCGAGCGAAACCGTCGTCCACGCTCACGTCGCCGAGCGGCGTCCGGAACACGCCCGCCTCCCACAGCGATGCACCGCCGGGCGCCCGGCTCACCCCGGTGTGGTTGGGCGCCAGGATCACGACGATGGGCGGGATCTCGAGGCGCGCGAACACGTGCGCGGCGGTCAATCCCGAATAGACGTAGCCGGCGTGCGGAGCCATCGCGGCGCGTGCCGGAGCGGGGTGCGCCTCGCCCACGGCGTCGAGCAGCTCGCGCACCGTGCGCTCGAGCTCACCCCTCGTTCCCGGGTAGAAGCGCCCGCTCACCGCGGGCGCGCGCACGGCGTCCAAAGCTTACTTGAAGCTCTGGCCGATCGCGCGACCGAAGGAGATCTCCCCGTTATCGATGCGGATGTTGAACCCGCACTCGGGATTCGAGCAGACCCAGGCCTTGTAAGTGATCGGCGCCCCGTCGCGGCCGTAGTCCGACAACGGAATCAGGAGACCTTGCTGACATTTTCTGCAGGCGGGCCAGTCTCTCACGTCGTCCATGCGGCACCCCCCTTCACCCGATCCGACGCCCCTATCCGGGCTCCACGCCGGGCCACGGATAGCCGGCCCGGAACACCTCCGCAAAATCGTAGACCCGCTCGAAATCCTCCGGCTTGTCGGTCGGCTGGCTCGCGAGCAGGCCCACGTCGATCAGCGTGAACACGATCCGTCCCAGGTCCTCGGTGCTGGCGATGCCCCAGTGCCCGAGGACGCTCGCCGCGAGCAGCCCGAACTGCTCCCGCGCGAAGTCCCGGCACGCCCACGCGAGCTCGCCGCCGCTCAGGTGGCGGCGCGCCGGGAGCCTGCCCTGGGCGTACTCCAGGGCCGCCAGCACGAACAGGTAGCCGCGCTCGTGATAGCGGTCGTCCTGGCGCCCGATGCGCTGGAACGCTTCTTCGAGCGTCGCGAAGTCGCTCACGGCCGCGCCTCGGTCTGTCCCGATGTCCGGGCCCGGACCGCCACGGGGCGCAACGGGTGCGGCTCGAGCAGGGCCAGCTCGAGCACCTCATCGATCGTCTCCACCGGCTTGATCTCGAGCAGCTGCTTCACTTCGTCGGGGACGTCCACGAGGTCGCTCTGGTTGCGCGCCGGCACCAGCACCGTCTTGACGCCGGCACGCGCCGCCGCCGTCAGCTTCTCCTTGAGCCCGCCGATCGGGAGGATGCGCCCGCGCAGCGTGAGCTCGCCCGTCATCGCCACATCGTGGCGCGACGGCCGGCGGCACAAGAGCGACGCCAGGGCGGTCGCGATCGCGATCCCAGCCGACGGCCCGTCCTTCGGCACCGCCCCGGCCGGCAGGTGCAGATGTACATCGGTCTGCGTGAACGCCTCCAGCGGAATCCCCAGCGACCCGGCGCGAGCCCGCAGCAGACTCCACGCCGCCTGGGCGGACTCCTTCATCACGTCACCCAGCTGGCCGGTCAGGGTGATCTGCCCCTTGCCCGGCATCTGAATCGCCTCGATGAACATGATGTCGCCGCCCACGGGCGTCCATGCGAGCCCCGTCGCCACCCCCACCTCGGCCTCGCGTCCCGCGACCTCGCTCTGGACCTTGGGCTGGCCGGCGAACTTCTCGAGGTTCTTCACGGTGATCTTGACGCTCGCGGCCCGTCCCTCGACCACCTCAAGTGCGGCCTTGCGAAGCACGCCCTGGATCTCCCGCTCGAGCTGGCGCACCCCGGCTTCGCGCGTGTATTCCGCGATCAGCCGCTCGAGCGCGCCGTCGGCGATGCTCGCCCGCTCCGTATGGAGCCCCGTCTCCTTGAGCTGGCGCGGCAGCAGGTAGCGCTTGGCGATCGCGAGCTTCTCCCCGGGGGTGTACCCGGGCAAGGTGAGCACTTCCATGCGGTCGAGGAGCGGGTCGGGGATCGGCGCGAGGCTGTTGGCCGTGGCGATGAACATGACGCCCGACAGATCGAACGGCACCTCGAGGTAGTGGTCCACGAAGGTGCTGTTCTGCGCCGGGTCGAGCACCTCGAGCAGCGCGGCCGTCGGATCGCCGCGCACGTCCGCGCCCATCTTGTCCACCTCGTCGAGCATCAAGAGAGGGTTGCGCGTCTCGCAGCGCTGCAGCGCGTGGATGATGCGCCCCGGCAGCGCGCCGACGTAGGTACGCCGGTGGCCGCGGACCTCCGCCTCGTCGCGTACGCCGCCGAGCGATACGCGCGTAAAGCGGCGCCCCAGCGCTTCCGCGATACTCTGGCCGAGCGAGGTCTTGCCCACGCCGGGCGGGCCCACGAAACACAGGATGCCGCCGCGTGCCGCGGGGTTGAGGGTCCGGACCGCCAGGTACTCGAGGATCCGCTCCTTGACGGACTTCAGGTCGTAGTGGTCGCGGTCGAGGATGTCGCGCGCGGCCTTCAGGTCGAGCCGGTCCTCCGACGTGCGGCCCCAAGGCAGCGTCGCGATGACCTCAAGGTAGGTGCGCGCCACGTGGTATTCCGCCGACTGTGGCGACATCTGCCGCAACCGCTTGAGCTCACGGTCGACGACCTTCTTGGCCTCGTCGTGGAGGCCAACGGCTTCGAGCCGACCCGCCAGTTCCGTCAGCTCGTCCTCTCCCTCTTCCTCCCCCAGCTCCTGGCGGATGACCCGCAGCTGCTCGCGCAGCACGTACTCCCGCTGATTCTGGTCGAGCCGGGTGCGCACCTTCTCCTGTATCTGACTCCCGACTTCGAGAACCTGCAGCTCCTGGCCGAGCAGCTCGGCGAGCCGCTCGAGGCGGCGGTTCACGTCGTCGATCGCCAGCAACTCCGCCTTGGCCGGGAGGGCCAGATCGAGGTTCGCGGCCACGAAGTCGGCCAGCTTCCCGGCGTCGCTGATGCCGACGAGGACCTCGTGCAGCTCCTCCCCCAGGTAGGGCGCGATGTCGATCACGCGCGAGAACTGGGCGTGCACCGTGCGCTTCAGGGCTTCCGTGCGAGCGTCCTCGACCAGCGTGTTGGGGAGCGGCTCGTAGCCCGCCACCAGCCAATGCTCGGCGGGGGTCACCTCGACGAGCCGCGCCCGCTCGAGCCCCTGCACCATGACGCGCACCGAGCCGTCGCCCAGCTTGAGCATGCGCACGACGGTGCCGAGCGTGCCGACCTCGTACAGCTCGTCGGCACGGGCCTGCATCACGGCGCCCTCGGGGGGCTCGGTGCCGCCCAGCGGCCGCACCACGCCGAGCAGCAGGCGCTTGTTCCCCTGCACCACCTCGTCGATCAGCTGGACGGCGTGCGGATCGGTGAGGGCCATGGGCAGGACGACGTGCGGGTAGACGACGACCCGGCCGAGCGGCAGGACAGGCAGGCGATCCACTTATTGCACCCGCACCGACTGCGGTCCCGACAGGCGGACCGGGAGCTTCGCCAGCCGGACCTCGAGGAACCCCAGCTCGTAGTTCGCCCGAATGCTCTCGGGGTCGACCGGCACGGGGAGGCGGAAGCGGCGCTCGAAGGGCCCGACTTGCACCTCCATCGCATGGTAGTGCGGCTTGCCTTCGTGGCGCCGGGCCGTGCGCTCACCGGCGATCGTCAGCACGCCGTCCACGTACTCGACCGTGAAGTCCTCCGAGCGCATCCCGGCGATGTCCATGTAGACCACCAGCGCGTCGTCGGTCTCGTAGATGTCCGTCGGCGGCTTCCACTTGGACGAGGCAACGAAGCCCACCGGGCGGCCGTGGGCGACCTCGTTGAAGTAGACCTCGAGCTCTTCGGCCGGATGCACCGTGAACGAGCCCGAGCCGCGGCCGGGCCGGCCCGACGAAGCGCCACTATCGGGCATGGTGCCCCCCAACCACGGCCGCGCGCGCCGGCGGTGCGTACAGCGGGAATTGCTCCGTCAGCTCGCGCACTTCGGCCTTCACCCGCGCGATGGTCGCGTCGTCTTTTTTCGTGAGCACGGTGTCGATGAACTCCGCCACTTTGAGCATTTCGGCCTCGGTGAAACCGCGGGTGGTCACGGCCGGGGTCCCGATGCGGATCCCGCTCGTGACGAACGCCTTCTGGGGGTCGCCGGGAATCGTGTTCTTGTTCACGGTAATGCCGGCCCGGTCGAGCAGCTCCTGGGCCTCCTTGCCGGTCACCTGCTTGGGCCGCAGATCCACGAGCATCAGGTGGGTGTCCGTCCCGCCCGACACGATGGCGTAGCCCAGCTCGACGAGCGCCGCGGCAAGGGCCTGCGCGTTCCGCACGACCTGCGTGGCGTACGTCTTGAACTCCGGAGTAAGCGCCTCTGCCAGGGCCACGGCCTTGGCCGCGATGACGTGCTCGAGCGGGCCGCCCTGGAGGCCCGGGAAGACTTGCTTGTCGACGTCCTTCCCGAACACTTCCTGGCACAGGATGAGTCCGCCGCGCGGACCGCGCAGCGTCTTGTGGGTCGTGGTCGTGACGATCTGCGCGTGCGGCACCGGCGAGGGGTGGATCCCCGCGGCCACGAGCCCGGCGACGTGCGCCATGTCGACGATGAAGATCGCGCCGACCTCGTCCGCTATGCTCCGCAACGTCGCAAACTCGATGATGCGGGCGTAGGCGCTACTGCCGCCGATCAGGATGCGTGGGCGCTCGCGTCGCGCGGTGTCGCGCACCTGGTCGTAATCGATCCAACCGGTGTCTTCTCGGACTCCGTAATGCGTGGCGCGGAACAGCATGCCCGAAAAGTTCACGGGCGCGCCGTGGGTGAGGTGGCCGCCGTGCGGTAGCGCCAGCCCGAGCAGCGTGTCGCCCGGCTTCGCCACCGCGAGATACGCGGCCATGTTGGCCTGCGCCCCGGAGTGCGGCTGGACGTTCGCGTGCTCCGCCTTGAACAGCGCCTTGGCCCGATCGATGGCGAGCTGCTCGACCTCATCCACCACCTCGCAGCCGCCGTAATAGCGCTTGTTCGGCAGCCCCTCGGCGTACTTGTTCGTGAGCGCCGTGCCCATGGCCTCGAGCACCGCCACGGATACGAAGTTCTCGCTCGCGATCAGCTCCAGCCCGTACTCCTGGCGCTCCACCTCGCGGCGGATCAGCTGGAAGATGGCCGGGTCCACCTTGGCGAGGGGGGCTCGTCGATCGATCATGCGTCGATCTTCGCGACGCGTCGCTCGTGACGCCCGCCTTCGAATGCGGTGTCGAGCCACTTGTGCAGGATGTCCATCCCTTCCTCCTCGCTCACGAACCGGGACGGCAGCACCAGCACGTTCGCGTCGTTGTGCTTGCGCGCCAGCTCGGCGATCTCCGGAGTCCACGCCACCGCCGCCCGTACGCGGGGAAAGCGGTTGGCCACGAACGCCATGCCGAGCCCGGTTCCGCAGGTCAGCACGCCGCGTTTCACGACACCCCTGCTCACCGCCTCGGCCACCGGACGGCCGAAGTCGGGGTAGTCGTCGGCCGGATCCATCGTCTCGGGCCCGGCGTCCACCGGCTCGTAGCCCAGCCGCTTCAGCTCGTCGACGAGCCTCTGCTTCAACTGGAACCCCGCGTGGTCCGCGCCCACGTAGATCCGCTCAGACAAAATTCCGTCGCACCTTCGCGATCGCGGCGATCCGTTGCTCCGCCAGTCGATCCGCCGCCCGGTAGCTGGGAATCCCTTCCTCGCGCGCGATCTCGAACACCCGCAGGAGAGTGTCGTAAATTTCCCCCGCTTTCGAGCGCGCCCGTTCGGGCGCCCAGCCGTGCAGCTCGGCGTTCACGTTGATCAGGCCGCCGCCGTTGATCACGTAGTCGGGGGCGTAGGTGATCCCCCGCCGCTCGAGCAGGTCGCCATGCCGGTCCTCGGCGAGCTGGTTGTTCGCCGCACCCGCTACGATCTCGACCTGCAGCCGCGCGACGGTGGCGTCGTTGATCACCGCGCCGAGCGCGCACGGGGCGAAGATGCCGGCCCGCACGTCGTAGATCGCGTCCGGCGCGACCGCCTTCGCCCCGCACTCCTCCACCACGCGTTTCACCCGCTGCGGATCGATGTCGGTGCAGGTGATGTCCGCCCCCTCGGCGACGAGCAGCCTCGCCAGATGATAGCCCACGGAGCCGCATCCCTGCAAAGCGACCGACTTCCCGGCCAGGCTATCCGAGCCGGAGCGGTAGTGGGCACAGGCCTTGATACCGCGGTACACGCCGTAGGCGGTGACTGGGGACGGGTCCCCCGACCTGCCGATCAGACCCGTGACATGATTCGTCTCGGCCTTGATGTACTCCATGTCGGCCGTGCCGGTCCCGACGTCCTCGGCCGTGATGTAGCGCCCCTTGAGCGATTCCACGTGACGCCCGTGCGCACGGAACAGCGCTTCGCGCCGCGTGGTGCGGTTGTCCCCGATGATGACGCTCTTGCCACCACCCAGGTTGAGCCCCGCCACCGCGGCCTTGTAGGTCATCCCGCGCGCCAACCGGAGCGCGTCGATCAGGGCGTCGCGATCGCTCTGGTAATTCCAGAAGCGCGTGCCACCCAGCGCCGGCCCCAGCACTGTGGAATGAATCGCGATGATGCCGCGATAGCCCGTGGAGGGATCGAAATAGACGCTGACCTGCTCGTGCTCGTGCTCCGCCAGGAGGGCGAAGAGATCGAGCCCTTCGCGTTCCCCGGGCTTGGGCCCGGGGTCAGCAACGGCACTAGGCGCGGGGGTAGAGACCGCGGGCGACGATGATCCGCTGGATTTCGCTGGTGCCTTCATAGATCTCCGTCACCTTGGCGTCCCGGAACAGCTTCTCCACGGGAAAATCGCGCATATAGCCGTAGCCGCCGAACAGCTGCACGGCCTGGGTGGTCACCCACATCGCGGCCTCGGAGGCGAACAGCTTGGCCATGCTCGCTTGCATGGTGGTGTCCTCGCCCCGGTCCCGCCGGGTCGCGACGGCGTGGGTCAGGGCGCGGGCCGCTTCCACCCGGGTCGCCATGTCGGCGAGCTTGAACTGCACCGCCTGGAACTCACGCAGCGGCCGCCCGAACTGTCGTCGCTCGGCGCAGTAGGCCACGGAGTGCTCGAGCGCCCGGCGCGCGATCCCGACCGCCTGCACCGCGATACCCAGGCGACCGGCGTCGAGGCCCTCCATGGCGTAGCTGAACCCCTCACCTTCCTCGCCCAGCAGATGATCGGCAGGCAGCCTGACGTCCTCGAGCGCGAGCGCGACGGTGTTGGACGCGCGGAGACCCATCTTGTCCTCCGGCGTCCCCGGACGATAACCGGGGGCGTCGGTGGGCACAATAAAGGCGCAGATCCCGTGCTCCGAGCGCGCCATGACCATCATGAGATCGGCCGTGCCGCCATTGGTCGCCCAGGCCTTCGCGCCCGACAGCACCCAGCGGTCGCCGTCCCGCACGGCGCGGGTGCGCAGCGCCGCGGCATCGGAGCCGGACTCGGGCTCGGACAGGGCGAACCCCGCCAGCGTCTCGCCGCGCGCCATCGCCTTGAGCCAGCGATGTTTTTGCGCGTCGCTGCCGTGGCGCGCCAGCATGGTCGTCGGGATGGCGTTGTGGATCGAGAGCGACACGGCGACGCTCGCGTCCGCGGCGGCGATCTCCTCCAGCGCCAGCAGGTAGGTAACGGTGTCGAGCCCCATCCCGTCGAACTCCTCGGGCGCGCACATCCCGAGGAATCCGAGCCGGCCGAGCTCGGCGATCACGTCGCGGGGGAAGTACGCCCGGCGGTCCCACTCCGCCGCAAACGGCTCGATCTTGGTGCGCGCGAACTCGCGCGCCAGCTCGACGATCTGACGCTGCGTCTCGGAGAGACCCGGCAGCTCAATCGCGATAGACATAGAAGCCGCGCCCGCTCTTCCGACCCAGGCGTCCGGCCGCCACCATGGTCCGCAACAGCGGCGCCGCGCGATACTTGTCGTCCCCCAGGTCGCGGTGCAGTACCTCGAGGATCGCGAGGCACACGTCGAGCCCGATCAGGTCGGCGAGCGCCAGCGGCCCGAGGGGATGGCTCATACCCAGCTTCATGACCGTGTCGATCGCTTCCGGCGTCGCGACGCCCTCCATGACGCAGAAGACCGCCTCGTTGATCATCGGCATCAGCACGCGATTCGACACGAACCCGGGTGCATCGTTGACCACGACCGGTGTCTTCTCCAGAGCCTTCACGACCTCCACCACCTTCCCGATCGTCGCTTCGTGCGTCTCGAGGCCGCGAATCACTTCGACCAGGGGCATCACCGGCACCGGGTTCATGAAGTGCATCCCGACGACTTGAGGGGGGCGTTTGGTCTGAGCGGCGATCGTGGTGATCGAGATGGAAGACGTGTTGCTCGCGAGGATCGCGGCGGGCGGCGCCAGCCGGTCGAGGTCCGAGAAAATCTTGAACTTGACGTCGGGCCGCTCGGTCGCGGCCTCGACCACGAGCTCGGCGTCCGCGACGGCGTCCAGGGTCGGAGCAGTCCGGATCCGCGCCAGGGCCGCGTCGCGCTGCTCCGTGGTCACCGTCCCCTTCTTGACCTGTCGCTCGAAGTTCGCCCGGATGAGGGCGAGCACGCGCTCGAGCGGGCCCGGCGCGATGTCGATCAGCGTCGTTTCCCAGCCGTGCTGGGCGAACACGTGCGCGATGCCGTTCCCCATGGTGCCGGCGCCGACAACCGCGACACGGCTCATGCTGCAGGCGAAACGCGCGCCGTCATAGGCGCGCGCGCAGGGGACTCACCGTGGGGCGCAGGACCAGAACGGCGATCACCAGCTTCGCCAGGTCGCCGGCGAGAAACGGCAGCGTGCCGAGGCGGGCGGCGTCCTGCAGGCTGTGCGTGATGATCAGCAGCTGCGCCAGCCCACCGAGGTGGATGAGCGCGAGACCCACGAGCACGGCGAGCGTGAGCCGGGTCCACCGCCGCCCGTCGGCCGCGAGTCTCCCGACCGCGTAAGCGGCGATCGGGTAGGCGAGCAGGTACCCGCCAGTCGGGCCGAACAGCCGGCTGACTCCGGGGAGTCCGTACGGGGTGAAGACCGGCAGACCGGCGGCGCCGAGGGCGAGATACAGGAGCAGCGAGCTGGCGCCCAACCGGGGCCCGAGCAGCCCGCCCACCAGCAGGACGGCCAACGGCTGCAGGGTCATCGGCACCGGGGTGCCCGGGAGCGGGATCGCGATCTGGGCCGCAAGCGCGACCAGGGCGACGCCCGAGAGGACGGCGAGGGCCCGCCGGCCGGCGAGAGACGGAGCGGACACGACGGCGGTCTGAGCCTGCATCAGAGCATCTCCACGCTGAGGGCCACGGCGTTGCCGCCCCCGAGACACAGGGTGGCGAGGCCGGTCGTTTGCTTCCGGTCCTTCAAGGCGTACAGCAGCGTCGTGAGGATACGCGCGCCCGAGGCGCCGATCGGGTGCCCGAGAGCGATCGCGCCCCCGTTCACGTTCACGCGGTCCCAGTCCCAGCCCAGGGCGCGCCCGTCGGCGATCGCCTGGACGGCGAATGCCTCGTTCGCCTCGATCAGATCGTAGTCGCCAATCGTCGTCTGGGTTTTCGCCAGGAGCTTCTGCACGGCCACGATGGGTGCGAAGAAGAGATCCTTGGGCTCGCCTCCGGCGCTCGCGTACGCGGTGACGCGGGCCAGCGGCTTGAGGCCGTGCGCCTTCGCAAACGCCAGCGAGGTGACGACCAGTGCGCTCGCGCCGTCATTCAGGCCGGGCGCGTTCCCCGGCGTCACGGTCCCGTCCTTCTCGAACGACGGCTTGAGCGCCGCCAGCGCTTCGAGCGACGTGTCCTTGCGGGGACCCTCGTCCTTTTCGACCACGGTCGGGCCCTTCTTCCCGGGAATCTCGACCGGCATCGTTTCCGCCTTGAAGCGGCACGCCTCCATCGCCGCCACGGCTTTCTGGTGGCTCGCGAGCGCGAACGCGTCCTGGTCGGCGCGCGACACCGCGGCCTTCTGCGCGGTGTATTCGGCCAGGTTGCCCATGTGCGTGTTCGAGAAGGAGTCCCACAGGCCGTCGCGGATCATGCCGTCCACAAGCTGGCCGTCGCCCGCTCGCAGGCCGCCTCGCAGGCCGTATGCGTAATGCGGGGCGTTGGACATCGATTCCATCCCGCCCGCCACGACGCACTGCTCGTCGCCCGCCCGGATCGCCTGGGCGGCGAGCATCACGGCCTTGAGGCCCGAGCCGCAGACTTTGTTGACCGTGAGCGCCGGAACAGTCCCCGGGAGACCGGCGTGGATCGCCGCCTGGCGCCCCGGCGCCTGACCGACGCCGCCCTGCAGCACATTCCCCATGATGACTTCGTCGACCGTCCCGGGCTCGATCCCGGCGCGGCGCACGGCATCACGGATCACGAGGGCGCCGAGCCGGGGGGCGGGGAGCGCGGACAAACCGCCGAGATACTTGCCGATCGGGGTGCGACAGGCGGAGAGGATGACGGGGATGGCTTGATCGTTCGTACTCATCCGGCCTTCGGTTTAGCCCCGGGCTCGCGCCCGGGGTTAGTTAGTCGCGTCCGGGGTTCACTGACCCCGGGCGCCAGCCCGGGGTTCAAGCCCGGGGAATCACATCACTTAAACTAACGGTGTCAGTGAGCGGGTGCGAACCTCTTCCGTGAGTTTCGCCACGAATTCCGCGACCGGCAGCACCACCTGCTTCTTCCCCTCTCCCCGTCCCCGCACCGCGACCGAGCCGGCGTCCGCCTCGCGCTGCCCCACCACGGCCATGTAGGGGATTTTCTGCAGCTCGCCGTCGCGGATCCGGTAGTTCAGGGTCTCGTTGCGCTCGTCGAGATGCGAGCGGATGCCCGCCGCACGCAGCCGCTCGTGTAGCGCGCGCGCCGCAGGCGCCTGCGCGTCCGAGATCGGCAACACGCGAACCTGCTCGGGGGCGAGCCAGAGTGGGAACGCCCCGGCGAAGTGCTCGATCAGGAATCCGACGAACCGCTCCAGCGTCCCGTAGATCGCCCGGTGGATCATGACCGGGCGGTGCGGGCGGTTATCCTCGCCGGTGTACTCGAGCTTGAAGCGCTCGGGCTGCTCGAAATCCAGCTGGATCGTCGCGCCCTGCCACTCGCGGCCGATGACGTCGTTGAACTTGATGTCGATCTTCGGTCCGTAGAACGCTCCGCCGCCCTGATCGATGCGGTACGTGGCACCGCGGTGCTTGAGCGCCTGCTCGAGCGCGCGCTCCGCCAGGTCCCACGTCTCGTCCGTGCCGAGTTTTTTGGCGGGCCGCGTCGCGAGATCGAGCCGGTAGGAAAGCCCGAACGTCTTCCCCAGCACCAGCTCCACGATGTCGAGCAGCTGGAAAATCTCCTGCTCGATCTGGTCCTCGCGCAGGAAGAGGTGCGCGTCGTCCATCGAGAGCCCGCGCACCCGCAGCATGCCGTGCAGCGTCCCCGAGCGCTCGTTGCGGTACACGTTGGCGATCTCGGCGAGCCGAATCGGCAGATCGCGATAGCTGCGCTGCTGCGAGGCGTAGATGAGGATGTGCATGGGGCAGTTCATCGGCTTCACGCGGTAGCGCACGCCCTCGGCCTCGCCTTCCCCCGCCGCCATCGCCGGGAACTGGTTCTCGGCGTACAGCGGGAGGTGCCCGGAGCGCAGGAAGAGCTCTTCGCGCGTCACGTTGGGCGTGTAGACGAGCTGATAGCCGCGCTCCAGAATCACGTCCTCGATGAAGCGGCGCAGCTGAAAGTTCAGCATCGCCCCCTTGGGGTGCCACAGGATCAGTCCCGGGCCCACCTCCTCCTGAATCGAGAACAGATCGAGCTGCTTCCCCAGCACCCGGTGGTCGCGCTTCTTGGCCTCTTCGAGCCGCCGCAGGTACCCCTCGAGGTCCTCCTTGGTGAACCAGGCGGTGCCGTAGATTCGCTGCAGCATCTGGCGGCGCTCGTCGCCGCGCCAGTAGGCGCCGGCGGCGTGGAGCAGCTTGAAGTGCTTGATCCGCCCGGTGCTCGGCACGTGGGGCCCGCGGCACAGGTCCACGAACGGGCCGTCGGTGTAGACCGAGATCACCTCGTCCGGTCCGAGGTCATCGATGCGCTCGAGCTTGAGCGGGTCATCCTTGAAGCGCCGCTTCGCTTCGGTGCGCGAGACTTCCTCGCGTACAAACGGGTAATCGGCCTTCACAACCTCCATCATCTTTTTTTCGATGGCCTCCAGATCCTCCGGCCCGAAGGGCCGTCCCACGTCGAAGTCGTAGTAAAAGCCGTCCTCGATCGGGGGACCGAATCCGATCTTCGCGTGCGGGAACAGCTGGCGTACGGCGGTCGCCAGCACGTGAGCCGAGGAATGGCGCAACACCTCGAGCGCCTGGGGATCCTTGTCCGTGAGGATCGTGACCTTCACGCCGTCGGGCAACGGGCGGGCCAGGTCCCGTATGTCGCCGTTCAGACGAACCGCGAGGGCCGCCTTCGCGAGCCCCGGCCCGATCGCCTTCGCGAGGTCGGCGCCGCTGGAGCCGGCGGGAAGACGCTTCTCGCTCCCGTCGGGGAGCGTGACACGGGGCGTGCCCGTCAGGGGCGGCACGTTCCGCCCATCGCGGAAGTAAAGCGCCACCGCAAACGCGATCACCGCGGCGATCGCGAGCCAACGCACGATGCGGCTTGTCGGAAGGATGATAGCTTCGTCGGCCATTTGGACGGAATTCTAGCACAAACAGAAGGTTGGAGGAGGTTCGGGAGGTTAGGGGAGGTTCGGAAGGTTGGGGGAGGTCGGGCCGCTCGCGTCTCAACCTCCTCCAACCTCCCCAACCTCCTCTAACCTCCTCTAACCTCCTCCGTCCTGTCTATTATAAGGAATGTCCCGCTTCGAGCTTCCGCCCCAATACGAGCCACAGGCCGTCGAGCGCCCGCTGTACCGGCGCTGGCTCGAGCGTGGCGTGTTCACGGCCCGGGTCGACTCGCCGAAACCGCCGTACGTGATCGTCATCCCCCCGCCCAACGTCACCGCCGTGCTGCACATGGGCCAGGGGCTCAACAACGTGACGCAGGACGTGCTCATCCGGTTCGAGCGGATGCGCGGCCGGGAGGCCTTGTGGCTCCCCGGCACCGACCACGCCGGCATCGCGACACAGAACGTGGTGGAACGCCTCATCGCGAAGGAGGGGAAGGCCCGCTTCGACCTCGGCCGCGACGCATTCGTCGCCCGCGTCTGGGCGTTCGTACGCGAGACCGGCTCGACCATTCTCGAGCAGCTCGAGATGATCGGGGCGTCCTGTGATTGGAGCCGCACGCGGTTCACCCTCGACCCCGCTTACTCGCGGGCGGTGCGGGAAGTGTTCGTGCGTCTGTGGGAGGAGGGGCTGATTTACCGAGGCCATCGGGTAATCCACTGGTGCCCGCACTGCCTCACGGCCTTGTCGGACGAGGAGGCCGAATCCAAGGACAGCGAGGGCAAGCTCTACTACATCCGGTATCCAGTGGAGGGCGGCCCTGCGCCGTACCTTACCGTCGCGACCACGCGTCCCGAAACGCTGCTCGGCGACACGGCGGTGGCGGTGAATCCCAAGGACGCGCGCCATCGCGCCTACGTGGGCAAGATCGCCCGGTTGCCGATCATCGACCTGCCGGTGCCGATCCTCGCCGATGAAGCCGTCGAGCCCGGGTTCGGGACGGGCTTCGTGAAGGTGACTCCGGCGCACGACGCGACCGACTTCGAGATCGGACTGCGGCACAAGCTCGAGATGCCGCTGATCATGACCGAGGACGGGCGGATGGAGCATCCGACGCGCGTGCCGAAGGCCCTCACCGAGCTCGACCGGTTCGACGCGCGCGAAAAGATCGTGGAGATGCTGAAAGAGCGCGGCCTGCTCGAGAAGGTCGAGCCGCATCGGCACGCGGTGCGCCACTGCTACCGCTGCGACTCGGTGGTGGAGCCGCGGCTGTCCGATCAGTGGTTCGTGAAGATGAAGCCGCTCGCGGAGCCGGCGCTCGCGGCGTACCGGACCGGGGCGATTCGCCTCGTCCCCGAGCGGTGGGGCGCGACCTATGAGCACTGGATGGAGAACATCCGGGACTGGAACATCTCGCGGCAGCTGTGGTGGGGACACCGGATTCCGATCTTCACGTGCACCAGCTGCGGCGAGCAGTGGGCTGATCGCGCAGACCCGAAGCAGTGCCGCAAGTGCCGCGGCCCCGTGGAACAGGATCCCGACGTGCTCGACACCTGGTTCTCATCGTGGCTGTGGCCGTTCGCGACGCTCGGCTGGCCCGACCAGACGCCCGACCTGAAGCGTTTCTATCCCGGTCACACCCTGGTGACGGCCCCCGAAATCCTGTTCTTCTGGGTGGCGCGCATGATCATGGCCGGGTACCACTTCCTCGGCGCGCGCCCGTTCGCCACCGTCTACCTGCACGGCACGGTGCGGGACACACAGCACCGCAAGATGTCGAAGTCGCTCGGCAACGGCATCGACCCGCTCGACGTGGTCCGGCTGTTCGGCGCCGACGCGCTGCGCTGGACGGTGATCGCCGGAGTGTCGCTCGGGTCGGACCTGACGCTCGATCCCAGCGACCTCGAGACGACCTTCGCGCCGGGCCGGAACTTCGCGAACAAGCTCTGGAACATCGGACGCTTCATCCTGGCGCAGCTGCCGGAGCGGGTGCCGCCGCTCGAGCGCTTCGACCGGTCTCAACTGCCGCTCGCCGACCGCTGGATCCTGATGCGGGCGAATGATGCAGTCGCCGCCGCTACTGCATCCCTGGAACAGTTCAGGCTCGATGAGGCAGCCAAGCGGTGCTACGAGTTCGTGTGGGGCGAGCTCGCCGACTGGTACGTGGAAGCGGTCAAGCCGCGTCTCGCAGCGACGGCGTCGGCCTCCGCAGCAGCCCAGCGGGCACCCGCTGCTTCGGGCGACGCCGCCGCTGGTCACGCGGTCCTCGCCTATTGTTTCGACACGGCGCTGCGGCTGTTGCACCCGGTCGTGCCGTTCATCACCGAGCAGCTGTGGCAGAAGCTCCCCGGTAGACAGGAGGATGAGCTGCTCGCGGTCGCCTCGTGGCCGGCGTTCCAACCGGAGCTCGTGGACGCCGAGCTCGACCTGCAGTTCCTCCGCGTGAAGCAAGTGGTGGAGCGGATCCGCAGCATCCGCGCGGAGTACAACGTGCCGCCCAAGACGCGCCTCCGCGCCAGCATCACGGCACGCGGGCGCGACCACCGGAAGGTGTTCGAGGCGGAAAGCGAAACGATTCGGCGCCTCGCGCAGCTCGACGAGCTCTCGTTCGACGGCGGGTCGCAACGGATCGGCGCCTACGCCATTTTCGGCGACGGCAGCGAGGTGTTCGTGGCCCTCGAAGGCGCAATCGACGTGCAGAAGGAGTGCCGGCGCGTGTCGGGCGAGCTGACCCGGATCGAGCAGCAGCTGGCGGGACTCGCCGCCAAGCTCACCAACCAGCAGTTCGTCGCGCGGGCGCCCGCCGAGGTGGTCGCCAAGGAGCGCGAGAAGGAGCGGGCGTGGCGCGACCAGCGACAGGTGCTGGCGGACAAGCTCAAGTCGCTGGGCTGCTCCTGAGCGCCCTGGCGTTCGGCTGTGCGAGCCAGGGTACGCCGCCGGGCGGCCCGCCCCGCACAACCCCGGCTGCCATCCTCCGCACCGTTCCGGAGTCCGGGACGGTGGTGCCGGATTTTCGGGGCAACGCCGTCGTCCAGTTCGACGAAGTGATCGACGAGGCACCGGGGAGCCCCGGCCCGGCGGGTGGCGCGATCACCGGCCTGGCGCAGAAGATCGTGTTGTCCCCGGTCGCAGGCGACGTCAAGGTATCCTGGCACCGCAGCGCGATCCACGTCGCGCCGGAAGAGGGGTGGAAGCCGAACCGGGTGTATCACCTCGAGGTGCTGCCCGGCATCGCGGACCTGCGGCGCAACGTCACGAAGACCGGCACGACCATCGTCTTCTCGACGGGGGGCGCCCTTCCCGGGGCCGCGCTCGGCGGTACCGCGTTGTTGTGGGTCGAGCAGCGGCTGCTCACGCAGGCGGTGATCCGAGCCGCCCCGGTCCCCGACACCGCGGCCTACGTCACCCTGACGGATTCCGCTGGAAACTTCCGACTGCGGGAGATCCCTCCCGGACGCTATCGCGTGTGGGCCGTTCAGGATCAGAACAACAACCGTCGCCAGGACCGGCGTGAGCCGTTCGACACGGTCACCGTCACGGTCGACTCGACGGCGAGCGTCGTGCTGTGGGCGTTCGTGCACGACACGATCGGGCCGCGGATCCGCACCGTCGAGCCGGTGGACTCGATCGCCGTCCGGGTCACGTTTTCGCAGCCGCTCGATCCCGCTCGAGCGCCGGACACGACCGCGGTGCATGTCTTCGCACTGCCCGACACGACGCCCGTGACTGTGCGGGCGCTGTATCGGCCGGCGCAGTTCGACTCGATTCAGGCGCGCGCGCGGGCGTTGGCCGACTCGCTCAAGCGGCTACAGGACACGACGGCCCGGCGGGATACGACGGCGCGGCGCGATACGACGGCGCGCCCGAGGACCCCGGCTCCGGCAGCCCCGCGGGGGACCCCCGGCGCGCCGTCGCGTCGAGACACAGCAGCGGCGCGGGTCGACACTGCCCGCGTCCGCAAGCTCCTGAGCCAGCGCCCCGTACCGTACGACCGGCTCGTCGTCCAGACCGCGCATCCGCTCACCCCGGGTGCGAAGTACCTCGTGCGCGTGCGCGCGGCGGTCGGCTTGAGCGGCGTCGCCGCCGACGGCGTCGGCGTGGTCGAGATCCCCGTACCGAAACCCGCGCCGCGCGACACCACCAAGGCCAAGAAGCCATGACCGACCCCCGCGACCCCCGGCGCCGGCTCCCCGCCGTGGACGCCCTGCTGGCCGAGCCCGATGTCGCGGCGCTCCTCACCGCCCATCCGCGAGGCCTCGTCCTGCGCGCCGTGCGGGACACGCTCGAGCACGCGCGCGCCAACGATGGCGCCGCGCCCGTCGAAGGCTGGCATGCGGCGGTCACGGCGCAGGTGCAGCGCCTCGCCGCCCCGTCGCTCGTGCCGGTGATCAACGCCACGGGTGTGGTGCTGCACACGAACCTCGGCCGGGCGCCGCTCGCGCGCGCCGCGCGCGAGGTCATGACCCAAATCGCCGCGGGGTATTCCAATTTGGAATACGACCTCGCGCGGGGGGCCCGTGGCTCACGCCACGCCCTATGCCGTGACCTGCTCGTCGAATTGACGGGCGCGGAGGACGCGCTCGTGGTGAACAACGCGGCCGGGGCCCTGCTCGTCGCCCTGTCGGCGTTGGCCCGCGACGGCGAAGCGGTCGTGTCGCGGGGCGAGCTGGTGGAGATCGGCGGCGCGTTCCGGATCCCGGATATCATGGCCCGCTCGGGCTCCAAACTGGTCGAGGTAGGAACCACCAACCGCACGCACCTGAAAGACTATGAAGCCGCGGTGACCGATCGCACCAGGCTGCTGCTCAAGGTCCACCGCTCCAATTTTCAAGTCACGGGCTTCACCGCCGAGGTCTCGGCGCAGGAAATCGCGGGGGTCGCGCGCGCACGGGGCGCCGCGAGCCTGTACGACCTGGGCAGCGGACTGTTGGTCGACCTTTCCCCCTGGGGCCTCGCCGGCGAGCCCATGGTAGGCGAGGCGCTCGCGAGTGGGGTGGACGCCGTCGTCTTTTCCGGCGACAAGCTGCTCGGCGGCCCGCAGGCCGGGATCCTGCTGGGCCGACGAGACGCGATCGCCGCGTGTCGCACGGATCCCCTGGCCCGGGCGGTCCGGTCGGACAAGTTCACGCTGGCCGCCTTGGAGGCCACGCTGGCTCTCTACCGAGATCCGGAGCGAGCCCGCGTTGAGATACCGGTACTACGAATGCTCACCCAAGACGTCTCGCAGATACGTCAACGCGCAGAGGCGTTGCAGAAAGGCGTGGGCAAAGACACAGAGGTCATCGAGGGGGAGTCGGAGGTAGGCGGCGGATCGTTCCCCGGAGCGAAGCTGAGGACTTGGCTTGTCCGTCTGAACCCTGACACCCGACACCTGACACCCGACACCTTGTCGGCGAGGTTGCGGGGAGGCTCCCCTCCCGTCATCGCCCGCATCGTCGACGATCGCGTGGTCCTCGATCCGCGCACCATCTTCCCCGACGAGCTGGAGACGCTGGCGCGCGCGGTCCGAGCCGCGCTCGATGCCTGACGCCCGAGCCGGGGCCGCGCATCGGGCGGTCTTTCTCGACCGCGACGGAACCATCGTGGAGGACCCGGGATTCCTGCACGAGTCCGGGAAGGTCCGCCTCCTGTCCGGCGCCGGGGAGGCGATCCACCGATTGAACGAGGCAGGCTGGCTCGTGATCACCGTTTCCAACCAGTCCGGGATCGCGCGCGGCCTGTACGACGCGACCGCCTACAGCGCGGTGCAACGCCGCCTCGCCGAGCTCCTGGCGGCGCACGACGCCCGGCTCGACGGCGCCTATTTCTGTCCCCATCATCCCGAATTCACGGGACCGTGCGAGTGCCGCAAGCCGGGGGTGCTTCTGTTTCGCGAGGCCGCGGCCGCGCTGGGCCTCGAGCTCGCGCGCTCTGTGTGGGTGGGCGATCGCGTGAGCGACGTCCAGCCGGCGCGTAAGCTCGGTGGACGCGCGCTGTTGGTGGAGACCGGCCGCGGCGCCGCGCATGTCGGGAAGGCGCGCGCCCTCGGCGTCCCCGTCGTGGCGGACCTCGCCGCCGCCGCCGCCGAGATTGTGCGCGGCGCCTAGTGCCCGCAGATTGCGGGCCGACATGGAGCCGTGGAGACTGGTCTGCCTGCTCGCCCTGTGCCCGGGCGCTCTCGGCGCACAGGGGAACCGGACGATCGCGGTGGGAGACACCGTGCGGGACTCGCTCACCCGGCGCGACGCGCTGCTTGCGGCGGAGAGCACGTACGCGCAGCAGTGGCGGCTCGCGGGGCGAGCCGGTCAAACCATCACGATCGACCTCGCCTCGACCGCGTTCGACGCGTACGCGTTCCTGTTGGGCCCCGGCTTCGAGGCCGCCGCGCCCCAGGACGACGACTCGGGCGGCCACTGCAACGCCCGGCTCACCGTCCGACTGCCCCGAACCGCAGACTATTTCATCGTGGTGACGAGCAGCGAGCGGCTCGCGACCGGCGCATTCACGCTGAGCGTCGTCGCCGGACCGAGGCCCGGGTCGCTCGCCCCCTGCGATCGGTGACGCCGGTTCCGGTGGCCGTGCTGGTCTCGGGCGGCGGCACGAACCTCCAGGCGCTGCTCGACGCGCTGCGCGACTCGCCGGTCGCGCGGGTTGCGCGCGTGGTCGCGAGCCGCCCCGACGCGGCCGCGCTCGAGCGAGCGCAGCGGGCAGGTGTGTCCACCGTCGTGCTCGCGCACCCTGATGATCCGGGGGAGGTCGTGACGGCCACGGGTGACGCCAGGCTCGTCGTGCTCGCGGGATACCTGAAGCGGATTCCGCCCGAGGCCGTCGCGCGGCTCCGGTGGCGCCTGATTAATATCCATCCGGCGCTGCTCCCCGCGTTCGGCGGCCCCGGGATGTACGGCCGCCGGGTCCACGAAGCCGTGCTCGCGAGCGGCGCCACGCTCTCCGGAGCGACCGTTCACTACGTGGACGAGGAATATGACCGCGGTCCGATTATCGCGCAGTGGCCCGTGCCCGTTCGTCCGGACGACACGCCGGACACGTTGGCCGCGCGGATACTCGAGGTCGAGCACAGGTTGCTGCCGGAGATAGTCGAGGCGCTGGCACGGTTGGGAGTGCCCGAGAGGCCGGTGCGGCTCGTGGCGGGCGGTTCCGCGTTCGTGGTCGCTGATCAACCTTCCGTGAGGTTCGATGATGAGTGATAGACGAACGGCAGCGGTCCTCATGCTCGTTCTGTCCACCAGTCCGACGGTCCGCCTGTCCGCCCAGAGCGACATCGACCGTCTCGCCGCCCGCTTCGCCGCCATGACCGCTGTCACTGGTCTCGAGCAGTCAATGGTGGACTCGCTCCGCGCGCTCTTCCCCGGCAGCACACGTGATCGGGCGGGCAACGTGACGCTCACCCTGGGCCAGGGCTCTCCCAAGCGACTCTGCACTTGTCCGCTCGACGAGGTCGGGTTTGTCGTGGGCAACATCCTGCCCGACGGTTTCCTGCTGCTGCGCCGGGTAGGAGGGGGAGGGCGCACGGCGTCTCCGCTGATCGATCAGCAGCTCGAGGGTCACCGCGTGACCGTTTTCGGAACGAGGAGTCCGGTGCCCGGCGTCGTCGCCGTGAAGTCGGTGCACCTGACGCGGGGCCGGGTCGCGTCCGGTGCGCCCGATCCCGCGTTCACCGTGGACAACGCGTACGTGGACGTGGGCGCGGCCTCGGCGGCCGAGGTGCAGGGTCTCGGGATCGCAGTGCTCGCGCCCGTGTCGCTCGCCAAGCGGCCGCAACTCTACGGCGAGCGGCTGCTCGCCGCGCCGAGCGCCGGACGGCGGATCGCCTGCGCGGCGCTCGCCGCGGCGGTCCAAGCGAAGCCCAAAGTGCGAGGCACGGTGGTGGTGGCCTTCACGGTGCAGAGTCTCTACACGAGCAACGCCGGCCTCGCGAGCCTGAAGGCCGTGCTCGGGCCGTTCGACGACATCAAGACCGCGGCGCTCCCGGCGCGCTACCCGGACACCGCGGTCGAGACTGTCGCCCTCGTCGACGCGGACAGGCTCGTCCGGGAAATCACGCAATGGATGGAGGGGAGATGAGGCCGGTATGGCGGTATAGCGGTAGAGCGGTGGGCCTCGCAGCGGGGCTGCTTACGGTGTTACCGCTCTACCGTCTTTCCGCCCAAGACTCCGTTCGAATCTCCGAGGCGCAGGCCGTCCTCGCCCCACTCGTGGAGACCTACGGCGTCTCGAGCGCCGAGGGCCCGGTGCGAGAGG
>WNGQ01002723.1_pt1 | contig 30724 bp, 20 predicted proteins | sample 5407661 | NCBI WGS metagenome assembly WNGQ01 (sample SAMN13153382, study PRJNA577476) | soil metagenome | isolation source: 60 cm soil or saprolite under Garry oak tree replicate 2 | place: USA:California | collected 2016-06-15 | reverse complement strand
GACGAGCCTGGCGGCTACAGCGGCTTCCAGGGCCTGTTCGGCCACCGGTACGTCGCGCCGCAGCTCGGCGCGGGGTCGCCGAATCTCGCCCGCAACGGTTTCCAGGTCACCAATGCCGCGGGGAACCTCGTCGATCTCAACGGAAACGAGATCGACGGCGCATTCCTGGCCGGCCATCCCGGTTTTCCCGGCTTCGGGCCCATCAACGCGTCGCAGTCGCTCGCCTACACCGCCGACATGCTCGAGGCTGGCGTGCCAGTGGTCAACTCGTATATGGCCGATATTCACGGCAATGAGCACATTCCCGGCGTCAGCGCATGCGTCGGCCAGCCGTCCGCGCTCGGCAGCGGCAACGCCTGTTACGTCGCGCAGGCGCAGTACTACAACCAGGCCTTCGGGGCGTTCTTCAAGCGGCTGGCCGCGGACGGGATCACCTCGAGGAACACGCTGTTCCTGGTCAGCTCCGACGAGGGCGACCACGAGGTCGGCGCGAACGTCGGCCGGGCGATCGAGCCCACGCCGGCCAACTGCGATGGCGCGACAGTCAGCGGCACCACGGTGACCCCGGACGTGCCGTGCACGTATCCCGCGGGCTCCTTCGGCGAGCTCAGCGGGAACATCACCGGCCTGCTCGCCACCCAGAAGGGCAACCTGACTCCGTTCAGCCTGGAGAGCGATTCCGCGCCGGAGTTCTACGTCACCGGCAATCCAGGGAATGACGCGCCGGCGGTGCGAACGCTAGAGCGGGACGTGAGCGGCCTGACCGCGAGCAACCCGTACACCGGCACGACGCAGCCGATCACGAATTATCTCGCTGACCCGACCGAAGAGGCGATCCTGCACATGGTCAACGCCGACCCGGCCAGGACTCCGACGTTCGCCCTGTTCGCCAAGCCCGACTATTTCCTTACCCCGGGCAGCACGACGTGCAGTCCGTGCGTCACCCAGGACACGCGCTTTGCCTACGACCACGGTGACTACGCCGCCGAGATCAATACCAACTTCCTGGGCATCGCCGGTCCAGGGGTCCAACATCTCGGCCTGGACGGAACGGCGGCGGCCGACGGTCCGAACTCGGCGGGCCCGAACAGCGGCCAGGTCACGGTGCCGGACAGCGGGACCACGGGCACCTGGGTCGACGAGACCGACATCCGGCCGACCCTGATGTACCTGACCGGGCTCAAGGATGACTACGAGCACGACGGAAGGGTGATCACGCAGATTCTCAGCAGGCCGAACGACGCGCTGCAATCCCCGGGGATCGCAGCGCTCGGAGCTTGCTACAAGCAGCTCAATTCGAGCGTCGGCATCTTCGGCACGGACACGTTGATGGCCGCGACGAGCGCGATCGAGAGTTCCAGCGCTGGTGACGCGACGTACCTGCAGGCCGACCAGGCGCTGCGGAACCTCGACCTGGCCAGGGATGCGCTGGCCGGCCAGATCAAGGGCGAGTTCGAGGCGGCCGCGTTCGGCAATGTCACGCTGCAAGACACCGGCGGCCAGATCACCAGCTGCGACGCTCTCCTGCAGCAGGCGCACGACCTGGCCAGCTCCGGCTAACCGGCGGCGCCAGAGTTAATCCGCGGCGGTCCCCGGCGTGCCAGCGCCGGGACCGCCCGCATGATCGGGCGCCGGTCTGCCATTGTGGGTGCCGCGCCCGGCAAGCCCGGCGGTGCATCCCGGGCAGCGACCTGGGACACTAAGCGGAACGCCGTGGCGCCAAGGAAGTGGTGGCACAGAAGGGACGCGGGCGATGGCTGATCGGGACGGCGCGGTGGCGGTGCGGGGCGACGGCGCAGTGACGGCACGCGACGATCCTGATGAGCTGGTAGCCGAGATCGAGCGCACCCGCGAGAGCCTGGCGCGCACCATCGATTCGCTGGCTGACCGGGTCAGTCCCGCGAACAACCTGCGCAGGCTGCGCGCTCAGGTGCAGGCGCAGGCGGCCCGCCCCGAGGTGCGCCTGGCGGCTGCGGCGGTCGGGCTTGCCGTGCTCAGCTTCACCGTCTACCGGATGTTCGGCCGCCGGAAGTAACCGGCTCCGGGCAGGGGGAGCGGCGCATGGCCAGCCCCGCAGTGGCCGCCGCCGTGCCGGGCCGGCGGCGCCTTTCAGCGGGCAGCCGTTGACCGCCGCCTGCCGGTCCGTCAGAGGAATGCCTTGCCCTCGCCCCGGTACGTCGGCACGGTCGCGGCGATCGTGTCGCCGTCGACTAGGTGCAGTTCGCCGAACCGCTCGCACAGCTCCCCCGCCTTGGCGTGCCTGAGCCAGACCCGGTCGCCGATCCGCAGGCCGTCGGCGGCCCCGCCGAGCAGCGGGGTCTGCACCTCGCCAGCGCCCTCGTCCTTGTCCAGCCGGAGCCCGGCCGGCAGGAAGGGCCGCGGCAGCCTGGCGGCGTCGCCGGCGCCGGACGCGAGGTAGCCGCCGCCGAGCGCGGTGACCACGCCGCGGCCCGGCCTGCGCACGACGGGCAGCGCGAAGAGCGCGGCAGGCCGGCCGGAGAAGCCGCGGTAGCTGTCGAAGAGCCCCGGCTGGTAGAGGCCGGACCCGGCGCCGATCTCGGTAACCGCAGCCTCAGTGGTCGTCTTCTCAACGGACCCGGTGCCGCCGCCGTTGACGAACTCCAGCGGTGCCACCGAGCGGACCGCGGCCACGATGGCAGCGCGCCGGATGGCCAGCTCGGCGCCGGACTTGCGCTGCATGTACCGGATGGCCCGGCCGTAGAGCGGCCGTCCGGCTGGGTTATCCCCAACCCCGGCGATCTGCCCCTCGTACGCCATAAGGCCGGCCAGCCTGAGCCCGGGCCTGCTGACAATGTCCCTGGCCAGGGCGGCCGCATCGGCCGGAGTGCGGACGGGGGAGCGGCGTGCGCCGACTCGGATCCGGCCGCCCAGGGTGATGAACGAGGTGTCGATGTCGATGCAAACCCGGACCGGGCTGGGCTCGGCGGCGCCCGCGATGACCTTCTCGATCAGGTCGAGGTGCTCGGCGCAGTCGACCATGACGGTGATAGCCGCAGCAGCCGCGGCATCGCCGGCCAACTGCCCGAGCGCAACCGCGTCCACGGTGGGATAGGCGACCAGGATGTCGTCGCTAAGTCCCGAGCCGGACAGCCAGAGGGCCTCGGGCAGGGTGTAGGCCATGATCCCGCGGAATCCGTCCATGGCCAGGACCCGGCTGAGCACCGCCCGGCACCGCACGGACTTGCTGGCGACCCTGATCGGCTTGCCCGCTGCCCGGCGGGCCATGGACTCGGCGTTGGCCCGCATCGCCGCCAGGTCGAGCACGGCGAGGGGCGGCTCGAGGTGCGCGGTGGCGGCGTTGTACCGCCGCAGGTCGCTCGCGGCCGCGGGTGTCATCATTTGGTATCTTTCGTCAGCTCTGCGTAGTCGGCGGGCGATAGCAGGCCCGGCGGCAGCTTGCCGTCGGCCTCGGCGAGCCGGACCCTGAACAGCCAGCCTGCCCCGTAAGGGTCGGCGTTGACCAGCCCCGGGTCGTCATTGATGTCCTCGTTGACCTCTGTCACCTCCCCGTCCACCGGCGAGTAGATGTCGCTGACCGACTTGGTGGACTCGACCTCGCCGCACGGCTCGCCTGCCGTCACGGCCGCGCCAGGCTGCGGCAGCGAGATGAACACGACATCGCCGAGCGCGCGCTGTGCGTGATCGGTAATGCCGATCGAGGCGGTGGCGCCGTCGATCGCCACCCATTCGTGTTCGGCGGTGTAGTGCAGTCCTGGTGGAACGGTCATGCTCGCCTCTCATCTGGGAAAATCAGGCCGGTCTGCCCCGGTCAGGCCGGCCGGCGGTAGAACGGGAGCGGCACAAGGACGGCCGGCTCGGCACTGCCCCTGATGTCCACGGCCAGCCGGCCGCGGCCGGCGTCGTGCTCCGCCCGCTTTGCCACCTCCGGGTCAAGGTAGGCAAGCGCGATCGGCTTGCCGAGCGTCGGCGACGGCGCGCCGCTGGTGACCGTGCCGCAGGCCTGGCCATCCCACAGCACGCGGTACCCGTGCCTGGGCACCCGCCGTGTCTCCCCTGCCAGCCCGGCCAGGGTACGCCGCGGCGCGGCCTGCGCCCGCTCGGCGAGTGCCGCGCGGCCGACGAAGTCACGGGGCTTGTCGAGCTTGACTACCCGCCCCAGGCCCGCGTCGAACGGGGTCACGGCCGGCCCGAGCTCGTTGCCGTAGAGCGGCATGGCGGCCTCGAGCCGGAGCGTGTCGCGGGCGGCTAGCCCGGCGGGAACAAGCGCGACGCCGGCTCCGGCCTCGCTCAGCGCGGCCCACAGGCGCTCGGCGTCACCGGGCCGGGCGAAGATCTCGAACCCGTCCTCGCCGGTGTAGCCGGTCCTGGCGAGCAGTACCGGGCAGTCGGCCACCTCGGCCGGGTGCCCGGTGTAGTACCTGACCCCGGCCAGCTCGATGCTGGCGAGCGGCGCCAGGATGGCGGCCGCGCGCGGTCCCTGCAGAGCGATCAGGGCATAGTCCGCGGTCTGGTCCGTCACGGCGGCGGACCGGCGGCCGGCTCGCTGCCGCAGTTCCTGATGCACCACCGCGGTATTGGCGGCATTCGCCACCACGAGGAATTCCTCGCTGCCCAGCCGGTAGACGATCAGGTCGTCAAGCACTCCGCCATCCGGCGCGCAGATCATCGTGTAGCGGGCCCGGCCTGGCGCGAGGGCGGACAGGTTGCCGACCAGCGCGTAGTCGAGTGCAGCCGCCGCGTCCGGGCCGGTCACGAAGATCTCGCCCATGTGCGACAGGTCGAACAGCCCGGCCGCGGTCCGCACCGCCCGGTGCTCGGCAAGCTCGCTGCCGTATCGCAGCGGCATCAGCCAGCCGGCGAAGTCGGTCAGCGTCGCGCCGAGCCGCTCGTGCACGCCCGTCAGCGGAGTCCGCCTCGGCCGGGTCGGCTCGGCTTCGGGATCGGGATCGGTCATCTGCGGCACTCCATGGGCCGGGACATTGGCGCCGAATGCAGCCGGTGCGCCGTCGCGATCGTGGCCCGGCGACTACGCGCGCGGCGCGTCCGGTGCGGGTCAGCCTACCTGGCGCGGTCCCGGCACGCCGCCGCCAGGGCCAGCGCTGCCGGCAGCGGCCGGACCGCGGCGCGGGAGCGGCCGGACCGCGGCACGGCGGGCTGGCCGGCGGCGGACCGCGACGATGACGGCTGGTGGTATGTACCGATTTGGGTGTGCATGGCCCGGCAAAAACGGGCCGGGCCTGCGCCCGAGGCGGGTCCGGCCCACCTGGCGTGATATTCGAGATGCATGGAACTGCTCACCGAGGACGAGATTGCCGCTCAGCTCACCGGCACGCCCGGCTGGGCCCGCGAGGGCACCAGCATCACCCGCAGCGTGACGCGGGAGGACTTCCGTGCCGCGATGCTCTTCGCCGGGGCCGTGGCGTACCTGGCCGAGGAAGCCAACCATCATCCGGACATCCTGATCCAGTGGAACCGGGTGACCCTGACGCTGTCCACGCATTCGGCGGGCGGGCTGACCGCCGCGGACTTCAGCCTGGCCGGGCGGATCAGCGCGCTCGGCTGACTCGGCACCGGACTCCGCCGCGCTGCGGTGCCGCCTCGGCGGGTGCTGGGAGACCGTCGCGGTGCGGCGCCCGCCTCGGCGCGGGCCGGGGCCGCACGTGATCGCGGAGGGTTTCGGGTGCGGCAACCCTCGCAACCCTCCGTGATCATGGACGAGGCCAGGGACCCATGGCCGGGCTCGGCACCCGCCTCGGCGCGGGCCGGGGCCGCACGTGATCGCGGAGGGTTTCGGGTGCGGCAACCCTCGCAACCCTCCGAGATCATGGACGAGGCCAGGAACCACAAGGGCTGGGGCCGTGAGGGCTGGGGCCGTGGGGCCGGCAGACCCGGTTGCCTTCGTCCGCGGCCGGTTGCCTTCGTCCGCGGGCGGCGCCACGCCCCCGGGTGGCGCCGCCCACCGGACGAAGGTCCCCCTCCGCTTGCCGCGACCCTCGTACGGCGACTGGCGGCCAAGCCCGGCGATGACGCACGGACGCACGCGCAGCCGGCCGGTCCCCGCCCGGGCCTTAGGCCCCGACGAGGGTCCCCCTCCGCGACTAACGGTTCCCCCGATGCCACGTGGCCCCCCCTTGGGACCGGCTCACCGTTCCCAGAGCGCCTCGTGGGACTCCAGTTATACACGCTGTACTGTAGTGATTACAGCTAGTTACAGGATTGGCCCGGGCGGGCTATTCCGGCATGACTATCCGCAACCATCAGGCCGTCCCCTGGAGCTACCCCTGAGGATCCGTTAAGCGCTGAATTCAAACGGCAGATGCTTGATGCCATTGATGAAACTCGACAGCAGCCGGTCCGGCTCCCCGGCGGCCCGGACGTCCGGCACCCGCCGCAGCAACTCGCGCAGGACGGCCGTGATCTCCCGGCGGGCCAGGTGCGCGCCCAGGCAGAAATGCGGGCCAGCGGCGCCGAACCCGACGTGCGGGTTGGGGGACCGGCTGATGTCGAACCTGCCCGGTTCCGCGAAGACCACTTCGTCGCGGTTGGCCGACCAGTAGACCAGCACGACCTTGTCGCCCTCCCGGTAGGCGTGCCCGTTCATCGTGTAGTCCCGGGTCAGCGTGCGTCGCATGTAGATGACCGGCGAGACGTACCGCACGATCTCCTCCACCGCGCCGCCGATCCGGCCGTCCAGGTCACCGAGCAGCAGTGCGCGCTGGTCGGGAAAGTCGGTCAGCAGCGTCAGCGAGTGCGATATCGCGTTCCGGGTGGTCTCGTTGCCGGCCACCACGAGCAGGATGAAGAACGAGGCAAGCTCGGCCGGCGTGAGCTGCTCGCCGTCGATGTTGGCGCTGGCCAGCGCCGAGGTCAGGTCGTCGGCGGGCCGCTCCTGCCGCTGTGCCGCCAGGTCGGTGACGAGCGCCGCAAGCTGCTGCCCGGCGCCGAGGATCTGGACGATGGCCTCGTCCATGTCCTCGCTGATGAACTCGGGGTCGGCTCCGGACAAGATGATGTTGGTGTTCCGCAGCACCATGTCGTAGTGCTCGCCGCCGATGCCCATCATGTCGCAGATGATCTTCAGCGGCAGCCTGGCCGCCACCTTCTCGACGAAGTCGCCTGGGCCGCTCGCCACCAGGTCGTCCACGATGACCGCGGCGGTCCGCTGCACGTCGGCCTCGAACCTCTTGATCATCCTCGGGGTGAACGCCCTGGACACGATCCGGCGCAGCCTGGCATGCCGCGGGTCATCCATGTTGATCATCGAGCCGAAGTACTCGTTGAACTCGACCGGGAGGTCTTCGACGCTGGTAGCGCCCCGGCCGGAGCAGAACACCTCCGGGTTCCGGCTCGCCACCGCTACGTCCGCGTGCCGGACCAGCGCGTAGTAGCCGCCGCCCGGGTCGGCGAACGGCGACTCGGGTTCTGCGAAGAACGGTGGGCGGCCGAGCGAGCGCAGCCGGGCGAAGTCATCGTGCCGCTGAGCCAGGGATCGAGCCCAGAAGTCGTTGCTCGAAAGGTCGATGTCGGCGAAGGCTGGCGTGCGGCTCGGTGTGGTCACGGGCTACTGCCTTCCGGCTGGAACTCCGATGCACCCAATTTTCGCATACCGCACGGACCGGCAGCCGTTGCCAGCGTGCCGCCAGCCGCCGCCCGCGTGCCGCCGGCCGCCGCCAGTTGGCTCCGGCCGCCGCCCACGCACCGCCGGCCGGCTCCGGCCGCTCGCCCGGCGGGCCCGCTGGCCGCCGCCCACGCACCGCCGGCCGCTCCGTCCGGGGGCCCGCTGGCCGCCGCCCGCGTGCCGCCGGCCGCTCGTCCGGCAGGCCCGCTGGCCGCCGACCGCCGCCGCCCTGCCGCAGGCCCGCCGTGCGTCCGCCGCCTGGCCCGCCGGCGCCGGTTACCGGCCCGTCATACGGCGCATCCGCGTGCCGCCCTCCATGGCGCCGCGGCCAGCCCGATTGCGCCGTCAGAGCCGGCTGAATCGCTGCCGGCGGCCATCGCGATCGCCACCGGCAGCGATACGCCGCTGACGTCCGCCACGGTGCAGGCGATCACAGCTCCGCCGGTGCGCAACAGCACCCAGCGCTCGCTGGAGACTCCGTCGATGAACAGATGCGGCGCCCGCGGGTCAGGCGGCGGCAGGCAGGCCGCGATGGCCCGCAGCCGCGCGTTCAGCGTGGCGCGTGGCTCGCCGAACCGCCGCGCAAGCTCCGCGCGCAGGCCGGCCAGCCGGGGATCGGCTGCCGGGCCGGCTTGCGCCGGATCCGCGGCATGCCAGCCGCAGGCCGCGCGGTTGCCTGTAACGGTCAGCGCGAAGCCCTCAAGGTAGCCGCTGCCCGGCGCGACATGTGGCTGCTGCCCGGCTCCGGACGAGGCGCCCCCGCCGCACTGGACGCTGACCCGGATGCCGTCCAGGCCCAGCTCCGCAGCACTTCGCTCCAGGTAGACAGAGAGCAGCGGGGCCGGCCAAGCGCCGTTGCGGGGCAGCGGCCCGGCGTCCCGCAGCCGCAGCCCTTTCCAGCTCACCAGCAGGTTCCCTGCCGCGTCGACCGCGTCGACATCCCATCGGTACTCGGCGGGCAGCGTGCGCACCCGGGTATCGGTCCGGCCGTCCGGCCGTAGCTGGCCTGCCAGCTCCGGCTGCGCGGGTGCCGGCTGCGCGGGTGCCGGCTGCGCCGACCGCCGCGCCGTCGCCGGCTGCCCCGACTCCGGCTGCGCCGGCCGCGGCTGCGGTACAGGCTGCGGGGACGACGGCGCCGCACTGGTGGCGAGCGCCTCAGCCTGTGCTCCAGCCGCGGCCGGCCCGGCCGCAACGGCGCGGATCTCCACCGCGCCGTCCGTTTCCCTGCCGCTGAACGTCACCGCGTCGCAGCCGGCCGCGACCAGCCGCCGGTGCGGGACGCATGCCTGCAGCACGTGCATGGTCGCGTCGTTCAGCCCGGGGCTGCCAAGGACAAGCGGCGCGCCCGGCAGGGCAAGCGGCATGCCCCGCAGGTCAGGCGCGGCCGGCAGGTCAGGCGCGGCCGGCAGGTCAGGCGTGCCCGGCGGGTCAGCGGTGGCGGACGGGCCGAACCACGGCTGATCGTCCCCGCCCCGTACCAGCGCGCGGCAGGACCGCGGAGTCAACTCGGGCAGAAACGCCACTCGCCGGAACCGCCCGGACTGGAAGCAGATCGGCCCGTAGAGCTCCGTGCCATCGACGATCCCTGCGCTGCCCACATGGGTAGCCCCGCTCTCGCCGGCCCCGCTCTCGCCGGCCCCGCTCTCGCCGGGCCCGCTCTCGCCGGGCCCGCTCTCGCCGGGCCCGCTCTCGCTGGCCCCGCTCTCACCGTGGGCCGCCTCGCTCCCGCTGGGCTCGCCGGGGAGCCCGGCGGTACCGGCTGCATCCGGCTGGCAGCCGAACGTCGCACGGAAATGATCAACGGCGAAGCCGCTGTCCGCGCACCGCACCGCGGTGCGCACCGTGCCGCCGTCGCGCAGCGCGCAGATCCGGATGACGGCCTGACTGTCCGGCTGCCCGGGCGGGATGACGACGGGCGCGATCATCGACACGCCGGCCGCCTGCCGGACTGGCCGGCCTGCCAGCACCGAGGCCACCTGGGCCATCGCCTCAAGTGCCATGGCAGCTGGCAGCACCGGGATGCCGTCCACCCGGTGCTCGGCCAGGTACGGGTCGGAGCGCAGCGACAGCCTGGCTTCGCAGACCAGCTCGACGCCCGGGTAGTGCACCCGCGTGACTTCAACGAACCGGCCCGCGGTGGCCGCGGCCGGCGGCGCGCCGCCGGCCACCGCAAGCGGCGCCGGGACGCCGACCCTGCCGTGCACGGCAACGCGGGCCGGCAGTCCTGGCGTGGCCAGCAGCTTGAGCAGCCGGCGCGAGCCATGCCTGATCGGGATGGGCAGGATTCTCGCCTGGGCCAGGCCAGCCGTCAGGTCGGCGCGCTCGCCGAGCCCCGTGCCGGACCAGCCAGGCCAGTCCACGTGCACGGCCCGGCACCCGTCGATGGCGTCGGACAGCCGCTGCGCCTGCTCGGCCAGCGATCCGCTGGCGAGCGCGAGCAGGCTCTGGCCGGCCATCCCGTATCGCGCGACGACCGAGCCGAAGGTGATGATCAGCCGCAGCCGGTCGGTCCTGATGCTGCTCACCAGGTTGCGCAGGCCAGCGGCGCCGGCCGCGGCATGCGCGCGGAGCTCGTCCTCGGTCAGCTCAGCCACCAGCCGCGGCCGCCCGGCGGTGGCCGCGTGCCCGATCGCCGTCACCGGGCCCAGCCTGCGCTCGATGCGATGCATCGCGGCAGCCATGTCCGCCGGGTTGGCCGCGTCGATGACCTCATAGGCGATCCGCGCGCCGGCCGAGCGAAGCTGCTCAAGGCCGCGCACTACCGCGGGGTCCTCCTCGGGGCCCGCCCGGCCGATGACCGCGACCGGTGACCCGCAGCAGGCGAGCACCTGGGCGAGTGCCAGCCCGGCCCCCTTCGTGCCGCGGCTGACCAGGACGACGTCGGTGGGCCCGAGCGGGAACGCGCCCCCGCCCGGCACCTCCGCGGGCAGCATGACCGGCTCGCGCGGCCGGCCGGCCGGGTCGATCGACAGCTCGCGGAACTGGCCGGGCACCGTGGCGGCATGCCGGCGCGCTGCGCGCAGCCCGGCCGCGCTCTGCGGTACCCGCAGCAAGGTGATGCCCAGCGCCGGGTGCTCGGCGTGCAGGCTCGCCCAGAAGCCGGTGAAGCCGGCCCCGTGGCTGATGACCAAAAGCTGGCCGGTGCTGATCGCGTCCGCTGCTGCGCTCAGCGCAGCGGCACAGGCGTCCGGATCGTCAGGGTCCCCGATGACGGCAAGGGCGCGCCCGGCGCCCGGCTCGGCGGGGAAAAGATCATCAATAACTTTCTTTAACGGATGGTTCGCGGCAACTGTCACCCGCCAGGGCTTGTCGTCCCCGGGGATGACCGGCTGGCGGGGAGGTTGCAGCTGCTCGGTGAAGCAGCGGGTCCACGGCCCGATCCCGGTGACCGGATCGTTGTCCCAGGACGCCGGCTCGGCGGCGCCGGCCAGGCCGCAGGCCGACCGAGCGGATCCTGCCCGCGCTTGCCCGTCCCGTCCCGCCCGCGGGTCGCGGCCGTGGCCGGACTCGGGCCGCGACGAGGACTCAGGCCGCGGGGCCGACCCGGACCGCCTGATCTCGGCCTGCGGCGCGGGCCCTGGCTGCGGGGCCGATGCCGGCCGCGGGCTGGTCTGGGACCGCGGTGCTGATCCGGGTTGTGAGCCGGCCCCGGGCCACGGGCTGGTCTCGGTCTCCGGCGCGGACGCTGGGTTCCGCGCTGGTGCCGGCCGCGGGCTGGTCTGGGACCGCGGTGCTGATCCGGGCTGCGAGCCGGCCCCGGGCCACGGGCCGGTCTCGGTCTCCGGCGCGGACGCCGGGTTCAGCGCCGATGCCGGCCGCGGGCCGATCTCGGGCTTCGATGCGAACGCAGGCCGCAGGGCCGATGCAGACCGCGGTCCAGACTCAGGTTCCGGTGCGGACTCGGCACGGACGGTCCCAGCTTGCTGCCGTGCCGGTGCCTGCTGCATACCGGATGCGGGCAACGGTGCGGATGCAGGCCGCGCGGCCGATGCGGCCCGCGTGCTTGTCTCGGGCTGCTGCTGGCCCCGCGACGCTGGCAGGGCAGCGCCTTCCGTCCTTGCTGGGGCCAGCTCCGCCGGGTCAGCTAGGCGCACGCCATGCCCGGCTCGGCCCGCGTCCCGTTCGGACCGCCCGGCCGGGGCCGACTGCCGCCCGGCCGCCGGCGGCGTATCCGCGCGCCCGGGCGCAGCCGAGGACCGGGACGCAGCAGGCGGCAGCCCGGCGGCCAGCAGTGCTTCGCTGGCATTCCTGGCGGCCGGGACGGGCACCGCGCCCGCATCTCCGGACAGCAGCGTCTGGCATGGGCTGGCAATGAAGATCCGCTCTCGCCAGATGTCGATCGGCCGCGCGGGCTCCCCGGCATACAGCACGGCGGGACTGCCAAGCGCGCCGGCCACGAACAAGGCCGCGGTCACGCGTGCCGCCGTGCGCCCGTTGCCAGTACCGGCACCGTCACCCGTGCGATCCTCGGCACCGCCCGCAAGGCTGACCGCCGGAACCCGGCTGCACCACGCAGCGGCAGCGCAAAGCGACTGACCGGGGCCGGTCTCGACAAGCAGGTCAGCGTCCTCGGCGCCGTCGCTGAGAGCCTCCTGCAGCCGGTCCTTCGAGTCCAGCTGCGCGCACAGTGCCGCCACTATTTCGTTAGCCGAGGTCAGCGCGCGCCCGGTGGCAGCGGAGATCAGGCGCCGCCGCGGCGCGGCGAAGACGAACTGGGTCAGCAGCGCACGCAGCTGTGCAGACCGCCCTGCCATGGCCGCCGCGTCGTCGGCCGGACTGTTCATGATCTCGCTGGATCGCCGGGCGAGCCTGGTCGCTTCTGCTTCCGTCAGGCAGCCGGCCCAGGCCAGGCCGGTGATCTCGCCGAGACCGCGGCCTACCGCGGCGACAGCCCGCACGCCGAGCCGGTCCAGCCACGCCAGCGCGGGCCAGGCCAGCGCGGGCCAGGCCGGCGCGGGCCCGGCCCGCGTCGGCAGCGGGCCCGCTGCCGCGCTGGCTGTCCGCCCTGCTACCGCCCAGTCGCGCTGCCCGCGGATATCGTCGCCCGGCCGCACTGCCTCCCCGGCCGCCCATCCCCTCGGCCACGACGATGCCCGGCCGGATGGCGAGCCGTCCGGTGGTCAGATCCGGCAGCAACGCGATGGCCTCGCGGGCCAGCCGCGCAAGCTGTTCCTGCCTGCTGGCTACGATGGCCGCCCGGGCCGGCCCTTGACCCGCGGGCTCGCGGGCTAGCTGGCAGGCGAGGTCATGCAGCTCCGCATCAGTCAGCCAGGGTGCGATGTCGGCGATCCTGCCGAGACTGGCGGCCAGCCCGGCCCGGTCGGGCGCCTGCAGCAGGTAGGCGACGGCCCGGGTAGCCGTGGCTGGTGGCGGCTGCACCATGGCGGCCGGCCTGGCGCCGCTCTCGGCGACCCCGGTAGCGCTGGCTGGCATGCGCCGCCCGCGCGGCCGGACGCGGAAGCCCCGATCGTGGCGTGCCGCCTGGACAGGCTCGCTGCTGAGCACGAGATGCACATTGAGGCCGGCCGGGTCCATCGCGCTGACCGCGGCGATCCTCGGCCCGTCCGGCCAGGGCGCCGGCTCGCCGGGCAGCCGAAGCGCAGCGTCCTTGCCCCGGAGCAGCGGATGCGGCGTGCCGATGCCGGTAGCGGGCGGCAGCACGTCGCTGCTCATCGCGAGCACGGTCTTGATCAGGCCGGCTGCTCCGGCGGCGGCCTTGGCGTGACCGACATTGGCGGTGACCGAGCCAAGCACCGCGGCCCGCGGCGCGCCCCGGCGCAGCTCGGCAAGCGCAGTGAGCTCGGCAAGATCGCCGGCCGCGGTCGCCGACCCGTGCCCTTCGACCAGCTGGACGTCGGCCGGGTCGATGGCGGCCTGCTGGTATGCCCGGCGCAGCGCGAGCAGCTGGCTGGCGTGGTCCGGCGTCGCCAGGCTCGGCTGGCCGGTCGACGATATTCCCCAGCCGGCGATCTCGGCATACACCGGCAGATCGGCGGCGCGGGCATCGGCGGCCCGCATGAGCATCACCACTCCGCAGCCCTCGCCGGGCAGGAACCCGGTCGGGTTCTCGTCGTAGACCCGCACATCTGCGGCGGCCAGTGTGCCGGTCTTGGCGAGGCACACGAGCTCGAACGGATCCAGGCTGACATCGACGCCGCCGGCCATCGCGACGTCAAGCTCGCCCGTCACCAGCGCCGTGCACGCGGACGCCACCGCGAGCAGGGAAGAGGAAGACGCGCCGTCGACCGCATGCCCGCCGCCCCTGAACCCGAAGTAACCGCAGATCCTGGCCGCGATGGACGCCGGGATGCTCCCGGTCATGGTGGCCGCGGTCACCTCGGGGAATGGGGCGAGGTACCGGGTCGCCGCCTGCCTCAGCACCGGCATGCCCTGCTCCCTGGACAGGCCGGACGCGATCATCGCGTCGGCCAGCACCCGGCGCACGTAGGGCCAGCGCAGCCGCAGGGCTGCGGCCCTGGAGACATCTCCGGTGAGGGTGTTGCCGATCACGACGCCGACCCGGTTCCTGGCCAGCCCGCGGCCGCCGGCGAAGCCGGCCCCGGCCAGCGTGCGGGCCACCGTCTCCAGGGCGAGCCAGTGGGCTGGATCGGCGGCCGCATAATCCGCAGCGGATACTCCGAAGGCGGCCCGGTCGAATTGCCAGCCCTCGATCAGCGCGGCCCGGGTGCTGTAGGTCGCGTCTGGAGTCGCCGGGTCGGGGCTGTAGTACTCGGCCAGGTTGAGCCTGCAGGGCGGCAGCCGCCGGAAGGCACGGCGCCCGGTCAGGACCATGTCAAGTAGCGCCGGCGGGTCGTCGGCATCCGGGAAGCGGCACGCTAGGCCGACGATCGCGACCGACTTGCCGACCGCGTCGCCTGGTGCGTCAGCCACGGCGAAGCCCCGCCGAGCCAGTCAGCGGCGTGCCCGGCCCGGCTGGGCCGGCCACGGGTGTGCCTGCACTGGCTGGGCCGGCCACGGGTGCGCCCCGCCCGGCTGAGCAAGCTAACGATGAGCCGGCTAACGGCATGCCCCGCCCGGCTGAGCCAGCTAGTGGCGCGCCCGGCACGGCCTTGGCCGTGCCGTTTCGTGCCGCCGCGGAATTGCGTCCGCGATTCTCCTGGCATAGTCGCGAATAGCGCCCGATGGCGCACGCGATTGCCCCCCACCGAACTTCCATTGTTCCCCCGAAACCCCGAAACCCGCCCGATTTCCCCCGTAGCCCGCCCCGCCGCGGCAATCACCGCCTGGCCCGGGACCAGCGCAATCGCTGGCCTTCCCCTCCGTGCTGGCAGCTCCATGCATGGGTGGCGGGGATGACATTATTGGCGGCAGGCGCTGCGGTCAAGATGAAATCAGGGACGCGTTATTTGGGCACGTTGACCGGTCATGAGAATTGACTGACGAGATCGCCGGAGAAAGGCAGGCAGATAGCGAATAGGTCGGCAAATAGGCCTACCTGTCCGCGGTGGCGGACGAGCCACTGTCAGCTGTGCGCCGCCGGCCTGGGCATCCTCTGCCCATGGATGCGCGGATTGAGGCACTGTTCGAGCAGGCCGGGGGCGGGTAATCCTGCCTGCCACATCCGGACACTGGGCCGCGCTCACAGCGGTGAGGGCGGTGATCAGGTCTGGGCTGACGTGTACGTTGCTCAACGCGCCGTCGGAGAACAAGGCGACCTCGGCGCCAAGTAGATCGCTGGCGGCGCGCTGGAACTAGAACATGTCAAACAGGTCGCGATCCTTGCCGATGTGCCCGCGGAGCCTGCCCGGCGACGCGAATGCCAGGTCGGTGACGCGATGCTCGGCAGCAAGCTCGATCAGGCGGGCGGCGTGCGATCGGACCTGTTGCTCCGGCGCAGGCGCCAGGTGCGGTGGCTCGGCAAGTGGTTGACTCACGTACCAGGTTCACCGGCCGGCGTCTGTTCTGGCACTGTCCGTGGCATATCTGTGTCAGCGATGACGCACCAGACGATCTTGCCGGGGCACCCGGCCGGGGCGTAGGTTCCCCAGTCCGCGCTGAGCGCCTCGATCAGCAGCAGTCCCCGCCCGCTTTCTACATCCGGCCCGGGTGCTGCCGCTGCGGCTTCGACGGACAGCCGTCCCAGACCTGGACGAGCGCCCGCCGCCGGTTCGTTGCCAGCAGTAACCGGACGACCGGCACACCAGCAGGCTCCGCACGGCGGCACCGGTCACCCGCCACAACGACCGACGCCCGGATGGCATTGGTGACGATCTCCGACACCACAAGCTCGACCGTCTCGGCCAGCGCGCCCAGCCCCCACTCCCACGCCACCTGCCGCGCATGCAGCCGCGCGCACGGCACGGCACTCGGCATGGCCGCAAGCTCCAGGTAAGTGCTGAGTGGCCAGGCCGAGGTCATCGGCGCACTACGCCCGCCCGCATCGAACCGGAAGACGGGGCTGGCATCAAGGCGACGCTCCACTGGGCTGGTCGCGGCTTTTCTCCTTGCACTGCCGGGCATCTTGGTCACCATCTGTCGGTCGGGTTTGGCTGCCAGGCGCTGCCAGTGCGTGGCATCCTCTGCAAAGGATGCACCCGAACGAGGCAAAGATGCAATGTCCAGAAACAGAAAGTCCGAACTTATGGAAGAAGGGTAGGTAGCGTGCCCCGTACTCCCAGCCCAACCGTGCGCGGCCGACGCCTGCGCTATGAGCTCCGCCGTCTCCGCGAGCAGGCTGGCCTGACCCGTGATGAGGTGGCCAGACGCCTGGAATGGTCAGGCTCCAAGATCAGCCGCATCGAGACCGGCCAATCGCGAGCTCAGACCGGCGACGTACGCGACCTGCTCGAGATATACGGCGTGACGGGCGCCGAGACCGAAGCGCTCGTCCAGCTCGCCCGCGAAGGCCGCAAGCGAGGCTGGTGGACGGCCTATAACGACGTCTTCACCGGCACCTACGTCGGACTAGAAGCTGAAACCTCGGCCATGCGCACCTACCAGCCCCAGATCATTCCCGGACTGCTGGAGACCGAGGACTACGCCCGGGCCCTGATCCGTGCAGGCCTCGTGCGTGCCGACCCGGACGAGATCGATCGCCGCGTCAAGGCCCGGATGGCCCGCCAGGATGTCCTTACGCGGCCGGATGCCCCGGCAATATGGGCTGTGCTCGACGAACCGGCCATCCGCCGCCCGGTTGGCGGAGCGGCCGTCATGAGCGCGCAGCTGCGCCACCTCATCGAGGTCACCGCCGCGCCCAACAGCAAGATCACGCTCCAGATCCTCCCGCTGGCCGTCGGATCGCATCCCGGGCTGAGCGGCCCGTTCGTGATCCTGGACTTTCCAAGCGCCGAAGACCCCTCGGTTGTTTACCTGGAGACCGCTACCGACGGCCTGTATTTGGAGGAGACGGCAGAGATCGAGCGTTATACCCTGATGTTCGACCACTTGCGTGCTTCGGCACTCAGCTCCAGCGAGTCAGCTGGCCTTATCGCCCGCATGGCGGATGAAACGGCGTGATCTACCCATCAAAGGGGGTACGGGATGACCACATCAGGCAGAAACTGCCTGGCCCGTGCCGTGTGGCGCAAGAGCACCCGCAGCTCCCCGACCAGCAACGACTGCGTGGAGGTCGCCCGCAACCTGCCCGGCATCGTGGCTGTCCGGGACTCCAAGGATCCAGACGGGCCGAATTTGACGTTTAGCCGCCAGGCGTGGGCGGCCTTCATCCGAGGGGTCAAGGCCTGGGAGTCCGCCCGGTAAGACAGGTCGGTGGCACCGCTTAGTTCTTACTCGTCCCGCACCTCTGACAGGCACGCCTGCGTTGGCCGGCGGGCGCGAGCGCAGGTCCGGGGTCGTGGATGCTCCCGGCGAAGCGGAGAGCTTGACGTTCGCGGCCAATGCGTTCTACCGTTAACTAGGTGACTAGAGAAGTACTGAAGCAGTCCATCGGCTTTCAGCTGAACCCCGGCTCCGGGGTGCCCGCCTATCTGCAGCTGGCGCAGCAGGTGAAGCAGGCCCTCCGGATGGGGATTCTGGACATCGGCGGCAAGCTGCCCACGGTCAAAGAGGTAGTGGCCGAGGTGGCCATCAACCCCAACACCGTGATGAAGGCCTACTGGGAACTCGAACACGAGGGCCTGGTGGAAGGACGCCAAGGCGTGGGCACTTTCGTGTCCCGGCGCCCGGAAGGCCCGCCTCCAGGCACTCAGCTTCGGCTGGCCCGCAGCCTGGAGCGCTGGGTGCAGGCGGCGCGCGATGAGGGGCTCGACGACGAATCGATCGAATCCCTGCTGCGCTCAACGCTGTCCAGCTCGCGGATTGAGAGAACCGCATGAGCACGCATGACGCACCGGCAATCCGCACCCGGGCTGGTTAGTCGAACGTTTGTTTGAATGAAGGCTTATGCTTGAGCCATGATGAGGGCATTCCAGGGTTCGCTGCTTGACCTCTCGGATGACGTTGCCCCCGGACCGCTGGGATCGTCTGTGCGGCGGACGCAGCTCGCCCGCGGGGCCTGGATCGACGTGCGGCCGGGCTGGGTCAGCGGGGCCGACGCGCTGCTCGGCCGGCTCGCCGACGCCGTGCCATGGCGCGCGGAGCGACGGCAGATGTACGACCGGATGGTGGACGTCCCCCGGCTCGTCTGCTTCTACGAGGCGGACAGCGCGCTGCCCGATCCCGCGCTCGGCGAGTTCAGGAAGGCGCTGAACGCGCACTACGCGGCGGAACTCGGCGAGCAGTTCGTGACGGCCGGCCTGTGCTACTACCGGGACGGCAGGGACAGCGTCGCGTGGCACGGTGACACCATCGGGCGCGGCGCGACCGCCGACACGATGGTCGCGATCGTGTCGATCGGCACGCCGCGGGCACTGCTGCTGCGCCCGCGCGGCGGCGGCCAGGCGCTCCGCTATGACGTGGGTCACGGCGACCTGCTCGTGATGGGCGGCAGCTGCCAGCGCACCTGGGAGCACGCGATACTGAAGACCGCGCGGGCGGCAGGACCGCGGATCAGCGTGCAGTTCCGGCCGCGCGGAGTCCGCTGACCGGCGTCGCACGCGCTTCCGGGCGTCGCCTGCGTCAGCGGTTAACTTTCGTCCGGCTCGGACCGGACGAAAGTTAACCGCTAGCGGGGCTCCGCCCCAGCCCGACGAGCCATGTTCGAACTCGACTCTCGAACAAAACTTGACTCGATCTTCACGTCTTTGGACATTCAAGCTCCGGACATTCAAGCTCCCTAATCCGCTGGCGGCTGCGACGTGGGGCGGGGCCGCGCTGGCGGCCAGGGCGGCGGGCGCATGGGGGCCGGGGCGGCGGGCGCCTGGTGGCCGGGGCGGCGCGGGGGGGCGGCCCGGGCCGGGCTTTGCGCGCACGGTTCGCTTCAGGTGCGCTACGCTGGGAACATGCCCCCTAGCCGGCTGCTCCTTAGCTAGCCGCGCCGACCGACCCGTCGTTGGCGCGGCTGCCCCTCGTTACCGAGGGGCATTTTGTTTGGAAACAATGGGCAGGCCGGCCGCCGGGGCGTCAAGCTCCCGGGCCGGGCGGCATCCGGGGCCGAACCGGACCGATCACATCGCGAGGAATCATGACAGCCGCCGATAGCGCGGAGCGGACACAGCACTACGATCCGCGTGCGATCCAGGAGAAATGGCAGGCCCGCTGGGAAGCGCTGGACCTGTTCCGGGCCAGCGACGACCCGGCGGATGACCGGCCCCGCAAGTATGTGCTCGACATGTTCCCCTATCCGTCCGGCGACCTGCACATGGGTCATGCCGAGGCGTACGCCGTGGCCGACGCGATCGCGCGCTATTTCTTCCAGCGCGGGCACAACGTGCTGCACCCGATCGGCTGGGACGCTTTCGGGCTGCCGGCCGAGAACGCGGCCATCCGCGGCAACTCGCACCCGGCGGACTATACCAACGCCAATATCGAGGTCCAGGCGGCGTCGTTCCGCCGCTATGCGCTGTCCTTCGACTGGTCCCGCAGGCTGCACACCTCCGACCCGGAGTACTACCGGTGGACCCAGTGGCTCTTCCTGCGGCTGCATGAGCGCGGCCTGGCCTACCGCAAGGACGGCTATGTCAACTGGTGCCCCGTTGACCAGACCGTGCTCGCCAACGAGCAGGTGATCGGCGGCAGGTGCGAGCGCTGCGGGTCCGAGGTCGTCCGGCGGGTGCTGACCCAGTGGTATTTCAAGATCACTGAGTACGCCGACCGGCTGCTGGCGGACATGGCACCGCTGCAGGGCCGGTGGCCGGACCGCGTCCTGCTCATGCAGCGCAACTGGATAGGCCGGAGTGACGGCGCCGAGGTCGGGTTCGCTATCGAGGGCCGCGACGAGCCGGTCACCGTGTTCACCACCCGGCCCGACACCCTGTACGGTGCCACGTTCTTCGTGGTGGCGGCCGATTCTCCGCTGGCCGCCGAGCTGTGCGCGGCAGAGCAGCGGGCAGCGCTTGAAGCCTACGTCGCCGAGGTGCGCAAGCTGACCGACATCGAGCGCCAGGCCACCGACCGGGAGAAGACCGGGGTCTTCCTCGGCCGCTACGCGATCAACCCGGTGAACGGGGAACGCATCGGCGTCTGGGCGGCCGACTATGTGCTGCCCGACTACGGCACCGGGGCGATCATGGCGGTGCCCGCGCATGATCAGCGGGACCTTGACTTCGCCAGGAAATTCGGGCTGCCGGTGCGCGTCGTGGTTGAGACCGGCCAGCCGGATCCCGCCGAGACCGGGACAGCCACCCCCGGCGAGGGCACGCTGGTCAACTCGGGCCCGATCAACGGGCTGGCCAAGTCCGAGGCGATCACCAAGATCACCGAGATCCTGGCGGACCGCGGCCTCGGCCGGGCCGCGGTCAGCTACCGGCTGCGCGACTGGCTGGTCTCCCGGCAGCGGTTCTGGGGTGCACCCATCCCTATCGTGTACTGCGCGGGCTGCGGCGAAGTACCCGTACCGGACGACCAGCTGCCGGTGGTCCTGCCCGACCTGCGCGGGCGGGACCTGGCTCCGAAGGGGGTCTCGCCGCTGGCGGCCGCCACCGACTGGGTGAACACCGAGTGCCCCAAGTGCGGCGGGCCGGCCAAGCGCGACACCGACACTATGGACACGTTCGTCGACTCCTCGTGGTACTTCCTGCGGTACTGCTCGCCGCACTACGAGCACAGCCCGTTCGAGGTTGATGCGGTGCGCCGGTGGTGCCCGGTTGACCTGTACGTGGGCGGCGTCGAGCACGCGATCCTGCACCTGCTGTACAGCCGGTTCTTCGTCAAGGTGCTGCACGACATGGGAATGCTCGACTTCACCGAGCCATTTACCCGGCTGATGAACCAGGGCCAGGTGATCAATCAGGGCAAGTCGATGTCGAAATCGCTGGGCAACGGGGTTGACCTCGGCGAGCAGCTGGCGGCGCATGGCGTGGACGCGATCCGGCTGACGATGATCTTCGCGAGCCCGCCGGAGGACGATATCGACTGGGCCGACATGAACCCCGAAGCTTCCGTAAAATTTCTTGGTCGTGTTTCCCGGCTTGCGGCAGAAGCCGGCCCGGCTTCTTCCGGGCAGGCCGCCGGGGCTGGTGATCCTGACCTGCGGAAGGTCACGCACCGCACCATCGACGAGGTCACCAGGCTGGTCGAGGCGGCCCGGCTGAACGTGGCGGTGGCGCGGCTGATGGAGCTGGCAGGCGCGACGCGGCGGACCATCGACTCCGGGCCAGGCGCGGCCGACCCGGCGGTGCGCGAGGCGGCGGAGACGCTGACGGTGCTGCTGTCCCTGTTCGCGCCGTATACCGCGGAGGAGTGCTGGGAGCTACTCGGCCACCAGCCCTCGGTGGCGATGGCGGGCTGGCCGGCCGCCGACCCGGAACTGCTGGTCCAGGATCTGGTCACGTGCGTGGTGCAGGTGAACGGTAAGGTGCGGGACCGGCTGCAGGTGCCGCCGGGAATCGGCGAGGACGAACTGAGGGCGCTGGCGCTCGGAGCGCCAGGGGTGCGCCGCTCGCTGGCCGGGCGCGACGTGCGCGCGGTGATCGCGCGGCCGCCCAGGCTGGTGAACATCGTCCCGGAATGACGATCACCGGGCAGCATCGGCCGCGGATGGCGGTCTTCACCCTGGGCGGCACCATCTCCCTGGCGCCGGGCGGTACCAGGGTTGGGTTGGGCCGGATCAGCCGCACGCTGCCGGCCCTGGTGACCAGCCTCTGGCTACGGGTCCCGTTGAGGCAGTGTGCGTTGCCGGCCCGCGCCGCCGGCGTCAGACGCGGCGCATGACGGCGACGACGCGGCCGAGAATGGCAGCCTCGTCGCCCGGGATCGGCGCGTATGCGGGGTTGTGCGGCATGAGCCAGACATGGCCGTCGGAGCGCTTGAAGGTCTTGACCGTCGCCTCGCCATCGATCATGGCAGCGACGATGTCGCCGTTCTCCGCGACGGGCTGCTGGCGGACCACCACCCAGTCGCCGTCCGCGATCGCGGCATTAATCATCGAGTCGCCGACAACCTTGAGCAGGAAGAGAGTTCCCTCCCCGACGATCTGCCTGGGCAGCGGGAAGATGTCCTCGATCGACTCCTCGGCGAGGATCGGGCCGCCAGCCGCGATCCGGCCGACGAGCGGCACGTAGGCAGCCTCCTGCGAGGTGATATTCATCGGCGGGTCTTCGTCGGTGCCCGGCTCCGGCCGGACCGCCGGATGCCCGGGCAGGCGCACCTCGACCGTGCGCGGCCGGCCTGCGTCGCGGCGCAGGTATCCCTTGCTCTGCAGCGTGGATAGCTGGTACGAGACGCTGGACGTGCTAGTCAGCCCGACCGCCTCGCCGATCTCGCGCATGGACGGCGGATAGCCGCGGCGCTGCACCGACTCGCGGATCACCTGGAGCACCTTGCGCTGGCGCCAGGTGAGCACATGGCCAGGATCTGGGCGGTCAGGCAGTTCGGCCATGATCGTGGGGACTGATCCCTTCGGCTTTCGCCCCGGCCTGCCCTTCGGCCTGACGACGGGTGCTGCGTCGCTGCCGTCTGCAGTCGAGGCCTGCCGCGCAGTCCCGTCCTCGTTGCTGCTGCTCATCATCGGCCTCCGGCTCGGAGATTGCGGTCAGGGCCGACGCTAGCGCTTGCGGCGCTAGATCTCAAACATCTGTTCGACGGTTCGTGAAAATGTCGGACCCCTGCGGTAAGACTGTACCGTATCTTCGTTCGATCGAACGGGATTGCGATAGAACAGAAGTACGATCGAACTGCCGTTCGGCTGAGGAGGTTTCGATGAGCGCGCTGAGCGCAGCGGAGCAGGACGGAATCGATGCCGTCCTCGCCGGCAGCACTGTGCCGAGGCCGAGGGGCGCGGCGCCGTCTTCAGCCGCGGGCGGCCGCCCGACATCAGACGGGGCAGCGAAGGGCCGCCCGCACGGCGCCCGTCGGCCGGCCGCTGGGGGCCGGGCGCCGGGCGGCCGGGAACTGCGCATCCGTCAGGTGCGCGTCAGTGAACTGCGCGTCAGCGAGTTCCGGGCCGGCGAGCGCCGGGCGGCCGGGGCGGGCGCGCGGGAGGTGCGCGGCCGGGAGGTGCGGTCATTGACCGTTCGCGCCCGCGAGGTGCGCGACCGCGAGGTGCGCGGCGGCCAGGTGCCCGGCGGCTACGTGCGCAGTGGTGAACCGGGTCGCGGCAGGCCGCACGGGGCCCAGGCGCGCGGGGGCGAGATGCGCCGCGGGCAGCCCAGGCCGGCCGGGCCGGGAATGGCGGGGTCCGGGCACCCGGCCGGGCTGCGGCTGACCAGGCGTGGCCGGGTCGTGCTGGCCGGCCTCGCCATCGCGATCGTTACCGCAGTCGCCACAGCCATGCTGTTCTGGCTGAGCGCGGCAGGCAATGCCCAGACGGCGAGCCATGGCCAGTTGCCGGGTACGGCTCACCGCGGTCTGTCCCGGGTGGTGGTACGGCCTGGCCAGACCCTGTGGTCAATCGCCCGCCGGGCCGAGCCGTCAGCCGACCCGAGGGTCGTCGTCCAGCAGATCATTGAGGTCAATGCCCTGGGCAGCCCGGTTATCCAGCCGGGCGAACTGCTCTGGGTACCGAAGGGCTGACCCGCGGCTGGCCGGGCCTGCCCGGGGATGGGCGGCGGATCCGGCGACACGGCGGCGGTCGGCTGGGCCCGGGTCCGGCGACATTGCCGGCGGTCGGCTAGGCCCGGATCCGGCGACACGCCGGCGGTCAGCGCCAGCCCCTGATCTACCAGCGATTTCAGCAAGTCGCGCAAGTTAACTTGCGTTCGGCGGCGACCCAGACCACAATATCTAGTAGTTACACGGCTGTAGTTTTTCTATAAGTTGTGTTCGCGAGGAGCGGGCTTCATCGTGCCGGGGGAGGTGTGATCGCGTGTACTGCCCGTACTGCAGGCACCCTGACAGCAGGGTTATCGACAGCAGGACGGCCGACGATGGCGCGGCGATCCGCCGCCGCCGGTCTTGCCCAGCCTGCGGTCGCCGGTTCACCACCCAGGAGACCGTGATCCTGATGGTTGGCAAGCGCAGCGGGGTGACCGAGCCCTTCACCCGCGACAAGATCACCCGAGGAGTGCGGAGAGCGTGTCAGGGCAGGCCGGTGACCGAGGACCAGCTGGCGATCCTGGCCCAGCGGGTCGAAGACACGATCAGGGCCCGTGGCTGCGCCGAGGTGCCCTCGCATGAGGTCGGGCTCGCGATTCTCGGCCCGCTTCGCGAGCTGGATGAGGTCGCGTACCTGCGGTTCGCCTCTGTCTACCGGGGCTTCGAGTCCCTCACCGATTTTGAGGAAGAGATCGCCACCCTGCGGTCCGGGCATGCGGACGGGCGGCGTGCCGGATACGCCCGCGGCGAGCTGCCGGACGGCACGGCCGGGCCCGGCACGGCCGGACCGGATCTGCTTCATGCCCGGCCGGAGCGCGGTACCGCGAAGCAAGAACAGCGCACACCTGCCCGGTAAGACCGGGCAGCACGGTAAGCCAACGGGACAGGGCCTGGCGGGCCCGGAACGGATCCACGGGGATCCCTGGAGGGGGAGGACATGACCGAGACGGCGAGCGGGTCAGCGCGGCACGGCGGCAAGGGCGCGCGCAAGGGGCTCACGATGCGCCGTATCCACACTCGCGCTGGCGTCCACCCCTATGACGAGGTGACCTGGGAGCGTCGCGACGTCGTCATGACGAACTGGCGGGACGGGTCGGTCAACTTCGAGCAGCGGGGCGCGGAGTTCCCCGACTTCTGGTCGGTGAACGCCGCCAATATCGTGACCACCAAGTACTTCCGCGGCGCAGTGGGCACGCCGCAGCGCGAGCACAGCCTGAAGCAGCTCGTCGACCGGGTGGTAGGCGTTTACGTGGCGGCCGGCCGTGAGCACGGCTACTTCGCCTCCGGCAAGGATGCCGAGGTCTTCGAGCACGAGCTCACGTACGCCCTCGTGCACCAGGTCTTCAGCTTCAACTCCCCCGTCTGGTTCAACGTCGGGACCGCATCGCCGCAGCAGGTCTCCGCATGCCAGCCCTACGATGCGCTGGTCAGCACCACGGCCGGGCTGATTCCGATCGGCAGGCTCGTCGAGGATGACGCGGTCGGCACCAAGGTGCACGACGCCCATGGCACGACCCGGATCGTGGCGACCAAGGCCAACGGCGTCAAGGAAGTGCTGCGGCTGCATACCAGGGCCGGCTACGCCCTTGACGTGACCCCGGATCATCTCGTCTGGCGGGCCAATGACCTCGTTATCGGCGAGTTCACCGTCGCTGGCTTCCTGCGCCCCGGCGACTCCCTGCTGCACGTCGAGCCTGACGTTGGCGGTTCGGACCGCCGGCTGGTCGAGGTCAGCAGGATCGAGCGGCTCGGCGAGATGGAGGTCTACGACATCCAGACCGAGAGCGGCGAGTACCTGGGCGGCAACGTCCGGGTGCACAACTGCTTCATCCTGGCCGTCGATGACACGATGGACTCGATCCTCGAGTGGTACCGGGAAGAGGGCCTGATCTTCAAGGGCGGTTCCGGCGCCGGGGTGAACCTGTCCAGGATCCGGTCGAGCAAGGAACTGCTGTCCTCCGGCGGGACGGCCAGCGGGCCGGTCTCCTTCATGCGCGGCGCCGACGCGTCTGCAGGCACGATCAAGTCCGGCGGCGCCACCCGGCGGGCCGCGAAGATGGTCGTGCTCGACGTGGACCATCCCGATGTCGAGGAGTTCATCGAAACCAAGGCGCGCGAGGAGGACAAGATCCGCGTCCTCCGCGACGGCGGTTTCGACATGGACCTCGGCGGCAAGGACATCACGAGCGTCCAGTACCAGAACGCCAACAACTCGGTGCGGGTCTCCGATGAGTTCATGCGCGCGGTCGAGGATGGCAAGTCCTTCGACCTGGCCGCCCGCCAGACCGGTGAGACGGTGGCGACCGTCGACGCCAGGACCCTGTTCCGGAAGATGGCCAAGGCGGCCTGGGAATGCGCCGACCCGGGCATTCAGTACGACGGGACCATCAACGACTGGCATACCTGCCCGGAATCCGGCCGAATCACCGCGAGTAATCCTTGCTTCCCCGCGGACCAGCGTGTCCTCACCGACCAGGGCCTGATCCGGATCGGCGACCTGGTGGCACGCGCGGCGGCTGGCGAGAGCTTTGCCGTCTACACGAACGACGTCACGTCCCAGTCGGCTCCCGCTGACCGGGTTGAGGCGACGATCCCGTCCCGCTTCCTGGTCACCGGCACCAACGAAGTCGTCGAGCTGCGATTCTCCGACGGCTCGCGGCTGCGCTGCACGCCCGGGCACCGGATCTGGACGGCCGACCGGGGCTGGGTGCCTGCCGAGGACCTGACCGCCGACGACCGCGTGGTGCGCTCGCTGCAGTATGCGGCCCGCGCCGCAGCGGATCCGCGGATCCCGCCCAGGGCCCTGGCGGCGGCAGCATCGGCGCGCTCGCGCAAGCCGCTCGACCTGCCGGTGAAATGGGACGAGGAACTCGGGCATTACCTCGGCTGGCTCGTCGGCGACGGCTGCGTGACCGATCAGAACGCGGTCACGGTCTACGGCGGCGACGACCGCGACGAGGCGCTGCCGCGCCACCGGGAGTTCATCGCGCGGATTACCGGCTTCGACGCAAAGCCGAGCATCCAGGGGAACGGCACCCGGCAGCTCCGGGTGACCAGGGACGCATTCATCGCCTTCGTCCGCACGCTCGGCGTGTCGTCAGAGCGGGCGCCTGCCAAGCACGTGCCTGACGCGATCTACGAGGCTCCAGAGGATGCGCTGATCGGGTTCCTGCAGGGCCTCTTCGACGCCGACGGCTGCGCCGTGAGCATGCGTAACGGGACCCGGTACGTCGGGCTGGGCAGCCGCTCCGAGGAACTGCTCCTCGGCGTGCAGGAACTGCTGGCCTCGCTCGGCATTGCCAGCCGGATTTACCAGACCGGGACCAAGACGCGGAGCTTCAGCTATATCCGCAAGGACGGGTCTGCGGCCAGCTACGGCGCTGACGGCCCCAGCTTCGACCTGCGGATCACCGGCCGGTCGCTGCGGGAATTCGGCGCCAGGATCGGCTTCAGCCTGCCCGCCAAGGAGCGGAAGCTGCTCACGATCATCGCGTCGACCACCTGGTACGACAAGGACGAGACCGTCCGGCTGGTCTCCCGCGAGTCGCGCGGATTCGAGACGACGTACAACCTCACCGAGCCGCGCAACCACTCTTATATCGTCAGCGGGACGGTTGTCGCGAATTGCTCCGAGTACGTGCACCTGGACAACTCGTCCTGCAACCTGGCCAGCATCAACTTGCTGAAGTTCCTGCGCGAGGACGACACCTTCGATGTGGAGCGGTTCCAGCGGATCACCGAGCTGATCATCACCGCGATGGACATCTCGATCTGCTTTGCCGACTTCCCGACCGAGAAGATAACCGCCGTTACCCGGGCCTACCGGCAACTCGGCATCGGCTACGCCAACCTCGGCGCGCTTCTGATGGCGACCGGGCACGCCTACGACTCGGACGACGGCAGGGCGATCGCGGGCGCCATTACCTCGCTGATGACCGGAACCGCCTACCGCCGCTCGGCCGAGCTTGCCAAGGTCGTGGGACCGTACGACGGCTACGCACGGAACGAGGCCGCCCACAAGCGGGTGATGGCGGAGCACGCGGAGGCCAGTGCCAGGATCCGGCCGCTGGGCGGAATCGACGACGCGATTCTCGCCGCAGCCAACCACGCCTGGCAGGACTGCCTGGCCCTAGGCGAGACAAACGGCTACAGAAACGCACAATCCAGTCTACTCGCACCTACCGGAACAATCGGACTTATGATGGATTGTGACACAACAGGTGTCGAACCGGACCTGGCGCTGGTCAAGTTCAAGAAGCTGGTCGGCGGCGGTTCGATGCAGATCGTCAACCAGACCGTTCCGCGTGCCCTGAAGAACCTCGGCTACCAGCCGGAGCAGGCCGAGGCGATCATCGAGTACATCGCCGAGCACGGGCACGTGGTCGATGCGCCCGGCCTGCGACGGGAGCACTACGACGTCTTCGACTGCGCGATGGGCGAGCGGGCGATCAGCCCGATGGGCCACGTCCGGATGATGGCCGCCGTCCAGCCGGCCCTATCGGGCGCCATCTCGAAATGCGTAACCGGCGACACGCTCGTCGCCTCCGCTGGCGGCCTGGTCCGGATCGGCAGCCTGCATCAGGGCGAGGCAGAGGACACCTTCCGCGAAGAGCGGATAATGATCTCCTCGCTCGACGGGGACCGGAAGACCGACGCGTTCTACTACGGCGGCATCCGCCCGGTGCGGCGCGTCACCCTCCGGTCGGGGCATGCCATCACTGGAACGCTGCCGCACCGGCTGCTCGTCGCCGGCCCTGGCGGGCTTACCTGGAAGGCGCTGGCTGAGATTGAAGAGGGCGACGCCGTCGCCATCCAGTACGGAGCCGAGCGGTGGGCGAGCACGCCGCAGAGCCTGCGTGATATCGCCGTTTCCGCGCCTCACGGGAGCCAGAAGGACTTCACCCTGCCCGCTGAGATGAGTACGGAGCTCGCGTTCCTTCTGGGCGCCTATGCATCCGAAGGGCATACCACTCGCAGCAACTGGACGATCACGATCACCAATTCGGTTCCCGAGGTGCTGGAGCGCGTCCGCGCGGCATGGCTGACCGTATTCGGTCTTCAGGCTCGCATTACCGCTGAACCCGGGAGATGTGCCGGCGTAGCCGTCTCGTCGAAGACTGTGGTGGAGTTCATGACCGCGCTGGGCTGCGGCACGCGCTCATCAGATAAGCGGATTCCCGACGCCGTGCTGTGCTCGCCGCGCGACATGGTCATGGCATTCCTGCAGGGCCTGGCGCTAGACGCCTACGTCACGACCGGTGGGGCAGCCAAGTGGGCGATATGCCTGGATAGCTCCGCGCTGCTCGATGACCTTCAAGCCGTAATGACCAACCTCGGGGTTCTGCACAGTCGGATCACCAAGCACAACAAGGAGTACGACGAGGTCTACGCCGCTGGGCTGCAGGGTCAGCTCATGGTGAGTCTCGTCCCGTTCCTTGAGCCCGATAAGGCTGCCAGGGCCGCGGCGTACCTGCGCAAGGACTGCGCTGCTGGCACTGCCGACGTCATACCAGGCATTACCGGGCGAGAGCTCTATGAGCTGATACCGCTAGGCACCCATGGCGTCGATCACGGGCGAAGCTGGCGCAATGAGTTCACCTGCCTGCACGACCCACGCACGAAGCAAGTGACTCGTCGAACGCTCGAACGCGTCTCCACCCTCCCGGGCGTGGAGCTTCCAGCGTGGCTGCGCCAGGTGATCGACGGAAACCTGCATTTCTCTCCGGTCGAGTCGGTCTCCGAGGCAGGCGAAGCCGAAGTCTATGACCTGTCCGTGCCCGAGACGCATGCCTTCGTCGCCAACGGCATCGTCAACCACAACACGGTCAATCTGCCAGAAACAGCCACAATTGAGGATATCGAGAAGATCTACTTCGAAGGCTGGAAGCTCGGGCTGAAGGCGCTGGCGATCTACCGGGACAACTGCAAGGTCGGCCAGCCGCTGTCGGTATCGAAGCGGAAGCCGGCCGAGACGGCGCAGTTGGCCGAGGCAGCGTCGCCCGCTGCCGTCCCGCATGAGGTCCGGCCGGTACGCAGGCGGCTGCCCAAGAAGCGGTCGGCCACCGTCACCCGGTTCTCCGTGGCGGGCGCGGAAGGCTACATGACGGCATCGGAGTACCCGGATGACGGCGTTGGCGAGGTGTTCCTCAAGCTCGGCAAGCAAGGATCCACGCTGGCCGGCGTGATGGACGCCTTCTCGGTCGCGATCTCCGTGGGCCTGCAGTACGGCATCCCGCTTGAGTCCTATGTCGCCAAGTTCACCAACATGCGGTTCGAGCCTGCCGGCGTCACCGACGACCCGGACATCCGGATCGCCAGCTCGGTGATTGACTACATCTTCCGCCGCCTGGCGCTCGATCACCTGCCGTATGAGCAGCGCGCGGATCTGAGCATTCTGTCAGCGGCCGAGCGGACCGCGCAGCTAGCGGGCGAGGATCCTGCGGCGTCGGCGGAGGAGCCGGATCCGGTGGAGATGGCTCAGTCCGTGCCGGTGGAGCACGCTCATCATCAGGCAGAACAGACCGGACTCGAACAGACCGGAGCCGGGCGGGCGGCCGGGGCTGACCGGCTGGCAGAGCCGCACAGCTCGACGGAGCTCATCGAGTCGCACCAGGGCCGCAGCGCCGACGCGCCGCTCTGCCTGACCTGCGGCACGAAGATGCGCCCGGCGGGCAGCTGCTACGTCTGCGAAGGCTGCGGCTCCACCAGCGGCTGCAGCTAATTGTGGGCAAAGTTGCAATCAATGCATCATTCGGCAGCTTTCACTGAGCCACGTGACCCCAGGTCAGCGGTGGGTTCCGGCTTCCGGTCGGAGCCCACCGCGCGGGCACTGTGTGCCGATAAGCTGGGCGGACGAGGGCGGTTGCGTCGGGGCGCTTGACGATCGCCACGGCCAGGTCCCAGATCTTGCGCGCGTCGCGAACGAACCGGCCTGTGTACCCGGCGTCGGCCCACACCAGGGTGATCGTGGAGAACGCCTCGCGCAGCGCGGCGGTGATGCGGAACGCACCGTCGCGGTCCTGCAAGGAGGCGGTCGTGACCACGACGGCCAGCAGCAGCCCGCCGGTGTCGACC